>TARA_R110002094_G_scaffold198717_1_pt1 | contig 11397 bp, 13 predicted proteins | sample TARA_R110002094 | Tara Oceans TARA_R110002094 (sample SAMEA4397409) | marine metagenome | biome: Polar Biome; feature: [MIX] marine epipelagic wind mixed layer (ENVO:01000061); material: water (ENVO:00002006), including particulate matter (ENVO:01000060) such as... | depth 10-100 m
TTGCCTGCATCCTGATGCCGCGCCGCAACTCTCAGGTTCCTCGCTTCCGGAAGATGCGGAGAGCGACGAGAAAAAGCGGCGCGCCGATGGCGATCAGTGCCAGAGCGCTCGGCCAGAGCTCGCGGATCCCCGCGCCTTTGAGGAAAATCCCCAGCGTCACGTCCATGTAGTGGCGCAATGGGCTTGCCAGGGAGGCGATCTGAAGCACTTTCGGCATGCTTTCGATCGGCGCCAGCGTGCCAGACAGGAACATCAACGGAAAGAGCCCGAAGAACGCCAGCAGCAGCGCCTGCTGAAGCGACCGGCTGACGCTGGCGATCAGAACACCGATGGCGATGGCGCTGAGCAGGAACACTGCGGTGAGGCCGAGGAAAAGAAGCAGACTGCCGCGCAGCGGGATGCCGAACCACCAGACGATCAACAGGCTGGGAAAAACCGACAGAAGTCCCATCACCAGCGTCGGCAGGGTCTTGGCGACGAACAACTCAAACGTCCGGATCGGCGTGACGCGCAATTGCTCGATCGTTCCCGCTTCCTTCTCGCGCACAATGGACGCGGCGGGATGGATCACGCCGACCATCAGCGCGGCCAGCGCCACCATCGACAGCACGATAAAGGCGGTAAAGGTCTGGTCGGGGTTATACCAGACCCGCACCATCGGCACCGGTCCGACCGCAACCCCACCGCTGTTGCCGCCATTGATTGAGAAGCGCCCGACGATCTCGAGGGCGTAGCCCCGCGCCTGGGCCGCCATGTTGGAGTTCGCCCCGTCCAGCAGCAGTTGCAGTTCAGGCGTCCGATCATTCTGAAGTTCGCGCTGGAACCCCGGCGGCACCACCAACGCCACCCGGGCACGTCCGTCCTGCAGCCAGGCACCGGCCTCGGTCGCGCTGGCGGGCCGGCCAGCATCGGCGAAGACGTCCGTTGCGAGAAACTCCTGCACCAGGGTGCGGCTTTGCGGGCTGCGGTCCAGATCGACGACTGCCAGCGGCATGTTCTCGACCTCGAAGGACAGCGCATAGGCGCAGATCACGACCTCGATCGTGTAAAGCCAGAGGATCAGGATCAGGATCAGCGGATCGCGCAGGAGCTGGATCAGCTCCTTCACCAGCAGACCTGCGAGACGTGCGCCCATCACGCCACCTTCTTTTTAAAACGCCAGACCGCGAGCGCAAAGATCACCAGCGTATAGGTCAGCAGCAGCAGCACCGACGGCCACAGCTCGGCCAGGCCCGCCCCTTTCAGAACCACACCGCGCGAGAAATCCACGAAATATTGCGCAGGGAAGAGCCGCGTGTAGAGTTGCAGCACGTAGGGCATGGTGAAGATCGGAAACAGGAAGCCGGAAAACAGGAAAGACGGCATCAGCGAGAGGATCAGTGTCAGCAGCATGGCGACAAGCTGACTGCTGGTGATCGTCGAGACGAGAAGGCCAATCCCGACCGTGGTGAAGACATAGATCATGCCGACCCCGAACAGCAGACCGAGACTGCCCTTCAGCGGAACCGCGAACCAGAGGAAACCCACCGCGATCACCATGACGATCTGCAGGAACGCGATCAGCCCGTAAGGGATCAGCTTGCCGGACAGGAACTCCACCGGCGTCACCGGCGAGGCGAATATCTGCTGGATCGAACCGGTCTCCTTTTCGCGGGTGATCGCGAGAGCGGTCAGAAGCGGCGGGAAGGCCATGAGGATAACGCCGAACAGGCCGGGCACAACAAAGTTCACACTACGCAGCGCGGGATTGTACCAGACGCGCGCCGCCACTTCGATCGGCGGTGCCGTCTGGACACCGAAACCGGTGATGATCGCGTTGGCATAGGCCGCCACCAGATTGGCGGTTGCCGAGAATGTCCCATCCACCAGCGCCTGAACCGGAGCGGGTTCCCCCCCCGCGAGTTGGTCCGCGAAACCTGGCGGAATGATCAGCGCAAGCGTGACGGCACCGCGCTGCAACGCGGTCTCGGCCTCGATTGCGCTTTGGTAACTCTCGGCCATGGCGAAATACCCGCTGGCCAGAAAGCGATCGACAAGCGCCCGGCTTTCCGCCGACCGGTCATGGTCGAGCACTCCCATCGCGACGTTGTCCACATCGAACGAGATCGCGTACCCGAACAGGAACAACATCACCAGCGGTATGAGCAACGCCACCGCGACGGTAACTGGATCCCGGACGATCTCCTTCGTTTCGTTCTCGACGATGGCGAAGATCCGCGACAGCTTCATGAGGCGGCTCTCTCCGACTGCGGCCTGGCCCGCTCGCGTTCCATGAAGGCCAGAAAGACATCCTCCGCCGTTGCCAACTCCCGCCCGGGAAAATGCGCGCGCAGTGCCGACAGGTCACCGATGGCGATCATGCGACCCATGTCCATCAGGCCAAGACGGTGACAATAGGCCGCTTCCTCCAGATTATGGGTGGTCACGAGAACCGTCATTCCCCCTTCGGCGAGGATCCGGATCAGGCGCCAGAACCGGAACCGCGCCAGCGGATCGACGCCCGAGGTCGGCTCATCGAGGAACAGCGCCGCCGGGCGGTGCAGGATGCTGCAGCCAAGCGCCACGCGCTGGCGCACCGCACCGGAAAGACGTGCCACCATCTCACCATGCTGGCCACCGAGTCCGGTCATCTCCACCGCCCAGCCGATCGCCTCGCGCGCATCGCGCCGCGACAGTCCGTATGCGCTGGCGAAGAATGACAGGTTTTCGCCAACGGTCAGATCGGGATAGAGCGAAAACCGTTGCGACATGTAGCCGATGCGCTGCCGCAGTTGACCTTGGTCCGACGTGACCTCCACGCCCGCCACCGTCGCGCTGCCTGACGAGGGCGGTAACAGCCCGCAAAGCATGCGGATCAGCGTCGTCTTGCCCGCGCCGTTCGCTCCGAGCAGACCGAAAATCTCGCCCGGTGCGATGGTGAGGGTGACATCTCCCACCGCGACGAAATCGCCGAAGCGGCGGGTCAGCCCCTTGGTTGCGATCTCTCCGGTCTTGCCTGTTGCGGCACGGGCGGCGGGCCGGGTCGCCACAGCGGTCTCGGCTTCTCCCGGTACGGACTCATCCCCGCGCAGGATCGTGAACACGTCCTCCATCCCCGGCTCCGCCAATGCGAGCTGTCCAAGGGCGTCCATACGCGCCTTCTCATCCTGCGAAATATCTGCGCCCGGCTTCATCACGAAACGCACGCTGTCGGCGCGCCACTGGATGCCCAAGACCCCGGCCATTCCGTGCAGTGCCGCCTCGGCTTCCGCTGGCCGGTCCGAGACGATGGAATGGACCAGCCCCTTCGCCTGCGCGCGCAGTTCGTCGGGTCGCCCGAGCGCCATCAGCCGGCCGCGGTCCAGAAACGCCACGCGGTCGCAGCGGTCGGCCTCGTCCATGTAGGATGTCGAAAGCACGATCGTCGCTCCCTCGCTGCGGAAGTCGTCGAGGATTTGCCAAAGCTCCCGGCGCGAGAGCGGATCGACCCCGAGCCCGGGCTCGTCGAGAAGCAGTAGCGGCGGCTCGTGGATCAGGTTGGCGCAGAGTGCGAGCTTCTTGCGCATCCCCCCCGACAGCGCCCCCTCGCGCCGGTCGAGAAAGGGCGTCAGCCCAGCCATGTCGAGCAGTCGGCGGCGTCGGGCCATGTAGTCCCCGCCCGGCACACCGCGGATCTTGGCGGCGAAGGACAGGTTCTCGGCCACGGTCAGCCGGTCGTAGAGTGTGAAACCCTGGGCCATGTAGCCGATCTTCGACGTGATCTGCGCAGCCTCGTTCACCGTGTCGTGACCCAAGACCTGGCACCGACCTTCGCTGGGATCGAGGATCGCCGCGAAAAGTTGCAGGAGCGTCGTCTTTCCGGCACCGTCCGGCCCGACCAGGCCGACGATCTCGCCAACACCGATCTCGATGTCGATGTCGCTCAACGCCAGGACTGACCGATACCGGCGCCCGAGCCCCTCTGCTTCAATGACCATGTCGTTCGTTGCCATGGCGGACCCTTTGCTATGTCGGCACGAACAGCCGGTCGGGCCATCCGGCATCGGGTTGCCACAGGATCCAGACATCGGCCGGCATCCCCGGTTTCAGCACGCCGTCGGGATTGTCGATCACGAGCACCACGCCGAAGACCAGACGCACCCTTTCGTCCGGCATGTGGATGTCACGCGGCGTGAATTGCGCGGTCTGATCGACCCTCGCGACCCGTGCCTCGAACAGCCGGTCGGGGAAGGCATCCACGCGCAGGCGCGCGGGCGCGCCGAGCTCCACCTGTCCGATCCGGCTTTCGGGAATGAACACACGGACCTCCGCGCTGGTAAGATCGAGCATCGTGACCAAGGGCTGTCCCGGTTGAACGAATTCGCCCGGTTCGACCGCCCGGATCAGCACGGTGGCGGTCAGCGGCGCGGTGATGCGGGTCTTGGACATCTGATTGTCGAGAAGGTCGATCTCGCGCCGCACGGCGATGATGCGCTTGCCCATCGCGGTTGTTCCAGCCTCAAGCGCTGTCACATTACCTTGCGCGGCGTGAAACGCATTCTGGGCGATGTCCAACGTCTGGGCCGGGACCGTACCGCGTTCCTCGAGTTCCCGCACCCGGTCCAGCTCGATCTCGGCTGTTCCGAGATGATGCTGGGCTACTTCCAGTTCGCTTTCCGCGCGCCTGAGTTCCGCCGCAAGCGCTTCAATCTCCGCTTCCGCGCGGGCTTTGTTCAGCCTGGCATCGGTGTCGTCGAGCCTCACCAGCAAGTCGCCCTCGGCAACCAACGCGCCTTCGACGAGATTGTTTTCCACGACGCGGCCGGCCACTTCGGCGGAAACCCGGATTTCCGTGCCCTCCACGACGCCATTTGCGTAAAGAACCTGCTCGGGAAGCGGTGCGGGTCGGAGAAAGGCATAAATGCCGTAGGAGCCCCCGGCGATCACGAGAAGTACGAGCGCGGTCCAAATCCAAGTATTGCGCATCGGGAACTCCTTTCAGAATAAAGACACCGGATTCCGAAGACGGCGCAAGGCGGCACCAACGGCACCTCGATCATTGAGATCGATACGTCATAAAGGCACTCGGGACAAGTTACGGGAGTATATCCGAGTAGTTAGCACGGTCAACCATCCCGCGTTGTGCAGTGTGCCATCAAACACAACATGTAGTGTGTCGAGTTTTTCACCAATATCGGCCGTTTTGGCCGCCCTGCCCTGCCCCACGCAGGATCAACCGCTTAGACGTGACAAAATCCCCCGGCAAAACCTTTGCAGTTTTGGCAGGTTTTTGTCACAGTGAACCATGATTATCGGATATGCCCGCGTCAGCACGGACGACCAAAACCTTGATACCCAGACCGATGCGCTGACAGCAGCCGGAGCTGGCAAACTTTTCGCAGACAAGATCAGCGGATCGAAGCGCCAGCGGCCAGAGCTGGACAGGATGCTGGACCAACTCCGCGACGGCGATGTTGTGACCGTCACCAAATATGACCGCCTGGCTCGGTCCCTCAAAGACCTTCTGGAGATCGTGGAGACCATCGGCGAGCGCGGTGTCGGCTTCCGGTCCCTGGCCGAGGACATCGACACGACGACACCGGCCGGCCGTCTTGTGTTCCACGTCTTTGCATCCATCGCGCAGTTCGAGCGAGAACGGATTTCCGAGCGGACGAAAGAGGGTTTGGCGTCAGCTCGCAAGCGCGGACGGATCGGTGGCAGACCCCCTGCCCTGTCAGCCGCCCAAAAAGTCGAAGTGCGGCGTATGAGGGACCAGGACCACCGCGCTGTTCCTGAAATCGCGCGGCTGTTTAAGGTCAGTGAACGGACGGTGCGGCGGGCTTGAGCGGTTGCCGAAGCAGTGCCTTGACGTTTCGTTTGGTTTTCGTATATACAAAAACTATGATAATGATTGTCTGGGATGAGCCGAAACGGCAGGCCAACCTTGCACGGCATGGGTTGGATTTTGCTGACCTTGATGAATGGTTTTTCCTCGACGCCGTGACGGTCCCTGCAAAGGAAAACCGTTACATGGCTATAGGGCGCATGAACGATGGCACCATCGCCGTGGTCTTTGCTGTTCTGGGAACGGAAGGCGTGTCGGTTATCTCCATGCGCCCTGCAAGCCGCAAGGAAAGGAGCCTGCTATGAATGCCAAGAAGCACACACCTATCTCTGACGCGGAGGAAGCCCGCATTCAGAAGATGATTGCCAGCGATCCTGACGCAGCTGAGGTGACAGACGACCAAATCGCCAAGGCAAAGCCATTCACGGAGGCTTTCCCGGCCCTAGCCGAGAACATGCGCAAAAATGTCGGCGGACGTCCACGGTCCAAGAATCCCAAAGTGCCGGTGTCGATCCGGCTGGATCAGGATGTGGTCGCAAAGTTCAAAGCGACAGGTCCAGGCTGGCAAAGCCGGATCAACGATGTGCTGCGTAAGTCGGCGGTTCAGTAAGCCAAGCACTGGCGCGGTCAGATTTGTTTTGCTGGACGCCAAGCCTCTATAGATTACACCACTGTGTCGTGATAGGATGAGTATATACTCATTTGAGTAAAAACTCATTTACACAAGGTGGCTGACTTGCCGATTATCTCGATACTGAATCCCAAGGGTGGCAGCGGTAAAACGACTATCACCACGAACCTTGCCCGTTCGCTGCACGAGCGCGGCCACAAGGTTCTGATAGTCGATTCCGATCCGCAGGGCAGCGCCCGAGACTGGCACGCGGCCAACGAAGAGAACCCCCTGCCCCTTGTCGCGCTGGACCGGGCAAACAACGTCAAAAGTCTGCCGAATGTCGCCGCCGCCTACGATTTTGTCATGGTGGATGGCGCGGCCAAGCTGGAGGACATGATCGCCGCGAGCATCAAGATCACCGATTTCGTGTTTATCCCGGTGACACCCAGCCCCTACGACCTGTGGGCCGCATCGGACCTGGTGGAGTTCATCAAGGCCCGTCAGGAAGTGACGGACGGCAAGCCTGCGGCGCGCTTCATCATCAGCCGTGCAATCGCCGGAACACGTCTTGGCGACGAGATCGTCACGGCACTCGCGGAACAGGGGCTGGGTGTGTTCACCACACATATCACGCAGCGGCAGGTCTATCCCCAGACCGCGAGCGAAGGAGGCACGGTATTTGACAGCAAGAACGCCGATGCCTTGGCGGAGGTAAACGCCCTGACAGACGAAATTCTCGCCTTCATAGACGGGGAGGGTGCGTGATGGCACTTTCGAGCAAACGACCGAGCCAGCGCGACGAGATCAAGTCGAAGCTACTGAGCGACGTGACCGAAACGAACGAGAAGAAGCGTCGTCTGAACGCGGAGATCGAGGACTCGCTCTATCGCCGCATCAAGGGGCGGGCAGCGGAAGAAGGCCGGACTATATCCAGCATCACCCGCGATCTATGGGTTGAGTATTTGAGTAAATGATCTTTTGAGTAATTACTCTACCAGCCATTACGGCCTCTCTTTTTATACCAACTCTTGCAGAACCCAAGAAACGCGGCATCCGGGTTCTTCGGAGGCTCTTTCTGTCTTGCAGCGTAGGTTCGCCATTCCCCGACAAGGACATTGATGTCCCATGTCGGCGCAAGCTCCCGCGCCCGTTCGAGTGTATCCGGTGATAGAGGCAGAATGTAGCCGCCGGTCAGCCGATCCTGTTGGGGCTTTGTCGCGTAGGTATCAAGAAACTCCGGTTTCGGCTTAACCGTCAGAATGTCGGCTTCCAGTCGGAAAGCATAGTCCGGCATGTGATTGTGTTCCTCGTCGGCTTTGCAGATCGCCTTCACAAGCCGTCGAAATTCCTTGTCCGAGGATGTCGAGCCGGTGCGGTCCTTTAGTTTCTCAAGGCCGCATTTCCATTCCGGCTGGGTGCCACATTGCTTGCGAGCCAGCTCATAAAGACGACGCTCCAGAGGTTTGCGAAGCTGAAAGTAGCGACGGTTCAGTGTCAGGACATCATCGCCAGCAATCGCATTGAAAACCCAATCGGAGAGGGTAACTTCAAGATCGAGCATCCGACCGTCGCGGGTTTCACGCACGATCCGATAGCGATCAATCAGACTGAAACCATCAATCTGTTCGACGCCACCTGTGGTAATGTTCGTTTCGATCTGGGTTCCCTGTAGCCGCTCCAGCGCAGCCTTGAGGCCGGTGTAGCCGGTTCCGGCGACGGGACGATTGGTAGCAACAAGCAGATCGTATGCCTTGAACCGCAAGGTCCGGTGGACTTTCTTGCCATCGTTCAGTGCAGCCATGACCTGCGAAATACAGTAGATCAGCACGTCACGATCATGGACCGTGGCAAGGCCGATCATGTTCGGCCTGATTTCGACATAGCTCTTGCCGTCAGTAGCCACATAGCGGCGTTTTTTCGTATCCGGCTTGGTCGAGAGAGTGAAGATAGGGTGCGCCATCGAGGCCATGTCGCCTTTAGGCGCAGCGTCAAAAATATCGCACACGAAGAAGTCGCCCTGTGCGTGACGCAAGGGGAGCAGCGGCGTTCGATCCTGTTTCGTAATTTCACCCACCATCATCATACTATTCGTAATATCACACACCGGCGCAAGCGGTTCGTAGTATCACCCACCAGAGGAGTTTCGTAATATCACACACCATCTTTCGTAATATCACCCACCGACTATCGTAATATCACCCACCGACGACAGAAAACAGGGCAGTTTCTACATTTTATTTCAACAGCTTAGTGAGGACGATGATTCGCGTAACACAGACTCTAACACATATATAACACCCAGCTTTCGGCCAAACACCGGCATCGACGGTTCCCACCCGTTACGGCTGGTAGAACACGCAGGCATCCACACCCGTTGTCGTCGTTCGCCAGATACCGCCGATGACAGCGCATGTGGAGGGGTAGCTGGCCAAGAAGCGGGGAAGGGCGACGGTCATCGCCAGAGCCAGAACGACAGCACCCAGACCGAACCAGGGCAGGACGCGTTTCAGACGTTCCGCCCTGTTCTCGCGGTCCCGCACCTGCCTGAGAATGGCCAGCTTGTCTTCCTCTGCCTGTTTCAGAACCCTGTCCGTCGCCATTGTCTGCTGCCCCAGGTCGACCGCAAATCGCGCCAGCCGGATCAGGGTGTCACCGATCTTCCCGTCGATGGTTTCGCCCACCAGTTCGCCGTAGTGCTTCGGATCGGTTTGGGCCTTGGCCGCGAACGCCGCCTGGCGCGCTTCCGTCGCCGTCTTGTTCACCCGATTCAGCACTTCCGTCTGGGAATCGACCCGGTCCGACACGCTGGCCATGACCGTGGAGAGCAGATCGAGGGTTTCGCGCAGCTCATCATCGGGAAGGGCAGGGGAGGCAGTTGTCATCTTGGGTATCCTTTCCGGATCAATGGGTCTGCGGGGCCGAACAGCCCCTCGAATTCGCGGTCTGCGTAGTAGCGCAGCTTCTGGGCCACGGCCGTCGCCTGTCCCTGCACCCGCAGGAGCTGGTTTTCCGGGCGGAGCTGCATGATCTCATCCGGGGTCAGCAGATCACGTCCGGTGAGATTGTTGCTAATGCTGGGCGCATCCCCCGGCTTGAAATTGTCCGTCTGATAGCCGGTGGTTTCCTGCCCCATCATCTGGCTCAGCCATTTGGCCGTCTCGAAGTCGTTCACCCCGAACACCTGCTGCACCCCGGCATTGGCGATGAAGGTTCCGGCCCGTTCGCCGTAGAGGTCCCTGAGCTGGCTCATGTCCTGCAAAATGGGCCAGAGCTGGAGGCCATAGCCCGCCATCAACCCCATGGCGCGTTCCACCGCTTCCAGACGGCCCAGGGCGGCAAACTCGTCCAGCAGGAAGAGAACCGGCGTCCTGAGGCGCTGAGAGGGCGTGCGAGCGCCTACAGAGGCTTCTGCGTCCCGTGCGATGTCCTGGAGGGCCTGAGAGACCAGCAGACGCAGCCAGCGGCTGTAGGCGTCCATGCGGTTGGGCGGCAGCACCAGAAACACCGACGTGATGCGGTGGCGCAGGTCCGAGAAGTGGAAATCCGAGCGCGACAGGACGTTGGCAATCCGGGGGCTGTCCAGAAAGTGGGTGTGGCGTTGCGCGTTCGACAGGACCGAGGCGGCTTCGCGATCCGCCTTGCCGAGGAACCGGTTGGCGGCGCGGGCGATCAGACCGCCCGCCGCATCGCTGTCCTGCATCAGTTCCAGCAGCGCCCGCACCCGATCCCGGGGCAGGGTGAGATATTCCCGAACGGTGGCCAGAGACCGGCGGTTCCGATCCTCATGGCAGACGCAGAACATGATCAGCCCGCCGAGGATGGCCTTGGCTTCCTCGTTCCAGTGCGCTTCCGAGACCTGGCCCGGCGGGTCCATCACAAGCGCCTCTGTCAGGGACGCCGCATCCTCGCCCAGATCGAGGCTGTCAGGCGTCAGCCGATCAAGCGGGTTATACGCCGCAGACGGCATCCCGGAGACTTCAAACGGATCGAGGACATGCACGGTCCCGAACCGCTGACGCGCCTTTCCGGCGATCCGGGCATTCTCGCCCTTGGGGTCGATGACCAGAACCGAGCGTTCCGCCGCCAGCAGGTTCGGAATCACGGTGCCGACACCCTTGCCCGCCCGCGTCGGTGCAAGGGTCAGCAGATGCGCAGGCCCGTCATAACGCAGCAACCGCCCGGTGTGCGGATTGCGTCCGATCAGTAGCCCGTCCGTCCCTTCCAGTTTCTTCAGCTCCTTGCGGTTGGCGAAGCGGGCCGAGCCGTGACTGTCGCGGTTCAGCCCGAAGAAGGATTCCGCACCGGAGCGCATGAGCCAGTCCCGGAAGGCGAAGACACCACCCACGAACATGAAGGGCGCAAGAACCAGCCAGTGCCAGGCGCTCTCGCCGGGAGGTTCGTTGAAGATGCCGAAGATGAACGGCGTCGCGATCACCATCCCGACCGCGCTTCCCAATGCCAGCCAGAGAACCAGCCAGCCGAGCAGAACGGGGGTGAAGATCACACGTTGCAAAACATGGAACAGAGACCCGAAGACGGAGATCATCGCCCGCATCAGGATGTGCCGTCCGTATCCGATCCCCGCGCGTCCGATGCCGGGGCAGGGGAGGGGGGCGCACCCGGCCTGTCCCAATCCGCAAACGCCTTCCGATCCTGCTCTCGGGGCAGGTTGCGCACCAGCCGATCCAGCATTGCCGCTGCACCGCTGTCGCGTTCCGCCAGATCGAGCAGAGCGCCGCCCAGGATCACCTTGCGCCGGGTATCCAGTTTACGCTGCTTTGTCGCTTCCCGGTTGCGGATGCCCTGGAGCCGCGCCTTGGCCTGGGCATAGCGCTTTTCCGCCTTCTCAAGTTCTGTCTCAGCCAAGCGTCTATTCCCACGTTGCCAAATTCTCTTGGTTGAATATTCTGTTGCCAGGTCAACTGCAAGCGATTATCCGTAGGCCTGTAAAGGACAAGGGCGCACTTATGCAAACTCTCCA
>TARA_R110002094_G_scaffold126215_4_pt1 | contig 11350 bp, 9 predicted proteins | sample TARA_R110002094 | Tara Oceans TARA_R110002094 (sample SAMEA4397409) | marine metagenome | biome: Polar Biome; feature: [MIX] marine epipelagic wind mixed layer (ENVO:01000061); material: water (ENVO:00002006), including particulate matter (ENVO:01000060) such as... | depth 10-100 m
TCCTGTCGCATTACTACGGTCGCGAGGCGGGGTTGGAACTGCGCGAAGACATTGATACCGTACTTGAACCGGGCATGGTCGTGTCGATGGAGCCGATGATTTGGATCCCTGAAGGCACCCCGGGCGCAGGTGGCTACCGCGAACATGACATTCTGGTTGTGGGTGGTAATCAAACCGAAAACATTACTAAGTTCGCCTATGGACCAGAGGCAAACATCATCGACTAAACAAGGACACGTGGCATGCTGACAAACGACGTTTTGGACAAATGGGACCGGGAAAGCTTTTTCCATCCCTCCACACATCTGGCCCAGCATGCCCGTGGCGACAGCGCATCCCGCATCATTGCGGGCGCGCAAGGCAGCCATATCATTGACCGTGACGGCAACCGGATATTGGACGGTTTTGCCGGGCTCTACTGCGTCAATGCAGGGTACGGCCAGCGCGACATCACCGACGCAATTGCCGCTCAAGCAGCCCAATTGTCCTATTACCACGCCTATGCGGGCCACGGCACCGAAGTCTCAATCACATTGGCCAAGATGGTCATGGACCGTGCACCTGACCATATGTCAAAGGTCTATTTTGGCCTTGGCGGATCCGATGCCAATGAGACCAACATCAAACTGATCTGGTACTATAACAACATCTTGGGCCGTCCTGAGAAAAAGAAGATCATCAGTCGCTGGCGGGGGTATCACGGGTCTGGCCTGATGACGGGATCGCTGACCGGGCTTGAGTTGTTTCACCGCAAATTCGACCTGCCATTGTCAGGCGTGCTGCATACTCAGGCCCCAGATTTCTTTCGGCGCGACGACCTGAACCAAACGGAGGCCGAATTTGTCGCCAATTGCGCACAAAAGCTTGAGGATATGATTGCCGCTGAGGGCGCAGATACCATTGCGGCATTCATTGGCGAGCCGGTTTTGGGAACGGGTGGGATCGTGCCACCGCCGAAAGGATATTGGCCGGCCATTCAGGCCGTGTTGGACAAGCACGATATCTTGTTGGTCGCAGATGAAGTGGTCACCGGGTTTGGCCGCTTGGGGTCGATGTTTGGGTCGGACCATTACGGAATGAAGCCGGATTTCATCACCATCGCCAAAGGTTTGACATCGGCCTATGCGCCACTGTCGGGGTCGATTGTGTCTGACAGAGTCTGGAAAGTCCTGGAGGACGGAACCGATGAAAATGGCCCCCTTGGCCATGGCTGGACCTATTCGGCACACCCCATTGGGGCTGCGGCTGGGGTTGCAAACCTGCGTCTGATTGATGAACTGAATCTAATCGAAAATGCCAGCACGGTTGGCGATTACCTGAACGCGGGCCTCAGCGATGCGCTTGGATCGCACCCCCATGTGGGTGACATTCGCGGTGTTGGGATGCTGTGTGCCCTTGAGTTTGTCAAAGACCGCGATACGCGAAAATTCTTTGATGCTGACCAGAAAATTGGTCCGCAAGTTACCGCCGCTCTGCTTGCGCATGGGGTGATCGGACGCGCCATGCCTCAAGGTGATATTCTGGGGTTCGCCCCGCCGTTTTGCCTGACAACACAGGAAGCAGACGAAATCATCACTAAGACAAAGGCGTCGGTTGTTGAAGTCTTGGGCAAAGGATAAAGATGCCTAATTCTTTTGAATATAAAGGGATTTAAGGTTGGGTAAGCTGTTGCAAAGTATTTGATCTTATGTTCTCTTCGGCTGATAATCTGCCACAAAGGCAGGACATAAACACCTGGGGAGGTGCCGCTTGTCTGAAAAAGCCACGCACGACGGTTTCGTCGTATTTGATCGCGTTCAAAAGAGTTATGACGGCGAGACCCTCGTTGTCAAAGATCTAAACCTTTCAATTGGCAAGGGCGAGTTTCTAACAATGCTTGGGCCATCAGGATCGGGTAAAACCACCTGCCTGATGATGCTTGCCGGGTTTGAAACGGCCACGCATGGTGACATCCTGCTGGATGGCAAGCCGATCAACAATATCTCGCCGCACAAACGCGGCATTGGCATGGTTTTTCAAAACTATGCACTGTTTCCTCATATGACGATCGCTGAGAATCTGTCCTTCCCGTTGGAAGTGCGCAGGATGAGCAAATCTGACCGCGAAGCCAAGGTAAAGCGTGCCCTTGATATGGTGCAAATGGGTGAATTCGGCGGTCGCCGCCCTGCCCAGCTTTCTGGTGGTCAGCAACAGCGTGTCGCGCTGAGCCGGGCATTGGTATTTGAACCCGATCTGGTGTTGATGGACGAACCTTTGGGGGCGCTCGACAAACAGTTGCGCGAACACATGCAGTTCGAGATCAAGCACATCGCCGACAATCTTGGCATTACCGTGGTCTATGTGACCCACGACCAGACCGAGGCCCTGACCATGTCAGACCGCGTCGCCGTATTCGAAGACGGTCGCATCCAACAGCTTGCCCCGCCAGATCAGCTTTATGAAGAGCCTCAAAATAGCTTTGTTGCGCAATTTATTGGTGAAAACAACACCTTGGAAGGCGTTGTTAAGGAAATAAAGGGCGGTATTGCGCTGGTCCAATTGGACGATGGCAGCCTGATTGACGCCAAGCCAGTGAACGTCTCCAAAGCGGGCGAGCGCACTCAGGTGTCGATCCGGCCAGAGCGGGTTGAATTTGACATGAGCCGTCTAAACAAAGGCTCTCATACGTTGAAGGCCGAAGTGTTGGAGTTCATCTATATGGGTGATATTTTCCGCACCCGCCTGCGGGTCGCCGGAACTGATGACTTCATCGTTAAAACCCGCAACGCGCCTGATCAGGTGCGTTTGGAGCCCGGCGCAACTGTCGAAATCGGTTGGCAGGCCGAAGATTGCCGCGCGTTGGACGCCTGACGCGCGTGTTATGTCGCCGCTCTGCCTAGGGCGCGCGATTATCAAGGAGCTGTGATTAAACCCGATGTCACCGCCTTTACGAGTCTATCGGGTAAAAACTGGGAGAACATAAATGAAATTGACCAAAACGCTTATGGCAACCACCGCGCTGACGCTTGCGGCTGGCATGTCCTTTGCCGATGGCCACATGGCCAACGAAATGACCATCGTGAGCTGGGGTGGTGCCTATTCCGCTTCACAGCAGAACGCCTATCATGACCCCTATACGGCCAACACCGGCACCAAGATCATCAATGATGAATCCTCTGCCGAAGCTGTTTCAAAGCTGCGTGCGATGAAAGAGGCAGGCAATATAACATGGGATGTGGTTGACGTTGTTGCCGCTGACGCCCTGCGTCTGTGCGACGAAGGTCTGGCGATGGAAATCGATGCTGACACAATGCTGGCCGATGCGCCTGACGGCACCAAAGCATCCGAAGATTTCGGTGACCTGTTGGTTGGCGACTGCTTTATCCCGCAGATCGTATATTCGACAACAATCGGCTATCGCACTGATCTGGTCGGCGACACACCGCCCTCCAAAATCTGCGATATCTTTGACACTGAAGCCTATCCTGGCAAACGGTCGTTGGAAAAGCGCCCGATTGGCAACATGGAATGGGCATTGCTGTGTGACGGCGTGGCCAAGGACGAAATCTATGACGTTCTGGAAACACCCGAAGGTCAGCAGAAAGCGCTCGATAAACTGGCAACCATCAAAGACGACGTAATCTGGTGGTCTGCTGGTGCCGACACGCCACAGCTGTTGGCAGATGGCGAAGTCGTGATGGGTTCGACCTATAACGGTCGCCTGTTCAGCCTGATTGTTGAGCAAGAGCAGCCTGTTGCGATGATGTGGGACGCGCAAGTGTTTGACCTTGATGGCTGGATCATCCCAGCTGGCTTGCCAGACGACCGCAAAGCCCGTGCGCTTGACTATATCATGTTCGCCACAGACACACAGCGTCTGGCGGATCAAGCCAAGTACATCGCCTATGGTCCTGCGCGCAAATCCTCCGCGCCACTGGTCGACAAGCACGCAACTCTGGGCATCGACATGGCACCACATATGCCAACAGACCCAGAGAACGCCAAGAACACGTTCCTGTATAACTACGAGTTCTGGGCTGATTATCGCGACGACATCGACGCGAAATTCCAAGCATGGTTGGTGCAATAAGCGCTACCGGGAAGGGGCCGCATTGGCCCCTTCCACCCCTTAATTTGTTTGTCCATTTATCTGACTTGAACCAATCCGAACGGGGATGACATGAGCGATACAACCACCAATGGCCCGGTCCTTGCCGCAGATGGCACCCCGCTCAAGAAATCGCTAAACCGCGCGCTGCGCATGCAAAAAATGCGCGCATTGGCGTTGATCGCGCCCTTGCTGATCTTTGTATTGGTCACGTTTGTGGCCCCGATTGCCGACATGCTGTTCCGCTCGGTTGAAAACGACATCGTGTCCGATACCTTGCCGCGCACGACCGTTTTGTTGCAGGAATGGGACCCGGAGAGCGACACCGCCCCGGGCGAGTCCATCTTCAAAGCCCTATACGAAGACATCTTTATCGCCCAGGAAAGCAAAACGCATACGGTTCTGGGCGGACGCCTGAACTATGAATTGACGGGCATGTCATCCCTGTTCCGCAAAACCGGACGCAAGGTTGAGGACATGGGCGAGGTCTATCAAGACCAGTTCGAAGATCTGAACGCGTTCTGGAAAGACGGCGAAAACTGGAACGCATTGATGGGCTCTGACGCGTGGCTCGAAGCGATGGCCGCCTGGGATCCCAAATCGGGTGCCTCACAGCCGAAATTCAAGGTACGCAAAGGTGTCGAAGACCTGTTGCCGGAAACCACCGCTAAATTCCGGGTCTATGCCAAATTTGTCCAAACCGTTGACGAGGATAATCTGGCCAAGAAAGTCCCTTGGGTCGTGGTCTATTCAGCGCTTTATGATGATCTGAACCGCGACAACGCTGGCACATTGGCAGAGTATGCAGGCCCGGCCAGCGCCGAGTTGAAAGAAGCGGCGGCAGCGATTTCGGAGTTTGAAACGGTCGATTTTACCGCAGCATTCAAAAAGGCCGACAAGGATTGGGCTGATCCCAAGGTCTGGCAAACAATTCATACTTATTCGCCCACGATCACCAACGGTTATTTCCTGAATGCCATCGACATGCAAAAAACGCCTGATGGGCCGGAAATGCGCCCCGAAAATCAGCAGATTTATCTAACGCTTTTCTGGCGCACGATGGTGATGTCGGTGATGATCACCGGGTCATGTATTTTACTTGGCTATCCGGTGGCGTGGATCTTGGCCAACCTGCCGCCGCGCACTGCAAACCTGCTGATGATCCTTGTGCTGTTGCCGTTCTGGACATCGCTCTTGGTGCGCACATCAGCTTGGAAAGTCATGTTGCAGCAACAAGGCGTGATCAACGACACGCTTGTTTGGCTTGGGATTGTTGGAACCGATGACCGATTGGCACTCATCAACAACCAGACAGGCACAATCATTGCGATGACGCATATTCTGTTGCCGTTCATGATTTTGCCCCTCTATTCGGTAATGGCCACGATCCCGCAGACCTATCTGCGCGCCGCCAAAAGCCTTGGTGCCACAAATTGGACCGCCTTCTGGCGGGTCTATTTTCCGCAATCGGTACCGGGTATCGGTGCGGGCTCGATCCTCGTGTTTATCCTTTCCATTGGCTACTATATCACGCCCGAAATCGTCGGGGGCACCTCTGGGACATTCATCTCGAACCGGATCGCGTATCACATTTCACAGTCCCTGAACTGGGGACTGGGGGCGGCATTGGGTGCCATCCTACTCGCAGCGGTCATGTTGCTTTATTATGCCTATGACAAGATTGTTGGCATCGACAACGTCAAGCTGGGAGGTTGATCAGATGGCTGCTCTAACGCCGATTTCGCGCACACCTGTTAACTTTTACCTGCCCGTGGTTGCCGCCTTTGGCGCATTTGCCGGGCTCCTCGTTGGAACCGCACAAGGCAATGGTCTTTTGGGCGTCATCATCGGAGCCGTCTTGATGGCTGCGGTTGCCTTTGTCCTGACCAAGTTGATCCCGAACGAGCGCGCAGGGCGTTGGGGTCTGTTTGGCCTGATGGCTCTTGCTGGCGCTTGGATAGGCGGCATACCCGGTTTTGTCATCGGGGGTGCGTTTGGCTGGTTCTTTGGCTGGCTCAGCTTTTGGCTATACGAGGGGCGCTACCGCGAGAAGCTGGCCCCTTATCTGACCCCCGGTCAGGTGCTGTGGCATTTCACATTCCGGGTGATCTGCGGCGCGATCTTCGTGTTTCTGATCACCCCCATCCTCGTGGTCATTCCGCTCAGCTTCAACGCCGAGAATTTCTTTACCTTCACGCCTGAAATGCTGCGGTTTGATCCGGCCGGTTATTCGCTAAAACACTACCGCGATTTCTTTAACAACCAAGACTGGCAGAATGCCGTGCGCAACTCGGTCCGTATTGCACCTGTGGCGACGATCTTGTCCGTCAGCTTTGGCACCCTTGCCGCAATTGGGTTGAGCCAGCCGCATGTGCCATTCCGTCGTGCGATCATGGCGGTGTTGATTTCGCCGATGATTGTACCCCTGATCATTTCCGCCGCTGGCATGTACTTTTTCTACAGCCGCATCGGTCTGCAAGGCACCTATATCGGCGTTGTTCTGGCACACGCAGCCCTTGGCATTCCGTTTGTAATCATCACCGTGACCGCAACACTTGTTGGATTTGACAATTCGCTGACCCGTGCGGCGGCCAATATGGGGGCTAGCCCGGTGCGCACATTCTTTAAAGTGCAAATGCCGCTGATCTTGCCCGGTGTGATCTCTGGTGGTTTGTTCGCCTTTATCACATCGTTTGACGAAGTGGTTGTGGTGCTGTTTGTCGGTTCAGCCGGTCAAAAGACGTTACCGTGGCAGATGTTCACCGGCCTGCGCGAACAGATCAGCCCGACAATTCTGGCGGTTGCCACGTTGCTGGTGGGCATATCCATTCTGCTGCTGACAACCCTCGAACTGCTGCGGCGCAGATCAGAGCGCCTGCGCGGCATGTCACCCACATAAGATCACATTGGTTTGGCGGCGCACTCATCAGCGCCGCCAAAGTCCATTAACCGTCCCAATAGCGCCACCACAGCGCCCTATTCGGGGTCTATACCATGGGCTCACCAGTGAAAGGCGCGACCACGGCCATGTCCCACCTAGACGATCCACCCAATCCGCGGCACGCCCATATGTTTGAGATTTTGCGCCAAACCCAACAGGCGTCAAACACAATCAACCGGATCAACGTCACCGCGACCAAGCAGTTAGACGATCACGTGGCGCAGAAAATCATAGAAAACGCAGTGCATTCCCTGCGCTTTGCATGATCGAACACCAAACATTCTTAGATAGGCACGCCCGACATACAATGGGCCAAGATTGTCCATCAGGATGGCACCTTAGAAAAACGCACCCGCATCCAGCGTCGTTCGCCCATGAGGTGACATCACTATCAATGAACGCAGTCATGTCCGGAGGGACATCCGCCGCCTGCACCGTTGTGGCAACGGCAATTGGCAGAGCGGTAAAAACGTGCTCAGCATCAGGAAAATTCTTACATCCTGAAGAGACCTAATCAGGTAAGTGAGGCAATGCGCACCCCAGATATGAAGTTTTAAGAAGCGGTAAATGCTGCGGCGGAGCCTCAGACAGCCTTATTCGGTGCCTTTAAAGCCCGTTGCGACAACAAACTTTTCTGAGCTGTCAGAGCGGCTGGCTGGGGGTTTGAAATTGGCGACCTTGTCAAACCGCTGTTTCAGCAGTTTTTGCAAATCGCCCTCTGCCCCGCCGGCCAACACCTTGGCGACAAAAGTGCCACCCTCCTCCAACACATCAAAGGCGAAATAGGCGGCAGCCTCACACAGCGCGATAATGCGAATATGGTCAGTCTGTTTATGCCCTGACGCAGAGGCCGCCATGTCGGACATCACCACATCTGCCTTGCCGCCCAGCCATTCTTTGACCTTAAGGTCCGCATCGTCTTCCATAAAATCAAGCTGGTAGAGTTCGCAGCCTGCAATCGGTTCCATCTCTTGGATATCAATGCCCAGGATCGTGCCGACCGCCTTGCCCCCACGTTCGCCCAGGACGTTGCAGCGTTTGACCGCCACCTGGCACCAGCCACCGGGCGCACAGCCCAGATCGACAATCCGTGCGCCGGGCAGCAGAAACCGGAACTTATCGTCCGTTTCCAATATCTTATAGGCCGCGCGCCCACGATAGCCTTCGGCCTTGGCGCGTTTCACATAAGGGTCATTCAACTGCCGCTGCAACCAACGGGTCGAGCTCAATTTGCGCCCGCGGGCTGACTTCACCTTGACCTTCAGGTCGCGTTGTCCGCGTCCAGAGGTGTTCTTGCCATCAGGTGTCTTGGCCATCAGTACTTACCTTCTTCCAATACGCCATCGGCGCTCATTTGGGCATATAGCAGGCCTTCGCGCAGACCGCGATCCGCAACTGACAACCGGTCTGTCGGCCAGCAGCGCATCAGGGCTTGCAGGATGGCGACCCCCGACATGATCAGCGCAGACCGGTCTTGGCCAATGCGCGGATCGGCGCGACGCCCGCCCGGCCCCATCGCCAGATACGAATGGATAACCTTGTCGATCTGTTGGCTGGTCATGCGCAAGCCATCGACCTTTGTCCGGTCATAGCGTTTGAGCCCCAGATGGCTGGCCGCCACGGTTGTCACGGTGCCAGAGGTGCCGACAATCTGAAACCGTTCTTGGGGTTGCGCGGATTGGTAGGGCGTAAAGTCCGTCAAATTCTCTTCGAAAAACCAGCTCATCAAAGCAAAACGCGCGGCATCGTCTTCAACATCTGAAAATTGATCGCGCAGGGTCGCCACGCCAAGCGGTACTGAAATCCAATCCACGACCTTGGCTGCTGGAATGTCAGACAACGCTTGGGTGAACCCCGAATGCAACCGCATGATCGACTGCGCCCGGTCGGCCTTTGGCACATGTTTGATGTCGATCCAAACCAGTTCGGTTGATCCACCACCGATGTCCACCACCAACAGGTTCTCAGTCTTGCGGTTCACCAGCGGCGCGCAGGAAATCACGGCCAGCTGCGCCTCTTCCTCAGGTTTGATGATATCCAGCCACAAACCGGTTTCACGGTGGATGCGGTTCATGAATTCTTCGCCATTGAGCGCCCGGCGGCACGCCTCGGTTGCGACCAAACGCATCCGGCGCACTTTGTTACGACGCAGTTTTTGCTGACAAATACGCAATGCCTGAATGGTGCGCCCCATTGATCCGCGCGACAAGCGCCCGGTCTTTTCCAGCCCCGATCCCAGTTGGACGGACTTGGAAAAACTGTCGACCACATGAAAACCACTGCCCTTGGGCTGCGCGATCAACATGCGGCAACTATTTGTACCCAGATCAAGGGCCGCATAGAGTTCCGACGATCTGGGCGGAACTGGCGCGGGGCTCAGAGCCGGTATCGTATCCTTTTCGAGCGCCCCCGCACCTTTGGGACGCTGTGGCGCCATGGGTCGCGCCTTTCATATCGAGTTGAGATCAAGGTAGTGGTTGGGGCGCGTTGGCGCAAGGACCATCAAGAGCGCGCCAAAGTTTATCTTTCAGACATCCGGTTCGGCGCGGCGATACCGTGCGATCCATTCCCGGCTGACCGCATCAGCCAAAGGGGCGACGCCCGGCGCAACCCCATCGGCGGCTGAGGGGCTTAGGCCAAGATGGCGCAAAACGTCGGTCAAGGTGTCAAACGGTGCTGTTGCAAGCCCTTCGTATGTCAGCCGCAGCGGTGTGATTTTTTGCCCCACAAACCAATACTGCCAGGCGCGCTCCGCTGCCTGATATTCGGCGATCTGCCGGGTGATCAGACCAGCGTTATAATCCACTGGTTTCGCCGGGCTCAAACGCTCCAACTCTGATCCATCCGGGGCAACATGCCAAAGACCGGACTGCCGTGCTTTGATCAAAGAAACAGCCTGGGCCACCTGATCTTGCCGGGTCAGATGAATATAAACTGTCTTGCCAAAGGCGGCATCATACCGGGCGCGGTCATTGGGTAAACCGGGATACAATTGATCAAGCACTGCGGATGCGTCGCGGATATTTTCGGCTATAATGCGCAAGCCAAACACACCTGTTTGCGCTGTCCCTTCTTTGCGCATGGCGTCCACATAGCGGCGGGTGAAAGCGCGGTCTGACACTGCCGCCATCGCGGGCAAACCCCATTCGTGCGCCCATTCCGGGCGCGACTGGGACCGGAAAAACGAATTCGGCCTGCCCGCCACCCGTGTTGCAGCGAGCAAACTGCACAACAGCGTGCTGCCCGATCGCGGCGTCGCGCAGATAACATAGGCCTGAGGTTTGGATGTCATGACAGGACCCTCTTATAAACAGTGTCAGGTCAGACGGTAAGACCCTGTCGTCCCTGCCTCATAACCTTGTTGAAGATTTTGGACCCGCAGCACCCTCGTGATCTTGTCGGGCACGATCTACACTTAACGCCAAGTCGCGGACGGTCCGCGTTCTGTCGAAAAACGCCATCGGCAATTCGTGCACTTCCATTACAGAGGGCGCAAGCCGTGTTTACCCAAAGGGAATCATCATGCCACAGGTCATCATCGTCTATTGGCGTGACATTCCCGCGCAGGTGATCGTGGGCAAAGGCCGGCGCGGTTCGAAACGCCAATTGCCTGAGCGGTTTGAACAAGCCATCGACCGTGCCGCGATGAAAATTGGGGCTGAGGATACCGATGCCTACCTTGCGGAATGGCGCAAGGCCGCTCCGGTTGAAGTTGACGGCGACAGCGATGACGCCGTGGCCGATGCCGAAGCGGCCCGCATTGATACTGAATATGACCGCGCCCGGATCAAGGCGCTGATTGATAACGACGGTTGGGCCTGATCGCCCATGTTCAAGGATAATATCATGTCTTTACTGAATTTCCGCCGCAAACAAGCGCCCGCTCCGGTTCTGCCAACCGCAGAGATCGAAGCGTTTCTGCAAGACTACTCAATTGAGGTGATGCCACGCACCGCCGAGAAGGTTGAGGATTTTCGTGCCCTGCTGCCTGAGGCGACCCGCGTTTACATCGCGCACATCGAAGGCACCCCGATTGAAGAAATGGTCGCCACCGCCAAACGCCTGAATGCAGATGGCTATAAGGTCATGCCGCATTTCCCTGCGCGGATCATCAAAGACAAGGCCACGCTGGCCGATTGGATTGCGCGGTATCAGGGTGAAGCAGACGTCAAACAGGCACTGCTGCTGGCCGGTGGTGTGGCCACGCCACATGGCGATTTCAGCGATTCAATGCAGTTGATGGAAACGGGTCTGTTTGACAAAGCCGGGTTTGAGCGTCTGCATGTGGCAGGCCACCCCGAGGGCAACCGTGACATTGATCT
>TARA_R110002094_G_scaffold136167_1_pt1 | contig 11346 bp, 10 predicted proteins | sample TARA_R110002094 | Tara Oceans TARA_R110002094 (sample SAMEA4397409) | marine metagenome | biome: Polar Biome; feature: [MIX] marine epipelagic wind mixed layer (ENVO:01000061); material: water (ENVO:00002006), including particulate matter (ENVO:01000060) such as... | depth 10-100 m
GCCTTGCGCAAGATGAAGTCCAAGGAACTGGCAGCGGCAATCGGTATATCCGAGCAGAACCTGTCGCAGCTACGACAGGGGCACGTCAAAGGCGTGCGGTTCGAGACGCTGGACAAGATATGCGCGGTGTTGGACTGCAAGCCGGGAGACATCCTCGACCGGGAATAGCAGCATCTGCTGCAGTCGCGAGCAGAGCAGCCAAAAAATCGCTTAACTTCAAAGACGTGCAATGACGGATCGTCCGCATGCGTTTACACTCCCGCCATGTTGGTCCGCAGATATCCCATGCCCTGGATGAGCGCTGTGCTGATCGTGATCAGTGCGGCGGGCGTCAGTGTGCTGGGTCTGTTGTTGGCAAACGATGCGGCGCGCGAATGGTACTCCGCACTCATCAAGCCGCCCCTGGCGCCGCCCGGCGACGTGATCATTCTGGCCTGGCCTGTAGCGCTGATTGCAGTCGTGGCCGGAGCCCTGCTCGTCGCCAAGGAGACAGGCAGCTTCCGGGATGCGAGCAGCGCGCTCGGACTTTACTTCACCTTGCTGGCGGGCGGGATGATCTGGAATCTTGCCTTTTTCGGACTGGCAGATGCGGGGCTGGCATTCGGCGTGATGACGGTCGTGCTGATTCTGGCCTTTGCGCTGGTGCGTGAATTCGACAGGTATTCGCGCACGGCGGCTCTCCTGCAACTGCCCTATCTCGGCTGGTTGATGTTTGCGGCCTACCTGACGGCCGCCACATGGGGCATCAATTCTGCGGCTTGAGCCGATCGAGAAGTGCCGCGCGGCCAAGCGTGAAATCACTGTCGATCCAGGCCGCTTCGGCGGCACGCAGCGCCTTGCCCACGTCCTGTCCGGCCAGCCCGGCAGCCAATGCGTCATCCCCGCCAATGGGGAAACCGGGCCGAGGCCAGTTCATGATCGCCTTCAGGCGTGCGGCAAGATCACTGACCTGTTCGGTCTGGGCCGCTTCCAGTAGCGCCCGGTCTGCCACCGCCTCGTGGCCATAGGCATAAATCGACGCATGCAGATCACGCGGCGCAAGGCCCTGAACATGGCCCATGCCGGCGCTGGCCCATGCGGACAGGCGGCGATGTTCGTCATTCGACAGCCTGAGGCGGTGCGCGACCGCGTCCATTTCGCGCCCGCGACGGGGCAGCATGGCCATCACCCGCCGCATCGGGTCGACATCAAGCCTAGCCTGACGTTCTGCCTCGCATAGCGCCACCACACCATCGGCATGCGCACCGGGCAGGATTTCTTCCAGCACGCCGCACTCCTCCATGGCCAGCATGGCGGCCGACGGATCCGGAGCGGCGAGTAGCTTTTTCAATTCCTTCCAGATTCGCTCGGCGGCAATCTTCTGCAGGCCCGCTTTCTGGCGTGCACAGGCGTCGAGGCCTGGCCTATCGATGGCTTCGCCATACCAGGCGTTGAAACGGAAAAAGCGCAGAATGCGCAGATAATCTTCGCGCAGGCGCTCGTCACCATCGCCAATGAAGATGACACGGCCGGACTTGGCGTCCGCAAGGCTGCCACTGATCGGCTCTGCAACATTTCCGTCTGCATCGGCATAGAGCGCGTTCAGCCGGAAGTCCCGGCGAGCGGCATCTTCTGCCCAGTTCTCGGTGAAGGCCACGACGGCCCGGCGCCCGTCCGTTTCGACATCGCGCCTCAACGTCGTGATCTCGAAGGGGCGGCGGTCAAAAATGGCCGTGATTGTGCCGTGCTCGATGCCTGTCGGCAGGGCGCGAATGCCGGCGGCCTGCAGCGCGGCGATCACCGCTGGCGGCTCCAGCTGGGTCGCGATGTCGATATCGTCGTCGCCATGGGTCGTGGCGCGGAAGACATTACGCACACAACCGCCGACAAAGCGTGATCCGGCCGGACGGGCCGCCTCAAGCGCGGCCATGACGGCGCGCGTGCCGGGATGGGTCAGCCAAGGCGGCGCAATGCGCTCAATTGGGGTCATCGGGGCTATTCGACGCCTCGGTTTCCGGGAAGCGCGCCTGGATATCTGATGGGTCACGTGAATTGCCGGGACCATCTGCGCCTTCAGGCACAACCCCCGGATCCTTTCTCAAAGGCACGCCTACATCTCTGACGTTTTGCTCGCACGGATAGTCGCGCGCAGGAATGATCACGCCATTCTCGTAGCGGGCCGGCTCGTGGCAGACGTCGCGTTCTTTCTTTTCGAGAGCGATCAGGACGAACCATGTCACCGTGGCGAGCGCCATGCCCGACAGGAACAATATCTGGACCGGCCATTTGCGTTTGCCCTCCTCCTCCGCACTGGCCGTGGCGAGCACGTACAGTCCGAACAGAATGAACGGGATCGAAAAAATGAAGACCTCAAAGGCCAGCCTGCCTGCCAAAATTCCCCTCCAATTCAGGTTACTCTCTAGATAAGCCGACCTTGGCCTAATCCAAACCCCTAATCGCGCTTGGCATTTTCAGCCCTCATAGAGCGTTTGGTACAGGCGCCGGATAATCCCGGCTGTCACGCCCCAAATCCGGTAGCCATTGTGCGGCATCTCGTAATATTGCCGGCTTTTGCCCTTGTAGAAGGTCTGATTGGACTGGTGGTTCGCGGTGTTCATCAAGAAATCGAGCGGCGTTTCGAATACATCGGCGACTTCGGTCGGGTCCGGCACAGCGACGAAATCGGCCGGAAGCACGCCTAGAACGGGCGTGATGCGAAAGCGCGTACCGGTGACATAGGGCGCACCCTTGCCAATGACGTCGACATCTGCGGGTACGACGCCAACCTCTTCCTCGGCTTCGCGCAAGGCCGCAGCCACTTCATCCACGTCGATCGGATCGACCTTGCCACCCGGGAAGGCAACCTGCCCGGCATGGGTGGACATGGTTGTCGGGCGAACAGTCAAAAGCGCCGTGGCGCCGTGCTTGCGCGGGATCACGCCGATCAGCACGGCTGCAGGCCGGATAATCGCCACTTCTTCCGGTGTAAGAAAGTCCATGTCTCCGGTTTCCTGAAGGTTCATCGCACCAACGGGCGGATCAAGACGCGCAGCCGCGCGTGTCAGGAAATCATCGAGATTTGTGTATGCCATGGGAGTCAGGCTGCCGCGCCGATAGGGAAAAACACGCCCTGGCTCCATACGCCCAGCGTGTCCGAGCCATCCGGATTGGCCACCGCCATGCCCGCCAGTTCATAGAAGACCGGCCGGGCGAGCTTCGCGTCGAGCCGCCCGCGCACGCGCACATAGGGTGCCGGTTCGCCCGTCTCGCTGTCGGTTTCGACACGCAGCGGCAGATCGGCGCTTGCAACAGCCACATCTCCGACATTGGTAAGGAAGGCGAGCGCCTGGTCTGGTCCCGGCGCGCCAGCCCGGTCAACCCGCACCGCAATGAAGGGTGCGTCCTCGACCTCAACCGCCACTTTTTCATAGGGCGTCACGAGGTAAGTCACCCCGTCTTCATCCTTGCGCAGGATGCGGGAGAACATCTTCACCATGCGTTCGCGGTTCATCCGACCGCCTTCATGCCACCAGCTGCCATCAGCGCGAATAACCACGTCGATATCGCCGCAATGGGTCGGATTCCACGATTCCACAGGCGGTAGCTTCGCCGACAGCTTGCCATCCGGCATTATGGCCTTAAGCGTCTCTTCGAGGCTGATTGTGTTGCCGGGACTGGATTTCACGTCGCGCTCCGCCATGATGAGGCCTTAGACATAGGTTTGTTTGCCAGATACGTGAAGCCGGAGGCGCCCTTTATATGGCCGATACTGCAGTAGATACGAATGACATAGTTGCCGAGGCCGAGGCAGCAACCGAGACCCTGCGTCAGGTCAAGGCAGAAATCGGCAAGGCCGTCTTCGGGCAGGAACGCGTCATCGAACTGGCGCTGGCGGCGGTCCTCGCAGGCGGTCACGCGCTGTTGATCGGCGCGCCGGGCCTCGCCAAGACACGCCTCGTGGAGGCGATGGGCACGGCGCTTGGCCTGTCGAACCAGCGCATCCAGTTCACGCCTGACCTGATGCCATCCGATATTCTGGGTTCTGAAGTGATGGACGAGAGCGCCGGCGGCCAGCGCACCTTCCGCTTCCTGAAGGGCCCGATTTTCACCCAATTGCTGATGGCGGACGAGATCAACCGCGCCAGCCCGCGCACCCAGTCTGCCCTTCTGCAGGCCATGCAAGAGCGCCATGTCACTGTCGCGGGTGTGCGCCACGACCTGCCTGCGCCCTTCCATGTGCTGGCCACGCAGAACCCCATTGAGCAAGAAGGCACCTATCCGCTGCCCGAAGCCCAACTCGACCGTTTCCTGCTGAAAGTGGATGTCGCTTATCCGGACCTGGATACTGAACGCCGAATCCTGATCGAAACAACCGGCGGGGCCGAAGGCACGGTACGCCCGGCACTCGACGCCGCGCAGCTGATCTCGATCCAGGCCCTCGTGCGCCGCATGCCGGTCGGCGAGAAGATCGTCGCGGCAATCCTGAACCTGATCCGCGAAGCCCGCCCGGAGCAAACGAGCGATGCGCGCGTCCAGCGCCTTGTCGACTGGGGTCCCAGCCCCCGCGCCGGGCAGGCTCTGATGCTCGCCGCGCGTTCCCGCGCCCTTTTGCGCGGACGCCTCGCGCCGAGCATCGAGGACGTGGAAGCGCTCGCCGAACCCGCCCTCGGCCACCGCATGGCCATGCGCTATGACCCGACCGGCGAAGCGCCAAGCCTCACCGACCTGATCAACGACCTCGCGCGGAAGGTGGCGTGAATTTCCCGGAATGAGTCCCTCCTCCGATCTTCGTGCTGAAGCTGAGGCGCTGGCCCGCCAGCTGCCGAACCTGAACTTCAAGGCCGAGGCCTCTGAGGCCGCCCATATCGGCAGCGCCGGTCGCCGCCGCGCGGGCACGGGCGAGCAGTTCTGGCAATATCGCCGCCATACACAGGAAGATGCCGCTGACCGCGTCGACTGGCGCCGCTCGGCCAAGGGCAGCGACCTGTTTGTGCGCGAGACCGAACTCGAAACGGCGCGCACAGTGCTGTTCTGGTGCGACCCGCATCCAGGTTTCAATTGGAAAGGAGACGGCGACATTCGGACCAAGGCAGACGAAGCGCGCCTGTTGATGCTGACGCTCGGCCTTATGATGTCAAAGGATGGCGAACGCATTGGCGCGCTCGGCGCAGGGCGCACGCCCAGCTTTGGCAAGCGCGCCGTCGACCGACTTGCCGAGGACATTTCCAATGGCGCAGGCCGCCCCTTCCCGCCGCCACCGCGCGCTTCGGCAACCTTGGTCATCGCATCCGATTTCTACGATCCGATCCCGGAATGGCAGGCGCGCCTGAAGCCGCTCGCCGCCAAATGCCCCGAAGGCGTACTACTGGCCGTGGCGGCGCCGGTCGAACTCGACTTCCCGTTCCAGGGCCGCGTGAAGCTGCGTCGCCCGGGTGCCGCGACCGACCGTATTCTTGGACGGGCCGAAACGATGCGCGAGGATTACCAGCGCAAGTTTACCCAGCAACGCGAGGCCCTGCTTGCACTGGCCACCCAGATTGGCTGGCGCCTTGTCACGCATACGACCGCCACGCCCAGCCTGCATGGCGCCGCGCGGCTAAAAATGGCGCTTGAGAGTTTCGGGGCGCGCGCATGATGGCGCTTGGCCCCTTCCTGTTTGGCGCGCCGCTGGCGCTGTTTGCACTGCTGTCGCTGCCAATCATCTGGTGGGTGTTGCGGGCAACCCCGCCTGCGCCGAAGGATGTCGAACTCCCCTCGATGCGCTTGCTCGATGATGTAGAGCCGAAAGAAGAAACTCCGTCCCGCACGCCCTGGTGGGTCTGGTTGATCCGCACGCTGGCAGCCGCTGCCGCAATCGCCGGCCTGTCGCAACCCGTATATGCTCCGGGTGCGCGCAATGAAGCACCTGATGCCGGCGGCGCATTGCTGGTTGTGATCGACAATGGCTGGCCGTCTGCGCCGCGCTGGAGCGAACTCATTGATTCAGCCACAGCGACGCTCGACACAGGTGGACGCGATGCGGCCACCCACCTGCTGCTCACCGCGCCGCAAACGCTGAATGTCGATCCGGCGATGCGCCTGTCGCGCGCTGACATGGCCAAGCGCCTGTCCTCGCTGCGCCCGCAATCGTGGAGCACGGACCGGACCGAAACGCTGGCGCGCTTGAAGGCATCAGGCCTGAAACCTGCGCGCATCTTCTGGGCGACTGACGGAATTGAGGATGAAGGCGGGCGCGCCTTTGCCGCCGCGCTCTCCGCCATGGCGCCGCTGTCTGTCTATGCTGCCCCGCCCAATGGCCCGGCGGCGATTACCAGCATCGCGTCGCAAACCGATTCCGTTGCGGTGACGCTGCGCCGGGTGCAATCGCGCGGCGAAGAGCGCAGCTTTGTGTCCGCCCTCACGCTCGACGGCTCGGCGCTCGCAACAGCCGAAGCGGTCTTCAATGACGGCGAACGCGAAACGGTTGCGAGCTTCTCGATTCCCGCCGCCGCCCTTTCAAGGGTTGCCCGGTTTACGGCGACAGGTCGGCAGGGCGCGGGAACGGTGTGGCTCTGGGATTCGGCCAATCGCTCGCGCCGGGTTGGCCTTGTCGATACCGGATCTGTCGCCCAGCCGCTGCTCTCTGACATGCACTACGTCCGCAAGGCACTGGAGCCGTTCGCCTCGATCACCGAAGGCAATATCGAAGCGCTGGTGTCGACCTCGCCCGATGCGATCATCCTGACGGATATCGGCCAGATCCAGCCAGACGATGCCACGCGGCTGGCAGAATGGGTTGAACAGGGCGGCGCCTTGATCCGCTTTGCCGGGCCGCATCTGGCTGCGCAGGGCGATGACCTGCTGCCTGTGGCACTGCGGAGATCCTCCCGCGCGCTGGGCGGGGCGCTTGCCTGGGACGAACCGCAGGCGATGGCACGCTTTCCCGCCAACTCACCCTTTGATGGCCTGGTCATCCCACCTGACGTTCGCATCAAGCAGCAGGTGCTCGCCAAACCCGCACCGGATCTAGCCGGCAAGACCTGGGCGCGGCTCGCCGATGGCAGCCCGCTTGTGACCGCTGATGCTCGCGGCAGCGGCACGCTGATCCTGTTCCATATCACCGCCGGGCCGGACTGGTCGGACCTGCCTTATTCGGGAACCTTTGAACAGATGCTGCGTCGGTCGATTGCGGCAGGACGCGGCGAGTCCGTGAATGATGCGGAAGGTGCCTATTCTCCGCAACTGATCCTCGACGGTTATGGCCGTCTCGCCGCAGCGGGCGCTAATGCAGCGCCGCTGAAGGCCTCTGACTTCGGAACGATCAAGCCATCGGAGGCGCACCCGCCCGGTCTCTATCAAGGCCCCTCCGGCACCCGCGCCCTGAACACTGGCGCAGGCGCCAAGCCGTCGCTGATTGAGGCCTGGCCACCAGCGGCACGCTTGCTGGGAGATGCAGAGGCACGCTCATTGCGCCTTGCCGGGCCGCTTCTGTCACTGGCCGCTATCCTGTTGGCGATCGATCTGTTCATCGCGTTGTTTGTTGCCGGCCATCTGCCGCGCCTCCGGCGCCGCGCGAAAGGTGCTGCGGCTGTGCTGCTCGTCTGCGTGCTCGGCTTTGGGCTGTCATCGCCGGCCGAGGCCCAGACCTATCGTTACCAGCAAATGCCCGATGGCACCTTCCGGCGTGTGTCCACCGCTCCGCAGGTCGTGCCAATTGCACGGTCGGGGAACACGACACAGAAGGAAATAGATGCGGCGCTGACAATGCGGCTAGGCTATGTCGAAACCACAGATCGCGCCCTGAACGAGCGCACGCGTGCCGGCCTGTCAGGCCTCTCGTCCGTGCTCAGCCTGCGGACCTCTGTTGAACCGGCAGAACCTGACCCGTTAAACCTGGAAACAGACGCGCTGGAACTTTATCCCCTGATCTATTTCAGCGTGCCGGAGAATGCCCCAGCCCTGTCTGGGACAGCGATTGGTCATCTCAACACTTACTTGCGCTCGGGCGGTGCGCTCGTGATTGATACCCGGGCGGGCGGCACGATTGGAACAGATACGGATGTTGGCCCACTCGAAACCCTGCTTGAGGGTCTCGATGCACCGCCGCTGCAGCCGACGCCGGCCAATCATGTTCTGGCCCGCAGCTTCTACCTGCTTGACGATTATCCGGGCCGGTTTGCCAACAGACGCCTCTGGATCGAACGGACGGGTGGACCGAACGCCCCGCGCGGCGACGGCGTCTCGCGATTGTTTATCGGCGACGCAGACTGGGTGTCTGCCTGGGCTGTCGATGAGCGCGGACGCGATCTCTATTCCGTTGATGGCGGGCCTCAGCAGCGCGAAATGGCGCGCCGCTTTGGCGTGAACCTTGTGATGTATGTACTGACCGGCAACTACAAGGACGATCAGGTCCACCTGCCAGCCCTGCTGGAGCGGCTGGGCGATGGCGATGCAGCGGAAGATCCGCGCCTGCCAGACCGCCTGCCTGAGGGAGGGCCGCAATGATTGACGCCACCCGTATCGGGTTCGATCCCTTCCTTGGCTGGCCGGCGCTCTGGATCGTCGTCGGGGTCGCCGCGCTGGCCTGGCTGGCCTATGTCTTTCTCCGAGGCCGTGCCGCGCTGACGCGGGGGCTGGGCCTGACGCTTCTCGCTGCTGCGCTCTCCAATCCATCGCTCGTCGAAGAAGAGCGCGAGCCCCTGCCCTCAGTTGCGGCCATCGTGCTCGACCGGTCGGAAAGCATGCAGTTCGGAGATCGCGCGAGCGCGGCCCAGACAGCGTTCAATGACCTGAAAGCAAAGCTGGAGACCGACACCTCGCTGGAAGTGCGGATACTTGAATCCGATCCGCGCGATGATGGCACCCACCTTTATGGCGCGCTGGAAGGCCTGATGGCCGATGTGCCGCGAGACCGGATTGCCGGGGCGATCCTTGTGACCGATGGCCAGGTGCACGACCTGCCTTCGGGCGAGGCGCGGGACAATGCGATTGGCCCTGTGCACGGGCTGGTCGTGGGTGATCCCGATCGCGGCGACCGGCGGGTCCAGATTGTCGATGCGCCGAATTTCGGGATTGTCGGCGAGACGGCAAACCTGGTTGTGCGCGTGGACGATCCGGATGGTGGTGAGATCGAGGTCAGCGTCTCACTGAATGGCGGAACGGCCGAACGCGTTCAGGTGAAGGCCGGCGAGAATACGCCGCTGCCAATCGAGATCGAGCGGCGCGGCGAAAATGTGATCGTTGTGGAGGTGCCGCCGGGCCGCGAGGAACTGACACTGGCCAACAACAGGACAGCCGCAACGCTGGCCGGGGTTCGCGACCGGCTGCGGGTTCTACTGGTGACCGGCAAGCCGAACCAGGCTGGCCGGGTCTGGCGGGACTTGCTGAAATCAGACCCGTCGGTTGACCTGGTTCACTTCACGATCCTGCGCCCGCCCTACAAGACTGATTATACGCCGCCCGAAGAGCTGGCGCTGATCGCCTTTCCGACCGAAGAGCTGTTTGAAGACAAGCTCAAGGATTTCGACCTGATCATCTTCGATCAGTATGAGCGCCGGGGCGTCATCACCCAGAGCTATCTGGCCAATATGGCCCGCTATGTGGCCGATGGCGGCGCGCTGCTGATCGCTGCGGGTGAGCCGTTCGCCGGGCCGGGCAGCCTGGCGCGTTCACCGCTCGCCTCTGTGTTGCCAGCCTCTCCCACGGGGACGATCCGGACGGGAGAGTTTGTTCCGCAGTTGACCGAGGCAGGTAAACGCCACGCCGTGACTTCGCCACTGGAAGGCCAGACATGGGGCGGCTGGATGCGCTATATCGAGGCGACCGCCCCGGCGGGCGATGTTTTGATGAGCGGGCCGGAAGGCAAGCCCCTGCTGATTGTCGACCGGGTGGAAAAGGGCCGGGTTGGGATGTTGATGTCAGACCAGATCTGGCTGTGGGCACGCGGCCATGATGGCGGCGGGCCGTTTTCGGAACTGATCCGGCGGGTTGTCCACTGGATGATGAAGGAACCGGAACTGGAAGAGCGCCGCCTGAGCCTGACAGCCGAAGGCGACACGGCGAAAATGGAGCTGCGCACCCTTCTGGACTCTGCCCCGCCGCTGCAGCTGGAAACCCCCGAAGGCCGCATCATCGAGCCGGTCTGGACACAGAAGGCGCCGGGCATTTTCAGCGCCGAAGCCCCGATCGACCAGCTGGGCCTTTACCGGGCCGAGGCCGGGGGCCTTGAAGCCGTGGCCCTGAACGGCCCGGCCAACCCCAAGGAATATGCCGACCTGCAATCCTCCACCACCATCCTGGAGCCGTTCGCCAATGAAACCGGCGGCGGCGTTTTCCGCCTGAATGAGGCGGGCACAAACCTGCCGGATGTTCGCCGCGTCAGCGCGCGCGCCAATGCGGCGGGGGCCGGATGGCTGGGTCTGCGCGAACGCGGTGCCTATGCCGTACGCTCCTCGACCAGCCAGCCTTTGCTGCCCGGCATTCTGGCGGCGGGCCTGCTGGTGATCTTTCTGATTCTCGCATGGCGGCGCGAGGGGCGGTAGCGCCTGCGCCCCGGCCCGGCGCGCCCGAAGACGCCCGGCACACTCCGTGGAAAGAGCGGTGGATTAGGACGTATCATTCCCCTCACCCGGCCCCGGCCATGTGCCGAGCGCGGCGGTGACCATGCCCGACAGGGCGCGGGCGATGAGGCCAAGTTCCGGCCTGAGCCGGAAGGCAGAGCCCGTGAGCAGGCAGGCGGGGGTCGCCTCCCCCTTGCGTTTCAGGCGGTCAAGGCTGCGCGCGAACAGGGGCGCCGCCGGCACCGGCCCGCAATCACGGGCACAGCCCGAAAGCGGACCGAACGGATCATCCCCCCATACCGGCACGGCCCGCCCGGCAAGGGCGAGGCGATGGGGGCCGGCAATGCGGGGTAAGTGTGGGTGACGTCCTCAACCCCGTGCGGCAAGGGGGCGGTTGAAGTGGGGAAACGGGGGCGGACGGGCGCGAGCCGCAGGCCGAGCGCCAGCAGCAGGACCAGCCGCCGCACGATGACCTCCAGCACATTCAGCCGCGACGCCGCCCGCTGCGCCACCCCGCGCCGCAGCGTGACCGGCGCGCGCACCATGTCTGTCAGGTTGCGCACGTCCAGCAACGCATAGCGCGCCTGCTCCAGCCCATGCGAAATGAAATCATCCGTCGCGTTCATGGGGGCAGTATAGGGCGGGAGGGATTCAGGTGGGGAGAGGGTGATGTTGGTTGAAGGGTAGCGCATCGCTCATCGCGCACCTTTGAAACGGTTTGCAAGGCTCAGCTTGTGGCATCCATGTCCGGCAAGCCGTGGACATGGACATCGGCGCCGGAATGCGACTTGAGAATCCGGGTGGCCGTGGCTTCGTCGGCCTGGTTCCA
>TARA_R110002094_G_scaffold106241_8_pt1 | contig 11309 bp, 7 predicted proteins | sample TARA_R110002094 | Tara Oceans TARA_R110002094 (sample SAMEA4397409) | marine metagenome | biome: Polar Biome; feature: [MIX] marine epipelagic wind mixed layer (ENVO:01000061); material: water (ENVO:00002006), including particulate matter (ENVO:01000060) such as... | depth 10-100 m
GAGTTGCTTAAAACATACCTAGATAAGGTGATATAAAAAATGCGAATTGGACATGGTTACGATGCCCACCGCCTTGTCGAAGGTCGAGCTTTGATTCTGGGTGGTGTCACAATCCCCTATGAGAAAGGTTTAGAAGGCCATTCTGATGCAGATGCGGTAATTCACGCTCTTTGTGATGCGATACTTGGGGCCATGTGTTTGGGTGATATTGGCTCACATTTTCCCGATACAGATCCAGAATTAAAGAATATTGATAGTAGAATTTTGTTGCGGCAAGTTCATGATTTAATGAAAGAAAATAAATTTGTGTTGGGTAATGCAGACATAACTATTTTGGCACAAGCACCAAAGATGGCAGGATATATTTCTTCAATGCAGAAAAATCTTTCTACAGATCTTGAAGCAAAATCTACTGACGTCAATATCAAGGCGACGACTACTGAAAAAATGGGTTTTATCGGTCGTGGCGAAGGCATTGCTGTATATGCTGTCGTTTTAATAACATCTCTATAATTTTTCTGAAAATTCTTTTCTTTTAAATTTCATTTTAGTCTTTTAAATTTGATCCATCGTTAAACGATTCCGGGTCATTTCGTGTTTTGGCGTTAAGCTTGTTTTAATGACTCTGTTTTCAATTAACTAAATTAGTAAGTCAAATAAACAGGAGACTACATATGAGTACGTTAAATTTTAATTTAAAAAATACGATCAATAAGCTTGAACACATTAATTATGAATTTGATGCTGATGATGGAATAGTTTGGGTTTACCTGGATGCATTTCCAAAGCCGTGTGTAACGCCACAATTAGTTGATGATATTCGAACTTTGCATCGATGTATTGAAATTAATAATGGACAGCTACCCATTGATGGAGAAATGCAAACGGTTAAGTATCACATTCTTGATTCACACGCGAATGGAGTCTTTAGTTTAGGTGGTGACCTCAATCATTTTTTAAATTGTATTAAAAACAAGGACAGAATAGCTCTGGAGAAATACGCAGCTAATTGTATAAAAGCGATCTATCCGATAATGACAAATTTTAATTTACCCATTGTCACTATATCTTTGGTTAGGGGAAATGCACTTGGTGGTGGCTTTGAAATAGCATTATCAGGTGACGTGATCATTGCAGAGCGTTCAGCAATGATGGGTTTTCCTGAAATATTGTTTAATTGTTTTCCTGGCATGGGGGCATTCCAGACACTCTCATCAAGAATAGGGTTAAACAAGGCTCATAAACTGATTTCCAGCGGTAATTTATATAGCGCAGAAGAATTATATGACATGGGAATTATTGATGTTCTTGTGGATGATCACTGCGGCGAAGAGGCCGTTTATTCATATGTCCAAAACCATAATAAAAACTGGAATGGAAATATGGCGATGCAAAAAATAGTTCAAAATTTAAATCACTATGACCAACAGGAGCTGATGGATATTTGCTGTGACTCTTGGGTTGATACAGTTTTTGATATCTCTGATAAAGATATTAGGACAATCAATCGTTTGTTGCGTAGTCAGAAAAGGTACGAGACAGAATACCAGCATGAATATTCAAAAGTAAGTGTATCTTGATTATTACGTAAAACAATTAAACAAGCTTAGGAACAGGTGATTATAATGAATAATTTAAATACAAAAGAGTTACGGCACTCAATAAAACAGTACGCAAAACCATCAAATAAACTTGCATTATTTATATTTTTTTCTGATCTCACTATCTATGCATTGGCGATAGCCGGGACAATCATGTTTGAAAGCCTGCTGTTAAGAATAACATGTAGTGTTATAGCAGGGCTGAGAATAGGGACGTTATTCCTGGTTTCACATGATGCGGGACATGATAGTTTTACATCCAACCGAGTATGGAATTCTATAATAGGCCGCATAGCCTTTTTACCTTCATTTCATAATTACAGTTTATGGTTAATCGCACATAATCGCTCACACCATCAATCTCCTAACATTAAAGGTATAAATTCATGGTCGCCATTGTCAAAAGAAGAATATGATGGTTTGTCTGCAAGTCGAAAGCTGATAGAACATTTATATCGTTCTCCACTAGGAATTTGTTTCAACTACATGATTGAACGTTGGTGGAAAGATAAGTTTTTTCCATACAAACGAATTATCAAACAGAAAAATGGTGCTTATTTTCTGGATTTCGTACTAGTAGTTAGTTATATGGCAGCTTTTACAACAGTACTTATTTATATGGGGATGCACGTCGCATACACAAGTCCGTTAGAAGTAATATTGTTAGGACTAGTGCTTCCTTTTCTTGTAAGTAATTTCTTGATAGGAGTGACTGTGTATCAACATCATACTCACGAAACTGTTCCATGGTTTAAGACTCAAAAAGAATGTAATGCATATGCAACTCTCGAAGATATAACTGTGCATATAAAATATCCGCATTGGTATAATTTGATTAGTCACAATGCAATGGAGCACACGGCGCATCATGTTGATCCGAGAATACCTCTCTATAATTTATCAAAAGCACAGACAGTTCTATGTGAGTTGTACGGAGAGGATTTAATTACGATGGACTTTTCACTAGTGAGCTTTTTTGCAACGATGGGAAAATGCAAATTATATGATTATGATAATCATTTATGGATGGATTTTTCAGGAAATGCAACTAGTAACAAAACAGTATTAATAGAAGAAAAGGGTTATGCAAAAGCAGCATAACTAAATTATAAATTAGATAAGCATTTTATTAATGAGACAAGGATGTCCCATTAATTATAAAACTTGATGTATTAACTTAGCTATTTTGTTGCGAATTTGATGAAGCAGTCTTTGAAAGGAATGATTTTAATTCAGTTTGTGTTTCTTCGAATACGCTATTGATTAAATCCAGATTGTTTAAAATTAGTTTGTGTTGTCTGGATTGGGCTTGTTTATATATTAAGTCGGCAATTCTTGATAATCTTTTAGTACCAATTGAACGAGAACTTCCATCGACACTATGAGCAAGTTCTGATAATTTATTGTAATCGTCATCACTGGAAAATTGGGACATGTGTTTTAGAGAATTAGCAGTGTCACGTAAGTAACCTTCTATTAAGGTTTTCATAAATGATTTGTCGCTGGCCATAGAAGCCAAAGACTCCAAAGAGTCTTTGTCTATTAATGGCGAATTATTAGGATTATTTATATCAACAACTTTTAATGCCTCATTGCTAGCAACCGGTGTTTCCTCATGGTCGTCACCGACAAGCGAAGCGATAACCTTGACAAGTTTATCCGGTTCTACGGGTTTGGTTAAATAAGCATCCAGTTTTGCCTCCTTGCATGCATCATGAGCTTCCTTTGTAGCATTAGCTGTTAGCATCAATATTGGAATACTGCGTTTCTCCGGATACATGTGACGATATATTTTTGCAGCCTCTATTCCGCCCATAACAGGCATCTGCATATCAAGAATAATCAGATCAAATGTATCTTCTTCCAAAATATCTAATACTTCTTCTCCATTATTAGCTAGTGTTACATGATGGTTAGCATATTCCAGAATACTTTTGATTACTTGTTGGTTTGTCTTGTTATCTTCACCAACGAGTATTTCTAGTTTTTTTACTTGAGTTATATCAGCTGACTTATTATCAAAACCACGAATGTTATTATTAGGTGATATGGCACTGACACCAGAAATAACGGCATGCAATGTCCTGAAGAATTTTGTTCTATCAAGATTACTACGTATTATGGAGGCATAGCCTGCCTGTAATAGATCTGTTTTTCCGGACTCAGGTAATTCGTTATCATTTATGAGTATGAATGAATGGTCTTTGAAGCTTGATTTTGTTGTAGCCTGCTTAATAAAATTAACAGGGTCTGTGTCAAGATACTTCTTGAAAACAAGGATGACATTAAACGAATTATTTTCAGCGTTAGCAGACATGATCATATCTATCGCATCTTGAGCACGGTCAGATTGTTTATATGATATTGGCCACAATGAGAGGTGTTCCTGGATAGTCTGTTGTTTTTCTTTTATTGGGTTGATGATTAAAATATGGGCACCAGAGAAATGTTCCAGTGACTGGTTTTCTTCTGACAATACGGTTTGTTGTTCAAATTCCAAACTAAACCAGAACGTTGAACCTTCTCCTAACACACTGGTGAAATCTATTTCTCCGTGCATTGCATTAACTAATTGTTTGGCAATGGCCATCCCAAGTCCTGTCCCGCCAAAATTACGAGTTGTAGAAGCATCTGCCTGAGTAAATTTTTCAAATATATTGTCTTTTGATTCATTTGCGATACCAATTCCCGTATCGATGACTTTAAACATTATTCTGGCTTTATTTTCTGCTGTTGAGACTAAAGATAAAACTATTTCAATAGAACCATTTTGTGTGAATTTGATAGCATTACTAATAAGATTAATCAGTACTTGTCTTAAATGTTGCTCATCACCACGTAGTAAAAAAGGAACCTCAGGTGAGATATGAACGTTAAACTTCAGTCCTTTATTTACCGCTTGTGGAGAGAGCATTTTACTTGTTGAGTTAATAAGAGCATGCAGATCAAAATCTACTTGTTCTATCGTTATCTTTCCTGCCTCTATTTTTGAAATATCGAGGATATCATTGATTAATGCCAACAATGTTTTGGCCGAAGCATTAATAGTCGATGAATACTCTTGTTGCTTACTATTGAGTTCAGTTGTGGAAAGCAATGAACTCATCCCGACCACACCGTTCAACGGTGTACGAATTTCATGACTCATATTTGCCAGAAATTGACTTTTCGCTTCATTTGCGGAGTTGGCTTCATTAATTGATTTATGCAGTAGTGATATCAATGTCGAGACATAAGCAGATAGGATCGTTATTGAAATAATGGCACCGTATCCATGCATGATCTCTTTTTGCCAATAAGAGCTGTATATCATCACCAAAGAAACTCCAGCAATACTGATGGCGGTACTTATGTATAAATACTTATTTCCGTATCGAAATCCATAGCCAAATATTAAAAATAAATATGCGCCAATCAAGGGTGCCCCATATTCTCCTATAAGATAAAATGCAAACGATGCAAATGATATATCAAGAAAAATGCTAACGTAGCGACGAACGGGAAGCGGTTTTGGAGTAATCACTATCCAAACCAGATTTAGAAGACAGCAAATAATATACAAATACGATGTCGCCGTTGCAGCAGCAGAATCAATGTGTGTAAATCGATTTAACCACGATATATATAGCAGCCAGGTAACACCCATGGCAAATCTGACAACGGTTTGTATGTGCTCAGAATCTTCGCGGTTTTGCAAACGAGTTTTAACTAAGTGTACTAATTTATTTTTCATGGTTACACAATGAAACCATTATTGTGTTTTTTTTGGCGGTAGTTCTACATCATCAATTCTACTCAATAATGCCTTCACACACTCCGGATCAAGATGCTGCCCCTGTTGTTCTACCAGATAATCAATAGTTTTGTTGATTGGCCAGGCTTTTTTATAGGGCCTATGGTTGCTTAATGAGTCAAATACATCTGCAACGGCAACGATTCTGGCTTCTATAGGAATATCCTTTCCCGGTATTTTATTTGGATAACCGCTACCATCATATTTTTCATGATGATTAAGAGCAATTAATGCGCCTGTTTGTAAATAAGGTGATGGGCTGTCTTTGAGTATTTCATGACCAATTGTTGTGTGTGTCTTCATAATGTCAAACTCTTGTTCAGTCAGCTTACCTTTTTTCATCAAAATATTGTCTGGTATAGCCAGTTTCCCAATATCATGTAACGGGGAAGATGTTTCCAGTATTTCTGCGAATGTTTCATCAAAGCCCAGTTCCAGTGCAAGAATCCTGCTTATTCGACCAATTCTGAGGAGATGCTCACCTGTGACGCAATCCTTAAATCCACATGCCCTCGTTAAACGTATTAATGTTTCTTTTTCTCTGACATGAATTTCCTCTGAAGTTTCACTGATCTTTTTTTCAAGTTTAAAGCTACGTTGTTTTAATTTTGTTTGACGTTTTCCCAGAGCCAATAAATTCTTACACCGTGCTTCGCATTCAACTTTATCAAATGGCTTATTAAGAAACTCTGTAACCCCGCTTTTTAATGCATCGTATAGAACAGAACGATCATCAATAATCGTTATCATGATGATCGGGATGTCTTTACAATTATGCAGTCTTCTAATCCGTTTGGTGAATTCAACACCGTTCATGATAGGCATTTTGTAATCAGTGATTATCAAGTCGGGCGGGGAGGTCTCAAGCGCGGCAAGTGCTGCAGGTGCACTTTGAAATGACTTTACAGTTATTTCAGAATTAATATTCTCAATAGTTTTACTCAGTAACATTCTGCTGACAGGTTCATCATCGACAATATATATTATTGATGAAGTTTTACTTCCAGCAACGTTACTCAGACGTGATAACATCATATCTTATCCCTGAATCTTACTATTCTTATTAATTATTGAATAATAATACAAGTATAGTGAATGATGCACGTTTTTAGAACAGATAAACCGTCATTAAGTTCTATATGTGTGTTATTAGTGATAATTTTTGCTCGAAACCTGATTTTGATATTCTTCAGTGATATCTAAACCTGATATTACCTGACACTAGATGCTCTTGTGTAGGTAACAAACAGCGAAGCTAAATCATTATCGGGTTACTGTCATACTACTTTTTTATTTATTAATACTTCTGTTTCTCATCATTTACGTTTTAATAACAAATAAATTGCACCGGTACCGCCATCAGCAGGTCTTGCCGAACAGAAGGCTTGTGCAATGTCCATTTTTTGTAGCCATTGATTAAGTTTGTTTTTTATAACCGGTTGTTTGTTGACGGAACCCAACCCTTTTCCGTGAATGATTCTAACGCAGCGTTGAGAGCGTACTGTACATTGCTTAAGGAAATCAGTTAATGCAATCTTAGCACTATCAACCGTCATGCCGTGCAAATCCAATTCTGCTTCAATCTTATAATGACCTCGGCGTAATTTTTTTAATATATTATTTTGTAGTCCAGGACTGGTATAGAAAAGCTCATCTCCTCTCTCCAAAAGAGCGAAGTCAAAGTCTGCGACACTCATTTCCTCAAGGACCGCAAGGTTATCGGCTTCTGTTTTCGCAGGGTGAGCTTTGGGTTTTGGTTTCTCAGCAATAAAACTATCTTGCTTTAATGGCCGGGCATCGCCAACTGATTGACGAAATAACGCACTGTCTTCGTCTGAAATACCGGAAGATTTTTTCATGGTGTTAAATAAGAGCCTGTCATTAAACAGAAGTTTAGCGCATGGCTAAATCCATGTCAGCGCTGATAAAACGTCAATCAGCTGCCGGTAGCGGTTATATGTATTGCTGACAATACTATAGGTTTAATTTAACCAATCTCGTGCATTCAAGAACATTTTTATCCATGGGCTATATTCATTGACCCATTGTGAAGGTAAATATGAAAATTGCTTACGCAAAAAGACGCGTTCTGGATGCGGCATCATGATATTGATGCGCCCGTCATCATTTGTGAACCCGGTACATCCGTTAATAGAACCATTCGGGTTATGAGGGTAATTTTCTGTCACTACACCGGTATTATCAATATAGCGCATAGCAGCATTTGATATTAAATCTGTAGATTTATATGAGACACGACCTTCACCATGGGCAACTACGACAGGCATTTTAGACCCAACCATGTCTTTGAATAAAATAGAAGGTGATTCCATTATCTCCACCATGACCAGTCGCGCCTCAAATTGTTCTGATTGATTACGAATGAAATCAGGCCATGATGTTGCGCCTGGGATCAAGTCACGTAGTTGTGACATCATTTGGCAGCCATTACAGACACCAAGGGAAAAAGTATCAGTACGCTTAAAAAATGTTTCAAACATCTTGCTGATCTTGTCATTGTACAAAATAGACTTTGCCCAGCCACCACCAGCGCCCAAGACATCACCATAAGAAAACCCGCCACAGGCAACCAGACCATTAAATGAATCAAGCTTGATTTGACCGTCAATTAAATCCTGCATGTGAACATCAACGCAGTCAAATCCAGCACGATCAAATGCCGCCGCCATTTCTAATTGTCCGTTAACGCCTTGCTCCCGCAGTATCGCCATCTTTGGTTTTACATCGGTGTTGATAAAGACAAGCGGATTACTCTCGAGCTCAAACGTGGTGTCGACAAACAAGCCAGAATCATTTTGATCACCTATGTTATCAAATTCCTGTCGTGCACAATCAGGGTTATCGCGGAGGGATTGAATTTGAAAGCTGGTAGCAGACCATTTTTTATGTAACTCATTAACCGGTAATTCCAGATTGTTCGTCCCATCTTGCGCGAGTCTAAACGTATAATCATTGTTAATGGTGCCGATAGTATGAAGTGTCCGTTCTTCTATGCCGGCATTTATAAAAGTTTGTTTTACACTTTGTTCATGCGCTCTTTTTATTTGAATGACGGCACCGAGTTCTTCATTAAATAAATTGGCGATGATGTCATTGGTGTATGCAAGCTCAATATCAATCCCGGTGTGTCCAGCGAAGGCCATTTCAGCCAGTGTGACAAACAGACCCCCATCCGACCGATCATGGTATGCAAGAATATAATCTGATTCATTGAGGATCTGTAAGGCTTGAAAAAAAACAATGAGTATATTTGGGTCATCCAGATCAGGAGTTTCATTACCGAATTGTTCATACACCTGGCATAGGGCAGAGCCAGCAAGGCGCTGTTTACCTTTGGCTAAATCAATATAAAGTAGAACGGTATCATCATCTTGGTGTAATTGTGGTGTCAGTGAGTGCCGAACATCTGCAACCCGTGCAAAAGCCGTGATATTTAACGACAACGGTGATGTTACTTTTTGTTGTTGATTGTTTTTAGACCAAACCGTATTCATCGACAAAGAATCCTTGCCGACAGGTATTGCAATACCTAGTGTTTTACAAAGATCACTAACCGCAGCAACGGCGCTATAAAGTTTTGCGTCTTGCCCCGTCTCACCACAGGCCGCCATCCAGTTTGCTGAAAGAGCAATATCTTCTAATTTGATGATACGTGCTGCAGATATATTCATAATGGCTTCGGCAATGGCCATGCGTCCGGAAGCCGCTGCATTGATCAGTGCAAGTGGGGCACGTTCACCAATAGCCATCGCTTCGCCTATGTAATCAAAATAAGATGAACTGGTAACAGCACAATCTGCAACGGGTACTTGCCAGGGGCCGACCATCTGATCGCGTACAACCAAACCAGAGATTGAACGATCACCAATCGTAATTAAGAAATTTTTACTGGCAACGGTAGGCAGTTGTAGCACCCGATCAATTGATTCATATAAATCTAATGTTGAAGTATCAAATTCAGCGTGCTGAGTAGTTTCACTCTGCGCATCGCGCTGTATGTTTGGCATCTTGCCAAGTAATACTGACATCGGTATATCAATTGCTTGATTACTGAAATGGGCATCGTTCAAGACGAGTTGCTCTTTTGCAGTTGCATCGCCGAGTACCGCGTAAGGTGCGCGTTCTCGTTCACATAATGACGTAAAGCGATCAAGTTGTTCCTCTGCAATTGCAAGCACGTAGCGTTCTTGAGACTCATTACACCAAACCCCCATAGGCGACATGCCGGGTTCATCATTCGGAATCTCGCGTAGTTCCAGTTGTGCACCACGATTACTTGCGCTCACAAGTTCAGGCATGGCGTTGGATAGACCTCCAGCACCAACATCATGAATACTAATAATGGGGTTGTTATCTCCTAATGCCCAACATCGATCGATGACTTCCTGACAACGTCGTTCCATCTCGGGATTATCGCGTTGCACTGAAGCGAAATCTAATGAAGCGTCACTTGAACCTGACGCCATTGATGAGGCCGCGCCACCACCGAGTCCAATCAACATTGCGGGGCCGCCCAATACTATTAGCTTTGCCCCTGTAGGAATATCTTGCTTATGTACATCTGGTTCTCGAATCATACCGTACCCGCCAGCAAGCATGATCGGTTTGTGATAACCGTAAATTAAGGTTTCATCTTTACGTTGTTCATAGGTGCGGAAATAACCACACAATGCCGGACGACCAAATTCATTATTATAGGCCGCTGCGCCAATTGGTCCTTCAAGCATAATATCTAAAGCCGATACAATTCGATCTGGTTTGCCGTTGTCAGTTTCCCAGGCTTGTTCAAATCCAGGTATCTTCAGGTTTGAGACGGCAAAACCACTTAGACCAGCCTTTGGTTTTGCACCACGCCCGGTTGCTGCTTCATCGCGAATTTCTCCACCTGAACCAGTTGCCGCGCCGGGGTAAGGTGATATCGCGGTTGGATGGTTGTGCGTCTCAACCTTCATCAGGATATGGATATCTTCATCATGATAACCATAGTGATGATTAATTGGGTCGGTGAAAAATCGTGCACCATTAAAACCGGCCATAACGGCGGCATTATCGTGATAGGCAGAAAGCACATTCCCCGGATTGGCTTCATGGGTTTGTCTTATCATCTTAAACAATGAATGTTCTTGTTTAACGTTATCGATAGTCCACTCAGCGTTGAATATCTTGTGTCTGCAATGCTCAGAGTTGGCTTGTGCAAACATCATCAATTCTACATCTGTTGGGTTACGCCCCAACGTTTTAAACGAGCTGAACAAGTAACTAATCTCGTCATTTGATAAAGCCAGGCCCATTTCAGTATTGGCAGTTTCCAGTGCCTCTATACCCGCGTTGATGATATCTACCTGAGTCAATTCAGCAGGCTCAGTAATAGTAAATAAAGCACTGGCATCATTCTCATTATCTATGAGAATTTCTGTCATACGGTCATGTATATGTGGCTTGAGTAGCGTTATTTGTTTTTCATTTAGTGTGTTGCCATCATTTAATGTAAATGAATAAACTCTACCGCGTTCAAGACGCATGATCTTGTTTAAACCTGAGTTATGCACTATGTCGCTTGCCTTACTGGACCAGGGAGAAATAGTGCCGGGTCTTGGAATAATAATAAGATTGAATGAATCGACAGCAACATGTTTGACCGCAGCACCGTAATTCAGCAGGGCATTAAGTTGGGTCGTTTCTTTTTGATTGAGGTCTGAACTCGTTTCAGCAAAATGAATATAATATGACTCAACCGAGCTAATTGCCGGTATGCATGATTGCAAGGCAAATAAAAGTTTATTAACACGAAATTCAGAAAGGGCGTTACCGCCGGGCAGTATTAACATCAATGTATTGGCTTTATTAGGCGAAGGAATTTAAAGAACGACATTTTATCAGTCTATGGTGTATCA
>TARA_R110002094_G_scaffold186213_4_pt1 | contig 11300 bp, 9 predicted proteins | sample TARA_R110002094 | Tara Oceans TARA_R110002094 (sample SAMEA4397409) | marine metagenome | biome: Polar Biome; feature: [MIX] marine epipelagic wind mixed layer (ENVO:01000061); material: water (ENVO:00002006), including particulate matter (ENVO:01000060) such as... | depth 10-100 m
GGATGATGAAAAAGTAGGTAAGCGGTAAAAAGCAATAAGATGCGGATCAAAACTGTCATTTCTGGCCTAGCAAATTAGCGATTTGGCTTGAAATTCACAGAGCGCTATACAGGAGAGAGACTTTCCAACGGATTGAATTCGTTTTTCGGCAACCTGCTAAGTCGACAAATACTTTCCCTACTCCAGCACCAACCTAACCATGAACACTAATGCCTCAGCCAAAATTCCACTTTTATCTGCCTTCGCACAATCGATGAGCGCGCATCAATTAAACTCGTTGCTTGGCGGCGCGCAGCTTTCACCCAGCACCAACGCTGCCTGAAACACCACTTCGCGCGGTTGCGTTTTTGGCTCACGGGTGATGCGATCAATTAACAAACGCATTGCTTCGTTGGTCATATCGTTTGTCGGGTGTTCAGCGCGTGTGAGTTTAGGACGAATTCCAGCGAATCCTGGAACAGTATCGGTTGAGGCAATAGAGATATCCTGAGGGCATTTTAGCCCCAGGTCTGAAACTGCACGCATCACTCCAAGCGCCATAACCCCATTTGCGACATACAATGCACTGGGTGGATTGGGCTGAGAGAGCATATCCCGAGCCACCGAATACGCGGTATCTTCGCGAAATGCTCCACTGCGCACATGGCTGGCTTCCGGGACCAGGCCGCGCGCTGACATGGAGTCCAGCATGCCGGCGTGGCGATCCTGCGCTGTGCTCAGATGCATCGGTCCTGTGATGGTGCCAATTTTCTTATGTCCCATATCAAGCAAATAGCTCGTCACCTGGCGCGATGCCGCCAGGTTATCCAGGACGACGGTATCATAGGCGTCCTGCTCGGTGGTCCGCCCGAACATGACAATTGGTGGCAGGCCCTTCATTGCTGCGCCAGTATACTGGGTGGACAGACCAACCGGCACCATAATCATCCCGTCACACGAGAGCGCACGTATTCGCGACAGGTTGCGTTTCTCGATTTCAGGTTTCTCGTCACTGTTGAACACCACAAGACAATAACCCCATGCCGCTGCAGCTGCCTCCGCTGCGCAAACTATCCGTGCATAAAACGGATTTGCCAGATCCGCCACAACCAGCGAAATCAACTGGGAACTGCCGCGCTTTAGATTTCGGGCGACTTGCGAGGGGACATATCCCAATTTGTCAATCGCAGCCTGAACTCTGTTTCTCAGGGCAGGGCTAACAAAACTAGAGTCATTTATCACGGCAGAAACTGTTGCTGTGGAAACACCAGCCTCCTTCGCAACATCTTTGATATTGGCCATTCAGCCCACTCCAGCTAATCGTTTAGATTATAAAAGGTTCGTAGAATATGGCCTATTGCAGCCGATTATGCAAATATTTTGCTTGCATAAAGCGGGAGGTTGCGCGATGTTAGCAAAACGGTTAGCTAACGTAATAGTGAATATTATATTCAACCAACCGAACCATAGGGAGAAAGTCATGAATGCCTTGAAGCTAAGTGCGCTGGCCCTGAGCCTGGCACTATCCACCAGCATCGTTTCCGCACAAGACGCCAAACTTATCGGCATCGTCTCAATTTCAGCTAATGAAGCAAATAATGCCCGCTATATTCAGGGTGCAGAAGCCGCAGCCAAGGAAATAGGTTGGCAGGTGTCCGTTATCGATGCCGCCGGCAGCGCCGATCAGGCCAATGCGGCCATTCAGAATTTTGTCCAGCGCGGCGCAGTTGCAGTTGTTGATATGGTCTTTCCATACAGCTCCATTGGTGCCGGTCTTGCAGCCGCAGGCGATGCTGATGTTCCTGTTGTGACATGGGGTGGTGGCCTGGGCTCCACGGTTGCAGCAACAAACGGTTCGGGTGCTCCGGTTGCGGAGCCTGCGATCAAATTGATGCTGGACGACTTGGAGGGCAAGGGCAGCATTCTTGCGCTGACATATCGCACAGGTGAAGTTTGCCGTGATCGTGAGCTTTTACTTGATGCTATGACTGCAGATATGCCCGGCATCACCATCACCCGCAATGAAGTGCGCATTCCAGGTTACTTTGAAGACGGTGCGCAATATGCCAATGCCTGGCTTGCCTCACATCCGGCCGGTGACGAAAATCTGGCAATTTGGGGCTGCTGGGATGATCCGGCCATCGGTGCCATTGGTTCATTGCGCGCTCAAGGACGCACGGATGTGGGCGTGTATGGCGTGAATGGTAACGCTCAGGCGATTGAGAACATACGCAACGGCCACATGAACGGTACCGCCTGGCAGGACAGCTACTCCGAAGGCTTCGACATGATTAGTTTACTACCGGAAATAGTTGCCGCTGGCAGCGATTGGAAGCCGGTGGCCAAGGAGGTTGCCGCAATTCTGGTGACTCAGGATACTGTAGAGAGCTTTATCGAAGCGCACCCTGACGCCCTGGGTCAGTAACTTGCAGAGCATGGACGTCACACATGTGACATCAACAGAATCGGGGGCGAGCACTTCGCCCCCTTTGGTTCGTGCTGTTAGTATCGCCAAGTCTTTCGGGGGTGCCAAGGCGCTTCAAGGCGTCGACATTGATATCGCCTCTGGCGAAGTGCATGGCCTTGTCGGAGCCAATGGCGCGGGCAAATCCACTTTTATCAAAATTTTGGCTGGCCTGGTCCAGCCTGACGCAGGAACAATTGAGATCGACGGGACTGCTGAATCGCTGGGCAACCCGCACGCATCATCCGAATTGGGCATGAATTTCATTCATCAGGAACTGGCTTTCATCCCCAGCATGACGGTTCTTGAAAACATCATGTTGGGCATTCCCAAGAAAACCCGATTTGGAATTATTGATTGGACCGCGATTGAAAGGGATGTCCGTCCGATCGCTGACCGCGTTGGGATCACAGCCGCGCTGAACGCAGGCGTCAAAGGGCTTTCGACAGCTGAAAACTGGTTGATAAATATTTGCCGCGCGCTTGTGCAGAAAGCGCGGCTGATCGTGATGGATGAACCAACGGCATCTCTCTCAAACAGCGAGGCCGAAAAGCTGTTCCAGATCGTCCAGGAACTTTCCAAATCCGGTGTAGCGGTGCTCTATGTGTCTCATCGTCTGGACGAAATCGAATTGCTGTGTGACAGGGTGACGATTTTTCGTGATGGTCATTCGGTCGCTGACATCAGCAAAGACGCACTTACCCGCGAGCGCCTGGTTGAGGGTATCGTTGGCGGCGCAGTCGAAAGCGCTGGCCCCAAGATCGCTTCATTTGCCAACGACAAAGTCATTCTGAAAGTTGACGGCCTTACCCGGACGCCGATGGTCAACGGGGTATCATTTGAACTCCACGAAGGCGAGGTGCTGGGTGTTGCCGGTCTGGTGGGTTCCGGGCGCAGCGAACTGGCGCGCCTGGTCTATGGCGCAGACCGGCCAGATTCCGGAACCATGGCATTCAACGGTGCTACATACGCGCCGAAATCTCCCTCCGCAGCAGTAAAAGCCGGTTTTGGCCTTGTACCTGAGGAACGCCGTGCAGATGGACTCGTCCTGAGCAAAAGCGTTGCCTTCAACGCGCAGTTATCCAATCTCGGAAGTGTCATATACAGCCCGTCCCTGCCGTTCATCAACTATGGCAAGCGCAAAGCGGGTGTTGAAAAAATCGTACGGGATCTCGCGATCAAGACCCAAAGTATCGACCTGGCCGTTGGGCAATTGAGTGGCGGCAATCAACAAAAGGTCGTCCTCGGCCGTTGGCTCCTGCGGCAGCCGAAAGTTTTGATCCTGGATGAACCGACACGGGGGGTCGATGTTGGAGCGCGTGCGGAAATCCACCGACTTGTGCGTGATCTCGCCAAAGATGGCATGTCCGTGATTGTCATTTCATCGGAGCCGGACGAATTGCCCGATCTGTCCGATCGGGTATTGGTCATGGCAGACGGTCGCATTGTAAAAGAACTTCAGGGGAAGGCGCTTTCGCGTAGTGCGATTGTTGCTGCCAGCTATACAGATACCGAACACAACAGGGCTGCAAAATGAGTCAGAACTCTCATACACCACGACGTCTTTCCCCTAGCGCTCGAATTGCACTCGGAGTGTTCGCCCGTTATGGCACGATTTTGGGATTGGCCGCGATGATCATCGCATTTTCGATATTGTCGCCCAGAGCGTTCCCTTCTGTGAGCAACTTCACCAATGTTATCAATCAGGCTTCGCTGGCGATGATCATCGCCGGTGGCTTGACCATGGCGGTCATAGTCGGAGAACTTGATCTGTCCATTGGCTTTGCGGCGAGCCTGCACGGTTTGCTCGTCACAGGATTGATTGTTTCAAACAAGATCCCCATTCCAATCGCCATTGCCATCGTGATCGCACTTGGAGCGGTTATCGGTTTCGTCAACGGCTTCATTGTAACGCGCATGAAGGTGAACTCAGTTATCGCGACACTGGGCGTTGGAACCATATTAACCGGTCTGGCATTTGCCTATACGTCCGGCGTGCCCATTGTTTCGGGTGTCCCTGAAAGTTTCCTGCAACTTTCTTTGGGGCGCTGGTTGTTCGGCATTCCTAACAATATCATCATCATGGTAATCGTTCTGGGCACGCTTTGGGCATTGGTGGAACACACGTCTGTCGGTCAGGAAATACAAGCTGTTGGCGGAAACCCTGCGGCAGCCCGTTTGGCAGGCATTGATGTTGCCAGAATAAAGACGCTCGGCTTTGTGATTTCAGGGATGTGCGCCGCCATGACAGGCATTTTGCTGGCTTCCCGGTTGGGAAGCGGCACGACCAGCGCAGCCGATAGCTATTTGCTCACAGCGTTCGCCGCTGTTTTCCTGGGCTCGGCAACCTTGCGTGATGGCGAGTTCCATGTATTTGGAACATTCGTTGGAGCGCTGATTATTGCATTTGGTTTCAACGGGTTGAATATCTTCGGGGCACCCACATTTTCGCAATATATTTTCCAGGGTACGATTTTGATTATCGCCGTTGGCCTCTCCAGCCTGGGCCGATTGATCGCGGAAAGCTAGAGAAGGATTAACTCCATGCCTGCAAACAACGCCAATTGGGAAATCTATGTCCTTGAATACGCGCGCGCCAAAGATCAGCCCATCGCGGCCCTCGTAAATGGCACGCATGATGAAGGCCTTATGGACACGCCCTTTGCCTTTGTGTTCGCCCGAAATGGTGCACATAATATTCTCGTTGATACCGGGTTTATGCGTGAAGGTACCGGCGCGGAAATGAGCGAGCGCTTTGGTGTGCCTGAATGGATTTCCCCGCTGAACTTACTTGCAGAACTTGATGTGAAGCCGGACGACATTACCGAAATTTTTCTCAGTCATGCCCATTTCGACCATGCAGGCTCGGTGCACAAATTTCCAAATGCGCGGATATTCATTCAAAAATCCGAGCTACTCTCCTGGCACGAGGCAATGGCACTCCCGCCGCAGTTCGGGTTTCTGACTGACATCATCAATCCGGATGATCTGCGAAATATTTTCGACGCGTCGGTTGAGCACCGCGTTACATTGCTGGATGGCGACAAGGATAATGTGCTTCCTGGCGTTCACGCTCGTTTTGGACCGGGCCACACGATTGGCCAGCAGTTCATAATTTTACAAAGCGCGCGTGGGGAAATAGTTGTATCTGGCGACTGCGTGTATTCCTCGACCAACATAGCCGGGCACAATCATGATGGCGTCTATGTGCCCCTGAACAATGCTATTGGCAGCGTTTGGGATCAGCTCAAGACGATTGATCGCATCAATGATGTGGTCGAAGGCGATCTCTCCAAGCTGATTATCCTGCATGACAAGGATCGCTGGGAAAACCTGCCTCTGGTCAAAGAAATAGAAGGCTTCAGGATTTCAAGAGCGCACTAACGAGCAGGCCCGATATTCGTCAGAACCTGTGCTGCGACTAATCTGACGGCTGGAATTGTCGGGCTGAGGAGGGTGACGCGATCAAAACTGTCCGGGTTGGCAGCGAGGGATTTACGCAGCGCCTGGCCAAAAGCCATGCGCAATTCTGTGCCGATGTTGAATTTTGAAACCCGGCTCTTGGACGCCAGTTTTCGGCGTATGGCAGCGGGGATGCCGCTGCCGCCATGCAGCACCAGCGGTAGCGTGGTGACGGCTTCAATGGCCCGCAAAGCTGCAAAGTCGATGCCATCGCTCTTCTCGGTCTGGAGGTGAACATTGCCCACGGAAATCGCCATCGCGTCAGCGCCGCTGTCCCGGTCAAACCGGGCGGCTTCATCCGGCGTTGTTCCGGCAGATGCAGGGCCATCAGCATAGCCGACATAGCCAACCTCTCCCTCGACAGATACGCCGGCAGAGCGGGCCTTTTCGACAATTCCCGCTGTCAGGTCGATATTTTCTGAAAGTGGCAATTTCGATCCATCGAACATCACGGAGGTGAAGCCGCAGGCGATGGCTTCAAAACATTCTTCCGGCTTGTAGCCATGGTCGAGATGGCACACCACCGGCACCGTTGCCTGCTCTGCCAGATGGCGGAACATTTTTCCCAGTATCGGAAGCGGTGTATGGGCGCGGCAGCCTGGCCCGGCCTGCAGGATGACCGGAAGTCCAGTTTCCTCCGCAGCTTCCACATAGGCCTTGGCATCTTCCCAACCCAACACCACCAGACCGGCCACCGCATAGCCGCCGGTCATCGCCGGTTGCAGAACATCCTTGAGTGTCGCTACCGTCATGTGACCATCGTCATTTAAATTTCGCGATCATATCCTTGATGCCGGGAATGGTTTCAATCTGATAGGCATGATCGGGCTGAAAGTACTGCACCAGCGACCGCTGCGACAGGCCGCCCAATATGGTGAAATAATACATTTCATAGCCAGGCGCTGCGACACAGGGATGATAGCCCTTTTCAAGCGTGATCGTTGAGCTTTCGACGAGGTGATAGGCATCGCCCACCTTGCCATCCTCGCGCTGCACCAGTTGCAGCCCGAAACCGTGATCAGGCCGGAACCTGAAATTGTAGGTCTCATCATGACGGGTCTCATCGGGCAGGCGGTCGGTGTCGTGTTTGTGCGGTGGAAAACCCGACCATCCGCCCTGACCGACCGTAAACAGTTCCGACACCAGCAAACGGCCCACCTTGTCGTGATATTTGGTGCCCAGAATATGTTTGATCTTGCGGTGGGTCTTGGTGTCGTCCGAGCCGTATTGCACCTTGTCGATATCGCCTGTGCGCACGGCAAACGGGTCGAGCACCTTGTCATAGCGTGCACCGGCAATGAATATTTCGGCGCTGTCGCTGACACAGTTGAACGTGGCTTTCGCACCCGACGGAACATAGACGCCCTCTGGCTCGCCATCCCAGACATTGGCGGTCCTGGTGCCGAGGTCCGCATAGCGCTCGCCCTCGACATCGACATTGACAGAGCCGGTGGCAGGCACGATGCAGGTTTCGTAACCGGGGACAGAATAGGAGAAAGCCTGGCCTTTGCTGAGTTTGACGATGTTGAAATAATTCAGCGGCACATTGGCATCGTCAATATCCACGATAGGTTTGTTCTGGTTGTCAAATGGTGGAATATGCATGGCGGTGTTCCTTGTGCTCAAGCATCGACCGGGCTCAGCCCGTCATGCGTATTGATGAAGTTTTCCAGCTCCGGCAGCGTCGGCATGGCCGGCGCGCATCCCACTCTGGAAACGACGATGGCGGCTGCAGCCGAGCCGCGCGCGACACTGTCTTCCACGGATAATCCGGCTGCGAGCGAGGCGATGAAAGCACCCAGAAACGAGTCGCCTGCACCGGTCGGTTTCAGCGCTTCCACGGGAAAGATTCCGGTTTGAAACGACCCGCCGTCGTGAAAGGTGGTCGATCCGAATTCGCCCTTTTTGTAAATTACGATCTGCGCGCTTTCCTGCGCCAGTTTCTGCGCCAGCGGCAGGCCGTCCTGCTTGCTGCCGGCCATCACGCCGAATTCATCATCATTGCCGATGATGATGTCGCAATATTTGGCCGCCGCTGAATAGACGCTGGCGGCTTCCGCGCCGGACGCCCAGGAATAGGGCCGGTAATCAATGTCGAATATGATCGGCAGACCCGCCGCCTTGGCCAGTTTGAAAGCCTTCATGGTGGCATCGCGGGAGGGCTGCGCCGCAAGCACGGTCCCGGTTGTGATGAGGGCGCCAAAACCGGCAAAATCGATCTTGTCGATATCCGCTTCATTCATCTGAAAGTCGGCGGCATTGTTGCGGTAGATCACCGACTGGTGGTCTTCAATCCGCGTTTCGACAACGGCCAGAGACGTTCGCACCTCGCCACCGACCGAGCGGACATGGCGCGCATCTATGCCGTATTTCGCCAACTCGTTGAGCGCCAGCCGGCCAAGCGCATCGTCGGACACGCAGGTGACCAGTGAAGCCTTGCCGCCAAGCTTGACAATAGCCACACCGATATTGGCGGATGAGCCGCCAAGGCAGCTGAAAAACTGCGTTGCTTCTTCTGTCTTCGTGCCCGGCGGATCGGCATAGAAATCCACACCGGCACGGCCGATAATGACAAAATTATTCTGTCTGATCTGGTCGAGCAGTGCCATCACACGCCTTTCCTCTGGCGGTCACGTTCAGATTCCCAGTCCTTGTGAGCCTTGCGCACGCTTGCATCCTCGGAAACCGACGGCGTGCCGACTTCCCACCAGGCATGGCCTTCTTTTGTCCAGCCATCAAAAGCATCCACCTGAATGCAGATCACATAAGTCTTGCTGGCCGCTTTCGCCCGTTTGAACGCCTCTCCGAGCTCGGCGATTGAATGCACGGTTTCACTATCAGCTCCCATCGATTTGGCATGAGCTTCAAAGTCCACAGCAAACGGTTCAACTGCGATATTGCTGTCGGCAATCAGATTGTTGAAAGACTTGTTTCCGGTATTGTTCTGCAGCTTATTGATCACCGCAAACCCGCCATTGTCGCAGATCATGATGATGAGCTTCATGCCGGTCAGCACCGATGAATAGATATCGGAGTTGAGCATCAGATAGGATCCATCGCCGGTAAACACGATGGTATCCTGGTCTTTCTGCTTTTCGCTCTGGGCGATGCGCGCACCCCAGCCGCCGGCAATTTCGTAGCCCATGCAGGAAAAGCCGAATTCCACATCAACCGATCCAAGACTTTTTGTCCGCCAATTGGCGGTCACCTCGGCAGGCAGGCCTCCGGCAGCTGCAACCACCCTGTCTTCCGGCTCGCACAATTCATTGACCTTGCCGATTACCTGGGCATAGGACGCCGGACGGTTATTGCCGGCCTTGTCCGTCGGTTTGATATTGTCATCGACATAGGCATCCCATGCCTTGCGCTCCTTGTGCGCAAAACCGCTCCACTCGTCAGTGCTGCGATGCGCTCCAAGCGCCGCGCTGAGCTGCGTCAGCCCAAGCCGCGCATCACCAACCACAGGCGCCGACAAATGCTTGCTGGCATCATGGCGTGCTGCATTCAGCGAAACGATTTTTGCGTCGGCGGCAAACACGGTCCAGGAGCCGGTGGTGAAATCCTGCAGCCGGGTTCCCACGGCAAACACCACATCCGCCTTGCCGGCAAGCGTGTTGGCCGAATTTGAACCGGTGACGCCGATTGGCCCGCAATTCAACGGGTGCTCAAACAACAGATTGGCGCGTCCGGCAATGGTTTCAACGACCGGCATATTGTGCTTTTCAGCAAACGCCATGAGTTCGGTTTCGGCGCGCGAATACTGCACGCCGCCACCCGCAATAATCAGCGGCCGCTTGGCGCTTTTCAATATATCGACGGCATCGGAAATCTCCCGCTCATCTGCAGTCAGACGGCGGATGCGATGGGTTTTCTCGCTGAAGAACGCTTCGGGATAATCATAGGCCCATCCTTGGACATCCTGCGGCAGACCTAGAAAGGCGGGGCCGCAATCCGCCGGGTCAAGCAGCATGTTGATGGCAGCGGGCAGGGACTGAATGATCTGCGCCGGATGGGTGATGCGGTCCCAGTAGCGCGACACCGGCTTGAAAGCATCATTGACCGAAATGGCCGGATTGTTGAAATGTTCAACCTGCTGCAACACCGGGTCGGGCAGGCGGGTGACAAAAGTATCACCGCACAGCAGCAAAAGCGGCAGCCGGTTGGTGTGGGCAATGCCAGCAGCGGTCAGAAGATTGGTCGTGCCGGGCCCGGCCGAACTGGTGGCAAACATGAAACGCTGGCGCAGTTTCTGCTTGGCATAGGCAATTGCTGCCATCGCCATGGATTGTTCGTTCTGGCCGCGATACAAAGGCAGCTCTTCGCGGTGCTGATACAAAGCCTCGCCGAGGCAGGTGACATTGCCATGGCCGAAAATACCGAAACCGCCGGCGCACAGGCGGACCCGCTCGCCGTCAATTTCGATATATTGATTGGCCAGATAACGTATGATGGCTTGCGCCATAGTCAGTTTGATCGTTTTCATGAGGACCGACATCCGTGTTCAATTGTCGAAAACTGATGCAAGCGCATTTTGGCGCAAACAGCAATTCCGTTCTTGACGGGCGATCCTAATTAGAGTTTAGGTTTTTTGCAACCGGTTGCAAAAATAATCCACGGAAATGGTGTCAGTGATGAAAAATATCGGAATAGGGGTCGTCGGCGGCGGCTATATGGGCAAGGCGCACTCTGTTGCGATGCAGGCGGTCGGCGCGGTGTTTGAAACCCGGCTGAGGCCGGTTTGCGAGCTGATTTGCACGACCACCCAGGCCGGCGCGGAGAAAAAGGCAAAAGCCTTTGGCTTCAACCGCGCAACCGCGGATTGGCGCGCTTTGGTCAATGATCCTGCCGTTGAAGCCATCATCATTGCCTCTCCCCAGGAAACCCATCGGGACATTGCGCTTGCCGCATTCAAGTTGGGCAAACCGGTGTTCTGTGAAAAACCGCTTGGCGCAGGCCTTGCTGACAGCCGGATCATGGTTGAAGCGGCGGAACAGAGCGGCTTGCCCAATATGGTCGGCTTCAACTATATCCGCACACCGGCCTCGCAACTGGCGCGCAGCATTGTTGAATCCGGCGAAATCGGCGCGGTCACTTATTTTCGCGGCGAACACACCGAGGATTTTTTCTGCGATCCGCAGATGCCCGGAACCTGGCGCACAAGGGGCAAATCAAACGGCACCATGGGCGATCTTGCGCCGCATATGATCAATGGCGCGCTGGCGCTGGCCGGCCCGATTGCCAGCCTCAGCGCCGACATTGAAACGGTCCACAAGACCCGGCCTGGTGAGGACGGCTCCGGACCCCAGGCTGTGACCAATGATGATCAGGCTCAATTCATGTGCCGCTTTGAAAACGGCGCCATGGGCACACTGTATTTCAGCCGTGTCGCGACCGG
>TARA_R110002094_G_scaffold7401_15_pt1 | contig 11263 bp, 7 predicted proteins | sample TARA_R110002094 | Tara Oceans TARA_R110002094 (sample SAMEA4397409) | marine metagenome | biome: Polar Biome; feature: [MIX] marine epipelagic wind mixed layer (ENVO:01000061); material: water (ENVO:00002006), including particulate matter (ENVO:01000060) such as... | depth 10-100 m
TGTTGTGGAGGCGCCCCAAGCGGTGTAGATCAGCGTCGTTCAACGCCTGAATGCCCATTGATACCCGGCTTATCCCTGCTTGACGATACGCTGCAAAGCGGCCAGCTTCGACTGAGCTCGGGTTTGCTTCGAGCGTAATTTCGAGATCATTGGCTGTTGGCCAGAGCTTTCTTATCGTCGCTATAATGTCCGCAACGATATCAGGATTCATCAGGCTTGGCGTGCCGCCGCCAAAAAACACTGCGTTCAGAACCCGGCCTGATGTCTCTGACGCGGCGCGTGAAAGCTCCTTTAGATAGGCATCACGCCAGGCGTTTTGATCAATGTGTTGGCTGACATGCGAATTGAAATCGCAATAGGGACACTTCGCCTCGCAAAAAGGCCAATGGATATAAAGACCAAATCCGCCCTGTTGCCAATCTTCAGTCAAAGCAAGCAGACATCAGTTTGGCAAAGGCATCCGCGCGGTGGCTGATCCCGTTTTTGGTATCCGCGTCCATTTCGGCAAATGTAATGTTGTGGCCGTCTGGCTGAAACATCGGGTCATATCCGTGCCCCTGCTTGCCCCGCATCGGCCAGATAAGTGTGCCGTTCACCTTGCCTTCGAACACTTCGTCGTGTCCATCTGGCCATGCCAGTACAAGCGTTGCACAGAAACGGGCGCGACGGGGGTGAAGGGCGTTTTTCTTTTCAAGAAGATCGTGCGTCTTGGTCATCGCCATGATGAAATCTCGGCCGCTCGGGGTTTCTGCCCAATCGGCAGTATGAACGCCGGGGGCATTATCCAGCGCCTCAACCTCAATCCCGGAATCATCCGATAGCGCTGGCAGGCCGGTTGCATTGGCCGCCGCATGCGCCTTGATGCGGGCATTACCGACAAACGTATTTTCGGTTTCATCGGGTTCAGGCAGGTCTAACTCTGCTGCACCCACAACACTTACACCACGCGGGGCAAAAAGTTGACCCATCTCCTCAAGCTTGCCAGCGTTGTGGGTGGCGATCAGGATTCGGGCGTCAGTGAACTTGCGGGTCATGCAGCGGCGGCTTTCTGTATCGCGACCAATTCGGACACGCCTTTTTCGGCCAGATCCATCAATAGGTTCATCTGATCACGGGAATAGGTGGACCCTTCTGCGCTCATTTGCACTTCGATCAATTGGCCCGACCCCGTCATGATGAAATTGCCGTCAACGCCAGCTTCGGAGTCTTCTGGATAGTCCAGATCAAGCACGGGCTGTCCCGCATAAATACCACAGCTGATTGCGGCCACTGGATCAACAAGTGGGTCACTGATTACATCACCTGCTTTCATCAGCATGTTCACTGCCAAACGCAGGGCAATCCAACCACCGGTGATAGATGCACATCGTGTGCCGCCATCGGCTTGCAACACATCACAATCAACGGTGATCTGACGTTCACCTAAAGCAACACGGTCAACGCCCGCGCGCAGGGACCGGCCAATAAGACGTTGGATTTCGACGGTGCGTCCACCTTGTTTACCTGATGCCGCTTCGCGTCGCATCCGGGTGTTCGTGGCGCGTGGCAACATGCCATATTCCGCCGTGACCCAACCCAAGCCTGATCCCTTGATAAACGGTGGCACGCGGTCCTCTATGGTGGCGGTGCACAACACGTGGGTATCGCCCACTTTGATCAATGCTGACCCTTCGGCGTGTTTGGTAAAGCCCACGTCAACAGAGACGGCGCGCATTTCATCGAGTTTCCGGCCAGAAGGACGCATAATATTTCCTTTTTGATGCTGATCCCGAGATACCGCCCCGATGTGCGGGGATGCAACCCCGTTTGACGATTGCCCGATTGACCTTTGGGCGCTGCACACCTTTATTGGTGGGCGAATAGAGGATGCCATGACCGAGACCTCAGATCTGCTAAACGATATGAATGACAGATCCCGCGAAGTGTTTCGCCGGGTGGTCGAAGGATATCTGGCCAATGGCGATCCGGTCGGATCGCGTACTTTGACGCGCGATTTCAGCGAAAACGTAAGCGCAGCCACGATCCGAAATGTGATGCAAGACCTCGAATTTATGGGCCTGCTTGGCTCGCCGCACGTCAGCGCGGGGCGCATCCCCACTCAAATGGGTCTGCGGATGTTTGTCGATGGCATGATTGAAATTGGTGACCCGTCGGAGATGGATCGCGAAAAGATTGACGCAACGATGGGCAATAGCGCCTCTGACGTTGGTGGGTTGCTGGATCGGATTGGGTCCGCCTTATCTGGGGTGACGCGCGGTGCCTCGCTGGTTTTAACGCCCAAACATGAAGCGCCGATCAAGCATATTGAATTTGTGTCACTCTCTCAAGATCGTGCCTTGGTTGTTTTGGTCTTCTCAGACGGTCATGTTGAGAATCGGTTGTTCAACCCGCCGCCTGGTCAAACGCCAAGCTCAATGAGAGAGGCGGCAAATTTCCTGAATGCACTGGTTGAAGGAAAAACAATCAGTGAGTTGCAACGCACCATTGGCAAAGAGATCGTGCAAAGGCGTCAAGAGATCGACGTGTTGGCGCAGCAAATGGTCGAGAGCGGTCTTGCGCTTTGGCAGGGGGACGATGAGGCGACCGAACGGTTGATCGTCCGGGGCCGGTCAAACCTGCTGAGCGAGGACGGCGAAGGAGAGGATTTGGCGCGCATTCGGAACTTGTTTGATGACCTGGAACGCAAGCGTGATATCGCCGAATTCCTTGATTTGGCCGAGGGTGGCGAAGGTGTGCGCATTTTTATCGGTTCAGAGAACAAACTTTTCTCACTTTCGGGTTCCTCTTTGGTGGTTTCCCCTTATATGAACGCTGATCGAAAGGTGATTGGCGCTGTCGGAGTGATTGGCCCCACGCGCCTGAACTATGGACGTATCGTGCCGATTGTGAATTACACGGCGCAACTGGTCGGAAAACTGATTTCCGATCGGAGTTAGAGGTGGAAGATGTCAGAGCCGAAAGAAAACGAATTTCTGGACGATATTGATGAGGCCGAGGCGGATGAATACGCCGATGAAATGGCCGAGATTGATGATGATGCGCTGGAACTGGATCAGCTGCGTGCGGAGCGTGACCAGTTAAAGGATCGCTTTATGCGCGCGCTTGCAGATGCAGAGAATGCGCGCAAGCGGTCGGATAAAGACCGTCGTGAAGCCGAGAATTATGGCGGATCGAAACTGGCGCGCGATATGCTGCCAGTTTACGACAACATGAAACGCGCGCTTGAGGCGGCAACCGAGGACCAGCGCGCTGTTTCCGGCCCGCTTTTGGAAGGCATTGAGTTGACCATGCGTGAACTGCTCAACGTGTTCAAAAAGCATGGGATTGAGGTGATTGCACCACAGATCGGTGACAGATTCGATCCCCAGAACCATCAGGCGATGTTTGAAGCGCCGGTACCGGGGACAAAGGCCGGTGATATCATTCAGGTGGCCGCTGAAGGTTTCATGTTACATGATCGCTTGTTGCGCCCGGCACAGGTTGGCGTGTCATCGACACCGGCGGGTTAGGCGGCTGACGTCCTATTCGTGTATTTGAACAACAATGAATGAGGCGGTCAGGATTTGGCCGCCTCTTTCAGTTTATACAGCAAATCCAATGCTTCGCGCGGGGTTAGTTCGTCCGGCAAGATGTTCTTGAGTTTTTCTTCCACTAGAGACTTTTTGGCGGGCTGTGGTGGCGGAGTCGGATTGACCGAAAACAGAGGCAAATCGTCGATCAGTGTTTTTTGGGTGGCACCGCCTTCGCGCTCACCTTTCTCCAGAGCTTCCAACACAATACGCGCGCGGGCGATCACGGCATCGGGTAACCCAGCAAGCTGCGCAACCTGAACGCCATAAGATCGATCAGCGGCACCTTTGCGGACTTCATGCAGAAATATCACCTCGCCTTCCCACTCTTTGACCGCGACCGTAGCATTGTCGACGCCATCAAGCTTGCCAGAGAGGGCTGTCATCTCGTGATAATGGGTGGCGAAAAGGGAGCGCGACCGATTTACATCATGCAGGTGTTCCAGGGTCGCCCATGCAATCGACAAGCCATCATAAGTCGCAGTGCCGCGGCCGATTTCGTCAAGTATAACCAGTGCGCGATCATCAGCCTGATTTAGAATCGCAGCTGTTTCAACCATTTCGACCATAAACGTTGACCGACCACGCGCCAGATCGTCGGACGCCCCAACGCGGCTGAACAACTGGCTGATCAATCCGATATGGGCAGAGGTCGCGGGAACATAACTGCCCATTTGCGCCATCAAGGCGATCAACGCATTCTGCCTGAGGAACGTCGATTTTCCTGCCATGTTCGGCCCAGTTAGGAGCCAAATGTTCGCAGCACTTGCATCGGCGCTGAGATCGCAGTCGTTTGCGATGAAGGGTTCCCCTGATTGCTGCGCCAAAGCACGTTCAACGACAGGGTGGCGGCCCCCTTGAATGTTAAATGCCCGGCTGCCGTCAACTTTCGGCCTTGCCCAGTTTTCTGCATGCGCAAGGTCGGCGAGGCCGGCGGCAAGGTCAATTTCCGCAAGACCTGATGAGGTCACCCCAATTTCTGCGGCGCGCGCCATGACGGCACTCTTTAACCTTTCATAGAGACGCTTTTCAATCTCTAGCGCATGATTCCCCGCGTTCAGGATTTTTGTTTCCATCTCAGACAAGGCGACCGTGGTAAAGCGCACTTGGTTCGCGGTGGTTTGGCGATGAATGAACCTCTCGGACAACGGCGCAGACAGCATCTTTTCAGCATGGGTCGCTGTGGTTTCGATGAAATAGCCAAGTACGTTGTTGTGCTTGATCTTCAGCGTCGAAATGCCTGTATCAGAGATGAATTGATGTTGCATTTGGGCAATTATGCTGCGCCCTTCGTCCCGCAATTTGCGCGCTTCATCCAGATCGCATTCGTACCCGGGTGCGATAAAACCACCGTCCCGGGCCAGTAAGGGTGGTTCAGCAACAAGGGCATCATTCAGCAGATTGATAAGATCGTCATGTCCGCCCAACCCTGATACCGCATCAGCGATAAGCGGGGGCTGGTCGCATTGGTTCAATTGCTTTGCCAGATTTTCCGCCTCAGAAAGGCCATTGCGCATTGCGGCAAGATCACGAGGGCCGCCCCGATCAAGCGACAGGCGCGATAATGCGCGATCAAGGTCAGGCACCTTGCGCAAACTGGTGCGGATATCTTGGGTTACGCGTGCATTGTCAAAATAGAATGTCACAGCATCAAGACGATCTGATATCGTGTCTACCACACGAGAGGGGCTGGAAATCCTGCGTTCAAGTAGCCTGGCACCAGCGGCGGTTGCGGTGCGATCCATGATCGCCAGAAGTGACCCCATGCGACCGCCGGTCAGGCTATGTGTCAATTCCAAGTTCCGGCGAGTTGCCGCATCAATTTGAACTGTCCGCGCCTCGTTTTCCTTTTGCGGAGGTCGGAGCAAGGGAAGTTTACCCTTTTGCGTGATTTGAAGATACTCGATCAACGCGCCCATGGCAGAAACCTCGGCACGGGTGAAAGTGCCGAACGCCTCTAACGCGGCGATACCAAATAGGTCGCATATCCGTTTTTCGGCACTGGAGCTGTCAAATGCAGAGGGCGCAATAGTCGCAAGCGCTATGCCGAATTCAGATACTAACTCGCGCAAACCACCCTCTTTCGCCTCAGATACCACCAATTCAGAGGGGGCCAACCGCGCAAGTTCAGGCCCGAGTCGAACAGATGTCAGGGGCATCACGTGAAACGCGCCCGTAGAAATATCTACCCACGCCAAAGCTTCCGCATCGCGCACCTGTGCGAAGGTGGTCAAATAGTTATGCCGCCGCGCTTCTAACAGCGATTCTTCGGTCAAAGTGCCAGGCGTCACCAACCGTACCACATCGCGTTTGACCACTGATTTATGGCCGCGCTTTTTGGCCTCTGCCGGGCTTTCCATCTGTTCGCAGACGGCCACGCGAAAACCCTTGCGGATCAGGGTCAATAAATACCCCTCGGCAGCATGTGCTGGCACGCCGCACATAGGGATGTCTTGGCCGCTGTGCTTGCCCCGTTTGGTCAGCGCGATGTCTAAGGCTTCTGATGCGGCGACGGCATCATCAAAAAACATCTCGTAAAAATCGCCCATACGGTAGAAAAGCAAGGCGTCTGAATACCCGGCCTTCAGGTCGAGATACTGCGCCATCATCGGTGTGATCTTGTCGTCGCTCACCTGCATCCCCCATTTGCATAAGTGTCTGTACAAAACCACGCTCGTTAGGGAAAGGGGCAGCAACGCGGGTTCGCGGTGGACGGGTGCTAGGATCATGGTAAAAAGTAACATTAGCGATCCAAACGAAGGCCCCTGACCGCAGTGCGCAACAAAGTCGAATTCACACTTCCTCCAGATGCCTTGTTTCTGAACCCCTGGCGTGATCCGGGGTTTAAACTGTTGTTGGAGCCAGAGTTCATTTGGCGTCCCATACCAAGGGCGCGGATTGAAGGATTCGCCGTCAGTGCATTTGGCGAGATTAATCAGAAAATCACGGCCTGCATCAAAGCGACCAAGCAGCAAAAGGCCTTCAGCCGGGCAATTGAATACAACGCGGTTCCCATTGTGCTGGAACGGGCGAGTTTTCGAAAATCCTACGTTATGGCGCGCGACCGTTTGATACTGAGCGGGGCATCCGGGACCCGGTTGTTGAACAAATACAGGTGGGAAAGCCTGGACGCCGATGTTGATGTTGATGTAGATATCCGGCTGAACGACTTTTTTGTGAATGGTCAGGCGTATAATAAGAACAAGGAAATCCCTCTATATTCCGGCATGTTAGACTATGATATTGATTTTGCGATCGAGTGCCGCAACACGTTTAATTATTATCATTTTGTGATTGAATCCCTGGCCCAGCTGACATTGCTGGACACGCTGGATTTTCAAGGCAACATATATTTCCACTTTCCCAACCAAGAGAAAAAGCAGCGGCCGTTCGCGCAGGATTTTGTTACAGCCTTGTTTCCTGAATACGAGGGCCGCGTGTTTTTTGAACGTGCGCCCAAGGATTATAAAAGGGTACTGACAGCCTATGACCTGATCGGGGCGCATCAGATGATGCCGGAGAATGATATTGCCGGTATTGAACGCTTTGCCCCTGCTGAAATGGCAGATCAGAAAGGTCTGTCGAAAATTCAATTGCAACCCATTCTCGCGATGAACTCAGTCAGTTCGACTGTTCTAGCTTTGCGCGCGCGGGCGTTGCGGGCCATCGAAGGTCACGATTTTGGTCATTTGCCGCGGCGGTTCTATGTTGGTCGCGATACACGGCAAAGCAGATCACGGCACATGGAGGGGGAAGACCTGCTGTTTGATCACCTCAAGTTGTTTGGATTTGAGTATGTTGTCTTTGAAAACCTATCACCGCTTGAGCAAATCGCGGCAATGGCGAATGCAGAGATGATGATCTCCTATCACGGGGCCGGTTTTACAAATATGCTATTCGCCAGCCCTGATGCTTATGTGATTGAAATCGGAACGTTGCAGACGGCTCAATTTCGTTGGGGCGATTTCTGGCCGTTGGCGAATGCCTCACAATGTCGGTACGTCAGTTTCTTTGCAGATTTAAATACCGACGATCCTCTGACTGAACCTCACTTTTCAACAGATGGCATTGTGCCTGTTGCGCTTTCTGAGCAGGGAACAGCGCAACTGATGGGCTTTGTCGTGACTGTCTTGGGGCATTATCCCAAGTTCAACGCCCCAGCAAACCTATCGGAGCTTGCGCGCAGGGTGTTGCAAGTCGGTGCAGGTGATCGTGCGGTTGGGCTGTTGGAGGAGCACGCCGAACTTGTGCGCGAGAATGCAGAGCTGTGTTTGCTTAAGGCGGATTGTCACAAGCAACAGGATGAACCAAAATCCGAACTCGTCGCGCTCGATCATGCTTTCAAGGCAGACCCTACGCGGTGGCAGACGTTGGTACGCATGATTTGGTGTGCCAACAGGTGCGATCGACCTCAGGTTATCCGTTGGGCACTGTCGCGGCTCAAGGCAGATTTCCCGCAACGCCACGATGCATTTCTTGGAAATCATGATTGGGTTCGTTACATCGCATGATGAAGCAACAGCCGCCGACCGCTGTATGATTGTAGGTCGGCGTGGAGATGGCTAAAGTCACAAAAAAATAGAAAGTCACATACTTTGTCCAATACCCGTATTACCGCAGCCGAAGCGCTTGCCTTTCACTTAGATCCGACACCCGGCAAGTTTGAGATTACCGCAACGGTCCCGATGACCACGCAGCGGGATTTGTCGTTGGCCTATTCGCCCGGTGTTGCCGTGCCATGTGAAGCGATCGCGGAAAACCCTGAGACGGCGTATGACTACACCAACAAGGGCAACCTTGTTGCGGTGATATCGAACGGCACGGCGGTCCTTGGTTTGGGCAACCTTGGGGCGCTGGCATCCAAACCGGTGATGGAAGGCAAGGCGGTGCTGTTCAAGCGTTTTGCTGACGTGAATTCCATAGATATTGAATTGGACACCGAAGACACCGAGGCTTTTATCAATGCCGTGAAATTGATGGGTCCGACGTTTGGGGGCATCAACCTTGAGGATATCAAGGCACCTGAGTGCTTCATCATTGAACAGCGCCTTAAGGAAGAAATGGACATCCCGGTCTTTCATGATGACCAACATGGGACGGCGGTGATCTGCGCCGCGGGTCTGTTAAATGCCCTGCGCATTTCCGGCAAAAAGATTGAAGACGTGCGCATCGTTCTAAACGGCGCAGGTGCGGCAGGGATTGCCTGTCTTGAGCTGCTCAAGGCGATGGGCGCTCGGCATGATAATTGCATCATGTGCGACACGAAAGGCGTGATTTATCAAGGCCGGACTGAAGGCATGAACCAGTGGAAATCAGCCCACGCCGCCACGACCGAACTGCGTACATTAAAAGATGCGATGGATGGGGCCGATGTATTTCTTGGCGTCAGCGTCAAGGGTGCTGTCACGCAAGAGATGGTGGCAAGCATGGCAGACAATCCAGTGATTTTTGCGATGGCCAACCCTGACCCTGAGATCACCCCAGAGGAAGCGCATGCCGTTCGGATGGACGCTATTGTCGCCACCGGACGCAGCGATTATCCCAATCAGGTCAACAACGTGCTGGGGTTCCCCTATCTATTTCGCGGCGCGCTTGACATCAATGCCCGTGCGATTAACGACGAGATGAAGATCGCCTGCGCACATGCTTTGGCCAATCTTGCACGCGAGGACGTTCCCGATGAGGTTGCCTTGGCTTATGGCAAAACACTTAGCTTTGGCCGTGACTACATCATTCCGACACCGTTTGATCCGCGCCTTATCCACCGTATTCCGCCCGCCGTTGCGCGCGCGGGGATGGACACGGGTGCAGCGCGGCGCCCGATCATCGACATGGATGCCTATGAACTGAGCCTGAAATCACGGATGGACCCGACCGCAAACATCTTGCGCGGCATCAATGCGCGCGCGCGGAACAATCAGGCGCGCATGATCTTTGCCGAAGGGGACGACCCGCGTGTTTTACGGGCGGCAGTCTTGTACCAGAGATCCGGCTTGGGCAAGGCATTGGTTGTCGGTCGACACGACGACGTGCGCGCAAAGCTTTTGGCAAGCGGTATGGAAGACGCCGTGCGTGAGCTTGAAGTGGTGAATGCCGCGAATTCGCACCATTTGGACACCTACAAAGACTTCCTTTATGGACGTCTTCAGCGGCGTGGTTTTGATGCCAAAGATATACACCGTCTTGCGGCACGCGATCGCCATGTCTTTGCCGCGCTGATGTTAGAGCATGGTCATGGGGATGGGTTGGTCACGGGAGCCACGCGGAAATCTGCGCATGTTCTTGAACGATTGAACCATGTGTTTGAGGCGAATCCTGAACATGGTGCGGCCGGGTTCACCGCTTTGCTGCACAAAGGAAAGATAGTAATTATCGCCGATACGCTGGTGCATGAATGGCCTGATGAAAATGATCTGGCAAATATCGCGGTCAGCGGTGCGCGCGTTGCGCGGCATCTTGGTCTTGAACCACGGGTCGCTTTTGTCAGCTTTTCAACATTTGGCTATCCGGTTTCAGAACGTGCTGAAAAAATGCTTCAGGCACCCAAGATTCTCGATCAGCGTGGCGTGGATTTCGAATATGAAGGCGAGATGACTGTTGATGTGGCGCTGAATGCAGAATCACAAAAGAATTATCCATTTTCACGCTTGACCGGGCCTGCAAATATCCTCGTCGTGCCGGCGCGGCATTCGGCGAGTATTTCAGTGAAGCTGATGCAAGAGATGGCGGGCGCAACGGTGATTGGCCCGATCCTCACAGGCCTGGATAAGTCCATCCAGATTTGTTCGTCGACGTCCACGGCAAATGATATTCTGAATATGGCGATCCTGGCGGCGTGTAAGGTTGGGGAATGATCTGGAACCTTGGTTCTATCAATGCGGATAATTTCTATCTGTTGCCGCACTTGCCGGGACCCGGTGAAACGCTCGCGGCACTGCGGTTTCATCAGGGACTAGGCGGCAAGGGCGCGAATATGTCTGTTGCGGCGGCGCGGGCTGGTGCGCGGGTCGAACACATCGGTGCGGTTGGACTGGACGGCAAGTGGGCGGTCGACCGCTTGCTGGAATATGGTGTGGACACGCGGCATGTGTCATCCATCAATACGCCCACGGGGCACGCCAACATCAGCGTTGATGAACATGGCGAGAATAGCATTGTTTTGTTTGCCGGTGCCAATCACGGCGTCACAGATCAGATGATCGGTGCGGCCCTGACAGAGGCATCACCGGGCGATATTCTGTTAATGCAGAATGAGACGCTGGGCCAATCCTTTGCGGCGAAGGCGGCCAAAACGCTGGGTCTCAAAGTGGCTTATGCCGCCGCGCCATTCCTGGCAGAGGCGATTGTATCGATCATGGATCAGGTCGATCTTTTGGTTCTAAACGAAGTTGAAGCGGCACAATTGTTCGATGCGACCGGCAGTGATCTGCACGATTTGCCGATTTCGGAGATCGTGGTGACATTGGGCAGTGCGGGCTGCAAATGGGTCTCTAACAAGGGGAAAACTTCCAAAACCTTTGCCGCCTATGAGGTTGATCCAGTCGATACAACGGGTGCCGGGGACACGTTTACCGGTTATCTGGTTGCGGGGTTGGATCGCGGAATGGATATGCCCGCCGCGATTGATCTTGCATCAAAGGCCGCCGCGTTGATGGTCACGCGCCACGGCACGGCGGACGTGATCCCCGACCTGA
>TARA_R110002094_G_scaffold2916_7_pt1 | contig 11228 bp, 10 predicted proteins | sample TARA_R110002094 | Tara Oceans TARA_R110002094 (sample SAMEA4397409) | marine metagenome | biome: Polar Biome; feature: [MIX] marine epipelagic wind mixed layer (ENVO:01000061); material: water (ENVO:00002006), including particulate matter (ENVO:01000060) such as... | depth 10-100 m
AGCACCGGTTGGGCCTCAGTTGTGTCATCTGCGACCGGTTGCGCCGGTGCATCAAACGCCCCTTGCACGTTCTCGGTTTGCGGCACGGGCGGCTGTGCAGGCTCTGTGCTGATCGAAAGCTCATCTGCCGCCTGCGGTTCCATCGGGGCCAAAGATTGGGGGTTGGGCAACACAGGGTCATCGCTCAGGAGCACGGTGTTGCCTGCATCTGATGCTTCCGCAGGTGTTTGCAGGTTTTCCGCCGCCCCTGTTTTGGGGACCGCAGCGGGCGTCACTGTGTCAGCGTCAATGCCGGCAAGCGTGTCAGGATCAGGTGCGGATGTCTGCGAGGCAACCTGACCCGTCACTGGCGCGCGATCCCCGTTACTGCCTTGCTCACCGCTGCCGGCATCCGTGATCCGCTGTGGTGCCACTGCTGTACCGGGGGCGGCATCGCTGACCTCAGGTGCCATCGGCGGTGGGGCCAACACCGACGCCACACCACTGACCCCAACACTCACAATCCCGCCCCAAAGAACGCCGCTCAAAAATCCGCGTGCCATTTGCATTCTCCCGTTGTCTGCTCCCGCGTATGACGCGGCTTGGCTGCCTTTTGTCGGCCCTGCGCTTGCACTCTTGACGCGCGCGCGCAAGCCTGAACATGTGTGGCACGACATATACGCTGCCTTGCCGGCGTTTCTCTAGTCCTAATGCCCAACCCAAAGACAAAGTTTTGCCCATTGTTGCTGCTCATTGATAACTACGACAGCTTTACCTACAACCTCGTGCATTATTTAGGCGCGTTGGGGGCCGATGTCGCGGTGCACCGCAACGACACGCTGAGTGTTGCCGATGCCTTGGCGATGAAGCCTGAGGGCATCTTGCTGTCCCCCGGTCCTTGCGACCCCGATCAGGCTGGGATCTGCCTTGCGCTGACCCTTGCAGCGGCTGAGGCAAGGGTGCCTTTGTTGGGCGTTTGCCTGGGGCACCAGGCTTTGGGACAGGCTTTTGGCGGCAAAGTTGTGCGCGCCCAAGACATTGTGCATGGCAAGATCGGCCAAATGCACCACGATGGCACGGGCGTTTTTGCAGGGCTGCCCACGCCCTTTGCCGCGACGCGCTATCATTCGCTTGTGGTTGAGCGTGACAGCCTGCCCACCTGCCTGCACGTGACCGCCGCTCTTGAGGATGGCACAATCATGGGCCTCCAACACCGCGAATTGCCGCTGCATGGCGTTCAGTTTCACCCTGAATCGATCCGCTCTGAGCACGGGTCTGCCCTATTGCAAAACTTCCTCAACGAGATGAAAGTCCCTGCATGAGTGATGCGCTGAAACCCCTGATTGATGCGGCCGCCAACGGCCCCCTGACCCGAGACGAGGCCGCCACCGCGTTTGAGATTCTGTTTGAGGGCGAAGCCACCCCCAGCCAGATCGGTGGTTTCCTGATGGCCCTGCGCACGCGCGGTGAAACGGTCGATGAATATGCCGCCGCCGCCAGCGTGATGCGCGCCAAATGCCACAAAGTTAACGCACCTGACGGGGCGATGGACATTGTCGGTACGGGTGGCGATGGCAAAGGCACGCTGAACATCTCGACCGCCACTGCTTTTGTCGTGGCAGGCGCGGGTGTGGTTGTGGCCAAACACGGCAACCGCAACCTGTCTTCAAAATCCGGGGCCGCCGATGCACTGACGCAGATGGGCCTGAACGTAATGGTCGGCGCATCGGTGGTTGAACGCGAATTGGCGGAGGCCGGGATCGGCTTTATGATGGCTCCAATGCACCACCCGGCAATTGCCCATGTAATGCCGACGCGGTCCGAATTGGGCACGCGCACGATCTTTAACATTCTGGGGCCGCTGACCAACCCTGCTGGCGTCAAACGCCAATTGACCGGGGCGTACCGCCGCGATCTGATCCGCCCCATGGCCGAAACCTTGGCGGCGCTGGGGTCAGAAAAGGCATGGCTTGTGCACGGGTCCGATGGCACGGATGAATTGACGATCACCGGGCTCAGCTGGGTCAGCGGGCTGGATGGCGGCACTGTCACTGACTTTGAAATACACCCCGAGGACGCGGGCTTGCCAGTGCATCCGTTTGAAGCGATTGTTGGCGGCACACCAGAAGAAAATGCGCGTGATTTCAACGCGTTACTCGATGGCACAGCGTCTGCCTACCGCGATGCGGTACTGCTGAACGCCGCGGCGGCATTGGTCGTGGCGGATGCGGCACCCGATCTCAAAACTGGCGTAGAAATGGCCAAGACCAGCATCGATTCCGGTGCCGCGCGCGACAAAATCACCCGCGTGGCCGCCGTTTCGCACATAAAATGATTGGGCTTGATCGGACCTGTCTGGGGGATTGGGCAACCTTGCCCTTTTTTGATGAAAAGCTGCCAGAAATCGAAGCCGCCCTCGCCCTTGAGACGCGGGCAATTTGTCCGCCGCCTCCTGATATTTTCAATGCCTTGGCGCGCACCGGACCGGACGACACCCGCGTGGTCATATTGGGCCAAGACCCCTATCACACCCCCGGCAAGGCGGACGGTTTAGCGTTCTCCATTCCCAATGGCTTTGGCGGACGGCTTGATAGCCTTGGCAATATATTCAAAGAGTTAGACAGCGATCTTGAGGTAACCCGCACCCGCACGGACCTAAGCGATTGGGCGGATCAGGGCGTTTTGTTGCTCAACACCGCGCTCACAGCGCCACAGGGTGACGCAAAGGGTCATGCGAAACTGGGCTGGGATACGTTGACCCACCAAGTTCTTCAGCGCTTGTCTGACCGCCCGCGCGCCTACCTGCTCTGGGGTAAACCCGCCACCAAGGCCGCCGCATTCGTGAACCCCGACCTGAACCTGAAGATTGAGACCGCGCACCCCTCGCCGCTTTCTGCCTATCGCGGGTTTTTCGGCTCTCGCCCGTTCAGCCGCGTCAATGCGTGGTTGCAGACACAGGGCAGGCCCGGCATAAACTGGGGCAACCCATAAGAGAGCGCCATGACTGACACCATCCTAGACAAGATCAAAGCTTATAAACTGGAAGAAGTCGCCGCAGACAAGGCCGCCAAACCGCCCGAAGCCGTCGAGGCGGAGGCCCAAGCAGCACCGCCCGTGCGCCGCTTTGCCAATGCTTTGCACGATGCATCCCGCGAAAGCTACGGATTAATCGCTGAGATCAAGAAAGCCAGCCCGTCCAAAGGGTTGATCCGCGCCGACTTTGATCCCGCCAGCCTTGCCGCAGCTTATGCCAAGGGCGGCGCTACCTGTTTGTCCGTATTGACGGATACGCCCAGTTTTCAAGGGGCCAAGGACTATCTGATCGCCGCACGTGCTGCCTGCACCCTTCCGGTTCTGCGCAAAGATTTCATGTACGACACCTATCAAGTCGCAGAGGCGCGCGCACTGGGGGCCGATTGCATCCTGATCATCATGGCCTCTGTATCCGACGCCCAAGCGGACGAGTTGGAAGACGCCGCGACGCATTGGGGCATGGATGCGCTGATCGAAGTGCATGATGCCGCAGAATTGGAACGTGCCGGCAAACTCAAAAGCCGTTTGATTGGCATCAATAATCGCAACCTAAAGACATTCGAGACAACACTTGATACCACACGGAGCCTGTCCAAACAGGTGCCGGAGGATCGGCTTATTGTGTCTGAATCAGGCCTGAGCACACCAAAAGATCTGGCTGATATGGCGATGTATGGGGCCCGGATGTTCCTGATCGGGGAAAGCCTGATGCGGCAGCAGGACGTCGAACAGGCAACCCGTGATTTGCTCGCCAATCCGCTGACCGCCGGGGGCATGTAAATGGCACTGACGCATTTTGATGCCAAGGGCGATGCGCATATGGTCGATGTGTCGGACAAGGACGTGACTGCGCGGATCGCGGTCGCTGAAATCCACATTAAGATGCAGCTTGAAACCTTTGAAATCATTACGCAAGGCCGCGCCAAGAAGGGGGATGTTCTGGGTGTTGCCCGGTTGGCCGGGATCATGGCGGCAAAACGCACTGCTGATTTGATCCCGCTCTGTCATCCGCTGCCGATCACAAAGGTTGCCGTTGAATTAACCCCTGACGACACCCTGCCCGGCATTCGCATCACCGCGACCGTCAAGACCACAGGGCAGACCGGAGTTGAGATGGAAGCATTGACCGCCGCCTCAGTTGCCGCGCTGACCGTTTATGACATGGCCAAGGCCGTTGATAAGGGTATGGAAATCGGCGGGCTGCGCGTTGTCCTCAAGGATGGCGGCAAATCGGGCCGGTTTGATGCATCATGATCTCTGTTGAGGCAGCCCTCGCGCAGCTTTTGGCCCTCGTCCGGCCCCTCGATGTCGAATATGTCCCCCTGCGCCATGCGGCATCCCGCGTGTTGGCGCATGATGTGACCGCCACCCGCACACAGCCGCCCTTTGCCGCATCGTCAATGGATGGCTATGCCCTGCGCCGGGCCGAGGTCGAGCCGGACGCGATGTTCAAAGTGATTGGCGAAGCCGCTGCCGGGCACCGGTTTGAGGGTCAGTTGCGCGTCGGTCAGGCCGTGCGTATTTTCACCGGCGCACCCGTGCCCCAAGGTGCCGATTTTGTGGTGATCCAAGAGGACGTGACGCGACGTGGTGACCTGATCACATTGGGCCATCGTGTCGGAACCAAAGATAACATCCGACCTGCCGGTGGTGATTTTGAGGCGGGTCAGACCGTCAAAGCGCCCCTGCGTTTGCGCCCCGCTGATATTGCCTTGCTCGCCGCGATGAATATTGCAGACGTACCTGTAACCAGCCGCCCCCGCGTGGCGATTCTGGCCACGGGCGACGAACTTGTGCAGCCTGGCGAGACGCCTGGCCCAGATCAAATCATCGCCTCCAACAGCTTTGGCCTGGCCGCGATGCTGGAAAATTTGGGCGCGCAAGTACAGATGTTGCCCATTGCCCGTGATACGGTCGCGTCATTGAAACAGGCCTTTCGCCTCGCACAAGGTGCCGACCTGATCATCACCATCGGCGGCGCGTCGGTCGGGGATCATGATCTGGTGGCCCCCGTGGCCTCAGAAATGGGCATGGAGCAGGCGTTTTATAAGGTGGCGATGCGCCCCGGCAAACCATTGATGGCAGGACGCATGGGCGATGCGGTGATGATTGGTCTGCCCGGCAATCCGGTCTCTGCGATGGTCTCTGGCACAGTTTTTGCGGGCCCCGTGGTTCGTAAAATGTTGGGGCTTGCCGAGGATGCCCCGCAGATGCATCAGGCACCGCTCGCGCGTGCCCTGCCCGCAAATGGCCCACGTGCCCATTATATGCGCGCGCGCATCAAGGACGGCGCATTGCACCCCGATGACCGCCAAGACAGTTCGCTCCTGTCAGTGCTCGCCACAGCAGATGCGCTGCTGGTGCGACCTGTGGATGACCCGGCCCGCGCCACTGGTGAGATGGTCGATTACATCCCAATTTGATGTTTTTCAGACAAATTGTTGACACAAAACGAGAACATCCCTAGAACAAATCCAAACCAAGTTCAGGGGAAATTGCCGATGCTGACTAAAAAACAACTCGATCTGCTGGCTTTTATTCACAAGCGGGTTCAGCGCGATGGTGTGCCGCCAAGCTTTGATGAAATGAAACTGGCGTTGGATTTGCGGTCAAAATCCGGCATTCACCGCCTGATTACAGCACTTGAGGAACGTGGATTCATTCGCCGTCTGGCGCACCGTGCGCGCGCGATTGAGGTTGTCAAACTGCCCGAAAGCTTAGGCGGCTTGCCCAACCCCGGCTTTGCCCCACGTGTGATTGATGGCGACCGCCCCGATACACCCCCACCGTCCGCAGCGATGCCCACGTCTGTGGTGCATGCGATTGAACTGCCTGTGATGGGCCAGATTGCCGCCGGTGTTCCGATTGAGGCGATCAGCCACGCGTCGCATTCTGTTTCCGTGCCCAGTGGCATGATTGCAGGCTCCGGCGAACATTACGCGCTTGAGGTCAAAGGCGATTCGATGATCGACGCCGGGATCAACGATGGCGATGTGGTGGTGATCCGCGAAACATCTGTGGCCGACAATGGCGACATCGTTGTGGCCTTGGTCGAGGACAGCGAGGCGACGCTGAAGCGGTTCAAGCGCAGCGGCTCGTCCATCGCGCTTGAGGCGGCAAATCCGGCCTATGAAACCCGCGTGTTCCCGTCCGACAAGGTCAAGGTTCAGGGGCGTTTGGTCGGGTTAATCCGCACGTATTGAAGGGCCTTTTGCGCCTGATCGGGCTTGGGCCAGTTGGTCCACGGCCGCTCCCCCGCCATATCTCGGGCCGTGACCATCTGCCACCCGTCCTTGTCCCGATTCAGCGCAACAGACCCGGTTTGTTTTAAACGATCCGGGTCAAAAACATCGCAATCCATTTTAGCCAGATCCGGCGCGGGCACTGAGGTCACAACAATCTGACCTGCAGTGCAGCCCTCAAACCCCGCCAAAGCCCGTTTGCCCGACAAATGGATGATCGGACCCGTTGACCAACGCGCGGCCGCCTGACCCTGAAACGCGCCGTCACCGTCATTTTCCAACCAATTGCGCGCAACAAAACCTGCCCCTTTTTCCTTACTCAACGCGCGTCCCTGCGGGGTCATAAAGCCCACCAGCGATCCATTGTCCGCGATCAGAACGCCGGGCCGTTCCGCCCCCTGCCACAGCACAAAAGCCATCGCCATCGCGGTTACCCCGCCCCAGCGCAGGCGGCCCTGCCACAAGATCAGAAACAAGAAACCCAGTGACAACAGCGGCAGGACCCACGCACCCGGCCCCGGCACAAATCCGCGCGCGCCATCCAGCGATGCCACCTCATGTGCCACGGCCAATATCCAGCGCAGGCCCAACCCCATCACCCAAAGGCCAATCCATTCCAGACCAAAGAGGGCCAGCACCAAGGCGGCCACAGCCGCCGGGATCACCAGAACCCCCATCAGCGGCACGGACATCAGATTGGCAATCAATCCATAGTGCGCAATCGCATTGAAATGCGCCGCAGCGATAGGTGCTGTGGCGATGCCAGCCACGGCAGAAGAGACGAAGACTGCCAACACAGGACGCAACCAGCGTGGGATAAAATCCATCTCAACCCCGCGCAGCCAGCCAAACACAGCAACCAATGCGGTTGTCGCCGCAAACGACATTTGGAACCCCGGCCCCATCAATGCCTCTGGCCGCAGGACCAGCACGATAATCGCAGCTACAGCCACGGCGCGCAGCGATATCGCACGCCTGCCAATCATCAATGCGCCCAAGGCGACCGCCACCATGACAAAGGCCCGTTCCGTTGCCACGTTACCGCCTGATAATGCCAGATACCCCGCCGCCGCGATCAGCGCGCCACAAGCCGCAATCCCTTTGGTCGGCCAGCGCAGGGCGACCCGCGGAAACGCCACGAGCAAAAGCCGCAGCGCGCCAAACACCACCGCCGTCACCAGCCCCATATGCAATCCCGAAATCGCCAGTAGATGTGCAAGGTTGCTGGCGCGCAGATCATCGAGTGCCACCTGGCTGATGGCGCTGCGATCGCCAGTGGTGATGGCGGCCGCAAACCCGCCAATATCGCCGGGCAGAACCGCTTGAATCCGGGCCGATGCCGCCATGCGGATGCGAAAAACAGCCAACCCTGCATGCCCGTCCTTCGCCTGCGCCACGCCCATCAGCGGCACACGCGTGTACCCCACAGCGCCCAATCGCGCGAACCATGCGTGACGCTGAAAATCAAATCCACCCGGTTCAACCGGACCAGAAGGCGGCGACAGATGCGCGGTTGTCATCACCCTTAGCCCCGGTTCCGGGGTGATCCCGCCAACCGCACCCCCGTGCAACGATATGCGCACACGGTCGGGTGTGCGCGCTGGCGGCACCCGGTCAAGACGCACCTGATCAAGCGTTAGGCGCAGCGCGTCAGATTGGCTGCGGTCCATCGCGACCACCCGCCCCTCGACCGCGCCGTAATAGCGCCAGCTCAAAACAGGACCCGCGACACTATGGGTGCGCAGGCCCGCAATAACGAACCCCGCAAGACAAAGGGCGATGCCTGCGGCCAAGGGTGACACCCCCTCGGGCAGGCACCAGCCAAGCACCCCAAAAACCAGCATCAGCGAAAAAACCCCAGCAAACACCATCAAGGAAGGCTCGCTGAGGGCGCTAAAATAGACCCCGATGCCAATCGCCAAACAAACAGGTACCCAGCCGATCAACGTGCCGCGCTGGTTGGGCAAAATGGTGGTCAATGTGGTTCCGAATGTGGCGGTGATCTGCGCAATTCGCCCCATGCTTGCCCCCGGTTCACGCACTGTTTAGACAGACGTGAAACTTTAGCGTGGTTATGGTTAGCAAAAGGTAAACGCCAGATTAACCTGCCCGGCATCCACGTTCAAAACAGATCAGAAAGTCGCATCCCATGTCCTCGCCCCCCGTGTCTTTGCCAGTCGTTACGCGCTTTGCCCCATCGCCCACTGGTTTTCTGCACATTGGTGGCGCGCGCACGGCGCTTTTTAACTGGCTTTACGCACGCGGCCGTGGCGGGAAATTCCTGCTCAGGATCGAAGACACCGACCGCGCACGGTCCACATCCGAGGCAACAACTGCAATATTGCAAGGCATGGCGTGGCTTGGCCTTGATCACGATGGCGATATTGTCAGCCAGTTTGAAAACGCCCCGCGCCATGTCGCCGTGGCCCAAGAATTGCTGGCCAAAGGGGCCGCGTTCAAATGCTTTGCCACCCAAGACGAGATTGAAGGCTTTCGGGAAGACGCCAAGGCCGAAGGGCGCAGCACGCTTTATCGCTCGCCCTGGCGCGATGCCGATCCCGCCACTCATCCCAACGCGCCTTATGTGATCCGCATCAAAGCACCGTTGACGGGCGAAACTGTGATCCGGGATGCGGTTCAGGGGGATGTCACGATCCGCAACGATCAATTGGATGACATGGTGTTGTTACGTTCCGATGGCACACCTGTTTATATGTTGGCCGTGGTTGTGGATGATCATGATATGGGCGTGACCCATGTGATCCGGGGGGATGATCACCTGAACAACGCGGCGCGGCAGATGATGATCTATCACGGTATGGATTGGGATGTGCCGGTCTGGGCGCATATCCCACTAATCCACGGGCCGGACGGCAAAAAACTGTCGAAACGGCACGGGGCCTTGGGCGCGCAGGAATATCAGGCCATGGGCTATCCTGCTGCGGGCATGCGTAATTACCTTGCCCGTCTGGGGTGGAGCCACGGCGACGATGAGTTCTTTACGGACGCACAAGCGCAAGCGTGGTTCGACCTTGATGGGATCCGCCGCAGCCCGGCACAATTTGACCTCAAAAAGCTCGAAAATATCTGTGGACAGCACATCGCGGTGGCGGATGATGCTGCATTGCGGCGTGAATGCGAGGATTATTTGGCCGCCGCTGGATTGCCCGCGCTGACTTCCGCACAGTCAACTGGCCTAGAGGCGGCTCTCTATTGCCTTAAAGAGCGCGCCAAGACATTACCGGAACTTATTGAAAAGGCTCATTTTATTCTGACATCACGGCCGATTGATCCCGATGACAAAGCATCAAAAAACCTTGATGATGTATCCCGTCGTATACTGTCTGAATTGACGCCGCAGTTGCAAAATGTTAGCTGGGACAAAGAAACGCTGGAAGAGGTGATGAACGGCTTTGCGGCCGCGAAAGATACCAAATTCGGCAAACTTGCAGGGCCCTTGCGTGCGGCCCTTGCCGGGCGCGCGGTGACCCCATCGGTATTTGACATGATGCTTGTGTTGGGCCGTGATGAAACTCTTGCCCGGCTGACGGACGCAGCAACCTGATACCGGTTAACCCCGCAGCAAGGTTGGGTGAGATAACAGACAGGGCAGCCCCCGAGGGGCCAAGCCCAGACGGCGGGGAAAACCCCGCAGCCAACATTCGGGAAGGGACTTCATGGCTGAGAGTACAAAATCCGCGACATTGACCATCGACGGCAACAATTACGAGTTACCGATTCTTTCACCTACTGTCGGACCGGATGTATTGGATATTCGCAAGCTTTATGCCCAAGCTGATATCTTTACCTACGATCCCGGCTTCACCTCAACGGCAGCCTGCGACAGCACCATCACATTCATTGACGGTGAAGAAGGTGTGTTGCTGCACCGGGGCTATCCGATTGATCAGCTGGCAGGCAAATCGCACTATCTCGAAGTGTGTTATTTGCTGCTTTACGGTGAACTCCCCTCGCCCAAGGCGTTGGAGGATTTCGAATCACTGGTGACAAACCACACCATGATACACGAGCAGATGATGTATTTTTTCCGTGGTTTCCGCCGTGACGCGCATCCGATGGCCGTTATGGTCGGCGTGGTTGGCGCGATGTCTGCGTTTTACCATGACAGCACCGATATTGCCGACGAACACCAGCGCGAGGTTGCATCGATCCGTTTGATCGCAAAAATGCCAACAATCGCGGCGATGGCGTACAAATACACCATCGGTCAGCCGTTTGTATATCCGCGCAACGATTTGGATTACGCCTCAAACTTCCTGCGCATGTGCTTTGCCGTTCCGGCAGAAGATTATGTCGTGAACCCAATCCTCAGCCGCGCGATGGACCGGATTTTCACGTTGCACGCGGACCATGAACAAAACGCATCAACATCGACCGTGCGGTTGGCATCCTCATCCGGTGCGAACCCGTTTGCATGTATTGCCGCTGGTATCGCCTGCCTTTGGGGTCCTGCGCATGGCGGTGCAAACCAAGCCTGCCTTGAAATGCTCAAGGAAATTGGCACACCAGATCGCATCCCTGAATTCATCGCCCGCGCCAAGGACAAGAACGACCCGTTCCGCCTGATGGGCTTTGGTCACCGCGTCTATAAAAACTTTGATCCCCGCGCCACGGTGATGAAAGAAAGCGCGGATGAGGTTCTGGAGCTTTTGGGGATCGACAACAACCCCATCCTGCAGGTCGCCAAAGAGCTTGAAAAACAGGCGCTCAAGGATCCGTATTTCACTGAGAAAAAGCTATTCCCGAACGTGGACTTCTATTCTGGCATCATCCTGGAGGCGATGGGCTTCCCGACGTCGATGTTCACGCCGATCTTTGCGCTGTCGCGCACCGTTGGCTGGATTTCGCAGTGGAAAGAAATGATCGCCGATCCGCAAAACAAGATCGGCCGGCCACGCCAGTTGTATCTGGGCGAGACCAAGCGCGATTATGTGGATATCGAAAACCGCTGAT
>TARA_R110002094_G_scaffold57752_2_pt1 | contig 11208 bp, 11 predicted proteins | sample TARA_R110002094 | Tara Oceans TARA_R110002094 (sample SAMEA4397409) | marine metagenome | biome: Polar Biome; feature: [MIX] marine epipelagic wind mixed layer (ENVO:01000061); material: water (ENVO:00002006), including particulate matter (ENVO:01000060) such as... | depth 10-100 m
GCAAGGGCGGCAAGGCTCGCGCGAAGAAGCTGACGGCTGAGAAGCGGTCAGAGATCGCCAAGAAGGCGGCGGAAAAGCGGTGGAAAACTAGCAAAAACGATTGACGTGATAATTTTCTTCCTCTCATATGAGGTAGTGAAAATTATCATAGGTGTTTTTTCATGCCCAGTTGCACGCTGATTGTAGATCCCATTGAGGTGCACAACGAGTGCGCTACGCTTTTTGGGGTTGAGCCACACGAAATTATGAGCATTGCGCTGGCGGCGGCTGCCGCTCGGAATGAAAAAACTGACCTCATGCCTGCCTTCTCTGGTGGCATGCTTGCGCACATTTATGGCGTTGAGCAGTTGAAGGCGGTTTTCGCCTATAAGGGGGGCTACACAACTGATGCGATTAGCAATCTCGATCACGCGCTTTCGAAGAGCCGTAATGTCAAGATTATGTTCCAGAACGTCGATATTGCTGCATCCCCACGATTTGAACCAAAAGCAAACTCCAAGATTGGTGAGGCAAAGCGCGGAGCGGTAGAGAAGGCGTCGCCGATGTTTTTTGCGGAATTGAATGAGGCTGAGGCGCAACGTCAGGAAAAGTTGAATGCCTTCTTTTCTTCTGACGCTTGGTTTATTTGTGTGAGCTATGACAAAAATGGCGTTCCAAGCTGTGAAATCTCTCTTCCAAGAGGAATCGAAGAAGGCAACTTCGCCCCTACATTTGTTAAGCGCATCTTTATTGAAATCGGTGACGGATTTGATCCAGAAGGACTTCGCCTCTCTGACGACAACCCACCAACTGACATCAAGCCAATCGTTTCCAGAAAGTAAGTCATGAGCTTCAGCAGCAACAGACTGAGGCTTGCGAGAAAACGAAACAGACTAACCAGCGCGGCACTTGCCCGCAAATCTGGACTCACGCCTGTTACCATCTCGCGCCTCGAACGAACAAACAATGACCCTGGGCCCAAGACCGTTAAGGCTCTTGCCGAAGCGCTTGGTTATCCAATTTCCTTCTTTTATGAGGAGGAAATGGAGGAAGTGGAAAAGGATCAGGCCAGTTTTAGAAGCCTGAAGTCGATGACAGCCAAGGACCGCGATGCATCCCTAGCGGCTGCCTCAATAGCATTTCTTATTTCTGACTGGGTAGATGCACATTTTTCACTTCCGGATGTGGACATTCCGCCAATGGGAAGTGAATTGAGCGCACCGTCAGAGGCGGCAATGAGACTGCGAACACATTGGGGGCTGGGCCTTCGTCCTATTGGCAACATGATTGACCTTCTTGAGGCCAAGGGTGTGAGAGTATTTTCATTGGCGGAAAACAGTCTTCGTGTTGATGCTTTCTCGTGCTGGCGAGGAGAGGTTCCATATGTATTTCTCAACACTAGAAAGAGCGCAGAAAGAAGCCGCTTCGATGCGGCGCATGAGTTAGCTCATCTGTGCCTACACGGACGAAGCGGCGCTCGGAGCAATACAGCTGAAGCCGAAGCTGATGCCTTTGCGGCCAGCTTTTTGATGCCAGAAAAGGATTTGCGTGCGCGTGTGTTGGCTATTCGATTATTGAAAGACATAATCAAGGCCAAGCACAGATGGGGTGTATCCGCTGCCGCTATTACCTATCGGTTATCAAAACTCAATTTGCTTAGCGAATGGCACGCGAGAAAACTGTTTATTGAAATAAGCCGGCTCGGATACCGCACAGACGAACCAGAGCCGATGGAACGGGAGTCATCTCTAATCTGGCAAACCGTATTTAGAGAACTATGGAAAGATCGCACCACTAAGGACGACATAGCCAAAGAACTTCACATACCTCAACAAGAGCTAGAGAGCTTAGTGTTTGGCTTAGCTAGCCCCTCTTTTGACCCGCGCTCGGTTTTGGAGCCAGGAACAAAATTTGCTCCAAGGCTCGCAGTAGACAATAAAAATGCTTGACGACGAATAATCAAACGCCCTTCCTTGAACTCATCCCCTTCTTCGTCTGGCGGCGCATCCAAATTAAAAGTTTCGATCTCTTCGCTGATCCGTTCGCGTTCATCTGTGCTGGGGCCTGCTCGCTTGCCGCTGTCGCGCTCAGCCTGCGCGACCCAGTTATGCAGCGTCTGTGGCGAACATCCGATCTTGCTTGGAATCGACACGAAGGCCGCCCATTGCGAGGCGTGATCTGCCCTATGTTCCTCTACCATCCGAACCGCTCGTTCGCGCACCTCGGTTGAGTATCTTGGTCGTTGTATCTTGTCTGTCATAGCTCCACTCTCTCAAGAAAAGGAGCCTCCGGCAAACCCGGGGCGGTTCACAACAGCCCAGGCTCGATCAGGGCCTCCATATCTTTGCGGACACGCGCTGCTCCGAAGAAATCTTCCTGAGATGAAGTAGCGAAACGACCATTTTCGACCCGATGAAGTAGCGTTCACCTGTCAGGCGATGTGAATTTCAGCAAGCAGCGCGAACGGCGAACACACCGATACAAGCGTCCGCAAACACTACAGATTCCTACCTAATTCCCCCCAATTTTCTCACTTGACGGATGAAGTTCGCTTTCTGCACACTGAAGGCATGTTGGTAGAGTATTTTCCTCACAGAATGCGAGGCGGATCATGAAACACCGCCTCATTGCCTATGTCGGAGGAGAGCTTCACTCCAAGGTCGTCGCCGCTGGATCGAAACCCGGCCAGTCCCAATCGGCAGTCATCGAAATGGCGCTGAAGGCGTATTTCTCACTCGCACTCGACCATGCCCGTGAGTCAGGAATGATCCGCCGCCAGGACGACATCCTGCGCGCGCTTGCACGCATTGAACGCGACCAGCAGGCGCACATGGAAATGACCGACCTCATCGCCTGGTATGAACTCCTGTTCTCGCCGCCGATGACCGATGAGCAGATCAATGCTGCGGTCGCAGACACGAGGAAACGCCACGCACAGTTCCGCAAGGCCGTGCAGAATCGGCTGGGCTCCGGGCGCAGACTGCTCGGCGAGTCGCTGGCGGATGCGGTGTTCAGTGAGGATGATTTTGTTCAGCGCCCCTCCAGACAGAATGAGGCAGGGGCGCGTTGATGGGACAGGAGCTCAATCTTTCGCCGTTCCACGAGAGCATCGCGAAAGCACATGGGCTCAGTCTTTACAGACGTTATACCGAACAGGACGCTGCCAGCGCACTTGATTTTTCGCTTGTATCGCTCAGGCGACTGCGCAGTAATGGACGTATCTCATATGTTCGTATGTCGCCGCGCAAGATTGCCTATTTCGGCTATCAGCTCGTCGACTTCCTGTTGCAGTCGGTGGAGGAGCCAGAATGCCCAGATATACCAACGATCGCGAATTCCAGCTCGGGGATTATTGGCTCTCCAAACGTAAGGGGAGTGAAGCCTGGTATCGGACATGGTTCGACCCCGAAAGTCGACAGACACGCCGCGCTAGCCTCGGCACAGCGGATTTTGAACAGGCAAAGAAAGTCCTGACGGACTGGTTCGTGCTGAACCATACAAAAAAGGACGAACAGCCAACCGAAGCGGTTCTTGCGGAATTGTTCGCGCGCTACTACGAGCATTACGGTTCCGGTGTGCGAAGTCATGGAAACATAGAACGCGCCCTTCGCTACTGGCTGGAGTTCCACGGAACAGCCACGCTTTCTGAAGCCTGTGCCATGCCGCGCCAACAGGCCTTCCAAAAGCACCTCCGGGTAGACCGGAATCTCGGCTCCAATACGATCCGACAAACTCTGACCATTGGCAAAGCCGCCATCAACTGGGCCTGGAAGAGAGGCGAGATTGCATCGGTCCCCTATATCGAGCTGGTGAAGGTCCCGACGCCGCCGCCGAAAGGGCGGCCGCTGGAAATCGACGAAGTCGCCCGCATGTTGGCAGCCGCCGACTATCATCTTCAGGTGTTTATCGTCCTGATGATAGCGACGACCGGTCGGAACAAGGCGGTACTGGATTTGCAGTTCGACCAGGTCGATTTAGCCAATGAACTGATCCACTTGAATCCCGAGGGCCGGGAACAGACCTTGAAATTCAGGCCCACTATCAAATTGCCGCCGAGCCTGAAGCCTTGGCTCCAGGAGTTCCGTGACGCGTCCTCCGCCGAGACGATCGTCCAGTTCAGGGGTGCTCCGGTTTCGAGCATTCGGACGACATGGCGCACACTCAGGAAATCATTGAAGCTGGACGATTCTGTGCAACCGTATGGCCTGCGCCATACGATGGCGCGTTGGCTGCGAAAAAGCAGCGTTCCTGCCTGGGAAGTAGCCGCTCAACTCGGTCACAAGACGCCCGATGTGAGCACAACGGAGATCTATGCTCCATTTGACCCTTCATACCTGTTCAAATCGACCGCCGCGATCGACGATTTCCTAAACCGTGTCGCGTACCAGTTGCGTACCAAATCAATTTCCGAGTTTTTGATTTCCGGTCTAAAAGAAGAGCAAAAACAAGGAGATGAGTGGTGGTTCGGGGGAGACTTGAACTCCCGACCTCGCGATTATGAGTCGCGCGCTCTAACCAGCTGAGCTACCGAACCGTTTCGCTGATGCGAGGGCGCCTCTTACACGGGAGCGGGCCGCCTCGCAAGCGTGTCTCCTGCAGCTTGTGCGAGGCATTTTGCGTGACGCTGGCCGAACCTGTCCGACCGCATTAGATTAGGCGTATGATACGCAACGTGAAGCTGCTCATTTCAATGCTTGTATTCGGACTGTTCCAGACGGCTTGGGGACAGAGCCAGGAGGCTGAGAAAGCCTATCTGGCGGGCGAGTATGACGTCGCATTCGCTGATGTGGCGGCAGATCGCGGCGCCGATGCCTGCGCATTCGGTGCGCGCATGCTGTTGGCCAAGGCCATGAGCGGGGACGTGCAGCCGCCCCGATCGCTGCTATCAGCAGCGTTGGCAGAGGCGAACAATGCACTCGTCGTCGAGCCACAGCATATTGAGGGGCGTCTGCAAAAAGCCATTGCGCTTTCCCTGCTGGTCCGCCCGATGAGCCTCAGGGAGGCGCGTGATTCCGGTTTTGGCGAGGAGGCGCGTGCCCTTGCCGAAGCCGTTCTGGTGGATGACCCTGCGAATGCCTATGCGCACGGTTTCCTGGCCGTCTGGCATATCGAGGTCATCAATCGTGGCGGGTTCTTGGGGGCGATGGTCCTGGGTGCGAGCATGGATGATGCCGAACGCCACTATGCCGCTGCGGTGCAGGCCTCGCCGGGCGATGCAGCGCTGCACTGGCAGTATGCCCGCGCCCTGGCGGCGCTGAACGCGCGCAAATACCTTGAAGAGGTCTCTGACGCTCTCAACGCAGCTTTGGCCGCGCCGGTTGGCAGTGTGCTGGAGCAGGTCATGCAGGACCGTGCGCGGACACTGTCCGCGGCTGTAGCGTCATCAAGCACCCGCGATGTCGAGGCGCTTGCGAAGACGATGCTTTAAGGCGTTACTCCGCCGCGACGGTCTCTGCGAGGGCTTCTTCTTCGGAGAGGAACCGTTCGGCCTCCAGCGCGGCCATGCAGCCCATGCCAGCAGCGGTAACAGCCTGACGATAGGTCTCGTCCGTGACGTCGCCTGCCGCGAACACGCCGGGAATATCGGTCGCCGTCGAGTCAGGCGCCGTGATGAGGTAGCCGTTGGATTTCATGGCCAGTTTGCCATTGAACAGTTCGGTCGCAGGTGCGTGGCCGATGGCGATGAAGATGCCGTGGAAGGGGCGTTCGTGCACCTCTCCGGTCTCGACATTCTTCAGGCGGGCGCCGGTGACGCCGAGCGGGTTTTCGTCGCCGAGCACGTCTTCGAGCGTCGTGTTCCAGAGCACCTCGACCTTGGGGTTCTTGAACAGGCGGTCCTGCAGGATCTTTTCGGCCCGGAAGCCTTCGCGGCGGTGGATGACGGTGACCTTGGAGGCGAAATTGGTCAGGAACAGCGCCTCTTCCACGGCGGTATTGCCGCCGCCGACAACCAGCACTTCGCGGCCGCGATAGAAGAAGCCGTCGCACGTGGCGCAGGCCGAGACGCCGAAGCCCTTGAATTTCTGCTCGGATGGAAGGTCCAGCCACTTGGCCTGGGCCCCGGTCGAGATGACAACGGAATCGGCCGTGTAGAGCGTGCCGCTTTCGCCAACTGCGCGGAACGGGCGTTCGCTGAAATCGACGCTGGCAATATGGTCGTCCGCCACCTTCGCACCCATCGCCTCGGCATGTTCCTGCATCTTGACCATCAGTTCAGGGCCCTGAATCTCGGTAAAGCCCGGATAATTCTCGACTTCCGTGGTGATGGTCAGCTGGCCGCCGGGCTGGATGCCGGTGACGACGAGCACATCGCGCATGGCGCGGGCACCATAGACGGCGGCGGTCCAGCCGGCCGGGCCGGAGCCGATGATGAGGATTTCGGCGTGGCGTTTATTCGAAGCGGTGTCGGCCATGCGGGCCTCCCATCAGATGTGTAAAAAGCAGTCCTGACTGGTATGGCGACTCGGGGCGAAAAGTAAAAGGGGCGGGGTGTCTCACATGCCCATGTAGCGGCGCTAAAGCGGCTCTGACACCACTTCCACCGTGGCGTGGCTGAGGTCGAAGGCGTCGGCGAGGCGGGCCTTCACGTCGCGCCGGACGGTTTCGGGGCAGCTGCCGGGTGCGGCGGTGACTTCCAACGTGATCAGGCGCTTTGTTTCGGTCAGGGCCCAGGCATGGACGTGGGAGACGCCTGTAATATCAGGAATATTCAGGATGAGGTCTGCCGTGATGTCAGCCGAGGAAAGCCCTTCGGGCGTGCCTTCCAGCAGGATGTGGCCGGACTGTTTGGCGATGCGCACGCCCGCGACAGCCACCAGCAGGGCGACCAGTACCGAGAGGATCGGGTCAGCTGCCATCCAGCCTGTGGCCATGATGATGCCAGCAGCAGCAATGGCCGCGACAGAGCCGAGCATGTCGCCCGCGACATGCCAGAGGGCGCCGCGCATGTTGAGATCGTCCTTCGCCCCGCCATGCAGCACCAGGAAGGCGATAATGTTCACGATGAGACCGCCAGTGGCGACCATCATCAGCAGGCCGCCCATCACTTCAACGGGCTCCATCAGGCGGTGCACGGCTTCCCAGACGATCCAGATGGCCAATAGAATCAACAGGATTCCATTGGTGAAGGCGGCGAGGATTTTCATGCGGGCAAAGCCGAAGGAGCGTTGCGGGTCTGCGGGGCGGTCTGCCAGCTTGTAGCCGATCCAGGCAAGGACGAGCGAGCCGCAATCGGTGAGCATGTGGGCGGCATCGGCGAGCAGGGCGAGTGAGCCGGAAATCAGGCCACCTGCGACTTCGGCGAACATGAAGGCGCCGGTCAGAACTGCAGCGATTGCAACACGACGGCGGCTGTCAGCCGAACTCATGTCAGCCGCGTGGGAATGGTCGTGGCTGTGGCCATGTCCATCGTCGTGAGAGTGGCCGTGGCCATGGGAATGCGTGTTCATGCCCCTGACGTGGCGGCGTTTCGTTCGGGGGTCAATTCCTGTGTGATAGCATTGCATTGGTGGGACAGGCGCTGCCTGATCCGCCATCAGGCCTGCACGAACAGATGCACGGAAAAAGCACAGATTGAGCCCGGAGGCTGCACCGACATGCATGCTTCATGAATTTCGCCGCTCTTGCTTGCCCACAGCGCCAGGGCGTGGCCTGATGCAGAAAAGTTCCGGAGGACCGCCATGAGATTCCCGCGCCTGCGCCAGCTGGTCATCGCCAGCGATACAACTGATACGATCGACACGCTGAAAGACATTTTCGCGCTCGGCGAACCCTTCCCTGATCCGGGCGTGGGCGAGTTTGGCCTGGTCAATGGCGTGTTCGCGATTGGGGACCAGTTCCTGGAAGTGGTGGTGCCTGTGACAGAGACCGCCCCGGCGGCACGGTTCATGGCGCGCGGCGGGCCGGGCGGTTACATGGCAATCTTCGAGGTGGAAGACATCGAAGCGACACGCACCAATGTCGACACGCTGGGAATTCGCCGGGTGTGGGATATTGACCTGAAGGACATATCCGCGAGCCATTTGCACCCGGCGGACCTAGGCGGGGCGATTGTCTCGGTTGACCAGCCAAGGCCTGCGGGAGAGTGGCGCTGGGGCGGGCCGGGCTGGCGGGCGCGCAGCAGTGCCGGCCGGCTGAGGGGCGCGGAACTGACCAGCCCTGATCCGAAGAGGCTGATGGCGCGCTGGGCGAGCGTTTTGGCCATGAGCGGCGGGGAAGACGGGCTGGCGCTGGACGATGGAACCTTGCGTTTCGTTCCCGGCGAGGCAGACCGGCTGGTGGCGTTTGACCTGGCCCTGCCGGACGTGCCGGGCATCCTGGAACGCGCGAAGGCGGCGGGCCTGAAAGTGGATGGGAACAGCGCGTGGGTGGCGGGTGTCGAGATGCGGCTGGCCGGTTCATGAGGGCGGCCATTCTTGCCGCTACAATTCTGCTGGCCGGTTGCACTGTGACCGGCGAGGGCGTGGACTTGCCAGAGACGGTATCGGCGGACTATGCGGCGCGCGAGGCGATGATGCGCGACCCGACCGACCGGTGCGGGCCGGAATTCATCCAGACGAGATTGCCGGCCAGCTTCGTGAATGTCGTGGGCGCGGTAACGGACGGGCCGTTCCGCCCGGTGTGCCAGCGCCATGATGCCTGTTACCGGCTGCAGGAAATGACGCAGGCCGAATGCGACCGGCGCATGAAGCGCGAAATGGCGGCGGTTTGCGCCAGCGGCAAGTCGACGCCGACCTATTCGCTGCCCATGGTGGGCAAGTCACTCTGCCGGTTCCATGCGGGGCTGTATTATGACGCGATCAACAATACCTATGCGGCGGTGGCCTATGGCGGACGACCGGGTGGGCAAATCGTGAATGTGGCCACGCGCGTGATTGATGATCCGGTGACGGATGACGAATTCGAAGTGTGCGTCGATGTGTTGAACAACACGTTCGCGATGCAGGAATATGACATTGAGATGCGGGGGAGAAAGGGCAAGCTGATCGACAGGGAACCGGACACGCATGAGACCAATGTTGGCGTCGGCGAGACGAAGACAATGTGTGTGAGTACGAACTATACGCGCTGGAGCCTGAAGGACCTGCCGGATGAAGTGCAGGTGTCGCTGCGCTGCGACACGCCGGAAAATTTCTCGGTCCGCCACGACATGATCGTGGTCGACACGGTGAGCGTGAAGGTGCGGTAGCTCAATTACACGGGCGATATCTCACCGGGCGTCACTCTCAATTCGGCTCATCTGCCGACGTTGACTTGGACAAAATATACTTGTCCCTCTTGTAGCCCAAGATTTCGAGGAAAAGCTCATCGTCCGAAAATTTCGTCTTCGTAAACTCCTTGCGCACGGAAAGTGCTAGCTTGGATTGTTCTCGCAAAAGAGTTTCTGCCCACTCCAAAACTGCTTGACGATCAGTCCGATCTAGATCCTTGCCTTTTATGATGTCGTGAACTTGAGCAAACTGCTTCACCACACTATTAGAGCCAAACATTAGCAGCTTAGTTCGTGCACTGTGCAATTGATCCTGAAGGCTTAACAATAATGCTGCAAACTCTGAAGGTGGCTTTGCCGACCCCTTCGCTTTGAGAATTTCTCGTGTAAGACTCAGAGTGAACTCAACGGCGGTTGAATAAGCATCGATCTTCTGTTCGTTCAATTGCTGTTTGAGATGCTGAATATGTGCCTGTTGTCCAAAATAGACGGCTGCTGCACCGATTAATGCGGGGATCAAAATGTTGACCAGCGGAATCAGCGCATCTATTAATTAAACATCCACCTCGGCTTCCAACGCAAATTCCTCGATGAACTCGCGCCTTGGCTCCACGACGTCGCCCATCAGTTTGGTGAACATGTCGTCGGCTTCGTCGGCATGGTCGACGCGGACCTGCAGCAGGGTGCGGGCGTTTGAGTCGAGCGTGGTTTCCCAGAGCTGGTCAGCGTTCATTTCACCAAGGCCCTTGTAGCGCTGGACCTTGAGGCCCTTGCGGCCCGAGTTCAGCACCGCGTCGAGCAGGGAGGCGGGGCCGTTGACCGGCACGTCACCGCCTTTTTCATGACGCAGGATGGCAGGCTTTTCGTAGATTTCGGCGAGGCCAGCAGCGCGCTCTGCAAGGCGCACAGCGTCCTGGCTGGCGAGCAGGGCGGCAGGCAGGGCGGAGACTTCGTCGACGCCGCGCACGGTGCGCTGGAGGACGAGGCCGCCGTCTTCGAACTTGCCTTCCCATGTGTCTTCGCCTTCTTCGGCCAGCCGGTTTAGGCGCTCAGCCGTGGCATTGGCCGTTTCCGGGGCGGCATTGGCGGCCATCGCACCAGCGAGGGCAGCATGTTCGACCAGGTCTGCCGGGGCGCGCAGGGCGAGGCGCTTGAGCGCGGCCCGGAAATTGGCGGCCTGGCGCACGCGGTCGCGCAGGTCCTCGCTGGCGATCTGTGTGCCGTCGGCCAGGATCAGCGTCTCGCCGCTGGTGCCTTCGCCGATGAGATAGGCTTCCAGTTCGGCATCATCCTTGACGTAACGCTCGGACCGGCCACGCATCACTTTGTAAAGCGGCGGCTGGGCGATGTAGAGATAACCGCGCTCGATGATCTCCGGCATCTGGCGATAGAAGAAGGTGAGCAGCAGCGTGCGGATGTGCGCGCCATCGACATCAGCATCGGTCATGATGATGATCTTGTGGTAGCGCAGCTTCTCGATGTTGAACTCGTCGCGGCCGATGCCGGCACCCAGCGCCATGATCAGCGTGCCGATCTGGTCTGACGAGAGCATCTTGTCGAAACGGGCGCGTTCGACGTTCAGGATCTTGCCTCGCAAAGGCAGGATGGCCTGATTGTCGCGGCTGCGGCCCTGTTTGGCAGAGCCGCCAGCGGAATCACCCTCGACGATGAAGATTTCGGATTTGGCGGGGTCTTTTTCCTGACAGTCGGCCAGCTTGCCGGGCAGGGACGAGATGTCGAGCGCAGACTTGCGACGCGTCAGCTCGCGCGCCTTGCGGGCGGCTTCGCGGGCAGCAGCAGCCTCGACGATCTTGGACATGATCTCGTGGGCTTCCTTGGGATGCTCCTCGAACCATTCGGCCAGTTTCTCACCCATCAGGGATTCGACCACGGGGCGCACTTCGGACGAGACCAGCTTGTCCTTCGTCTGTGAGCTGAACTTGGGGTCAGGCACCTTGACGCTGAGCACGCAGGTCAGGCCTTCGCGTGCGTCGTCGCCGGAGATTTCGACCTTGGACTTC
>TARA_R110002094_G_scaffold479_2_pt1 | contig 11180 bp, 7 predicted proteins | sample TARA_R110002094 | Tara Oceans TARA_R110002094 (sample SAMEA4397409) | marine metagenome | biome: Polar Biome; feature: [MIX] marine epipelagic wind mixed layer (ENVO:01000061); material: water (ENVO:00002006), including particulate matter (ENVO:01000060) such as... | depth 10-100 m
GTCGTTGACCACATGGGTGGTGTCATAGATCGACGGCAGCCAGCCAAAGTAGACCGAAAAAATCACGATGAACAATGGACCCGTGAAAAACGGCGGGATCGAAAAGCCGACCATGGTGATGAACGTGCCCGCCTGATCAAACAGCGAATAGTGGCGATAGGCCGAATAGATGCCAATCGGGATCGCGATCACAATCCCCACCACATAGCTGAGGCCAACAACCCACAAGGTTTGCGGCATGCGCTGAACCACGATGTCCATGACGGGTGAACGGGTTTGCCAGCTGATCACGCGCAGCTTGCCTTCGGCAAAAGACGTGTCGGGCAACCAGCCGAACAGGGCGGTCTTGTTGGTGAGCCAGTCGATGAACACCAAGGGTTCTATCCAGAAAAACTGGATCAGCCATTTGTAATATTGGATGTACCACGCCTGACCCAGACCCAGTGCCTCGCGCATCTTTTGTTTGACTTCGGGCGGTACGGTCAGGGGCACCTGCGCCATTGGATCGCCGGGGGCGAGTTGGAGCAGGCCAAAGATAATGAAACTGATGAACAAAAGCGTCGGTATAGAAAGTAACAGTCGTCGGATGGTGAAGGTCAACATCGGGCGGTGCCTTTGCAGATCGGTCTGTGGGGGTGGTGCAGGGCGGGATTATGTCCCCGCCCCGCGAAAAGCAAGTGCGGCGAGGGTTAACCTCCGCCGCGCCCCGATTATTTGATACGGTACCAATCGGCCACATTCCACAGCTCGGAATCCCAAGTGTTCAGGATCACACCACCAAGAGTGTTGGATGCCGCAGATACACGGCCACGGTCAACCAGAGGCAACATCGAAAGGCTCTCTTTAGTCAGCATGTCGTTGAGCTTTTTGGCAATCTCGCCGCGCTTGGCCAACTCACCGGTGCTGCCAAGTTCGGCGACCAGCTTGTCGTATTCTGGATCACAGAAGCGGTTGATGTTCTCGCCCTGCCATTGCGATTCCGGGCTTGGTGCCTTTTCACAGGTACGCTGTGCCAGATAGCTTTCTGGATCGGTGCCATCAAAGTTGTTGGCGTACATTTCCACATCAGCATAAAAACGCTGGAACGTATCTGGTGAACCGGGATCACCACCAAAAAACACCGACCCATCAATGTTGCGCAGTTCGGTTTCGATACCAATCTGCTGCCACCAATCCTTGATCAATGCCTGAAAGTCCTGACGCACGGCATTGGTTGAGGTTTGATAAAGGATCGACATTTTCACGCCGTCTTTGTCACGCACACCGTCACCATCGGTGTCGGTCCAGCCCGCTTCGTCAAGCAGCGCCCGGGCACCATCGAGATCCTGCGTCAGGCACTCTGTATTGTCAGAAGCATAAAGCGCTGGGGCAGGCACGAGATTACAGGTCGCACGCCCCGCCTGACCATACCCGACTTCAACCAGCAATTCGCGGTCAATCGCCATTGAAAGCGCCTTGCGGACGTTCAACTCAGACAAGAACGGGTGTGGGTGTTTGGCTGTGGAGCGTTCGCCTTCTGGCAGATCAGGTGACGGATCGGTCAAGTTGATCTCGATCCGTTCGACCAAAGTGCCGAAGGCCGCAATCGGTTTGCCCTTACCTGCTTCGGCCATCTTGGCCAGCACGTCAGGTGCCAGTTGCATGTTCCAAGCGTAGTCGTATTCGCCGGTTTCCATGACAGCACGGCCCGCTGAAACCGCATCACCGCCGCCTTTGAAAGTCAGCGATGCAAAGGCGGGCTTGCCTTCGTGACGGAAATTTTCGTTGGCGACCATCGTGATCACGTCATTCGGACGGAAGTCCGTAACCGCGAAAGGACCAGTGCCGATGGGATTAAAGTTGGCTTCAGTACACTCAGGTGCCTTAGCCCCCGTGCATTCGGCAAATTGTGCTGCCTGAATGATCGGGGATTGGCCGCCCATGAACGGACCGTAAGGGTTCGGTTTGGGTTCAGTGAAATTTACGGTCACTGTCAGATCGTCAACGATATCAACCGAAGAGACGCCTTCGAATTTTGCAAGCTGCGCACAACCACCATCAGGGTCCATGCAGTAGTCCGCCGTGAATTTGATGTCAGCAGACGTAACCGGGGTGCCGTCAGACCACAAAAGACCTTCTTGCAGTTTCCAGGTGATCGACTTTAGGTCCGCGCTTACGCCACCGTTTTCAACCGTTGGGATGCCATCGGCCAGAAAGGCGACCAACGCCCCGGTTTCATCGTAGCGGCCCAGAGGCTCAATTACCAATGAAGCAGATTCAATGTCCTTGGTGCCGCTGGACAGATAGGGGTTCAGGATTGAGGGTGCTTGCCAATAGATGATCTTGACGTCGCCGTCGCGCCCGCGCTCGCCTTCATGGCCGTCCGCAAGTGCAAAAGGTGCAAATGCAGTAGATGCAATGGCACCCATCAGTAGGGTTCTCATTTTCATATCGTACTCCTTGCTGGACACATTTAGCGTGTCACGTTTTTGGGGCAGGTATTGGCCTGCCGGGGTATGTTCGTTCGGGAAAGTTGTGAGGAACAACAGCTAACTGCAAGTAATCGTGCAGAATTAGCAATTCGTCCTGCTGCTCCCCCAGAGCGCGTTTGCGTATCGAAACAGGTTTGAATAAAAAAGCAACCCTTGTGGCCATAGCAGAGCGGCAAAAACCGACATCGGCCTGACCAAGCGGCGTTTGACTCGTCTGGTGCATTGGCCTTAGCGTCGGAGAATGGCGTCCAAACAACGCATTCCAAAAATCGCGACACGAATTTTCGTCAGGGGAAAAGATGCTGGATTACGCAGGCGCGGCACCAATCGCCCAGATCAAAGAGCTTAGGGTCGAATTTCAGACCAAAGATGGCCCTGTGGTCGGCGTCGAAAACGTCAGTTTTGATATTCGGTCTGGCGAAACCGTGTGTGTTGTTGGCGAATCAGGGTCGGGAAAATCGGTCTCTTCGCTGTCACTGATGCGGTTGGTCGAATATGGCGGTGGTGACATTGCCGGTGGTCAACTGCTTTTTGATCGTTTGGAGGGCGGCGTGATTGATCTGGCGAAAACCGATCAAGACGTGATGCGTCACATCCGCGGCAATGAAATCGGGATGATCTTTCAAGAACCGATGACCGCGCTGAACCCGGTTTTTACGGTTGGCAAGCAACTGACCGAAGGGTTACGCCTGCATAAGGGCATGACGAAAGCGCAGGCCGAGGAACGCGCGCTGGCATTGATGAAACAGGTCCGCATTCCAGAACCTGAGGCCCGCCTAAATCAATACCCCCACGAATTGTCCGGTGGCATGCGCCAGCGTGTCGTCATCGCGATGGCACTGGCGTGTGAGCCACGCCTGTTGATCGCGGACGAACCGACAACTGCGCTTGATGTGACGATTCAGGCCGAGATTCTGGCGCTGATGGACCGGCTCAAGCGTGAAACTGGCACCGCCGTGATGTTCATCACCCACGACATGGCCGTTGTCGCGCAAATGGCGGACCGCGTGGTGGTCATGTTCCGCGGCAACAAGGTCGAAGAGGGTACTGTCGAAGAGATTTTCGAGAACCCGCAGCATGCCTATACCAAGGCGCTGCTGGCGGCGGTTCCAAAACTAGGTGAGATGACGGGCAAAAAATACCCAGAGCCGATGAAGCTTTTGGGGACCAAGGAGAACGCAATCGTGCCGATCAAAGGCACCGATGAGGTCTTGTTGACCGTCAAGAACCTGACCACGCGATTTCCTGTCAAAGGCGGTTTCTTGCGCCAGACGGTGGCAAATGTGCACGCGGTTGAGGATCTGTCGTTTAAGATCAATAAAGGTCAGACGCTAAGCCTTGTTGGCGAAAGCGGCTGTGGTAAATCCACCGCTGGCCGGTCAATCCTGCGGCTTATTGAACCGATGACGGGCGAGATTAATCTGGCTGGCAAAGATATCGTGGCGCTGAACCAGTATGACCTGCGCACCGCGCGTCTGGACATGCAGATGATCTTTCAAGACCCATTTGCCTCGCTCAATCCACAGATGCAGTTGAGCGATCAGGTCGCCGAGCCGATCCATAATTTCAATACGTTAAAAGGCGTGGCAGTCACGCACCGTGTTGAAATGCTCTTTGATCGCGTGGAATTGCCGCGCAGTTTCATGCGGCGTTTTCCCCATGAATTGTCAGGTGGTCAACGGCAACGTGTCGCAATCGCACGGGCGCTGGCGCTCAATCCCAAACTGATCATTGCAGATGAAGCCGTGTCAGCGCTGGATGTGTCGGTGCAAGCGCAGGTTTTGAACCTGATGATGGAATTGCAGCAAGAAATGGAGCTTTCGTTTCTGTTCATCAGCCACGACATGGCCGTGGTCGAACGGGTCAGCCATCAGGTCGGCGTAATGTATCTGGGCCGGATTGTCGAACTTGGTTCACGTTCGCGGGTGTTTGAGAATCCACAGCACCCCTATACCCAAGCCTTGATGAAGGCGGTGCCCATCGCCGATCCGCGCAAACGCAAGGACGAAAAGGATCTGATCTTCAAACCGATCCCGTCGCCGATCCACCCGGTCGGCCATGTCGCAGAACCATCGGTTTATGACGAGGTTGAGCCGGGACATTTCGTGCTGACAACCGACAGCGGATATTAAAGGAAAAAACCATGGCAGAGCGCATGACCCCCTTTGCGTTGATGGAAAAGCTGATCAGCTTTCCCACAGTCAGCAGCGACACCAACATCCCGCTGATCGACTGGGTCGCGGATTATCTGGCCAGCCACAGTATCGAAAGCCACCGCTACATCGACCCCGACCAACCCAAGCACGCGCTTTTTGCCCATGTAGGTCCGTGGGAGGAAGGCGCAATTGTTCTGTCCGGGCACACGGACGTGGTGCCTGTTGAGGGGCAACCTTGGGACACGGACCCGTTCAGCGTGGTCGAAAAGGACAGCAAATATTACGGGCGCGGCACCTGCGATATGAAAGGTTTTGACGCATTGGCGATCTGGGCCTTGGTCGAGGCGCATCATGCGGGTGTGAAACGGCCTTTGCAAATCGCGCTCAGCTTTGACGAAGAAGTTGGCTGTACCGGCGCGCCACCGATGATCAAAGCGATGCAGCCGGTTCTGCCCAAAGGGTCAGTGGTGATCGTCGGCGAACCCTCAACCATGCAAGCGGTCAATGGCCATAAGGGCGGTACTGGGTTCAACACCCATGTGGTCGGGTTTGAAGTGCATTCTTCGCTCCTGCACAGGGGCGTCAACGCGATCATGGCAGGGGCCAAGCTGATCGAATGGGCCAATGAGGTGAACACCGAAAACGTGGGCCGCAAACCCAGCGCCTTGGCCGCGATGTTCGATCCGCCTTTTACCACCGTGCATGTCGGCATGATCTCGGGGGGCACGGCCCATAATATCACGGCCAAAGATTGCTACTTTGCCATGGATTTTCGCGTGGTGCCGGGCGAAAATAAGGACGCATGGGGCACCGCCTACCTTAAAAAGGTGCGCGCAGTTGAAAAGCAGATGCAAAATGTGGTGGCAGATACCCGGATTGAGGTCACGCCGCGCTTTGATGTCCCCGCCCTTGAGCCTGAAAAAAACGGCGAGGCGGAACTGCTGGTGCGCCAGATCACCGGCGACAATGCCAGTCACAAGGTCAGCTATGGGACCGAGGCCGGGCAGTTTCAGGAAGCAGGGTATTCAGCGGTGATTTGCGGCCCCGGCGACATTGCGCAGGCGCATCAGCCCAACGAGTTTATCGAAGTGGCACAGTTCAACGCGGGCCATGATTTCATGCGCAAATTGGTGGCACGGTTGCAAGGGTAGGGGCAGTGGGAGATGCGCCCACCTTACGTGACAACTCGGAAGGTGCAGCCCCGATGTACCCCTTGCTAAGAAAGCCCAATCGCGATGCAATCATTTCCCATGACCACAGCCACCCCCATCACCTATCCCGGCCCAGCCCCGGAACAGGCCGACGTTGTCGTCATCGGCGGTGGGGTGATCGGTGTCTGTACCGCCCTTTTTCTGGCACGGGGCGGGCATCGGGTCACGCTCCTCGAAAAAGGACGCATCGCGGCCGAACAATCCTCGCGCAATTGGGGCTGGATCAGGCAGCAAGGTCGCGATCCTGATGAAATCCCGATCATGGTTGAGGCGGGGCGTTTGTGGCGCGAACTGGCTGGGGAAACCAATGTCGACATCGGGCTACGCCAGCAGGGTGCCACCTATCTTGCCAAAGATGCCAAAGCGTTAGGGCGCTATGAGGCGTGGCTGCCCCATGCGCAGGCCAATGGTTTGGATACCCGTATATTGTCGGTACGGGAAACTGCGGCGATGTTTCCAGACTGCGTACAGAGTTTCGCAGGCGCGCTGACAACACCATCAGACATGCGCGCAGAGCCTTGGGTCGCGGTGCCCGCATTGGCCGCAATTACGGCACGGTCGGGCGTCACCATCGTCGAAAATTGCGCGGTTCGGATGCTTGATATTGCTGCTGGCCGTGTGGCGGGCGTAATGACCGAAGCGGGGCGGATCAAGACGTCTCAAGTCGTCTTGGCAGGCGGTGCATGGTCGGCGTTGTTCTTGCGCAATCACGGCGTTGCCCTACCGCAGTTGTCGGTGCGTGAAAGTGTCGCGGCCACAGGTCCGTTACCTGATATCCACGCCGGGGCTGCCGCCAGCCAAGACGTCGCATTTTGTCGCCGCGAGGATCGCGGATATACGCTGGCACCGCGCGGCGCGGCGGAATTGTTTGTGGGGCCGGATGCGATCCGCGCCTTACCCAAGTACCTCAAACAGTTGCGCGCCGACCCCCTTGGCCAGCGGTTTCTGCCCGCCGCACCCAAAGGTTTTCCCGACGCATGGTCAACGCGGCGCTGTTGGACAGGTGATGAGGCGACGCCGTTTGAGGCAACGCGCATCCTGAACCCCGCGCCAAACATGCGCAAGATCATCCAATTGCTGCGCGATTTTGCGCAGATGTTTCCAGGTTTACCGCCGGTCACGCTTAAATCCGCGTGGGCAGGTATGATCGACACAATGCCTGATATTGTCCCGGTGGTGGACAGCTGCGCCCAGATACCGGGCCTGACCATTGGCACGGGCATGTCGGGTCATGGGTTTGGCATTGGTCCGGGCATGGGGCGGGTGTTGGCGGCTCTGGTCACTGGGGACGCAGTGGGGCATGATCTCAGCAGATTCCGTGCTGCCCGATTCACCGACGGCAGCACGATGCGGCTGGGGCCGAACGTCTGACCCCACCGAAGATGGGAAAACAACATGCCAATCAAGAACCGATTTGCTGAAACGCACGCTGAAATTGCCGGATGGCGCAGGCATCTGCACCAATATCCCGAGCTGCAATTCGACGTGCATGAAACCGCCAAATTTGTCGAGGAAAAGCTGCGTAGCTTTGGGATCACCGACATCACCACCGGCATCGGTCGCACAGGCGTTGTTGCGGTGATCGAGGGCAAGACCAACACATCTGGTCGCACAATTGGCCTGCGCGCCGACATGGACGCGCTGCCAATTCATGAGGCGACGGGGCTTGAGTATGCCTCCAAAACAGCGGGCAAGATGCATGCCTGCGGCCATGATGGACACACGGCGATGCTGCTTGGGGCCGCGCAGTATCTGGCCGAGACCCGCAATTTCGATGGCCGCTGTGTGCTGATCTTTCAACCTGCCGAAGAAGGCGGCGGGGGCGGCAATGAGATGGTCAAAGATGGTCTAATGGACCGCTGGAAAATCCAAGAAGTCTACGGTATGCACAATATGCCTGATTATCCCGTGGGCGAATTTGCGATCCGTCCCGGCGCCTTGCTGGCCGCCACCGATCAGTTCGACCTCATCATTGAGGGGCGGGGTGGCCATGCCGCCGCCCCCCACGAGGCGATCGATGCCAATCTGGCGGCGGCGCATGTGTTGGTAGCGCTTCAATCCATCGCCAGCCGCAATGTGGACCCGATCAAACAGGTGGTTGTGTCGGTTTGCACCCTGCGCAGCGATACCGACAGTTATAACGTGTTGCCGCAACAAGTGACGTTGCGCGGCACGGTGCGCACCTTGGCCGAGGATGTGCGTGATCTGGCCGAAGAACGCTTGCGTGCGGTGGTGACACATACGGCGGTGGCGTATCAATGCACGGCTGAGATCGACTATGAACGCGGATACCCGGTGACGGTTAATCACGACGAACACACCGCTTATGCCGCAGATGCCGCCGAAAAGGTCACCCCCGGCGTGTGGCGCGACACACCGCCGATCATGGCGGGCGAGGATTTTTCTTATATGCTTAATGCGCGCCCCGGTGCCTATATGATGATTGGTAACGGCTATGGGCCAACCGTACATCACCCGATGTATAATTTTAACGATGACGCCATTCCGGCAGGCTGTTCGTGGTATGCCGAAATGGTTGAAACCCGCTTGCCTGCGGCCTGAATTTTAACAATCCAAAAAAGGACCCCTAAAAATGCCCGTAAAGAATCGTTTCGCCGAATTGCATGACGACATCACCGCATGGCGACGTGACCTCCATGAACATCCCGAAATCCTGTTTGAAACGCACCGGACATCCGCCACGGTTGCGGAGAAACTGCGCGCCTTTGGCTGTGACGAGGTGGTTGAGGGCATCGGGCGCACCGGTGTTGTGGGCGTGATCAAGGGCAAAGAGGCAAACTCGGGAAAGGTGATTGGCCTGCGCGCTGATATGGACGCGCTGCCAATCCATGAGCAGACGGGCGTCGAATATGCCTCCAAAACGCCAAACGCCATGCACGCCTGTGGGCATGATGGGCATACCGCGATGCTGCTTGGGGCGGCGCAATATCTGGCTGAGACCCGAAATTTTGACGGAACGGCAGTGGTGATCTTTCAGCCTGCCGAAGAAGGTGGCGGCGGCGGTCTTGAGATGTGCAAAGACGGGTTGATGGACCGTTGGGGCATTCAGGAAGTGTATGGCATGCACAATTGGCCGGGCATGCCGACGGGTAGCTTTGGCATTCGCACAGGCCCGTTTTTTGCCGCGACGGATCTGTTGGAGATTGAAGTTGAAGGCCTTGGTGGTCACGCCGCCAAACCCCACGAAACCATTGATACCACTGTCGTTGCCAGCCACATCGTGACAGCGTTGCAAACCATCGTCAGCCGCAACGCCGATCCGATTGGCAACATCGTGGTGTCGATCACCTCGTTGGAGACATCCTCAAAAGCGTTCAACGTGATCCCGCAGCGGGTGACGATGCTGGGCACCGTGCGCACGCTGAACAATGATCTGCGCGATCTGGCGGAAAAGCGTGTGGTGGAAATCTGTGAAGGCATCGCGGCAAGTTTTGGGGCCAAGGCGCGCGTCAACTACACCCGCAACTATCCGGTGATGGTAAACCATGACGCGCAGACCGAATTTGCCGCAGATGTGGCGCGCTCGGTGTCTGGGGATTGTGCCGAGGCACCGCTGGTCATGGGCGGAGAGGACTTTGCCTTTATGCTCGAAGAGCGGCCCGGCGCGTATATTCTGATGGGAAATGGCGACACGGCGATGGTGCATCACCCGATGTACAATTTCAACGACGATGCGATCCCGGCGGGATGCAGCTGGTGGGCGGGTATTGTGGAACAGCGGATGCCAGCGGCCTGAGGGCGGCGGTTAGCTTTGCCACAACCCCTGATACACAGCGCCAATGCCATCTGCTTCGGCTTTGGCGCTGAAATGCGTCTCAGCGATGTTGCGTGCGTCCCCGGCCAACCTGCCTGGGTCCGCATGTGACAGCCACGCATCTGCGGCATCTGCGGCAGCGGTGGCATCGAGCGGGACAATCGCACCGACACGCCCCTGCGCCGAAAAGCTGTGGTAATATCCTGCATCGCTGCCGACAAATGGCACGCCAGACGCAAGCCCTTCAAGCGGCACCATGCCGTACCCTTCGTATCGGGGCAGTTGCACAACCAAGGACAGCCCGCGCATCAGTTGGGGCAGATCGGGCGCGGGTACTTCCCCGACAAAGAGCAGGCGATCAGCAAGGCCAGCGGCAGTAACCTTATCTTTGAGGTCTTTCAAGAATGCCTCATGTTTGCCGCCTGCGCGCCCCACGACCAACGCCGTGGTATCGGGTCGCTGTGGCAACAGGTGCAACATCGCATCGACAAACACATCCGTCCCTTTTTCGGGGCGGACCCGGCCCACGGTTGCGACACCATGCGTGCCGCCATAGCCCAAAGCGGCCCAAGCTGCAGCGCGGTCCGGGGCCGGGAAAAACATATCCGTATCCACGCCGTGCGGCACCACCGCGCGCACATGCGGGACAAATTCCGCCGCTCGTTCGGTGGTCGCGATCACCGCATCCATGCGCGAGATCAGCCAGCGGGGATAGGCCGAATGCAAACGCTGAGCAGCAGAAGTAAAGACGATCCTAATTGGTGCACGGCGCACATCCCGCAGCCAAAGTGCGCTGCGCATTTCGGGATTACGGCGCACATGCCATATGGCAAAGGGCTTTTCCTTGGGCGTGATGAAGGACGCGCGATGGGCAGCGGCGCGGGACAGTGGCGCGGGGCAGCCCGGCAGCGGCTCCCCGACCAGCGCCATGTCATATCGCGCCCTTTGTTGGCGCACGACATTGGCAGTGGTCGCAGAAACACCGGTGAAATGGGCATTGTAATTGGTGACGAAAAGCTCAGGCACCTGCGCTCAGTCCCAGCGCCTTGATCAACCGCGCCGCGATATTGTCAAGCTTGTCGGTCTGGCCGTGGGCAAAGCCAGCCGCAGCAGAGCAGGCTTTGGCGCGGGCATCATCATCGGACAGCCATGTGTCCAGCTTGGTGGCCAGATCATCCGCATCCGCGACCAGCCGGGCGGCCCCCAGCGCCTCCATTTCGGCAAAGGTCTCAGCGAAATTCGCGACATGGACACCAGACAACACCGCAGCACCCGATTGTGCCACCTCATAAGGGTTATGCCCGCCAATCGGGCGCAGAGAGCCGCCCAAGAACACGACATCCGTCAGCGCGTACCAGGTGCCAAGTTCGCCCAGAGTGTCGGCCAGAAAAACCTGGCCGCCCGGCGCATCCCCGCGCGTGCGGCGGGTCAGGCTCAGGCCTGCACCGGCAATCAAACCTGTCACGTCGTCGCCGCGTTCGGGGTGTCGGGGGGCGAGGATCAGGCACAGATCGGGATGGCGCTTGAGCAGTGTCTTATGCGCCTTCAGCACGGCCTCTTCTTCGCC
>TARA_R110002094_G_scaffold136066_9_pt1 | contig 11175 bp, 8 predicted proteins | sample TARA_R110002094 | Tara Oceans TARA_R110002094 (sample SAMEA4397409) | marine metagenome | biome: Polar Biome; feature: [MIX] marine epipelagic wind mixed layer (ENVO:01000061); material: water (ENVO:00002006), including particulate matter (ENVO:01000060) such as... | depth 10-100 m
GCTGATGTCCAATTCGACGCTCATAAGAAGCGCTTGCTGCAAGCTATCGACGAAATCATCGCTGCTGTGCAATCCAGCCCGTACGGTCCCGCGACCTATCTCAAGGTTCAAATGCGGGACGAAGCGCTCGCTAAATCCTATCGACCGGTAACTTGGCTGTTTCAAAAAGATCAATTCCCTTGTGTTGGGGCTGGCGCTGTTGGAACGCTGTATTTTCGGGCACCTCTGATCTATCTTGCGGCGCTGCGCAGCCGCATTGACACCGCTGAATACTCGGTGAAATACAATATTTCGAAAAACACCGGTGAAAGGTACGCCGCAACGACTGCTGCACGGTCGGAGGTCGGTGCAATAGACTCGATCGAGATTGCGCCGGTGTACGAGAAGCGCGGTTTTTCAACTGCTGCTGCTATGCAGATGTTTGAGGATCCAAGAACCGTATCTGGATACCACGTCGAACTCTTTGAGACGCCGACTCAGGATGTGATCGCTGACGACCCGTTGGGTCGGTTTGCACTACTCAACAGTCTTCAGCGTATGCTCCTTGGGTTTGGATCTGGCGCGCGCACATTCCTTGCAACGAAGGTCGGTCGCACCCCGGTGCTTGAGTTTCAATTAACGAGAGGTGATGAGCCTGCATTGGTTGACAACCGTCTGGGATTGGCGCGTAGAGATGTCGCGCCCATTCAGCGAGCGAGCGCGGTTGACCTTTCTGCTGATAGGCACGAGCTGGCATTGGGTGAGCTCGCCAAACATCCATTGGTGAGAGCCATCTGGCCTCCCGTCCAGCTTCAACTTGGCAGTCAGGATACGTTGGCTAGCGAGCAGACCGGCCAGACGGGTTCAGCCAAGATCCAGATACCAGGCCCCGTTCCGGGGGCTCAGTATCCTATTGTCGGCGTCGTTGATTCCGGCTTTTCCAATGTTCTATCATCCTGGCTTTCGGGGAGGTTCGATTTCCTCGATCCGGGAGAGTATGACGAGGCCCACGGCACGGGAGTTGCCGGATTGATCGCTATTGGTCAAGGACTGAACAGTGCTCAATTGGTTTCAGAGCCCAATGGATGTATGCTTTATGATGTGCCCCTTTTCCCCAAGGGGCCATTCCTCGCCAAGTATGCGAACGGCTTTTCAGACTTCCTGGAGGAGTTGGAGCAAGCCGTTACGGAAGCGAGCGAAGAGCACGGCGTGCGGATATTCAATCTTTCGATCAATGTGACTTCCGACGTCGACCGGTACAGATATGGCTTGTATGCTGCGAGGTTGGATCAGATCGCAGACACCTATGGAGTCATTTTCGTGAATTCCGCTGGCAATCTCCCGGTGGGTCAATCGCGGGCACCGTGGCAAAAGAAGCCGAGTGACGTTGTAAAATACTTTGCCTCGCGTACGCAGTCCGACACAATCTTTCAGCCTTCAGAAAGCGTGCGTTCGATCTCGGTTGGTGCAATCAATCCTCCAAATACCCCACACGTTGATGGTGCTCCCACGATCTATACGACAAGGGGGCCAGGCCTGCAGGTTGGCGTGAAACCAGATGTTGCTACCTACGGTGGGGCCGGAGGCGTTGGGCCGGGAAAACCAACTGGTCTTACCTCTATTACGCGAGAAGGGGTGATGCAGGATGTGGTTGGGACAAGCTTCGCCGCTCCTCTTGTAGCCCGCACGCTCGCAAGTCTCGATCGTGATACGCAAGGGACTTTGGGGACCGAGGCTCTAAGGGCAATGCTATTGCACCATACAGTCATGCCAGAGCCGCTTACGAAACGGGGGATGAAGGATCTAAGCCGGCAGTTCGCTGGGTATGGTCAACCTTCAAGCGTGGCTGAAATGCTGGAAACCGGTGATCACGAGGTTACACTCGTCTTTCAAAGTCGCTTGACCATTGGCGCGAGAAAACCGGCAATCCTTCGGTTCCCGTTTACTTGGCCTCTAAGTCTTGTTGGGCCCCAGAGTCAGTGTTCTGGCAACGTCAAAATCACTCTCGTTTATTCGCCACCATTGGATCCCGCATTTGGTGCAGAGTTTGTGCGTGTGAACTTGGAGGCCAGTCTGCGCCAGCGCCAAATGCGAAAAAATCAAGATGGTCAGTTCGGCTACACCAACCAGATCGATGCACGCTACCTACCGAAATCATCGGGCCTTGGTATCCCCGAAAAGGCGCTGATTGCACACGGCCTCAAGTGGTGGCCATCGAAACAATATGAAAGCAATCTGATTGATCGCGGCGAGACCTCAGATTGGCGGTTAGAGGTCACCAGCTTGGTGCGTGCTGAATCTGAGTTTCCAGTTTCCGGTGTCCCTTTCGCGGTTCTTTTGACGATCCGTGATCCGAAAGGCATCGAGCCAGTCTTTGCTGAGATGCGTCAAGGCCTGCAGGCAAGTCGTGCTGATGCTCGGGACATTAGAGCGGCTGCAAGACTGCGTCCACGTAGCTGAGGGCGGTGTCAAGATGGACTGACTGGATCTTCAGCGCGTGCGAAGCGGCATTGCAATGTATCTGCGAGAGCCATGCTTGAAGAAGAATACCGAATCGGGGGACGCCGGCACTGCAATGCGGCAGTGTAAAGTATTCTCAATGTTCGAATAGGACCACAAGCTGCCGTGCTGATCAATTAAATCAGCCCCAGTCTGATCGCGATCGAGGCGGCTTGACGGCTGTTTGCCGCGCCAAGCTTTCGCGTTGCCTCGTCGAGATAGGAACGGACGGACCGATATCCTATCCCGATCGTTTCAGCGATGTCCGGCATTGACATGCCGTCTGCGAACCACCGCAGGCATTCGGCCTCGCGCGGTGAAAGGCGGATGTCTGAAGCCAGGGCAGCATCCTGGGTCGCCGAGGCGAGATGGGAATGGACAAATGCGACCGCCATCGCTGCAATGACGGGATCTGGATCCTCATCGATGCACACCATGGGCTTTCCGGATGCGAGTGTGAATACCATCCTGTTCTTGAAGCCGACAGGAACCGAGACCGACAGACCTGAACGGATTCCAAACCGCTCCGCATCCTTGTAGAATTGCCTTACATCGAGCCTTCCTATTCGCCTGGCTTCGTCCGCCGACCACTGAAAAATCGGTGGCCCATGCTTGGCCTTGGTGACGACTGGATCAACTCGAATGTAGTTTTTCTGGACGTAGTGCTCCTGCCATTCCCTGGGATAGTTCGACACAGCAAAGCTCTCCTGCCCGCGAAGATGCAGATACGCGAAATAGTCGAAGCCGGCGCCCTCGGCGAAATCCCGCAAGGCGCGCCGTGCTGCCCGCTCCTCAAGGGGCAATGAAAGCATATCGATCAACTGGAGGAGGAGCTCGTTCAAAATGATAGAATTCCGGCATGGTGGTGAGCGGCGGAAACAAGCTCCGCCACGTTACGGTGTCGGGGTTTCCGCCCTCAGATTCACTGATAGGCTTTTGGGAAAACGATGTCCTGATCGACCAGGACGTTGAACCGATAGCCCGGCCTGATTTCGAGCGTGGGCTGGACATTGAGGTTTTTCGACACGGTTTGCTGCGAGATCTGTCCGAAGGTTTCGGCAAAGGACCGCCTGGCAGCATCCGACGCGCTGTCCGTCGTCGTCGCGGTGCTACTATCTTTCGGGAGCAGCATGTCCGTCCCGGCGCCGATCAGGGCAACGAGAACCGCTGAGCCAAATGTTTTGAGATAGTGGTTGTTGACCTTGTCTTTGAACCCGCCATAGCCGGCTGCATCGGTGCCAGCCATGCCGCCGATCTGCAGCGTTGATCCGTTCGGAAAGATGATATCTGTCCAGACGACGAGCACCCGGTTTTGCCCGAACGAAACATCGGAATCGTAGCGACCGAACAGTTTTGTTCCTTGCGGGATGAGAAGTCGCCGGCCGGTCGCGCTGTCGTAGACGTTTTGCGATACCTGGGCGGTGATGCGACCGGGAAGATCGGAGTTGATACCGGTGACGAGCGTCGCCGGAATGACCGATCCCCGTTTCAGTTCAAAGGGCGACATTTGCGGAACAACCGAATTTGGCAGGTAGCCGAGGTCAGCGATATCCTGGTTGAAGAACTGCGCCTTCCCAACATGCCCGTTCGGATCGGTATTCTGTCCACCAATACCGGCCTGCAACGCAGTGCCATATAGATCCATCGCACTGCCTGACTTTCCTGCAGGTGATACGGACTGTTGTGATGCTGCGACCGGCATCGCATTCTCGTTATCGAGGCCCTTGAGATTGACGGCTGTCGGCGAGTTGGCCGCGGCTTCCTCGGCCTGAATGCTTGCCATCTGCTGGCGGTGATATTCGCGGAGCATCTGTTCTTCCTGCTCGCGCTCAAGCCGGGCGCGCCACACGGCTTCCGGCTCGATGGCTGGGGTTTGCAGCGGTGCTGTCTTCTGAAGATTCTGGTCGGGCGTTGCGAACGGGTTACGAGTGGGTTCCTCCCTTTCGACCGCTGGCGTCGGTTGCATCGGAATGACCGTCGGTTCGCCGATGATCCCGTCGGGCACGCCCTGTTTGAGCCTTTCGGCATCATTGGAGGCTGGTTGCGACGACGACGTGTCGATCTGCCGGTCCCCGAAATGCAATCCCCTCGAGGAGAGCCCAAAGAAGATCGCCGCCAGAAAGACCACGAAGAGGATAATAGCAACGATGATCGGCACACGATTCAGTCTTCGGATCTTTGGCCCATCCTCGGCACCGGCGCCACCAAGCTTCAGAGATTGTGTCATGACCTGTCCACCGATCTCCGCTGCATGACGGACAAGGGACTTGCGGGCACGGCTCCGGCCGCACCGGTAGTACCGGTCGTACCGGTCGTACCGAGCGTGTAGATCCGGGTGAGCTCGACCTTCAAGGTCGAGATCCGCACAAGCACACCGTCCTCGAACGGATCGACGCTATAGGCCAGCGGTTCGACAGCCGCTTGATTGGTTGACTGATCAGTCACGACGGCATAGCCCTTGTCCCGCAAGGACGCCTCGAGCGCCGGGCCGAATACCGCGTCGTCGCCACGTAGCGCAATTGTCGTGCTTCCGGGTCCGACATGCTCCGCGAGCCGCTCCACCATGTCCGCGGCAATCGAGCTTGCGGCATTAGGCGAGAGTTCGGCGGTGACTGCGCTTTGAATCAGTCCCGGGCCACCCATTGTCTGGCAAGCCGCAAGCAGAAGGAGGCAAAGCAAGGTGGCGGAAAAACGAAGATAAGAGAGGAGTTTCGACATCCCCTACCCTCCCCGCCGGATTTTGATCTTCTGCTGCTGGCGCCCGACGCCCGAGACGAGGATCGCTCGATCGATATTGTAGTCGACCACCATCATTGTTCCCTTCATCCGGTAGTTGACGATCCGGTTTTCGCCGCCGGAGACGACGAACAGCACCGGTGCATCCTGACCCGAGAGCGAAGACGGAAACTGGATGAAGGTCTTCATGCCGTCGCTATAGATCCGCGTCGGCCGCCAGCGCGCGGACCCGCTGACATGGAAGGAGAAGTCGAGCTGATCGGCCTGCACACCGGCTCCCGGCACGACGCTCGCCTCGATCCGTGCATTGATCTCGGCGAAGCGGGCATTGATGTCCTCGGGATAGTCGAAGCCGATGCGAGCCATGTATTGGGTCGGATGGGACTTGAGCTGGATGTGATAGGTCCGCCGCGAGGTGGTCACGACCATCGACGTCATGAGCCCGGCCTCGGCAGGTTTGACGATCAGATGTACCGCCTGTCCATTTGGCGCACCGGAGGTGGCGGGTTCCACCTTCCACCGTACCGTGTCGCCGACAAGGACGTCCCGAACGATCTCGCCGGCCTGAAGCTCGATGTCGCAGACCTGTAACGGCGAGCAGACGACCGAGGGCTGGACCTCACCGTAGAGAAATACCACCTTGCCGTCCGGCCCGCTCGTCACAACGCCCCGGCTGTGCTGCCATTGCTCGGAAAGCTGTGTCCCGCGGGTTTCATTGCTGCTCAACTGCTCAGCGGAGAGCGGCAGGCTTGTAGCCGAGACGATGACGCCGGCGCAAAGCGCGATGGCGGGGGGCATGCTTTTCTTCATGTTTCTATCCTCACGCGCGCTCACAACTGCGCTGTCCAGTCAAAATCCTTGAGGTAAAGGCCAATAGGGTTCAGCCGAATGACCGCCTCGTCCTGTGGCGGGGTCAATGCCACGGTGGCGACGCCACGGAACCGCCTGGTAGTGATCTCCTTGCCCTTGCGGTCCCGCTCATATTCCGTCCAATCGATCTGGTAGCTCTGGTTGGAAAGCGGCACGATGTTGGTGACCTCGATGGCAACCGTCTTCGATCTTGCCCTGTCAAAGGGCGAGTTGTTCCGAAACCAGGCATTTACCTTCTCGGTCGCCGGGTCAGACGATCTGAGCAGCGCATAGGCGCGGTCGATATATTGCTTCTGCACCACGGTATCGGGTGTGACAGAGCGGAAGTTCGATACGAAACTTCCAAGCGTCGCACGCACCACTCTGGCGTCTGCATATTCGATCTGCTGCGGAAACCCGATGGTGGCGGCAGTGCCGAGCTTGTCGACTTCCACTATGTAGGGAACGAGCTTGACCTGAGTGCTCTGGTAAAGCGCGTAGGAGAAGCCGATCACCGCCATGAGCATGCCGGTGATACCGACGATCCGCCAGGCAGCCGCCGCCTTGACATAAGAGCCGTAACGCTCGTTCCATTCCTGACGTGCGGCGAGATAGGGGTTTTCGGGGGGATGTGTTTTGGCCATGGTCTCTGTCACGCTTTCTCGTCACGGTTCGGGCTTGGACTTGGACGACCCTGACCCTGATCAAGCTTTGCGTTGGCAAGACCAAGCGTCGACGCGCCCCATGTGCCGGGCACCCCGATCGCCTTGTCACGCGAAGCAGATGCAACGGCGCCACCGGCCGCGCCGACACCGCTTGCCATGCCCTTGAGTGCGGCTGCACCGAACGAGCTGCCGCCGGCGCGGGCATTGGAATAGGCTGCGGCCCCTGCCCTCGCCCCGCCCGTGGCGAGCGCAGCACCTCCGGCGGCAAAGCTCGCGGCCTGCCCGCCATGGCGTATGGCTTCCATGCCGCCCGTAACGGAAACGCCCTGCACCATCCCCTGCACAATGTTCGGCACATACATGGCAATGACGAACACCACGACGGAGATGCCAGCGATCGCCAGTGTGGAGAGGAACTCGTCGCTGTTTGACGGCGTATTGGCGAGGTTGATCAGAACTTCCGAGCCGATCCTCGCGATCATCACGAGCGCCATCAGTTTCATGCCAACGGAAAAAGCGTAGACGAGATAGCGGACTGAGAAATCCTTGGTGTAGCTCGAGCCGCCGAGCCCGAGCATGATCATGCCGGCGAGCAGTCCGACATACATTTCCGCCATGACGGCGACGAAGATCGCCGCGACGAGGCTGAATGCGATCACCACGACCACCATCGCGAAAACCGAGGCGATCGCCAGAGCGTTATCCTCGAACAGGCCGAACTGGGCCTTGGCTGACATGGCGCTTGCCACTTGCAGCCCGGCATTGAAGACATTGGCGGGCGATGCAGAACCGCCGCCAGCGCCGATCTCGTACAAGCTGTCGACCACGGCCTTTGCGAAGTCCGGACCTTGCTCCAGAATGAAAACGAAGAGCCCGATGAACATGATGCGGCGGACAAGTTCCGCGAACCAGGTGTCGAGCGAGGCCGCCGAGATCGCCAGCCACACGGCGGCAATCCCGACCTCGATTCCAGCGAGGATCCAGAACAGCGACCGCGCCGCATTCAGGATCGCGGATTGCCAGCCTTGGGCAGCGCTGGCAATCTCGTTTTCCAGCGTCGTCAGCAGCGTGCCTTCTTGGGCAAACGCGGGTTCTCCAAGCAGGGCGAGTGCGAGCGCAGCTGCAAAGAAGATCTTAGTTTTCCGCCTCATCGCCCTCACCTTCATCTGTCTTCCAGCGGGGACGCATCTCCTGCCCGCCCGTCGTGTCAAATTTCTGTGGCGCCGGCGCTGATGTGCTGACATGCGAAGTGGGATCAGAGGGCATCACGATCTGCCAAACAACGATTCCGCCGATTCCGATGACTGCGAGGACGATCGCAAAGAAAATGATGGACCTGTTCACCAGCGCGGCTCCATTTCCTGCCCACCCGAGGTGGAGGGCGTGGTCGACTTGAAGAATTCCTCGCGACGGTTCTGGGCGAGGTCTTTGGCCGCTTGTTCGGACTGATACCAGGTGCCCATCATCGTCACTTGCTGGGAGACGAGTCCCCGCAGCTTCTGGGCCTGGGCTACCTGCTCGGCCGCAATCTGGTGGCCGAGCTGAAGCGCCTGCATTTGACCGACCGCGCTTTGCGACATCGACCGCAACTGGCTCATCGTCGATTCCTCGGAGCTGAACTGGTCCGCAGTCAGTCCGGCCGCCTTAAGCGTTGCGGCAATCGTGTCGCGATTGGTGTCCGACCAGGTCTGATAATTTGCGGAAAACGTCTCGCCGCCCGCGAGCCCCGACTTGAAATCGGCAAAACTTTGGAACCGCTGCCGAAGCACATCGTCAGCATTGCCCATCGAGAAAGCAATTGACTGACCCTGATTGACGAGGCCGAGTAGCCTGTTGAGATCGCTTTCCACCTGACCCCAGACCTGGTTCGGAAGCGTCAGCGTGTTCTGGAGCATGTTTTCGTAGATCTTCAGCTGGTTCTGGATCTGCTCCGCCAACTGCGTGATCTGGGTCATCTGATTGCCGATCTGCTCGGTCGACTGCCCGACGAGGCTGACAAGCTCGGTATTGTTCAGGATCTGCGTCCATTCGGTCGCCCCGCCCGTCACGGTGCCGGCATCGGCATGAACGACCGGCAACCACGCGGCCACCGTCAGCGCAGCGACTGCAATTCTAGTTGATCGAGAGAATGCGTTTCGCATTGTTCACTCCCCTTGTCCGCAACCAGTGTATGGGCCATTCCGGTCCATGCTGTTGGCTGAGTTCATTGATGTGCTTGAGATCTTGCCTGCCCGACGCACCAACAAAGGCGAGCGCGACGGGTCCAAGTGTCATGTCGAACAGACGCCGCCCTTCTGGAGACGCGACGTAGTATTCCCGCTTCGGGATGGCGGTTGCGACGATCTCGATCTGCCGCTCGTTAAAGCCGATCCGTTCGTAGAATTCGCGGGTTCCGGGTTCACGCGCGGCGCCATTCGGCAGGCATATCTTGGTCGGACAGCTTTCCTTGAGCACGTCGATAATACCGGACTGCTCGGCATCCGAGATCGACTGTGTGGCGAGAACGACGGCGCAGTTGGCCTTTCGCAGGACCTTGAGCCATTCCCTGATCTTGTCACGGAACGTTGCGTGGCCGAGCATCAGCCAGGCCTCATCAAGGATGATCAGGCTTGGGTTCCCGGTCAGGCGCATCTCGATCCTGCGGAAGAGATAGAGAAGGACGGGGACGAGATTGCGCTCGCCCATATTCATGAGTTCCTCGACCTCGAAGGTCTGGAACATCCCAAGCGTCAACCCGTCTTGCTCGGCATCGAGGAGCTGTCCCATCGGACCGTCGACCGTGTAATGGTGAAGCGCGGTCTTGATCTCGCGCATCTGAACGCCGCTCACGAAATCCGAGAGCGATCGGCCGCGCGCCTCGGCCATCAGGGCGATCTGACGGGCGATCGCGTTGCGGTGATCGGGTGTGATGGTCACTCCCTGCATGGAAACAAGCGTTTCGACCCACTCGGCTGCCCATGCCCGGTCCCCGTCGGTCGAAAGCTCGGCCAGCGGGCAGAATGCGAGCGCACTCTCCCCTGCCCCGATCTCGTAGTGATCGCCGCCGGCGGCTTTGGTCAGCGGGTAGAGCGACTTGCCTTTATCAAAGGCGAAGATTTGCGCCGCTTCGTACCGGCGGAATTGTGCCGCGATCAGCGCCAGCAAGGTCGACTTTCCCGACCCCGTCGGCCCGAAGATCAGCGTATGGCCGACATCGTCGACATGCAGGTTCAACCGGAAGGGAGACGAGCCGCTGGCGACTTGCATCAGCGGCGGGGCATTGGGAGGATAGAACGGGCATGGGGCGGTCGCGCTGCCCGCCCATACGGAATTGACCGGAATGAGGTCGGCGAGATTGCTTGTGTTTATGAGAGGTTCGCGGATATTGGCATAGGTATTGCCGGGCAGGCTGCCGAGATAGGCCTCGGTGGCATTGAGTGTCTCGATCCGGGCGCCAAAGCCTTCGGCCTGGATCAGCCGCCGGACTGCCTCCGCTTGACTGCGTAGACGAGCTTCGTCGGTGTCGAACATGACGATGACAGGCGTGTAATAACCATAGGCGACCAGCTGGGACGAGGCGGCGGCGATTGCGTCCTCGGTTTCGGCCACCATCGTCATGGCGTTCTGATCGACCGAGCTGCTCTGGGTCTGGAAGAGCTGATCGAAGAACGGTCGGACCTTCTGCTGCCACTTCTTGCGCGTGCGCTCCAGTTTTTGCTTCGCTTCCTGATCGTCGAGAAAGATGAACCGGCTCGACCAGCGATAGGTGAGCGGCATCAGGTCGAGCGAATTGAGGATCCCCGGCCAGCTCTCGGCCGGGAAGCCGTCAATGCCAACGACTGCCAGATAGGTGCCATCGACCATCGGTGAAAGACCGTGATGGAACTCGGCGGTGACCAGCCAGTCGAGATACATCGGGATCGCCGGCAGGCGGACTGGATAGTTCTCGCCGAGGATGCAGAAGCGGATGAACTGGAAGAGCTCGTCATAGCGCGCCTCGCTTCCTGTCTCCGGATCGATAACCGTGCGTGTTACCATACGCCGGATCGACAGCACGTTGCCGAGATACTGTTCGACCTCACGGATCGAGGTCTGGAACGAATTGAGGACGCGGTTCGCATAGGTCTCCGATCGGCTTGCCTCGTCGGAATAGACATAGCGTGCCATGGCCGACCGGCGCGGTTCCGGTGGCCGATAGGTCAGAACAAGGGCATGCTGGCTCTCGTAGTGGGCGCGCTCCGCCTCGAAATGTGCGCGACGCTCTTCGTCGATCGCCCGTGTGACTGGATCTGGGAAGTGGCCGGCTTCTCGCGCCGGATAGGCCGTCGTCGGAACGCGGACCGCCTCGACCTGGATCATCCATCCGGTTCCGAGCCGCGAAAGGACGGCGTTGATCTGGCGCGACACCTCGTTGCGCTCCACGTTGGTCGAGCTCTCCGAATCCGGCCCCGCGAAATACCAGCCAGCC
>TARA_R110002094_G_scaffold36463_6_pt1 | contig 11152 bp, 5 predicted proteins | sample TARA_R110002094 | Tara Oceans TARA_R110002094 (sample SAMEA4397409) | marine metagenome | biome: Polar Biome; feature: [MIX] marine epipelagic wind mixed layer (ENVO:01000061); material: water (ENVO:00002006), including particulate matter (ENVO:01000060) such as... | depth 10-100 m
TCGGCCATCGTTAGCACCTCCGGCAGTGTCAAGAGTCAACTTGTTGCCGTCGTTCGTAACACAGCAGTAGTAGCCGATTCTACCGGGGTGAACCGCAGCGTTTTGGTGGTTCACCACCGCAACGTAGAACTTTCCAGCAGTTGCAATTGCCTTGTAGGCCATGCTATTTGCGAGGACCAACGTGTCAGTTGCAATGAACTTGAACAAGTAGAGGGGGAAATACTTGAAGTAGGCTTTGCCCGTGAGAGCGCCCGCGACAGTAGATCCACCACCCTTGATAATGTTCGACTGAGAAGCAAACCCATCGGTAGTGTCCACACCAAGTTCAGCTTTCGGGTTCAAAGGAGAACCGATTGCGCCAACCCCGTCGTGGTCGATAGGGTTGTATTTCTTGATGATGTTACCGCGAACATCCGTGTAGCCACCCCCAAAGAGGACGTTAGCGTAGGAGTCTGGTCCTGCTTCCTTATTATAGGTCTTGAAGTCACCATCTTGCTCCAAGGAGAAGAGGGCGTCAGTGGTCGCAACGACACAGTAGCGGTTGATCTGGTTACCAGAAGCATCCTTGCCGCCTTTCGCAGGGGCTCCGCCAAGGCGAGAGAGCTGCGTGTTGGCTGCGACGATAGTATCCCAGTCAAGGGTATCGGCGCTGAGGATGAGGTCCATGGTGGCTTTGTCGCCTCCATAGATCTGGTTGCCATCGATCTGGCCACGGTGGAGGAAGCTCATGAAGAGTTTTTCACTCTTCTGGCGGCCCATCCACTTGCCAAGTTCGCGAGGGATTCCGACGTTGATCTCGCCGCGCATTCCCATGAACTCTTCCGCACGTTCGGTGTATCGCACACCGTGACGGAGGAAGTCCACGCTGAGGTCCGAGGAGTTGATCTTGATTGACTCAAAATCATTCTCGTCGTTGAACAGCTCATCGCCGTGGTGGGGCTCATCGTAGAGTCCCGCCATTTGGGTGAACGTAATTTTCTGACCTCGACCCTTAGAGGTGTCGCTGATCGTTTGGATGATGGCGTCTTTGCCGCCCTCCATACCGGAAAAGAAGTCAGTGGTCTGTTCATAGACCTCGACTCCTTTGCGCCATAGTTCGCGAACCGCTGCTGCGTTTCCGAAGGCGTTCGATGGATCGTTGGATAGGGCGTTGCCCGATCCTTGTCCTGTCACGTTAGATGTATTGTATGCCATGGTGTAGTATTATGTGTAATAGTTGGTTGCTAGAATTAGCTGTTGGAGCTATTCCTCTCGACCATGGCAAATTACCTCAGATTACTCGCTTACAGACTGGCGGAAAGCCTTTCGGCTAGGTCGTCATAGTCATCAGCAGAGTTTACCGTTGAAATTTGCTCGGTCAGAGAAGCCGCAGCTCCTGCCGGGGGTCCACTGGTTCGGCTTGCGCCGGATGCAGCGGGCATCGGGGTTGGTCTCTCTGTTCTTGCGGATTGGGACGAAATGGGAATTTGCTGAGGCTGTCCCGCTGATTCAGCGGTCCCTCTCCTTCCGGGCGCAACTTGCAACTCCTTGGCCGCCATCTGGGCGATAGTAAGTGGCTTGCTGGGATCGAAATATCGAGGGTCACCTGTATCTCTAAGAGCTGCATCAATCTCCGCACAGCGGTCCCAGAATTCCGTCTCGGGGTTCTCAAAGTCGGGGTAAAGCTCCGACGCCCTGTCTGAGGCGGCCTGAAATCCCGTATCATGGGATTCTTGGGCCTCGTAGGCGTTGGACTCTTCCCTTTCTGAGAGAACCTCCATCAGGTCCTCGGTATCGGACATTGCATCCCCAAAGTCAGCGGCCTCGTCGAGGTCGCCGTTCCGGAGTGCTTCCGATTGCTGCTTTCGGAGACTTTTCAGCTCTGCTTTGGCCTCCGCGTGGGTCACATCATCGGTTGGGTCGTATTCCTCCTCCGTATCCCCCTGATCCTCAAAACCTTCTAGGTCTTGCGGTGGGTTCTGAGTGGAATCCGTCCGTCCCGCAGGAATGCCCAGCCTCTGCCTTGCAATCTCAATGGCGTCAACCATCGTGATATCGGCGTCAGCGGTCTTAGCTGCCTTGTAGATACGAAATGCCTCAGCATCCAAGTTATCGCTCGGGCGAAGTCTGAACTGAGGGTGCTTATCGCTATTCTCAGGTTCTGTAACTCCTTCTTCCTCAACTGGTTCAGTCCATTCTGGTTCCTCTGCCGGGGCTTGGCCTCCTGCTTCTGGAACCTCTTGGTCCTGTTGTGGTTCGGCGTATTCTTCCGGTTCGTCCGCCATCGAATCAAACTCACCCATCAGGGCTTCGTATTCTTCAACTCCGTCCGCTCCTTCGATCAGCTCTACCATTGAGGAGGTAGGGTCATTTCCCACCTCGCCCGAATCCGCAAGACCAGTATTACCAGCCTCTTGGGTGTCGTTATTCTGAATGCCATCAGAAGCGGGGGCTGCTTGCGCCTCTCCTTCTGCCGTTTGATCTGACTGGGCCGAAGCCTCATTCTGATTCATATGCGGATCATATTATCTATACTTTGCAACTTTGCAAGTATAAAGTTGCACCATGAGCGGAGATCGACCTCACATGCCAGAATCGGATTTCAAGAGCGCCCCCCTTTCCATGACGCCTCCGGGGCTGGAGGATGAGGAGATGGATTTTCCTGATCAGCTTAATAAAAACGCCAGCATCACCAACGAGGGGGCGGGGAAGCTCACCGGGTTGTTGAACTACTTGTCCGAATTCAATGACACCATCTCGATCAATGATGGCCGGGGGAGAAGGGTCCGGGTTTTAGGCATCGAGGATGTGGCGGGAGGTGAGATAGCGCCCATCACAGAGTGGTGGGGCTTGGAGGTGGAGACGATTGACGGGGAGATAATTGTCACTGTTGGTGAAGGGATGTGTATAAGGCCAGTGAGATTTGACAAAACCAGAGCAACCCCCATGCCACACGCTTGGGGACACATCACTGATAGGGACAGGGCGAGTGAGGAGTCTGGGGTCAGCGGGCAGGAATTTAAGATATCGGAGACAACTAAATTTTACGTCAAGGCGTATTGCGACCCAATCGAGAGAGAGCTTACTAGTCAAATAAAAAGCACCAACCTCAACTTTCATGGTTTCAATATCATAACGTCCACGGAGGACGCGCAGCCCGAGGACACTGCTTACGAAAAATACCAGCTCTTGGGCGAACTCGTAATCCCGGAGGAAGAGGGTGAGGGAGAAGGTGGGGGAGAAGGTGAGGAAGAAGGTGGGGGAGGCGGGGGGCATTGCCCGGAGATTGATATGGAAGTATCTTACTGGAGGACGAACCATGTTTTCAATTGGACTTACTACACCTTTATTCACGCAACAGAGGGAACGGAGGGAAAGCACCTCAACCTAACATGTTCTGACCACGAATACAGTGTATTAAACTACGACGGAAAGGATGGAAAGATGGGAGGCGGAGCCAACATAATGGCATTATATCAGAGAGGCACTCAGACCGTAACCCACTACTGGAGGTTTGGCATCTATTTGGGAACAAAAGATCCAAAAGATGAGGAGGGAATCAAGGATGCTAACGGAAATATACTGCTGGGCGCTGACGGTAAACCGATAAAGCCGATTTTAGAGGAGGCGGATAACTGGACGGACGCAAATGCCGGGGGGGGCGGTGACTATGACACTAAGACTAATATTGAAACCATTTCACTCTCGGTCTGCGTGAGCGGGACACCAGTAATTAAGAAATTCGTCGTAATGAAATGACATGGGCTTTATTGAATTATGGATCATCTAATCCAACCAATCACAATTGACGGAGCGGCATACTGCTGCAAATGCTATGGTGTGTCAGCGAAGCTAGGGAGAGGCACGAAAGGGGTGTTAACTGATGACGTAATTTCCGTCCTCGATGGGATTCAGACGGCGGTCATTACCAACGATTGCAGTCCTTGGACGCTCTTAACGGGATCTGCCAATGTGGATATCTACGAGTTGTGGTGGGCCGAGGGGAATATGGACGACACAATGATCTACACTACTGGGGGTGTGGATTATTTTGCCAATTGGTATAACGGATACCCGAAGTTGCCCGGTCTTTTTGACCCATGGAAATCACCAGCCGGAATCGTTGGCTCTAGAGCATTCCACCAACGCGATTTCGAGACCTACCAATATTATGTTTTCAACGGACCAACGCTTCGGCAGGTTGTCGCGACAGGCGCAGCAGCCCCTGCGATCAACAACGAAGACCCCGCAACCGACCCCCCTGCGGTCGGTGAATTGCTGCCCGCAACCGACCCAGCAGAGCTACACATTCAGAACTTCCAAGGCGAATCGGGCGGAGATACTACCAACCACTACTGGAAAAAAATATATGATGGCACTGCTGGAACTTATGAACCAGAGGGTGAGATCAGCTTCGGTGTCTCTTGCGGAGAGACGGTGTATTTTAAGGTCAGCTCTTCATCGACTGGCGGCTCCGGGGATGATCATTATGACGTAGACGTTGAATTCTTCGTGGATGGGGTGAGTGAGTCAACCTTCAGCTTGACCCCGACGGATGATGTTGAGAACGACTTCGTCGAAGTTACAGGTGGGCCTTGCGGGACAATCGTAACTTTTCACGCCAAATCCCTCGACTCAACCGCAGCCGACAACACCACGACAGTCACTGTGACATTAGAGGTCACTTCGATAGCATAGCTACTGATCCGGAGGCTAACCTCGGGTTGCGGTGTTCCGCATTATAGTAGAAGACTGTGCTTTCTTCTCCTCCTCGTAACCGAGGATGTAGTCATAGGACTCAAGCAGTCCCCGGTTGAAGTCTGCATTCCTTGGGTCAGTCCCCAAGTCGTTGATGCGTAGCTGCGCCTCGTCTCTCTTCCTCTGGATCATTGGGATGAAGACTAACTTCCACCCCTCCTCACTGCACATTCTCTCCACGCGCTCTCCCACCTTCTGCGCCACATCATACTGCTGCTTGTCCTGATTTCGGTTGCTCATTATACCATTGGGGGTTGCTGCCCCGGCATATTATCGTTAGTATTGATCACTTGTCCACCTCCCTTACCGCCCCCATCTTGAGGGTTGGCGGGGATCTGGAATCCCGGTTCAATGATCTCATCAACGTGCTGGACCTGCATTGCTTTCAGCATCTGGCGGTAGAGCTTTGCGGTGCGTTGTTGCAACTCCACTGGCAGGGAGTAGAACTCGATAACCTTCGATGACGCCTGCTGAGCTTGCATTAGCTCCTGCTCATTCTTGAACTTGGTCATCTCCATCCGAACATCCATGTCGATGGCCTCTTCGATGTTATCTGGACCAAATTGCAACCTCATCGCCTCATCGTTCTCGGTGTAGACGAACGCTTCATTGTTGTCCAAGTAGGCGAGCGTATAGATGCAAAAGTCCTTGAGCAGAGCCTCCAACCCATCTTGCAGTTGTGACAGGTAGATTGAGAACATCTCCTGCCCGGATCGTTCAATGTTCTTCACCCCGGTGGCTAACTTCGCAGTGTCCATCCCGAGCATCGCAGCATCGTTGACGTGGGACACCCCGCTCATGTTGATTGCAACCTGCATGAAGAACTCGATCTCCTTGTAGATCTCTCGCCCCTTGATGTCTTGGAGGGGGATAACTTTGAGGATTTGCTCTGGGTCAACATTCCCCTTGGGGGTGTAGGTTTCTCCCCCGTTCAACTCCAAGTGCTTATTCTCCTCTCCCTCCAGTGTCATCTCTGGGTTCCAGAAGATCACGTTGCCGGAGCGGGATTGGGATATGTTCCAGCGGTTCACCAGAAGGTCCACAACCTCCTGCAAGGGCTGGAACACTTCCATTGACCCCACGCCATGCCAGCGGCCCTCAACTCGGTTGACCCTAGTCACAGTGAACGGGCGGCGACCGTCTGGGGTTCTGTTTGCCACGTAGTCGTAGAATAATGGGCGACCGTTCTTACGGTCCAGCATGATGACGATGTCCTCTTGCACTCCGTCCTCATCGGCATCGAAGTGGAGATAGACCTCAGCAATCTCAACCATTGGCTCGCCCTGCATCTTGTCCTCAAGATCCCCATCGTCCGACTCCAGTCCCGCCGATTCGCCAAGTTCTGGGCGAGGCTTGTTCTTGTTGGACTTGTAGGTGTCGGTTCCATTTGTCAATTCTTGCAACGACTCAAAGATTCGGGACGAGGTCTCGCGGGCGGTCTCGTCCCCGGTCTCCAACGCTGACACATACATTGATGCGATCTGGATGGCAGGCTTGTCGTAGAGGTGGACAACACAGTCAGCATCATCGAGTGTCTCGGCATCGAGCGGCGCGAGGAAGTCCTTATAGTAAACAGCTTTGCTCTCGGCTCCCTTGTAACGGATCATTTTGCGAGGGACCACCTGCGAATCAAAGGTAAGTTGTTCCGGTGTTGCAATCCCTGCTGGGAGCTGGGTCTCGTTATCCCGCTGAAGAATCCACACTTGTTCAGTCTCCTGAACCTCCGGATCAACCCCTCCCCCGCCAGTCTGGGTTGGAACCCACTGGTCGGTGTCGTAGATGTAATTTGCGTCACTTGCAACATATGGGGCTCCTGACGGATCGACCGCAATCGTTGCCCTCTTCTTATACTGCGTCCAGTCTTGACGATAGATTGTCTTCGCTACCGTCTCCCCCCGGATAACAGCACCCTCGACCACGCTGACCACCGTGCTTTTAAGATCAGCTTGCTTCGCCTTGTGCTTTAGGTATTTGCCTGTCACGGACGCAGTTTCTTCATCACTCGATGAAACTGGGTATGCGCCGAACCATGGGTCGGTCCCGAGGAAGTAATTCACTGATCTTGCAATCTGCTGCTGAGCAATCCTCCGCGACATTGGCACGGTGAGGTTTGACTCCGCAAAGATCCCCCCGATGAGATACGACCTCCAATCAAGCTGGTTGTGGTAGGTCATCTCGTAGAGCTGACGTTTGCCCATAAAGGACCCCGCTGCGTCTTTAACGGTCATGTCCTCGCCCTCCCCATACCAATTGGAGTGGGAGGTTACGTCTCGGCCCAGCTCCTTCTCCAAAGAGTCAATCCGCGACATAGCGTAGTCCACCATCCGGGTCTCCTGATCTGGAGACAGTTCTAGAGGGGTGGGGAACACCACCCTCAATTCCTCCTTTTCCCCACCAGTCAGAGGGGGTTGGCTTTTGGACCCCTCTGGGATCATTTTGTCAGCCACTGCTTGAACCTGAGTGGTATCTGGAGAGATTTGGTTATCGTTCATCGGTTATTTTTTCTTTTTATTGGCAATTATTCTCTCTGCGGCACGCTTTCTTTTCTCGCTTCGGTCGTCTCTTCTTTCTTTGGAAGCCTTGTCCGCATCCACTCTAAACTCTGGGGTGTCTAATGCAATCCTCAGTGCCTCTTTTCTCGCGGCAGTAACGGTCTTTGTTAAGTGTTCGGGATTTATTGCATTATGTCTCATGCCGTTAAACACCGATTTATAGATCCCACGAAGGATTTCATACTGTTTCGGTGTCAGATCGTATGAGTGACTATCCCCAGTCAACGGGTCTACCATTGAGTATTTCTTCCCCTGACTTGTGGGCCTCGTGATCTTATCGTTTCCGGGGTCAAGGCGGCGAGCCTTGTTGACCATTTCGTCCTCCCGGTTAGGGGTGTATTTTTTCTGTCTCAGTATCCAGTCACCCCATCCCTCCGGTCGCCTCATCTCATTCCCAAAAGCGTCGGTCTTAGCGGGTGGAACGTGGACAGGGTTCTTCGGGAAGAATCCGCCTTCTTCCTGCGGATACATTTCCCATGCCACCGTCTCATAAAACCCTTTCAACCCCTTTTCTGTGACGGGGGCATCATAGAATTCGTTGCTCTCCCTCAGCGGCTGGCGGAGCAAGTTTGGGATAAGGACCGTTGCAAGTTGGCGGGCGGCATACTTCGACACCGACATTTTGCCCTCAAGCATCTTGAACGTGTCGTTAATCCCGCGCAGCATTGTCTTGTCTGTCAACTGTCCCACGATAGTGTCGGAAAGAATGGAGACTGCGGCTTCGTGGGCTTTCTTGTCTCCACGCATGACTTTCTTGCTCTCGCGTATCCAATCAATGGTCGTTGCAAGAGTAGTAGAGAGCGGGTCAAGCCTGCCGTAGTCAAAGACAATTGCGTCCTCGCCTCGTCCAACCCGTATCTTGAATGGCCCCATGCCTTTACGCTCACCCGCTTCCCTTTCCGCCTTCGCTCCCTTGCCGAACTTTCCGCGTGATCCAGTCATCAGGATAAACTTTTCATCGTCGTTGTCGTCGCCTTCCATCGCCCCCATGAGTATATACGCGATGCCAGTGGAAAGCATTTGAGATGACAGTCTGGAGATCGCCTTGGCTGATTCCGGGCCTTGCTTCCCATCCCCCAAAAGCTTTGAATGCTTAAGGAGCGTCCCCGTCGCAAACATCATTGACACTGGGTTTGGGACCAGCCGGAAACCTTGTTGCACCAAGTTCATCAGAACTCGGGTGAACGGCATGAGAGCGATCCGCGCAACACCCCAAGCAACCCGTGTTGCGTCAATCCTCATTGCGGTAGTGAAGTTCTTATCTACTGCGGCGTTTACCACCTTCTTTTCGTGGAGATCCGTCTCCCAATTCTTGAGGGTCTTGTCTATCCCGTTCATGAATCCTGCGAGCCATCCACCGACCCCATCCGATGGGACCAAGTGTGGTGCTGGTAATTCATTGGTGAACACGCTAATGTCCGCCTGCGTCCCAGCGAGAACCCAACTACGGGAACCGGGACGTTTCATCTCCTGAGTGACGAATATTTCAAGCTCCGCTCCTTCCAAGCCTTCAGCCTTTCCGATCCGGTATGCAATTGCACCCACCTCCATGCCTGCGATGGTAAACCGCATAAGCTCATCAACCCCGAGGTTGAGCCGGAGAACCCCGCGAAGCATCTCCCCAGCCTTCTGGGTCCTCATTACCTTCTTACCCTCCACCTTGGATCGGATGAAGGACTTGCGTTGGGGTTTCCACCCAGCCTTTTCAATGCCGATGTCGATGTAATCGCCAAGGTGACCCATCTGGTATCCTCGCACCTCTTCACTGGTTTCCCCCTTATACACGCCAGCCGCGTCACCGCCTCCCTTCATATGCTGCTGGAAGTAAGCGGTTTCAGTGTCGAATGCCACGTAGGCTTGCCAGAACGCGGTCGTGATGTATTCCTTAAATCCCCTCTTCAAGTATTTAAGCTCCTTGAACTGACGGGCTTCGGGATTCTGGAAAAGGCCATTAAGTAACGCCTCTGCGCCACCCTCTGCAAACATCCGGTATCCGGCGAACGGGAGGGACATCAGGTTGACCAAGACTGTCGCTGTCGAGAACACGTTTGCATACCACGTCCCTATGGTGCGAGTCACCCAGTCGTGGTCTATTTTCTCCAGTGCGCGGAATGCGGCCATTACATCATTAGGATTCATGATGTTAAATCGCTTCTGGATTGATGCGTGTTTGCCGAGGCTTAATGACTTATCAAGGATCTTGGATACCTCTGCGGCTGGGTTTGCCGAGGCCCCTCCAGAGGGAGGAGCTTCACCCCTCTGATAGCTGTCCATGGAGTCAGCCGTGTATCCACGCTTAACAAGATCTTTAACTTTAGCCTCCAGCGCGGCGCGTAATTTTGCGACGGCTCTCTCTTGGCCCCTTTTGTTCGCTCCGGTGGCATTGGTGATTTCCTCATGGGTGGCTCCCTCCCGAAACAACTGGATGATGTGTTGCTGCTTCTCGGAGAGGGCTTTAAGTGCCTCCTTGTCAATCGCGGTCCCAACCCCGACCCCGATCTTCTCGGCGTTAAATATCTCCTCAACGCTGATGCCGTGACTCTTTAAGACTTTCCTAGCCTCTTTCACTCGGTGCTGTTGCAATTTCCGGACATCCTCTTCGTATGCTGCACGGTTCTGCTGTGGGACTGCGCCTTCACCTTTGTCGGGGGCTCCATGCTTCTGCTTTAATACGCGGATCTGCCCCGGAGGAGCTGTGTGGATCGCCGTTCCCAGAGCGTAAGCCGCTCGTTGCTGTGGGTTCTTGAATGGGTCACGCATTGCACCCATCTCTCTTCCAACCTCCGACTTCATCTCCTGCGCCGCTTGCCCGAGGGCCATCGCATAATCGATGTCGGCTTGATCGCCCGACGCCATTGCACGTTGCAACCTGTCCGCTACGACACGCATCGCAGCGATCTGGAATCCCCCTGACCCAGATTGGCCTTGTTCCTCCGCCCGCCTGAATATCTCCTCCTCAATGGCATTGGGGTCCTTCTCAAGGATTGCCGCCTCCGCCTCATATTCTTTCCAGTTCTTCTGAACTCGGGATTCCTCGTAGATTTCACTAGAGACATCGTAGGCGTTTCGGGTTGGTTTGTCTCCAGAGATGTTGGCGCGGGACGGGTCACCCTTCACGACCTTCTCGCCCGTCACTGGGTCGATCTTATCCCGATTCTCCCACTTTTTCTGTTGCTCGGTTTTAGGGGTCTTCATCCGACCCGACGCACGTTCGGCGGCAGCTTCCCTGTCTCCCTGCGCTTGTCCGCTGGTAAGTTTTCCGCCAGCAAGGATCGTTGGGCTGGCAGTGGAATCTGAAGGTTTCAGAGCTTTGAGCCCCGAAACCTTCTCAAACATTGCAACCCCCTTAAAGTCAGTGCTGACGTAGCCGTCGAACCCGGCCTCATGGATTCGCTTCTCGTATATCGTGATCGCCGCATCGTTATCCATTGGCGCATACCCAGCAGCACGTAACTCATCGCTGTCCGGGTATAGGTCAAGCGGGTCCTTCTTCCAGTCATAGATCCTACCGCCATCAGTCTTTACAGCATGGCGGTTACCCCCAAGTTGAGCCTCACGCTTATAGTCGCCGTAGGCAAAGTAGGTGCGGTCGAGGTATTCCTTGGGGACGTTGACCTTCCTTTTAGTCTCCGCCCCGGCCCCCATTGTCCCATGGTATGATGGGTCGGTCTCGCCTACGTCTTCGTATCTCGACCAGTGGGTGAGCTGGATGGCTTTGCCGCGCCAAAGGCTGTATGCCCCCTTGGGGTCTGCCTTTACCCGATTGCGTCCCTCATTTCGCGGCCCACTATCTTGGTCGCCTCCGCGAGCTTTTGTGCCTTGGTCCTGTTGTCTCTGGGCTTGTCCGCTGGTAAGATCGGACC
>TARA_R110002094_G_scaffold10245_2_pt1 | contig 11120 bp, 13 predicted proteins | sample TARA_R110002094 | Tara Oceans TARA_R110002094 (sample SAMEA4397409) | marine metagenome | biome: Polar Biome; feature: [MIX] marine epipelagic wind mixed layer (ENVO:01000061); material: water (ENVO:00002006), including particulate matter (ENVO:01000060) such as... | depth 10-100 m
TGGCAACGTTGCGCACCGCTTCGACCTGGGCCATCAGCTCCTCGTCGATCGAAAGGCGGCCAGCGGTGTCGAGCATATAGACGTCATAGCCACCCATCGCGGCTTGGGTCTTGGCGCGTTTGGCGATCGCAACAGGGTCTTCGCCTTTGACGATGGGCAGCGTGTCGACGCCGATTTGAACGCCAAGGATCGCAAGCTGTTCCATCGCGGCAGGACGGTTGACGTCAAGTGATGCCATCAGCACACGTTTGCCATCGCGTTCCTTGAGGCGTTTGGCCAGTTTCGCGGTGGTCGTTGTTTTACCGCCACCTTGCAGGCCGACCATCAGAATGGGGGCAGGTGGATTGTCAATCTTCAGCGACCCCGGTTCACCTTCGCCTTTGAGCGTGGCGATCAGGGCGTCATGGACGATCTTGACGACTTGTTGGCCGGGGGTGATGGATTTGGTGACGGATTGGCCTGTCGCCTGTTCCTGAACCGCTTTGACGAAATCGCGCGCCACGGGCAGGGACACGTCCGCCTCAAGCAGGGCCACACGGACCTCGCGCAGCGCGGTTTTGACGTCATCCTCAGACAATGCGCCCTGTTTGGTGAGGCGATCGAATACACCGGAGAGGCGTTCTGATAGGTTCTCAAACATGGGGCGGTGCCCTTTCTCAGTCGGTTGCGGGATATCCTGAACTTAGGAACCCTGCGGTAAATGCACAATTGCCCACCGCGCGTATTGGACGGGAACAAAGCCAAATAGTTTTGCCCGCCGCACGCCTTGGACGGGGAAAACCAAATAGTTTTGCCCCCGTGGGCGCAACGCGCTGACGGAGGGCGATCCCCACGCAAGGCAGGGACCGGAAGGCAATGCTTCCGGGAGTTGTGGTGGCTTTAGGTCGTTGAGGGGTTCGAGTCAAGCGATGCTGCCTGCCATCCGTTGATGGCGTGCGTGGCACCGCTATTACTGGAAGAGACCATTATGGTCGGATGTGTACCCGCATTCATACCACGCATCATAGAATTTGGCGCTGATTGTTATCAAAGCGATCATCCTTCGATCGGCCATTGCATTTTTGAACGTAAGGCTGAAAGTAGCGCGTCTATGTTCGCTTGCGCACAAAGAGGGATGTGATGACCGATTGGGATGAGATTAAGACGGCATATCAGGTAGCTCGGATGGGCACGGTGAGCGGTGCGGCCGAGGTGCTTGGTGTGCATCACGCGACAGTCATACGCCACATTGATGCGTTGGAAGGGCGGTTGGGCGTAAAACTCTTTCAACGCCATCCGCGTGGGTACACCGCCACAGAGGCTGGCGAAGACCTTTTGCGGGTGGCCAAGGCAACGGATGATCAATTCAATCAGATGGTTGGTCGGATCAAAGGGCATGGCACCGAGGTATCTGGCGATTTGGTGGTGACATCGCTGGCGTCACTTGCGCCAAAGATCGCGCCAATACTCGCGGCATTTCAGCAAGAGCACAAAGATGTCGTGGTGCGTTATCTCACTGGATCCCGGCTGTTTCGGCTGGAATACGGAGAGGCACATGTCGCAATCCGGGCTGGCGTTGCGTCCGACCAGCCCGACAATGTTGTGCAGCCTATGATGGATCTGGCAATGGGTGCCTATGCCAGCAGCAGCTATGTTTCAGAATATGGTATTCCCCAAGGACCCCAAGACTACGATAAGCACCGTTTTGTGGGGGCAGATGACACGGACAATCGCGCGCCTTATTACAAATGGCTGCGCGATAACGTGCCGGAACGGTGCATAACCTATCGCACGTCGGATACCCGCGCAGCAGAGGCCGCGGTGCGCGCCGGTGCAGGCATTGGTTTTCTGGTCGAAGAACAGGCGCGGGTGGATCCCGATCTGGTGGAAATATATGCGCCGAGGTCAGAATGGTCTGCACCGATCTGGCTTGTTACCCATGTCGATTTGCATCGCACGACAAAAGTTCAAGCATTGCTGCAGTTCCTCAAAGATCACATGCGCGGGCCTTCACGATGAGCCCAAGCGCGCTGGGGCATCTGGCCATGTTGGCGTTTTCGGCGCTGGTTGCGGGGTCATTCTCGCTTGGCGCGATGGTTGCCAACGACATCAGCCCGCTGGCTTTCACCACGCTTCGGTTCTGCATCGGTGCTGCGATTGTGGGCACGCTGGCGTGGTCGCGGGGCGCGATCACCCGACAAGGGTTTGCTGCGCCGCTGCGATACGCGATCTTGGGTGGCCTCTTTGCGATCTACTTTGTCTTGATGTTTGAAGGGCTAAAGACCGCCCGCCCGGTCAGTGCAGCGGCGGTATTTACGTTGGTTCCTTTGATGGCGGCAGGGTTCGCATGGCTGCTGTTACGTCAGGTCCTGACCCCGCGAATGACGCTCGCCTTGGGCATTGGGGGATGGGGCGCGATGTGGGTCATTTTTCGGGCGGATTTTGCGGCACTGCTCGCGTTTGATGTGGGCCGCGGCGAGGCGATCTTTTTCGTCGGTTGTGTCAGCCATGCCATATATACGCCGATGGTGCGGCGGTTAAATCGGGGGGAAACCGTTGTGATGTTCACGTTCGGTACGTTGCTGGCGGGGTCAGGGTTGTTGTTGGTCTATGGTTGGTCTGACCTCATGGCAGTTGATTGGGCAAAGTTGCCGGCTTTGGTTTGGATCACTCTGTTTTACACGTCGGTTTTTGCCACGGCGCTGACGGTCCTTTTATTGCAGTTTGCCGCCTTGCGGCTGCCGTCCGCCAAGGTGATGGCCTATACCTATCTGACCCCCAGTTGGGTCATTGTCTGGGAAATCATGTTGGGAAATGGCGCGCCGGGGCCGTTCGTGGTGATTGGTGTGGCATTGACCATGTTGGCGCTATTTTTGTTGCTGCGCGACGACGCATCAAAAGTCGACACATCAAAAATGGCCTGATCCGTTTTGGGAACCAATGGGCCTGCCAAGGTGTTGAGCATCGGTAACTAATTAGAAAGGATTGACCATGCGGAATATCATTTATCTCGTCGGTCTTGTCGTGGTCGTTGTTGTGATCCTGCGGGCTTTTTCGGTGATATAAGCTGACCCATTTTTCCTAAATATCGGAAATTAAAAGGAGTTCACTAGGCGTGGTATCATCTATCTTGTCGGGCTTGTTGTAATCGTTTTAGCGATCGTTCAGTTCGTTTTATAAACAATTTTTGGGACGAGACGTGAAATTTTATACCTCGGTTTCATGCCTCGTCCGACACATTCTTTGGCATTTCATGTGCCAAGAACCGTTCAAACGCGTCTAGGTTGACGGGTTCAAATTGCCCAAATCCTTGCATCCATATTGACGCTTTGCCCATTGAATCGGGTTCAAGCTTGCACCACTTCACGCGTCCGCGTTTTTCCTGGCTGATCAACCCGGCCCCTGACAAAACCCTCAAATGTTTTGAAATCGCGGCCAGAGATATATCAAAGGGCTCCGCGACATCTGTGACGGCCATATCGTCCTCAAGCAGCATCGCAAGAATGGCGCGGCGCGTTGGGTCGGCAAGGGCCGCAAATACCTGATCAAGGTCACGTGTCATGCTGTTGTCTTAACGCTGTAGTCGGCCAAGGGAAAGCGCTTCAGCGGCGTGGATCGTCAATGCCCTCGGAAGGCCAATGGTGCTGATGTTGCGCGACTTCAGTGTCGGACAGCCCCGCATCTCGGGCAAGGTGAGGGCTAAGGTCCTTAATATGCGGATGGTTGCGGTTGCGCCAACGGTGCAGAACACCGTTCCATGCCCATAAGATAAATGTCTTTTTGGCACATGTCATCTCCTCACGCCGCAGCGTGTTATTTGCGATGAGTCTCATCATTACAACTTTCATAATTGTTTATGCCTTCTTTATGCCGAATAGCCCGTCGAGGAACAAAGACAATTGCTTGACATCACCTGTGCGGAAAACGCACACATATCCCATGGTGCGCTCTCTTCCTCCCCTCAACGCTTTGCGGGCATTCGAAGCCGCTGGCCGACATCAGAGCTTTTCCGGTGCGGCAACAGAACTGGGGGTCAGCCATTCTTCAATCAGCCGCCATGTGCGTGGGTTGGAAGACCGCCTTGGCGTGCAATTGTTCCGCGACTTGCCGCGCGGGCTGGCATTGTCCGCAGATGGTGCGGCCTATCTGGCCCAGATAACGCCAGCGTTGGATGCCATCGCCTATGCCACCGAGGGGCTTGTGGAAACGCCGCAGGGGACCATCACGGTCAATTCAGAGCCGCTTTTTGCGACGAAATGGTTGGTGCCGCGTTTGGCTGTGTTCTCTGCTGCCCATCCAGAGGTCGATGTGCGGTTGGAGGCGTCTCGTCATTTGGCCGATGTGGCGCGGTACGAAGCGGATCTGGCCATCCGCTTTGTGCATCACGGTGGGGTCTATCCGGGGTCAGAGTTGATCAGCGACGCGCCGCTTCATCCCTTTGCCGCCCCTGATCTGGTGACGGACAGGATTACCGACGCCCGTGATCTGCTGGGCTATCCGTTGCTGCGCGATCGCACCAGCGGTACGTGGGACGTCTGGTTTGACAAGGCGGGCGGGGTGGAACCCGACGAGGTACCGCAGTTCACGTGGCGGATGAGTTCAGTCCTTGCCGTTGAAGCAGCAATTGCCGGGCAGGGTGTTCTGCTGGTCTCGACCGAGGTCGTCGCGGGGGAGGTTGCCGCAGGCCGTTTGATTCAGGTGTCAGACATTGGTTTTCGCGAAGGCGGCTATCATTTGATCCGCGCCGAAGGGGCGCTGCGGCGCAAATCGGTGCGGGTCTTTCGCGATTGGCTGATTGCCGAAGCGGCCCCATGGCGCAGCGCGGGCTGAGCCACAGTCAACCAAAAGGTTGAATAAGGCCAAAGGCTCCGCAAAGGCCCCAATGCGCAGATTGCGCCCATCCTGCCCAGTCAATTATTCCAAAAATACATTCTTAATCAATGGCTTAGATCATGTTCCCTTGTTATTGACTCTGACCCCCACGCACTTTAGCACACCAACAAGACTTCCAAAGGGGAATGCGGCGTGACCGACCCGGACCAACAGCAGCAATTGCAGCAGCTTGAGGCCAAAATTCATGCCGCGAAAAAGCGCACTGCGCCAAAGCCCCGAGCGGATGAACATTATTCTCAGGCCAATCTGGCTTGGCGAATGGTGATTGAATTGGTGGCCGGTCTTGGGATCGGTTTTGGCATCGGATACGGGCTTGATTGGCTTTTTGGCACTCTTCCCATCTTCATGGTGCTGTTTGTAATGCTGGGCCTTGCGGCGGGGATCAAAACGATGCTCCGCTCTGCCAAGGAAATCCAGGAAAAACAGTTGGCCGAACAGGCCGCGACGGATGTGCCCCCCGCGGGTGGCAAGAACGAAGGAGCCTGAAATGGCAACAGAAACAAGCGGCGCGGAAGAAGGCGGTCTGGTCTTTCATCCGATGGATCAGTTCAAGGTCGAGAATTTTCTCGGCGATGGTGCAGTGTCTTGGTACACGATCACCAATTCCACCGTCTGGATGGCGTTGGCCGTGCTTGCGACCTTTGCGTTGCTGGTGCTGGGCAGTTCCAAGCGCGCGATCATCCCCACGCGGATGCAATCTGTTGCCGAACTGGCCTATGGTTTTGTTTACAAGATGGTCGAGGACATCTGTGGCAAGGAGGGGCTGAGGTATTTCCCCTACGTCATGACGCTGTTCATGTTCATCGTCTCTGCCAACTTTCTTGCTCTGATCCCGGCGTCTTACTCGCCGACATCCCAATTCGCCGTCACGGTTGTACTGGCCATGGCCGTCTTCCTCACAGTGACAATTCTGGGTTTCGTGAAAAACGGCTCCGCATTCCTGGGTCTTTTCTGGGTCTCTTCCGCGCCTTTGGCTCTGCGCCCGGTTCTGGCCATCATCGAGTTGATCTCGTATTTCGTCCGCCCTGTCAGTCATTCTATTCGTCTGGCGGGCAACATCATGGCGGGCCATGCCGTTATCAAGGTTTTCGCGGGATTTGCGGCGCTTCTCGTGGTTTCCCCGATTGCGATCCTTGGCATCACCGCGATGTTTGGTCTGGAGGTGCTCGTTGCCTTCATCCAAGCCTACGTTTTTACCATCCTGACATGCGTGTATCTCAAAGACGCGCTGCATCCGGGTCACTAATGACATCACTTATTCGGGCGACTTAAACCCGTCCCAATACTCAACTTCCAACGCATAGGAGATATCTCATGGAAGGCGAACTCGCACACATCGGCGCAGGTCTGGCAGCAATTGGTTCCGGGGCAGCAGCCATCGGTGTTGGTAATGTTGCTGGCAACTTTTTGTCCGGCGCATTGCGCAACCCATCGGCAGCCGCCGGTCAGACAGCCACCCTTTTCATCGGCATCGCCTTTGCAGAAGCTTTGGGGATCTTCGCGTTCCTCGTTGCTCTGCTGTTGATGTTCGCTGTTTAACCTTCGGAACTGACATGCTTACGAGCGGGCGGATGCGATAACGTATCTGCCCGACTGTAACGGCAAAGTTTCCAAGGAGGCCCCCCAAATGGCAACTGAAACACAAAGCGATGGTTTGGCCGACGCCATTGGCGTTGATATGGCTGAAAACGCCAGCACACCGGGCATGCCGCAGCTCGATTTCTCCACTTGGGGAAATCAGATCTTTTGGCTGGTTCTGGCGCTGATCGCGACCTACTTTATTCTGTCTCGCGTGGCCTTGCCGCGTATTGGTGCGGTTCTGGCGGAACGTCAGGGCACGATCACCAATGACATCGCCGCAGCAGAGGATCTCAAGGCAAAGGCCCTTGAAGCCGAAGCAGTGTATGACAAGGCTCTGCTTGATGCCCGCACCGAGGCGCATGCCATCGTGGCACAAGCCAAGGCGGACATTCAGGCGGATCTGGACGTGGCGATATCCAAGGCAGACGCCGAGATTGCGGCCAAGGCCGCTGAATCGGAAAAAGCGATCTCTGAAATTCGCGCCAGCGCGATGGAGAACGTGAAAGTCGTGGCCAAGGATACGGCCAAAGAAATCATCGCAGTGATGGGTGGCAAGGCGGACGCCAAAACCGTTACCGCCGCTGTGACAGCGCGGATGAAAGGATAAGCCCAATGGTTAAGAACATGCGTTTAGCCCTCTCAACTCTGCTGGCCGCTTTGGCTGCATCACCGGCATTTGCCGCAGGGGAAGTGTTCTTTTCATTGAAGAATACCGACTTTGTTGTCTTGCTCGCTTTCATCCTATTCATCGCGGTGCTGTATTACTACAAAGTCCCTGGCCTGTTGGCCGGAATGCTCGACAAACGTGCCGATGGCATCAAGTCCGAGCTGGAAGAAGCCCGCACGTTGCGTGAAGAAGCACAGACCTTGTTGGCCTCGTATGAGCGCAAGCAAAAAGAAGTGCAGGATCAGGCGGACCGCATCGTCTCTGCCGCCAAAGAAGAGGCCAATACCGCCGCTGAACAGGCCCGTGCGGATCTGGCAAAATCATTGGAGCGCCGTATCGCCGCTGCAGAAGAACAGATTGGTTCGGCCCAAGCGGCCGCTGTAAAAGAAGTGCGTGATCAAGCGGTGGTCATTGCCATTGGAGCCGCACGTGATGTGATTGCCAAACAGATGTCTGCCGCAGACGGCAACAAACTGATTGATGAGGCTATTGAACACGTGGATGCAAAGCTGCACTAAGCTTGGACGCCAGTCGAAAGTTAAGAGAACCCCGGTCATTGGCTGGGGTTTTTTGTTGCCTTAGACGCCGACCAGCCCGCAATGGCAACCAAGCAGATGGCCACTTCAATCGCAAAAGTCCAATGGGTAAGGAACGACAACACCCAATGGCTGCGCGACGCGGGGACGACGACCAATGGCCCCATGATATCCACCATCGGCCAGCCCCAGTTGATCGCACCGCCAACGGTATCAAGTATGAGGTGCAGCAAACCGGCCATGCCAAGCACCCCCAGCATCCTGCCTGACCGATGCCGGCGTTGTGCCGCCAATCCCAGACCCACCACCGCCAGCCAGAAAACGGGCCGATGGGTAAGATAGGTATGATGATGCACTGATTGGCCGTCTCGAAAGTAGAACAAGAGCAAATCCATATCAGGCAGAAGCGACCCCACCAAAATGGTTAAACGCTCTGTCCGATTAAGAACGTGACGCAGCGATCGGGTAAGCAAATACCCGGCAGGTACGTGAGCGATGAACATGGGCGTCGCCTTTTGTAATTCGCCTCATGTATCAAATGTCCAAGTGCATTTATCCATCAGCGTCGCGGCAGATTCTCGCAAGAATGTGGTTAGGAGTTTTGCAAAACTCATTGGCGCAACCGGGATCAGTTCTTGTTTTCGTGCTGCAGCCGCTGTCGCGCAATTTCTTCGTTGCGGTTGGCCTTTTGCTGATCGGTCAGCGCTGCGGCGACATAGCTTAGATGGGCCTCAACGGTGGCCTGGGCCGCGGCGGGATCGCGCGTCTGCAAAGCAGAGTTGATGGCGCGGTGTTGATCCAGCAGGGCGGCGCGGCTGGTCTTTTGTTTGAACATCACTTGGCGGTTGTAAAACACCCCCCCGCGCAGCAATTCGTACATGGATCGCATCATATGCAGCATCACAACGTTATGGCTGGCCTCGATAATGGCCATATGGAATTGCGCATCAAGCTGCGCTTCTTCCTCTGCATCCCGCTTTGAATGTGCGGCTTCCATTTTATCGAACACGGTTTGCACCACGGCTAGATCCGTATCGGACCCAAGGCGCGCTGCGCGCATTGCCGCCAGGCCTTCCAAGTCACGGCGAAAGGACAGATAGTCAAACACCGCCTCGTCATGGCGGGCGAATAGGTCAATCAACGCGGGGGAAAACGCACTGCCCAAAACATCGGCCACATAGATGCCCGCACCCGGCTTGGTGCTCAGAAGGCCCGCAATCTGAAGCTGCGATATTGCGTCGCGCAGCGAGGGACGCGAAACGCCAAGCCGTTCTGCCAATTCCCGCTCCGCAGGCAGCCGCTCACCGGGCCGCAGGATGCCACGCAAGATCAGCTTTTCGATCTGGCTGACTACAGCGTGGGATAATTTTTCTTGGGTCACAGGGCGAAAGGGCATGGCATATCCTTGAATTGGTCAGTTTATATGACCACAGGTGCCGGGCAGCAATTGCTTTTATCGGGAAGGGGCAGCGGTAAGGGAATATTAACCATACCGCGACGACAATGGCGTATGGTCAAATCCACCCTTCTTTTGTCTCTTTTCCTTGCTGGCTGCAACACGGCTGGCCCGCATTTTCGCGGCCTGCCCGCCACGCGTGTGACCGTTGAGGGGTCGGTCTTTGACGTGCGCGTGCGCGACAATCTGGCGGAAGCGATCCGGGTGAATGCGCAATACGCGCCAAGGTTTGGACCGATCAGGGAACGTGCGGGTGTCGCGATGGCACAGGTCAGCGGGTGTAAGGTGAAAGAGGTGCGCGGGGATCAGGCCTTGGCCACGGGCCTGCTCGACTGTGGCAACGGTGCCCCGCGTGACAGGATCGCACGCCAACCGCTGGATTGTATCCCTGTGCGCGGCACCGAATTGCGAGGTGTTGGCCAAGTGAGTGTCGATCTGGACTGCTATCCTGCCTAAAATCGCAATATCTTGTGGATAACCGCCGATAAACCCCCTTCTGTGGTGTGACCCCGGTTGACTTGAGGGGGGAGGCCCCGTCATTTTCATCCTAACTATGGAATCATCGGAGCACCGCAGTATTTGCGCTTTTCCAAACTCAGACTGACCGGCTTTAAAAGCTTTGTGGACCCCACTGACCTGATCATCGCAGATGGTCTGACCGGCGTTGTGGGGCCAAACGGCTGTGGCAAATCCAACCTGCTCGAAGCGTTGCGGTGGGTGATGGGTGAAAACCGTCCGACGGCGATGCGTGGTGGCGGGATGGAAGACGTGATCTTTGCGGGGGCCGCCACACGGCCCGCCCGCAACTTTGCTGAGGTGGCCCTGCATATCGACAACAGCGAACGATTGGCCCCAGCGGGGTTCAACGATACCGATACGCTTGAGATTGTGCGGCGGATCACCCGTGATGTCGGCAGTGCGTACAAGGCGGCGGGCAAGGATGTACGCGCGCGGGATGTGCAGATGTTGTTCGCGGACGCCTCAACCGGGGCGCACAGCCCTGCGTTGGTGCGGCAAGGACAGATTGCAGAACTGATCAACGCCAAGCCTAAGAATCGCCGGCGCATTCTGGAAGAGGCGGCAGGGATTTCCGGTCTCTATCAGCGGCGCCATGAGGCAGAGCTGAAGCTGAACGGGGCCGAGGCGAACCTATCCCGCGTTGATGATGTGATTGAGCAATTGGCAAGCCAGTTGGCGCAATTGGCCCGCCAGGCGCGACAGGCGGCGCGCTATCGTGAGATTGGTGATGACCTGCGCAAGACCGAAGGCATGTTGCTCTATCGGCGCTGGCGCGAGGCCGATGATGCCCGCGCCAAGGCGGACGAAGAATTGCGTGCACGGGTAACAGCCGCCGCGCAGGCGCAAGGTGTTGTCCAGCAGGCTGCAAAGGCGCGGCAGGTCGCCGAAGATGCGTTGCCAGCCCTGCGCGAGGAAGAGGCGATTGCAGCTGCGGTGTTGCAGCGGCTGTCGGTGCAGCGCGATACCTTGGCCGATCAGGAAGCGCGCGCGCAAGCGACGATTGAAACACTGAACGGCCGCATCGCGCAATTGACGCGGGATATTGAGCGCGAAGGTGGTTTGAACCGAGATGCGGGCGAAACCATTGAACGGTTAGAGTGGGAAGCCCGCGAGCTTGCCAAGGCAGGTGAGGGACATGAAGCAGCCCTTGGGCTTGCATCAGAGGCCGCACGCGATGCCGCAGCGGTGTTGCAGGCGCGCGAAGCTGATTTGTCACAACTAACTGAGGATGTGGCGCGGCTGGCCGCGCGGCATGGATCAGCCGAACGATTGCTCGAAGACAGCCGCAAGACCCAAGACAAGTCCGAAGCCGAGGCGCATAAAGCACAGGACGCTGTGGCGCAGAGCCGGGCAGCACTTGAGAAAGCGGGTGTAGATTTTGCCGCGGCCCAAACCGCAGAAGCAGCGGCAGTCGCGGCAGCAGAAGCCGCCGATACCGCGCTGCTGAACGCTGAAGCCGCCCGCGCAGAGACACAAACCAGAGAGGCGG
>TARA_R110002094_G_scaffold39543_2_pt1 | contig 11095 bp, 8 predicted proteins | sample TARA_R110002094 | Tara Oceans TARA_R110002094 (sample SAMEA4397409) | marine metagenome | biome: Polar Biome; feature: [MIX] marine epipelagic wind mixed layer (ENVO:01000061); material: water (ENVO:00002006), including particulate matter (ENVO:01000060) such as... | depth 10-100 m
TATGGAATAGGCGGCTGCCGCTATTCGAGACAGGCGCATCGGTTTTCTTTGATTTCCTCTCTGTTGGCTTCAATCTAAGGCGGCAGGTGTTGGCTAGAGCAAAAACTATACCAACGTCGCGCGCGCAACGGGACTTTCCAACACTTGGCCTCTGACCAACCAGACCTGCTACCGCAATTCTGGTAGCCAACGCTCCGCCGTTTCCTTGGTTCTTATACAGAGTATTCGCCGCCATTCGCGCGGACAAATCAAAGAATATGGGGTCGAAAGCAGATAGTTTGATGATCAACGGGATCGCCGCCTCTTTCGGGAATTGTTGTTTGTCGATAATTTCATCGTTTGCCGGATCTGCAGAAGAGTGCTGGATGGTCCAGAATGTAGAAATTGCGAGCCCAAGGTGAAATCCTTGAAAAGGATCGTCGCAAGCCTCAACCAAGTCGGTGATACGAAAGTGACCGAAGGGCATGTTTTGGTTGCTCACGCTCGCACCAGTTCCACAACGTCACCACTCTGGCCGGTGGCGTAGCGGCTCCAAGCGTCCATGAGCGCGCGTCGGCGCTCAAATAGATCTGATCGGAAGTAAGCGCCTTCCACGCCCCCTACGCGGTGCGCCAATGCAGCCTCGGCCAATTGACGGTCGGCATGGGCTTTCTCTGCACACCAATCTCGGAATGAGGATCTGAAACCATGTGCTGTCATTCCTTCGCGCTTCATGCGCTGGAAAAGGGGGCGAAAGGCGTTGACGCTTAAAGGCTTGCCTAAACCCCTCGCGGTGCCCTGAGGCGATGGAAATACATATTCAGGGTCAAGGCCGCGCACGTGTTCGAGGATCGCCACCACATCATCGCTGAGTGGCACTCGATGCTCTTCCTCGGCTTTCATGCGGCTGGCCGGGATAGTCCAAGTCTGATTTTTCAAATCAATCTCTTGCCAAGTTGCCATGCGCGCTTCGCCGCTACGCGCAGCCGTGAGAATGATGAATCGGAGACAGGCTGCGGCTATGGCCTCCCGTTCTTCCAGATCCACCATGAAGTCGGGCACCTCCCGCCAGCTTAGCGCGGCATGATGCTTTGGCTTGTGCTTCGCCTTCGGCAATGCGTCGCGCAACGCCCCGTCAATGGGGTTAGGTGCTCCCCTGAACCCTTTGCCAATTGCATGGTTGAAAACGGCCTCCATACGCTGCCTGAGGCGTTTGGCGGTGGGGTGCATATCCACCCAGATTGGGTTTAGGACTGCGAGTGCATCTTCGCGCTTTACATCCGCCACGTTGATATCACCGATCAATGGAAACGCATGTTGAGCAAGACCGGATAGCCACTGCGCTTTATGCTTCTCACTTCGGAATGTTGGGGCCAAGGATGTGTGCAAGAGGCGGGTAACATCTTCAAACGTCTTTTCCCGATGATCACGTTTCGCGGTTGGGTCTCTCCCTGCCTTCGCCTCCCCGCGCAGGCTATCTGCCATCTTTCTGGCCTCGGACAAGGATACCGTATCAACGCCACCTAAGCCGATCTCTTTCCTCAAAGGTGTGCCGCTACTGGTTTTCTTACCCTTGATGGTGACGCGAAGTATCCAGCTTTTGGTGCCACCCCCGGTAATATTCAAATACAGTCCTGCCCCATCGGCATACATTCCCGTCTCCCTGAGAGAGAGAACCCGCTTCACGTTAAGTTTGGTCATCACTAAGTCATCCCACCAATTATCCCACCACTAACTATGAGACATAATGAGGACAGATGACAAGTTAATACCACGTTTGATAATGAAGAGGCTGATCTAATGATAAGCAGGAACACCTTGTTTTCATCGACTTACGAGAATGGATGATCTAATCTGAATAGTGGTGATCGACATTGCGACACCCATGGTATGACGGACCTACGGGCTGCCACTTCCCCCTTTTATTTCAAATAGATACACGCATTAGTTGCATTGATTTTATGCATCTGTGGAAACAGTTTGTTTCAAAGAAAATACCTCAAATATGGCGAAAAAATGTTATGAATGGGGCAATCAATCTGAGGGCGCTTTGACATAGGTCACTTTTATATCGCGAGAACCCGACATAAAATTGACGTGTGGTTACTCATCAGAGAGAGAAAAAGTATTCTGTATAACGCGCGTGGTTTGAGCTGCCGCTGAGTCACCGCTGAAACAAATAGAACGAATTTTAAAGTAATAGAGAATCACTTCTCTGCGCATTTATGAGTTTCGATAAGCCCTGGGGGGTTATCATGAAAAAATCTACGGCGGACCGGCCTAAATACGGCCAGTTTGAACATGCCACGACGTCCGCTGATGAAAATTCAGCAATGGCTTTATCTGACCGCTTCGCTGCATCATCGGTTTGCCGCAGCCGTGACTGGGGCAATAAAGTCGCGCGCAAATCCGCATTTGGCGGTTTCTATCGTGGGCGCTTAAAACCCATGCTTGATGTTCTCTTTATCCTGCTGACCCTGCCATTTTCGGTGCCCCTGATTGCGCTTCTTGCTGTCGCACTCTGGGTCGAAGGAGGGTCGCCTTTTTACACCCAAGACCGCTTGGGCCGGAATGGGAAACGCTTTTCGATCCTGAAATTGCGCACAATGGTACGCAACGCCGATGCGGTGCTCGAAGAGTATCTGGCATCCGACCCAGCGGGCAGGCGCGAATGGGACGAATTGCAGAAACTAAAGAACGATCCGCGCGTCACCCGCGTTGGACAGTTCTTGCGCGCCACATCAATGGATGAACTTCCGCAGCTTTTCAATGTATTGAAGGGCGATATGAGCCTTGTTGGCCCGCGCCCGATGATGCCTGATCAATTGGCGATGTATGGTGAATCACGGGCCTATTTTGCGCTCAGACCGGGCATAACTGGTCTGTGGCAAGTGTCTGCACGCAACAATACACGTTTTTCCCATCGCAATGAAGTTGATCAGGAATATGAACAGAAAATCTCTTTCGCCGTGGATCTTGCGGTGCTGTTCAAAACTGTCGGTGTGGTTTTGCGCCGCACAGGGTATTGAGAGGAGATGCGTTGTGGATCAGCAAAGATCAGGTGTAAGATTGGCCCATGTCCAAACCGTCAAAGGGGGATGCAATGAAAGATAGCTTTCTTTCCGCGAATACCCCCGAAACGTCGCAAAGTTTACGCGCTCAAGACAACACTGAGCTTGTTGCTCAGTCTGGCATGCGTCACAGCATCCGACCGCGTCGCGTTGTTACGGAACAGGCCCAGAAACGGCTGCTTGAGCAGTCTTTTGTGACACCCTACGAATCGCGGTTTGTCACCTCCCCTGATGCGCCGCGCTGGCAAGACCTGAGTATCGAAGAACCGGGCGCAGAACGTGCGCGATCATCGGCGATGCCCGTCGTGGATCAGGACCGTGACAGCGCTGCGGCCCGCGCCTTTGACCTGCTGCGCACACGGTTGCGCCAAACCACGCAGGAACATGGCTGGACCAACATCGCCGTGACCGCGCCAACCTCTGGGTGCGGCAATACTTTTACAGCCGTCAATCTTGCGCTGAGCCTGTCGCGCATCGCGGGGTCACGCACGGTTTTGATGGATTTCAACATGCGCAACCCCGGGGTTGCGGCCGCGTTTGACATGCAAGCGCGCGGCGCATTGGTCGACTATTTGGACGGCAGCGTCGCGATGGCCGATCACATGGTCCGGTGCGGCGACACATTGGCGCTGGGGCTCAACAACGGTCCCCATGCAGGTGCTGCCGAAACGCTTCAGGATCCGGCCACGGCACGGACGCTGGAACGGATGCAGGCGGCCCTTCAGCCGGAACTCGTGATCTATGACATGCCGCCGATGCTGGCCTATGATGATCTGTCTGCCTTTTTGCCGCAGCTTGACGGTGTCTTGATCGTTTCTGACGGGACCCAAACAACGGCACGCCAATTGACGGAATGCGAACGGATGTTGGACGGACGAGTGCCGTTATTGGGCATTGTGCTGAACCGCGCGCGTCGGTCGAGCGTTGCGCGGTACACCTGACCCCCCAACGCCTCATTCCCCTGTGGAATTTGCTTAGAATGCCCTATAATCGCCAGATTGTAATGGTTTGAACGGGTTAAAACGGGGCCATGCGCGCGCTTGCGCCCTCACTGTTTGATATTGGGATACGCAGGCTCATGGGTCCGATTTATTCGTTGGATGATTTTCTTGACATGCTGCGCCGCCGGGCGCGGCTGATCGCGATTGTGACCCTCTTGGGCGGCGTCGCTTCTGTGATCTATGCCCTGACGCAACAACATATGTATCAGTCAGCTGAGGTCATCCAGATTGAGCAACCCAAGATAGCGAATGATCTGGCTCCCTCAACGGTCGAGGGATCATCGGCGCGCCGGTTGCAGCTTATTGAACAACAATTGATGGCCCGCAGCAGCCTGACTGACCTGATCGAAAAATTCGATCTATATGACGATCTACCGGGCTTGCGCCCTTCTGAGAAAGTGGACTTGCTGCGCAGCGCTGTGACCATCACGGGGCTCGCTGCCGCCCGCGAAGGGTTTTCGGATGATGGGACAATTTCGGTTCTGACAATCACCGCCGAGATGGACAGCGCCGAACGCGCCCAGGCCGTGGCGCATGAATTTGCCGACCGAACCCGCGCCCTGTCTGCCACCCGGCGGCAGGAACAAACGCGTGAAACCTTGGAGTTTTTCCAAAAGCAGGAAGAAAACGTCGTTCGCGACATTGCAGCGCTCGAAGAAGAACTCGAAGCATTCCGTAGTGATAATGATCTGTCCATTGAGGGCAGCGTTGCATTTCGCCGCGATGAGATTGCCAGCCTGAACAGCGCCATCCTTGCCCTGGACCGCGACATTATCGCCGCCCAATTGGCGCGCAACCGCATTGATCCTGCGGCGCGTGCCATCACCGCGCAACGCCTCAAGGACGATCTTGACGCGCAGCTGATCAGCCTGACATCACAGCGCGGCCTGTTGGATGAACGCCGCGCTGCACTGGCCGCAAGCATCCAGACCACGCCAGAGATCGAGCGTGCATTGGCCAGTTTTGAGCGGCGGATGGCCCAGCTTCAGGGCCAACTTGAGGTTATCGCAACCCGCCGGAACGAGGCCGAGGTTGGGTTTTCCCTGGAAGCCGCAGCCCGTGGTGAGCGCCTGATCACCCTCGAAGAGGCACAAATACCAGATTACCCCTACACAAGGAGCCGTAAAACGCTGGCGGCCGTGGGCGGAATGGCATCCGTTATTGCGGCTGTTGTTTTGGCGTTCCTGCTCGAACTGCGCCATCCGGTCCTGCGCACCGCGCGCCAAATGGAGCGCGAAATAGGGCTGCGCCCGGTGATCGCGATTGCCGAAACGCCGAAACTGAAGAACCGCAAGGGCATCGCCAAAAGCTGGCAAGACCGACAGAAAGCCGGGCAACAGGGCCGCGCCGCACGGTTGGCACGAAACGCACAGGCCCCAAAGAGCTGACTTGACCCGATGGCCGTACTGCACCCACAACCGTTGCAGATACCCGTTGCCGGACAAAGGACCGTCATTTGAAAATCGCCTATATCCTCAACACCTATCCGCAGCCTTCACACAGTTTTATCCGCCGTGAGATTCGCGCGCTTGAGGCAGCCGGTCACGAGGTGCTGCGTTTTGCGATGCGCGCGACGTCTGACACTCTGGTTGAACCGCAAGACACATCCGAGGCGTCGAAAACTGACTATGTGTTGGGCGAAGGCGCTGGCCCAATTGCCAAATGCGTCTGGCAGATGTTGCGCAAAGATGCGGCTGCGTTCTTTGCCGCGGTGCAGGTTGCGTGGAAAATGGGCCGCGCATCCGAGGTGGGCGTGCTGCGTCATCTGATTTATCTGGCCGAGGCGTGTTATGTCGCGGCCCGGTGCGAGGCCGAAAATGTATCCCATGCCCACGCCCATTTTGGCACCAATGCGACCGCCGTTGCTCTGTTGGCCCATATGCTCGGCGGTCCAGAATATTCGTTTACGGTGCACGGCCCGGAAGAGTTCGACAGCCCGCGGGCGTTGTCTTTGGGCATCAAGATGCACCACGCGGCCATTACCATCGCAATCAGCCACTTTGGCCGCAGCCAGCTGTGCCGCTGGGCTGTGCCTGACGATTGGGACCGCATCGAGGTTGTGCATTGCGGCATTGAGCCCGCCAACTTTGCCCAGATTATACCGCTGACCAAAGGGCCGCGCCGCCTTGTTGCCATCGGCCGTTTCGTTGAGCAAAAAGGCCAACTGGCGTTGGTTGCCGCACTGGCGCAGGTGGCCAACAAAGACGTCCATCTGACCCTGATCGGTGACGGCGAAATGCGCGGGCAAATCGAGGCTTCGATTGCCAAGCACAAGCTTAAAGACCGTATCACGCTGACAGGATGGGTCGATGAAGCGCGGGTTCAATCAGAGATCATCACAGCCCATGCGCTGATCATGCCCAGTTTTGCCGAAGGACTGCCGATGGTGGTGATGGAAGCAATGGCGGCGGCCCGCCCGGTGATCGCCACATATATCGCCGGCACCCCGGAATTGGTAAAAGACGGTGAGACCGGATGGCTGGTGCCGGCCGGGGATGTGCAAGCGCTTGCGCAAGCGATTGATGCTTTTGCCACAACACCGCTGATCAAGCTCAGCAAAATGGGCAAGGCAGGACGCGCGCGGGTGTTTGAATGCCATGACGCGTCTCAAGAAGCGGCCAAACTCGCAACACTCATGCGCGGCTAGCGGCACTCCTTCAAAGGGCTAACGCCCGCGCACCCATCGATTGTCACTGCGAAATATCGGCGAGCGCACGGCGGTGCGCACAGCCATGAAAACGCCAAAGGCAACCGGATCGCGCAAGGCCCGCGTCCAAAGCGGTGCCGCCCCATCCATTGGATCGTCATTGCTGATCAACGCCGGATAAAGCACCTCAATCTCCGCCACTCCCGCATCCTGACGACGGCGTACCCGCACCAAGGCGGCAAACCCTTCAATCATCGGCCAGTCGTAGGCCGCAGGCACAGCAATCCGCTCATCCGGTGCAAAATTGAGCCGGGCAAATGTATCGTCCGATATGATATCCGGCCATGCACCCCAGCGCGCACGCCCTGCCCGGTTCATCGCAAACACCCCAAAACCGGGCACGCCCCTGGTCATAAAGGGGACCCCGCGCCAAAATCGCGTGTAATGGCGCGTGACCACACTATCGCCCACCGTGACATTCGGCTGACCGCTGGCATAGCGGGCTGTGCCCGTTGCCAGAGCTTGCGCCAATTGCGCGATCAAGGGCGGCGACACAGCCACGTCAGCATCCAGATAGATCAGCGCATCGCCCTGCGCCGCCTCTTCGCCCGCATTCAACGCGCTCAACTTGCCGCCTTGCGGCAGATCCAGCACCGTGAGCGCCCAACCTTTCAGCAGCGCCCGTTCTTCGTATCCTTGCGCAACCGCGCCCGTATCATCGGTACAGCCATTTGCAATCACGATCATTTCAACAGATGCCGCCACAGGGTCCGACGCCAAGAGCGCCTCCATGCAGCCCGGTAAATACAACGCCTCATTGTGCGCCGGGATCAGAATACTGAGCGTTTTCATTGTGCCGCGACCAACGCATCCCAGCGCGGATTGTCGTCATCCAGATGCCGCAATGCCCCCCACGATCCCCATTTTGTAGGGGCATAAATGTCTGAATAGGCAGTGAACAACTGCCCCCCCACGGCCTGCCATCCCGCCAGCAGCGTTGTATAAAGCGTGCCCATCTCAGGGGAAAAATTGATGTAGTGAAAAAACGCAGTCAGCTCTGCATCATCAACCTGCGCGCCAAGGCCCACGATATGACTGCCGCCCTCATACATGATCAGGTCCAGCCCTCGCGCCCGCGCCACTGCCGCGTGATAGGGCCAGACGCGCCCAATAAGATCGGCCAAGGTGTCATTGATATCGTCGCTGACCGCCCCGTCATGTAAATCACGGCCCGCAAGTGCAGCGGCGTGATCAAACCGATGTGCAGCGACATAATTCTGTTCCGCTTCCGCTGTCAGCCCTTCGGCCGCCGCCGCCGCTTGGGCCCGCGTCAGACTTTCGTCCAGCCAGCCTTTGACCTGCGCTTTACGATCATCAGCACCTAAGATACCTCCAAAATATCCCGTCACCGCATAGGCATCAAAGGCACTTGCAGGCGCTGCGATGCCTTCGGCCTGCACCAAGGGCGCATCAAGCACGTCGGTTTCCAGGCCCAGCCAACCCGTCTGGCTGGAAATAACATTGACCAGCCGCGCATCACCCTGATCGCCAAACACATCGGTCCAGATGCGCGCGACCTCGGCGGCGCGCAAACCGTAATACTGCATCCATTTGTCTTTTTGATCCCAGCGCGCCAGCGACTGCACATCGGCCCAGACCGCCTGTTCAAATTGCCAATTCCAGACCTCGTTTGAAAACTCTACATAGACGGTTAATTCAGGGTCGAGATTGTCGCGCACATAACGCGCAAAACGGCGCACAAAATCATCATCCGCAAGATGCGGCATGTTGAACCATGCGTCTGTTTCCACCTCATTGGCGAGCGCCACCATCACCTCGACCGGGACACCGCTGACAAAGCTCGCGTCGCCGGGCTTTGGCCGATCCGCCCATGTATTCAGGGCTGTGTTGTTGGTCGCCATCCAATCCATGAACCGCAACGCACGGAAACCGCCAATCCGGCTGGTCCACGCCGGATTGAACACCGCGCCTTTGTCAAATCGGTCGGCATTGTCCAGCTTGACCACCGATATATTGCGCGGCGGGTTGGTCGTATTGATCCGCTGCACGCGGATATCCACACTGCCCGGACCGGGGACATAGTCAAACGTCACTTCGCCCGTTCCGTACCGCACGTTTTGCGCACGTCCCGCAACCTCAATCACACCTTTGCCGTCAAATCGCAGACGATACCGACCCTTGAGCGACACCGCCGCTTCCGGCATGTCCGTCAGGATCAACGTGCCAATACTGCTCAGCTCGCGTGGCATTTTGAGCGGCCAGCCATCGCCGTCTAAATATCCGCCAGCGACCAATTCGGCATATTCCATGCCGCCATACCTTCCCGGTTTATGGCCAAGCCAAGGGCGCGCGGTTTTCATCACATCCATGAACGGCTGCTGCGTGCTCCAATCCGCGACGCTTGCAAGGCCGATGCCCACGGCACCGCTGCCCGGGACGGTCCCTGCGGGCGCTTGCACAACATCGACCGCTGGGGTTTGCGGCATGGTTGCGGGCGGGCCAGTGGGCGCGGCAGGCGCACTTGCCGCACGTGCCGGCGTTGCGGGCGGCACTGGTGCGACGGCGATCCCGTCATAGGCGCGCACCGCTTCCCATGCGATGCGTTGCAATGTGCGGGCAAGATCAGCATCCGGCGCGTCAAATGCCTTGCCCCACCGATCGTTGAATGCATTGGGAAGGCCCAGCGGGTCGGCCCCCGTAATAGTGGCATATTGCACCATTGCCACAAAATAATGCCCCAGATCACTCAGATGAATGTCATCGGAAAAAAACGCACCAATGGCGGTAACGCCCGGCACGCGCTCTGCTGCTATCTCATCATAAAGGCGCGCCATCGCCTGTCCTGCCGGAATCAATGCGATGCTGGCCGTTTCGGTGCGGTTGCCCGCCGCCACTGATGCAACGATCCCTTGCCAAATCGGTAAATCCTGATCCAGTCGCGCGCGCCACGGCACATCGGCCTGTAAGTCATGCTCAACCGCAACCCCGGTGCCGCTGTTGAGGCTGTGCCATGTTTCTTGCAAATAAACTTTGGTGTCGGGGTTTGCCGCCACAGCCAGACCAAAAAACGCCTGCGCATACACTTCGGTGTCTGACCACTGGGTATGATTGGCCAGCGGCATCGCTTCGGTCAGGATCAGATGAGACGTAGCTCCATCCGGTAATACCGCACGCGCATCGACACCCTCGGCCTTGTCCGATTCCTCCCAGTTATAACGCAGCCGCGCGCCGTTGATGATCTGCGCGCGCACGGTTCCTTGGCCTTGGCCCGCGCGCAGCGCTTCTTGCAGCATGTCGGGGCCATCAGTGCCAAACAGGCTATGGCCCACCATCAGGATAGACAGGACCGTACCAAGCCCGTTCATGCTGCGACCCCGGTTTCGGGGTGCCGCTGGATCACGTCCCAGACGACCTGCTGCATCAGCTGGGCCGCCTCGGGTTTGGGGGCGATTGCGGCGCTACCATCGGCGCGCATCAATTGATATGGCGCGCCAATGGGATCACGGTGATATAGCACAGAAAAATGCGTTAACGCCACAAGATAGGCCCCTAAGTCATTGAAATGGATCGTGTCAGGCGTGCCGTCATCCCGCTTCGTAAACAGATCATGTAGCGTTGTGATTCCCCCGACACCACCCAATGCCTCAACTGCGCGCACGAAACTGGCCATGACTTGGCCTGCCGGGATCAGGTGGATCGGCGCATCGGTGCTGGCCAATGCTGGATACGTCACCCGCCCCTGCCAGTATTTTCGCAAGTCCCTGTCAATACGGGCAAGCCATCCGTTGCCATCGTCCGTGTGATGCCACGTCTCATATAGATAGATGCGCGTATCCGGGTTTGCATTCCACGCCAAATCGGCCCACCGCGCCAGATAGCGGGCCGCATCATGATAGCGGATTGCGTCGGTGATCTCGACCATTTCGGTGAGCACAACAGCATCATACGCGCCCGATCCAATCGCCTGCTTGGCATCGCGGTACTTGGGGTGGTCATTTTCCTCAGCAAACCCGTTGATCACTTCGCCGGGTTCCCAATGTTGCTTGAGCGAGGTGCCCCATCCCACCTGGCTGTTATACCGATGTCGCGTTCCTGCCAGTTGCGCCAGCATTGCAGGCATATCGCGGCCCACCAGCGAATGACCCAGATGAAACACGTTTAATGCGCCCGCTGGCTTTGGCAAAGGCTGGGCATAAAGCGCGCGCGCCTTATCTGCGCCGATGTCGCGGCGCGATTGCCACGCCACAGCACCCGTCCCAGCAAGGGCAAGTCCAAGGCCCATTACGGCCACAGCAGAACGGCGCGTGAGATGCGGCATTTCAAGCTCCTTTGCCTTTATCCTGCCCAATCGCCACGCCCGTTACAAGGTGATCTGC
>TARA_R110002094_G_scaffold51336_10_pt1 | contig 11063 bp, 10 predicted proteins | sample TARA_R110002094 | Tara Oceans TARA_R110002094 (sample SAMEA4397409) | marine metagenome | biome: Polar Biome; feature: [MIX] marine epipelagic wind mixed layer (ENVO:01000061); material: water (ENVO:00002006), including particulate matter (ENVO:01000060) such as... | depth 10-100 m
CACCTGCCTTATAAACGCACCAATTCAATCAATTGCCTTGATGCGGCGGACAAAGCCCGCATCAAGCCGCGTCTGGCCCGGGCAATGGCGGTATTTGCCGAGAGCGGCGTTCAGCCAACCTTGCGCGCTACACCGCTGACCCCGCCGGAGTTGATCCAAGCCTGCAGCACAGATGGCTGGTCCGATCCTTATTCTGAATCTGTGGTGATGACCGCCCCCTTGCAGTCAGTGTTCAATCACGGCGATTTTGAGGTTTTTGATGATCCCGCCCCGCAATGGATTGCCGACTACATGGCACTGACCATGGACCGAACCATTGATGCGACTGCTATTACAAAAGCGCTCTCCGCCATTGAAAAACCGGTTCGCTTCTTCCGTGTTGCCGCGCCGGGTCAGTGTCTTGGCGTGGCCGTTGCCGTGATTCAGGGGACATTGGTCGGTCTGTTCGGTCTGGCGGTGGCACAAGCTGCACGCCGCACCGGGCTTGGCCGCACACTCAGCCATGCCGCTCTGGCCTGGGGCGCCGACAATGGCGCCAGCACCGCATGGCTGCAGGTGGAGGCGGGCAATTTGCCTGCCAGACGGCTCTATGACGCGCTTGGCTTTGGCGAACGCTATCGCTATGCCTATCACAGTTTCAACACTGCCAGCGACCAACTCGGACAGATAGAATGACAGTTCAGAACATCGTGCTGGTGGCGGCCTGTGCCCTGCTTGACCGGGATAATCGCATTCTGCTGGCCCAGCGCCCACAGGGAAAGCCGATGGCCGGATTGTGGGAGTTTCCGGGGGGCAAGGTGGAAACCGGGGAAACCCCGGAGGCCAGTCTGATCCGCGAATTGCAGGAAGAACTTGGTGTTACCGCCACTCTGCCCTGTCTCGCGCCATTGACCTTCGCCAGCCACTCATATGATGATTTTCACTTGCTGATGCCACTTTACGTGTGCCGCCGCTATGAAGGTCCGGCAGGACTGGGCTCGGGATATGGCCGGGAAAACCAGGCTTTGAAATGGGTCCGCCCCCGCGATTTACAGAATTATGACATGCCGGTCGCTGACATTCCCCTGATTCCCCATCTGGTCGACTTGCTGGGTTAAGGCCCGTTTCTGTTTAGATCATTTGACCGGTTTAGCCTGTCCCGCCTTTTCACCTGCCGGGGTTTCCGGCACGCCCAGCGCATCAGCCAGACGCGTTCTGGCCGAGCCCGGCCGCAATGGTTTTTGCTGACTCTCATGAGGAGCCCAACCCGACAGCGAGATGATCTGAAACGTGGCCGGCACCTTGCCATCTGCTTCGGCAAAACGATTTGCGTACAGTGTCATCGCCCGCATCACAACATCGCGGCGCAGCGGTTGCAGCGCGCCTGAGCGCAGAATATTGGTCGCCCCCATGGCGCGCAGATCGGACAGTAGCCGCAGCGGGTTGCTGTAACGCACGACCAGAGTGTCGATGTCCGCAACGGGCAGAGCAAAACCTGCTCTCTGCAACAGCGAACCCATGTCCCGCATTTCACCAAAAGGCAGAATACGCGGCGCGGCACCGCCCAGAATTTCGCTTTCCGCTTCCAGCATCACCTGACGCAATTCAATCAAGGTGTCACCACCAAGCAGCGCCCCCAGAAACAGCCCGTCCGGCTTCAGAGCGCGGCGCAATTGTATCAGCGTTCCCGGCAGATCATTGGCAAATTGCAACGACAGTACCGATGTAATCAGATCATAGCAGCCGCCATTTTCCGGCAGATCGCCAAGCCGCCTGTCCGATTCATTGCGGGGGTGATCAATATCGGCATTTGCAAACCCCCTGCCGGCAGAGGCAATGTGGACCTTGCCGGTCGCCAGCAGCGCCTGTGCCAGAGCCTCATCAGGGGCATCCACATCCAGCGCATGTTCAAAGCTGCGGCTGACCGCTTCAAGTCGCTCCACCAGATCGAGGATCGCCGATTGTCGAAGGAAACCGGCATCGGCAAAGCGTTGCTTACAAGCCAAAGCCCTGCGCCGCCGCGCCGAAAGCAATACATGATCGAAAAGAGCCGGCACATTGGACATGATTTACGCTAGACCGTTTCCTGATTGTGAAAGCCGTTCAGACCGCCAAATGCTGAAATCTCGCAGACGACGAAACGCGCAATTGCACCTGGACTGATGCGGCACTGGAGCGCTGCAACAGCCAGCTTACATGCCCTCGAGCCGCTCAGCCATTTCATTGATGAGCCGGGAAGCCTCGTCCATCTGCGTCACCATTTGCGCTTCACTCCGCTGCACCCGATCATTCACCTGATCGCGGGTAGCGCGCAGATTTTCCAGCTCTTTTTCCAGAGCCGTCACACGGTTGCGTAATTCGAATACTTCGTCCTGTCCCATCACGCCGGCCATGACGGTCAGACGCTGGTCGCCAATTTCGCCAAAGGACGAGCGCAACTGTTTGACCATCGTGTCAAACTGCTCCGCCAGCAACTGTAAATGGCTTTCCTGGCCATCCTCACAGGCCATCCGGTAGCTGCGGCCGTTTATGTTAACTGTAATCTGCGCCATGATGCGTTCACTGTTCTTCCCGAAAGCTAAAACTTTTACAGGTCTGCCTTACCGGATCAGTTGGTCTGGCCCCTCAATCGGGTGACCATTGATAAGCCTGCCTTAGTTTGCCTGATTCTCCAAAACCACGCGGATCGTTTCCATTGATTTTGCCAGCCGGCGGGACACATCTTTGGTGGCCTGCTGCACCGACTGTGCCCTGCCCTCGGCCTGATCCAGGCGTGCCGCAAGTCGTTTGCGTTCGTCGTTCATCCGATTGAATTCTGCGCGAAGATCACCCTGATTTTCATCAAGTTTGAGACGGTACTCCACCGCCTTGCGCAAATGCTGTACAGAATCTGTCAACCGCTCCAGCGACCCATTGAGATCCGTTTGCGCGCTGGCCGCCTTAGTTGCTGTGGCCTGTGGTGCAGGCGTCTGCTTGCGGGAAGAATTGGACGCATCAGAAGCAGGGATCGCCACCGAAGGTTTTGAAAAAGGTCGTTGGGCCATGAGCTGCCACATTGTTATGCCTGACAGCGGATCAGGGTGTAGTCACACTGTCCAGGCGGGTTGACCACTGTTGCGACATCAGGCTTCCAAGTTCAACGATTTGAACGCTGTCAACACAATACACAACAGTCCAAGACACAGACCCGGAAACAGGCGAATATACGGCGAACCATGCTGCGATCCAGTCTGCAACAACTGATTTCCAGCAATTCCCCGCCGGATTGGTGTCCTCCCTGCAAAGTTTGCCTTTTTGCGAGGATTCGCACAAGTCCTTTTATGACAATGGCTTGGTCAGACTTCATTATACGCTGCTGGAAGCCGGCCGCGACGTTTTGTCAGGCCCGTACGCTGCGTTGGACCAAGTACCGGCCCAGTCGATGGCCGGCTCACTAGCAATAACCGCGTGCGCGCCCGATTGACTCACCGCTTCCAGATGCTATGTGTCTGCGCGAATAGTACAGATGAAACACACAAAAAACGGGACCTGTCCTGCCGCAAAGGGCCTTGAACGCGGTTGACGCGTTGATCCCCTGGAACGATCAACATGATTGCTTCGGGCCTTCAGTGCGCATAAATTCAGGCACAGCATCCGCATCGGAATCAAATTCCTTCCAAATGGGATCAAGGGACTCTTTCAATGACAAATAGTGAAAAACATACACGCATGGCAAATGCCATTCGCGCGCTTGCAATGGATGCGGTACAGGCTGCAAATTCCGGCCACCCTGGCCTGCCCATGGGCGTGGCGGATATCGCTACGGTTTTGTTCACAAAATTCATGAAATTCGATCCTGTCGAATCCAAATGGGCCGATCGTGATCGCTTCGTTCTGTCCGCCGGCCACGGCTCAATGCTGCTTTATTCCCTGCTCTATCTGCTGGGGTATGAAGACATGACACTGGATGAATTGAAGAATTTCCGCCAGTTGGGGTCCAAAACCGCCGGCCATCCCGAATATGGTCACGCCAGCGGCATTGAAACCACAACCGGGCCACTGGGTCAGGGCATTGCCACTGCTGTTGGCATGGCCATGGCTGAAAAGAAGCTGGCCGATGAATTCGGCTCAAAAGTTGTCGACCACCATATCTATGTCCTGGTCTCTGATGGCGATCTCATGGAAGGTATCAGCCATGAGGCGATCTCGCTGGCAGGTCATCTTGGCCTCAACAAGCTGATCGTGCTGTTTGACAATAACGGCATCTCGATTGACGGTCCGTTGTCGCTGTCTGAGTCCGGCGACCAGATCAAGCGTTTTGAAGCGGCCAACTGGAACACGCTGTCCGTTGACGGCCATGACGAGAAGGCCATCACGGAGGCGATTGAGGCCGCGCAGGATAGCGACAAGCCGACCATGATTGCCTGTAAAACCACAATTGGATTTGGCGCGCCCAACAAAGCCGGAAAATCAGCTGCCCATGGCGCTCCGCTGGGCGCGGAAGAGATTGCCGGCGCACGCAAGAATCTGGGGTGGGATTACGCGCCCTTTGAAATACCCAGTGATGTTCTTGATGCCTGGCGCATTGCCGGGTTGCGGTCCTCTCAAGCCCACAAGGAGTGGAACAAGCGCTTCGCCGGATTGAATTCCGATCTGCAATCCGAATTTGAGCGCCGCATGAGAGGCACTCTGCCGGCAGGGTTCGGACAGGCCATTCTGGATTACAAGAAAGAACTGTCCAATGAGCCGCCAACCATGGCGACCCGAAAATCTTCGGAAGCTGCGCTGGAAGTGATCAATGCGGCGATTCCTGAAACCATCGGCGGATCTGCAGATCTGACCGGTTCCAACAACACCCGGACGAAGGGTATGGTGGCGTGGTCGGCCGACGATTTTTCCGGCCGTTTTGTGCATTATGGCATCCGTGAGCACGGCATGGCTGCGGCGATGAATGGCATGGCTCTGCATGGTGGCCTGATTCCCTATTCCGGCGGATTTCTGATTTTTTCCGATTATTGCCGCCCGTCGATTCGTCTGGCTGCCCTGATGGGCCTGCGCGTCATTCATGTTCTGACCCATGATTCCATCGGTCTTGGCGAAGATGGTCCGACCCATCAGCCTGTTGAGCATCTGGCGGCCTTGCGCGCTATTCCCAATCTCAACGTATTCCGTCCCTGCGATGCCGTTGAGACAGCCGAGTGCTGGCAACTGGCGCTGGAGCAGGAAACGACGCCAAGCGCCATCGCCCTGACCCGCCAGAACCTGAAACCCGCCCGGTTTGAGTTTGACAGCGACAATCTGTGCGCACGCGGCGCTTACGAGGTGGTCATTCCTGAAGGCGAAAGCGCCGGTGTCACCCTGTTTGCCTCAGGCTCCGAGGTGGAAATTGCCATTGCGGCCAGCGAACTTTTGAACCAGGCTGGCCACAGCACCAGAGTTGTATCCGTCCCCTGTTTTGAACTCTTCGAAGCCCAGAGCGCGGAATACAAGGCGGCCACGATTGGAACATCCCCGGTCAAGATTGCTGTCGAAGCCGCCATCGAAATGGGCTGGCGTCGCTTTATTGGCGACAATGGCGGGTTTGTCGGCATGACGGGCTTCGGTGCCTCTGGTCCCTATAAGGAACTGTACGAACATTTCGGAATTACCGCGCAGGCTATTGTTGATCTGGCCAAGGCGAAACTTTCTGAATAGGGTTGCTGCGCGCGAAACGACTTTGCTGAATTTACTTATTGCCCCCTGGGGAAAGGATCATTCGAATGACTGTAAAAGTTGCCATTAATGGTTTTGGACGGATCGGCCGCAATGTTTTGCGCGCCATCATCGAATCCGGACGCACCGATATTCAGGTCGTCGCTCTGAATGATCTCGGCCCGGTTGAAACCAACGCGCATCTGATGCGCTATGATTCCGTGCATGGCCGGTTTCCCGGCACGGTCACAGTGGATGGCGATACGATTGATGTCGGCCAAGGCCCGATCAAGGTTACCGCGATCCGCGATCCGAAGGATCTGCCATGGGGCGATGTCGATGTGGCGCTGGAATGCACCGGCATTTTCGCCAGTCGCGACAAAGCCGGCCTGCATCTGGAAAATGGTTCCAAGAAGGTTCTGATTTCCGCGCCCGGCGGCTCTGACGTCAAGACGATTGTCTATGGCGTCAATCATGCAAGCCTCACCGCCGACGACAAAATCGTCTCCAATGCGTCCTGCACCACCAATTGCCTGTCGCCCGTCGTTTATGTGCTGAACAAGACCATTGGCATCGAAAAGGGCTTCATGACCACCATCCACTCCTATACCGGCGATCAGCCGACGCTGGATACGATGCACAAGGATCTGTATCGCGGCCGTGCCGCCGCCCTGTCGATGATCCCGACCTCCACCGGTGCTGCCAAGGCGGTGGGTCTGGTCCTGCCGGAATTGAATGGCAAGCTTGATGGTGTGGCGATCCGCGTACCCACGCCGAATGTCTCGGTGGTCGATCTGACCTTCATTGCGTCACGCCAGACCAGCGTTGAGGAAATCAACGGTGCAATTCGCGCCGCTGCCGATGGCGAATTGAAAAACGTTCTGGGCTATACCGACGAACCGCTGGTGTCATCCGACTTCAATCATGACCCGCATTCGTCTGTGTTCCACATGGACCAGACCAAAGTAATGGATGGGACCATGTGCCGGATTCTGACCTGGTACGATAATGAATGGGGTTTCTCCAACCGCATGAGCGATACAGCCGTTGCAATGGGCAAATTGAACTGATTGAGAAAGGGCTGCTTCGGCAGCCCTGACTTTTTGGTGCGAGCCTTTTTACGGGCCGGACCATGACAAACACATCTGTCATTGGGGAGAGCACATGTCGCCGGATCAAGTTCTGAAATTCTGGTTCGATGAACACACTGCCGAGGATTGGTTTGGCGGCAAAGCCGAGTTTGATGATCAGGTCGAGGCCCGCTTTGGTGACCTTCTGGTCCAGGCTGAGAAATGCGAATTGTTTGGCTGGCGCAGCACGCCGCAGGGACGCCTTGCCGAAATCATCGTTCTGGATCAGTTCACGCGTCAGCTGTTTCGCGGCCAGAAGCGCGCCTTTGCCAGTGATCCGCTGGCTCTGGCCCTGGCCCAGGAAGCCGTTGCCAGCGGCGATGATCTGAAGCTGGAAGATCGCCAGCGCCCGTTTCTCTATATGCCCTATATGCATTCCGAGAGCCCTGTCATCCAGGAACAGGCGATCCGCGTGTTCGCCACATTGGGCAACGAAAACGATCTCGACTATGCGAAAAAGCATCAGGCGGTAATCGAGCGTTTCGGACGCTTCCCGAAACGCAATGACGCGCTTGGACGTGTCAGCACCGCTGAAGAAGAGGCCTATATGGCCGACGCCGGAAGTTCAATGTTCTGAAGGACCCGTTCATGTCTGAATTCAAAACACTCGATGATCTTGATCCCTCCGGGAAAACCTGCCTTGTCCGGGTTGATCTGAATGTCCCCATGGCGGACGGCAAGATCACCGATATGACCCGCATAGACCGCATTCTGCCCACCCTTCAGGAACTCTCCGGCAAGGGCGCGAAAGTAGTTTTGCTGGCCCATTTCGGGCGGCCGAAAGGCCAGATTCTGCCGGAGCTGTCACTGCGCCAGATTGTCCCTGCGCTGACCCATGCGCTGGGAAAGCCGGTCGCCTTTGCTGCAGATTGTGTCGGCGAGACGGCGCAGCAGGCTGTCGCTGCTCTTGTGCCCGGCGAAGTCATTCTTCTGGAAAATACCCGGTTTTATCCAGGCGAAGAGGAAAACGATCCCGATCTGGCGCGGCAGATGGCAAAGCTCGGTGATGTGTTCATCAATGACGCCTTTTCAGCCGCCCACCGCGCCCATGTTTCCACCGAGGGCCTCGCCCGCCTGCTGCCGGCCTATGCCGGCCGCACCATGCAGGCCGAGCTGGAAGCGCTGGAAGCCGGTCTTGGCAATCCGGCCGCGCCGGTGATGGCCATTGTCGGCGGTGCCAAAGTGTCCAGCAAGCTAAATCTGCTGCAGAACCTGATGACCAAAGTCGATATGCTGGTCATCGGCGGCGGCATGGCCAACACCTTTCTGGCGGCACAGGGCAAGGATGTCGGCAAGTCGCTGTGCGAGCATGATCTGGCGGATACGGCGCGGCGGATTATGGATACAGCTGCCGAGAATGAGTGCGAAATCATTCTGCCGGTCGATGCTGTGGTCGCCCGCGAATTCAAGGCCAATGCCGACCATGAGATTGTCTCCGTGGACCGGATTCCAGGCGATGCGATGATGCTGGATGTGGGACCGGATTCTGTCGCGCTGATCAAGTCAAAGCTCGACACCACCCGCGCACTGGTCTGGAATGGCCCGCTTGGGGCATTTGAAATGGAGCCGTTCGACAAGGCCACTGTGGCCACCGCCAAACATGCAGCCGCGCTCACCAGCGCAGGTAAGCTGATATCTGTGGCAGGTGGCGGCGATACGGTTTCTGCCATGAACCATGCCGGCGTCGGCGACAAATTGAGCTATGTCTCCACTGCCGGCGGCGCATTTCTGGAATGGATGGAGGGCAAGCCCCTGCCGGGAGTTGATGCCCTCAAGGCCGCATAAGCGATTTCTCTAAAACGGACAGAAATTATGAGCATTCTTCACGACATCGCTGCATCGATGGTGACCAGAGGCCAGGGTATTCTGGCGGCTGACGAGAGCACCGGGACAATCAAGAAACGGTTCGACAGCATTCAGGTCGAAAGCACGCCGGAGAACCGCCGCGACTACAGGGAAATGCTGTTTCGCAGCGAAGCCATGAAAGATGCCATTTCCGGCGTGATCCTGTTTGAAGAAACGCTGGATCAGACAGCGCCGGACGGGACACGGCTGGTCGATCTGATTACCGCTGCCGGATCGATTCCCGGCATCAAGGTCGACAAGGGTGCCAAACCGCTTGCTGGTCATCCGGGCGAGACGGTGACAGAAGGCCTGGATGGGCTGCGCGAACGGCTGGCGGTATATCATGACAAGGGTGCGCGCTTTGCCAAATGGCGCGCCGTCATTGCCATTGGCGATGGCCGGCCCAGCTGGAACGCGGTCAAGGCCAACGCCCATGCTCTGGCACGCTATGCGGCGCTTTGCCAGGAAGCCGGGATCGTGCCGATCGTCGAACCGGAAGTCGCCATGGACGGACCCGATGCCGGCCATGATATCGATCAGTGCGCGGACGTCTCCCGCCGGGTGCTGAACGCGGTTTTCCGGGAACTCCACGATGCCGGGGTCGATCTTGAGGGCATCATCCTGAAACCCAATATGGTTGTGCCCGGCCAGCAATCCGGCCAGCGCGCCAGCGTTGAGGAAATTGCCGCAAAGACCCTCGCCTGCCTGAGGGCCGAAGTTCCGGCCGCTGTTCCCGGCATTGCCTTTTTATCCGGCGGCCAGTCCGATCTGGAGGCAACAGCTCATCTCAACGCAATGAATGCCGCCGCCAACCTGCCCTGGGCTCTGACATTTTCCTATGGCCGCGCCTTGCAGGCCGCGGCACTAAAAGCCTGGTGCGGAAAGGCCGAAAACCGCACTGCGGCGCAAACCGCCTTTGCCCACCGGGCGCGGATGAACGGTCTCGCCAGCGCTGGAAAATGGTCTGAAAGTCAGGAAGCATAATGGCAGACAAATACCGCACTGCCGTTCAACTTTATCTGGTCACTCCGCAATTTGATGACCGGACTGAATTCGCCGGCCTGCTGGAACGGGTTCTGCAGGCCGCGCCAGTGGCCGCGCTGCTGATCGCGCCGCGCAGCGAAAGCGATGCCTCCGACAGCTATCAAAATGACTGCAAGCTGCTGGCTCCGATTGCCCAGAAACACGGCGCAGCTGCCCTCACCCTGAACGACACCCAGATCAGTGGGCGTGCGGCAGCCGATGGCATTCACCTGACCGGCAATCTGAAAGAACTGAAAGATGTCATCAGCCGCTTTCAGCCCGCGAAGATTGTCGGCGCCGGGGCCATACGCAACCGCCATGACGCCATGGAAAAGGGCGAGGCGCTGCCGGATTATCTGCTGTTCGGCGATATGTTCGAGACAGAAGAGGCCGGCCCGGACACGGTTTTGGAACTTGCGGCATGGTGGGCCGATCTGTTTGAAATTCCCTGCGTGGCGATGGCCGGCAAACAGTTCGAAGATGTCGAAAACGCCGTGGCCACCGGAGCCGATTTCATTGGCCTCAACGGCTTTGTCTGGCAGCATGCCGATGGCCCCGAAGCTGCCATAAAGGCCGCCCATAAAGTGCTGCAGAACGACTAGCGCTTAAGTCTGGTCCCAATCTGGAATTTTGTCTGTTTTGCTGCGTCCGCTTTTTGTTTTTTTTCTGGTGTCCTTCTGGCTGATCAGCGCAACTGCGCAGGCGCAGGAGACGGCTGCGTCCGGCGCTGAAGCCGTGGACCCTGTTGCAGCGGAAACCGCAGCACCGCCCGCACAGCTTCCACCACCAATTCTGGATCCGGCATTCGGTGCCTATCAGCGCGGTTTTTATCTGGAAGCCTTTACGCTTGCACTGGAAAAGGCCGAGCAGGGTGATGCCCCCTCGCAAACCCTTCTGGGCCAGATTCTCTATCAGGGCGAAGGTGTGGAAAAGAATTACCGCCAGGCCGCCGACTGGTTCCGTCTGGCTGCCGCCTCCGGCGATCCGCAGGCCAAATTCGCCCTTGGCATGATGTATCTGAGTGGACATGGCGTGTTGCCCGACAAGGCCAAGGCAGCAGAAATGTTTGCCGAGGCCGGACAGACCGGCCATGCCGACGCGCTCTATAATCTTGCGCTGCTCTATCTGGAAGGCGAAGGCGTTGAACGCAAGGTCGGCGTCGCTGCGGCCTATCTGCGCCGTGCCGCACTTGCCGGACACGCCCTGGCCCAATACGCCCTCGGCGCAGCGTTTGACGATGGTGCCGGTGTGGCCCGCGATGCCGCAATCGCCGCTGAATGGTATGAAAAAGCCGCCCGTCAGGGCCAGATTGATGCGCAGATCGACCTGGCCACCATGCTCTATGAAGGCCGCGGCGTCGCGCAGGACCGCAGCGCCGCCGCCAACTGGTTTCTGCAGGCCGCCCGGGCCGGCAAT
>TARA_R110002094_G_scaffold179424_1_pt1 | contig 11061 bp, 8 predicted proteins | sample TARA_R110002094 | Tara Oceans TARA_R110002094 (sample SAMEA4397409) | marine metagenome | biome: Polar Biome; feature: [MIX] marine epipelagic wind mixed layer (ENVO:01000061); material: water (ENVO:00002006), including particulate matter (ENVO:01000060) such as... | depth 10-100 m
ATGATCCTGGTCGCCGGCGCCGTCCATTCGCGCCTGACCCGCCACGGTTTGCGCAATGCCTGTTCAATCAATGTCCGTTCGGCTGAGTGTTTCGATCCGCACTATGCCGCCGTGCTGATTGGTCTCGGGGCGACAACGGTCAATCCCTATCTCGCCTTCGAAACCGTGACGGCGGGCCAGGACAGTTCCGGCGGAGACGGTGCCGCCCGCATTCGCGCCAAACGGCTCAAGCTGGCGCTCGATGGCGGCCTGTTGAAAATCATCTCCAAAATGGGGATCTCGATCATTTCCTCCTATCGTGGTGGCTGCAATTTCGAAGTGCTTGGCTTGTCACGCGCTTTGGTCGAAGCCTATCTGCCCGGCGTGGTGAGCCGGATATCCGGTCTGGGCCTGCCGGGTCTGGAAGCGCGCACCGTCGACCTGCACCGCACCGCCTGGCGCGGCGAAGCCCGTCTGCCGATCGGAGGCTTCTTCCGTCAGAGGTCCAGCGGCGACCGGCATGCCGTGACCGCCGACTCGATCACCGAGCTGCAATCGGCCGTCAAACACAATGATGCCGCAGCCTGGAAACGCTACCGCGAAGCGCTCGACGCGCAAGGCGCGATCCAGTTGCGCGACCTGCTCGACATGCGCCCGCTCGGACCAAAACTCCCGGTCGACAGTGTCGAGTCGATCAATGGTATTCGCCGCCGTTTCGTCACACCGGGCATGTCGCTCGGTGCCCTCTCGCCGGAAGCCCATGGCGCACTCAATGTCGCGATGAACCGGATCGGGGCCAAATCGGTGTCCGGTGAGGGCGGCGAGGATCCGCGTCGCTACAAACCCTTGCCCAATGGCGACAATATGAATTCGGCCGTCAAGCAGATCGCCTCCGGGCGCTTTGGTGTCACGGCGGAATATCTCAACCAGTGCCGCGAGATCGAGATCAAGGTGGCCCAGGGCGCCAAGCCGGGCGAGGGCGGGCAATTGCCCGGCTTCAAAGTCACTGACTTCATCGCCAGGATGCGTCTGGCCACGCCGGGCGTCTCGCTGATCTCGCCGCCGCCGCATCATGATATCTATTCGATCGAGGATCTGGCGCAGCTGATCTATGATCTCAAACAGATCAATCCGCGCGCCCGGGTCGGCGTCAAGCTGGTCGCCTCTGCCGGGGTGGGTGCGGTCGCGGCCGGCGTTGCCAAGGCCAATGCCGACATCATCAATATCTCCGGCAGTGTCGGCGGCACCGGTGCGGCCTCGTTGAGCTCGATCAAATTTGCCGGCGGACCGCTCGAACTCGGCCTTGCCGAGGCACACCAGATGCTGTCGCTGAACGGCTTGCGTGAACGCATTACGCTGCGCGCCGATGGCGGCATGCGGTCCGGCCGCGATATCGTCATCGCGGCGATGCTCGGCGCCGAGGAATTCGGCATCGGTACCGCATCCTTGCTGGCGCTCGGTTGCCTGATGGTGCGCCAATGCCATTCCAACACCTGCCCGGTGGGTATTTGCACCCAGGATGACGATCTGCGCCTGCGCTTCGGCGGCGCGCCGGACTATGTCGTCAATCTGATGACCTTCCTGGCCCAGGATGTGCGCGAAATCCTCGCCGGTCTCGGCGCAAAGGATCTGGAGGATGTGATCGGCCGTACCGATCTGCTCGACCAGGTCTCGCGTGGTTCCGAAGCGCTCGATGATCTCGACCTCAGCGCCATCATGGCGCGGGCCGATGCGGCCGAACGTCCGGCCCGTTCGACCCGTGAACAACGCAATCCTGTCGCGCCAAGCCTGGATGAGCAGATCATCAAGGATGCCGCGCCGGTCTTCGCCCGTGCCGAGAAGATGCAGCTCGATTATGCGGTCAAGAATACCGACCGCGCTGTCGGGACGCGAACCTCGTCGGAAATCATTCGCGTGTTTGGCGGTGCCGGTCTGGCCGATGATTATCTGACGCTGAAACTGCGCGGTTCCGCCGGTCAGTCGCTGGGGGCATTCGCGACCGCCGGCCTGCGGATCGAGCTTGATGGCGACGCCAATGATTATGTCGGCAAGGGCCTGTCCGGCGCGACCATACTGGTACGGCCATTCGGCGGTTCGCGCGAGCAGACGACGGGCAGTGCCATCATTGGCAATACCTGTCTTTACGGCGCGACATCGGGGCGCCTGTTCGCGGCCGGTCTGGCCGGGCAGCGCTTTGCGGTCCGCAATTCCGGGGCGGTGACCGTGATTGAGGGCTGCGGCGCCAATGGCTGTGAATACATGACGGGCGGCACCGCCGTCATCATCGGCCCGGTCGGCGATAATTTCGCTGCCGGGATGACGGGCGGCGATGTCTTCGTCCATGATCCGGAGCGCCGCCTCGATGCGCGGCTCAATACCGATACGGTTGTGGCCTTTGCCCTGACGCCAGAATCAGAAGTCCGGTGCCGAGAATTGATCGAGCAACACGCGCAGCAGACCGGTTCGGCGCGGGCACAGCGCCTGCTCGCGGACTGGGATGTTGAGCGCGGTCATTTTGTCCATATTCGCGGCGAGGAAGCCGTGCGGCGCGAGACGGTGGCCGAACCCGGTCTGCCGGCTTCGAGCGTCGCCTGATGCCCAAGGCCCGTGTTGCAGTGCAGCACGGGATTGGATCGCGGGCCTTATCAGCGTAAGAGGTCGCAAAATCCTCGCGCCAGGAGCACGACTATGCGGATCGACAAAATTGCCGCGGGTGTGAACCCGCCTGAAGACATCAATGTCATCATCGAAGTCCCCGTTGGCGGCCAGCCCGTCAAATACGAGATGGACAAGGAGGCGGGCACCGTCTTCGTCGATCGTTTCCTGCACACGCCGATGAGCTATCCGTGCAATTACGGCTTCATGCCGCACACCCTGTCGGAAGATGGTGATCCGATCGACGTCATGGTGCTCGGTCAGACGACGCTGATGCCCGGTTGCGTCGTTCGCGCCCGTCCGATCGGCGTGCTGCTGATGGAAGACGAAAGCGGCATGGACGAGAAGATCCTGTGTGCACCGCATCACAAGCTGACGCCGTTCTACGATGATATCCTTGACTATTCCGACGTGCAGAAGCCGCTGATCATGCGCATTACGCACTTCTTCGAGCACTACAAGGATCTCGAGCCCCATAAATGGGTCAAGGTCGAGGGCTGGGGCGATGCCGCACGGGCGCGCGAATTGATCCTGGAAGCGATTGAACGCGAGAAGACGGGCAAGGCCTGACGGCTGCTCAGCCCCGTTTGAAATCCTTCAGGATTTCACGCGCCGCATTATGTCCGGGCGCGCCGGTCACCCCGCCGCCCGGATGCGTTCCCGATCCGCATTGATAGAGCCCGGCGACCGGGCTGCGATGATCGGCGTGGCCCAGCACCGGGCGTGCCGAGAACAGCTGGTCCAGGCTGAGCGCGCCGTGGAAGATATCACCGCCGGTGAGGCCGAAGACCCGTTCGAGGTCGAGCGGCGAGAGGGCCTGACGGCCGAGTACTGATTTCTTGAAGCCCGGCGCCCATTTATCGACCGTTTCGATCATCAGGTCAGCGACTTCCTCGCGGTGATCATCCCAGCTGCGACCGCCCGGCAGGACCGGCGCAACGTGCTGGCAGAACAGGCTCGCGACATGCTGGCCCGGCGGGGCGAGTGTGTCGTCCTGGGTGGAGGGGATGAGCATTTCAATGACCGGTTCGCGCGACCAGCCATGGCGGCGGGCATCGCTCCAGGCGCGGTCCATATAGTCGAGCGAGGGCGCCATGATAATGCCCGCGGACAAGTGGTCGCCGGGGCCTGGCAGGCAGGTGAAACTGGGCAGTTCCGACAGGGCGAGATTCATCCGGAATGTGCCGGAGCCGCATTTGTAATGGGCGATGCGTTCGTTGAAATCTGCCGGTAAAACAGTGGGATCAATCATCGAACCGAAAAGGAGTTTCGGGTTGAGATTGGACACGATCGCGCGGGAATAGAGCACTTCGCCGGACTCCAGAAGCACGCCCTGTGCGGTGTGGCCGTCGGTGAGGATTTCCTTCACGGGCGCGTCGGTTCGCAGCTCGACGCCGCGTTCCCGGCAGGCCGCAGCCATCGCCTGGGTGATCGCCCCCATTCCGCCAACGGCATGACCCCAAACGCCTTTTTTGCCGTTCACATCACCAAACAAGTGGTGGAGCAGGACATAGGCGCTGCCGGGCGTGTAAGGGCTGGCATAATTGCCGACAATGCTGTCGAAGCCGAACAGTGCCTTGATCGGCTCGCTCTCGAACCAGCCATCGAGCCAGTCGCCGGCGGATTTGGAAAATAAATCAAGCAGATCCCGCTTGGCAGTGAGGTCGAGACTGCCAAGCTTTCCGCTCAGATTGAGCGCCTTGAACACTTCCGGCATGGCACCGGCCCAGCCGCCTTCGCGCAGATTGGGCGGGGTTTGCAGCACCAGGGCGCGCAGCGTGTCGGCGATAATCTCGAGTCGCGTTTCATACGCTTTCAGTTGCTGTGCATCACGCGCTGAGTATTTGGCAACCTGCTGTTGGGTCACCCCTTCGCCTGCCAGTAGATAACCATCCTCGCGCGGCAGGAAATTGCCGAGCTTGCGCTCGATGATTCTCAACCCGTGACGATGCAGGTCGAGATCGGCGATGACTTTCGGATTGAGCAGCGACACCGTGTAGGCGGCGACGGAATTGCGGAAGCCCGGATGGAATTCCTCGGTGACCGCGGCGCCGCCCAGAACATGCCGGCGTTCGAGCACTGTGACCTTCAGGCCGGCCCGGGCGAGATAGGCGGCGCAGACGAGACCGTTATGGCCACCGCCAACGATGATGATGTCCTGGTCGGGAGTGGGGTGTGAGACCGATTTGCGCGGAGCTGCCATGGCCGGCAGTTTCCACATGAAACCGGAAAGGTAAATGCAAATCGCAGGTTGTGGCTCAGGCGAAAGCCCCGGCGACATCACGTGCGAGCACCAGGGCGCGGCCGCGTGCGATCAGCGCGCCGCAGGGCGAATGACACGTGGTGGCAAGGTCGACCAGATGTTTCTCAGGACGCAGGCGGGTGATTTCAACGCGGGCCGTCAGCGGCTCGCCGATCGGCGCGGCCTGCAGGAATTCTGTCTCCTGCTTGAGATAATTCGTGCCCTGGCCCGGCAGATCGACGCCGAGCAGGCAGGAGAAGAGGCTATTGATCAAGGCTTCCGGCACTGTATCGCCGCTCAGCGGGGCACCCGAAACGGTGTGAAGGGCCATAATATCGGCCGGGCTGAATGTGCGTGTGATCTGCGCCGACCGGCCGGTGGCCAGAGGCAATTTCGCCGCCCCGTTCATGCTTCGACCTCGGTCTCGCCGCTACAGGTGACGACCATGTCTGACAATCGCATCACCTTCAGCCGGATCGTCGTCACCGAACCGTTTTCGGCGATCATTTCTGCATCGAAGCGCAGCGGCTGATCGACCGGCGAGGGGGCGGAATACTGGGTCGCCTGCCGGATCTGCCGCCCGCCCGGGACCAGGTCCTCGACCAGGCCGCGCAGCACCGCGCATAGCAGTGCGCCATGGGCGACGGTCTGGCCGAACCGCGTTTGGGCGGAGAATTCCGGATCGACATGGATCGGATTATTGTCGCCGGAGAGTTGCGCGAAAGCATTGAAATCGGCCTGTGAGAAGCTGCGCTCGAGCGAAGCGGTCCGGTTCATTCGCTCTCTCCCGGCTGCGGCAATAAATGTTTCTGGACCTTGCCGGCGGCGGTGCGCGGGAAATCATGGGCGAACAGAATATGGCGCGGCACCTTGTAGGCGGCGAGGCGCTCGCGGCACCAGCCCGTCAGGGCTTCGGCATCACGGCCTGCCCCCTGGCGCAGGATGATATGGGCGCAACCGACCTCACCCCATTTTTCGTCGGGCACGCCGGCAACCGAGGCTTCCTGCACAGCCGGGTGGTCGGCCAGTACATTCTCGACTTCGGCCGGATAGACGTTCTCGCCGCCGGAAATATACATCTCCTTGATACGGCCGGCGACAAAGCAATAGCCATCCGCGTCGAAACGCCCGAGATCGCCGCTCTTGAGCCAGCCATCGGCGGTGAAGAGTTCGACGGTTTCCTGCGGACGTTGCCAATAGCCCGGCGTCAGGCCCGGGCCATGAAACTGGATCTCGCCGGTCTCGCCGGCCACCAGAACTTCGCCATCGGGGCCGGCAATGCGGGCCTCGACCAGGATCTGGGTCTTGCCGACCGAGCCGATCTTGTCGAGCGCATGAGCTTCATCGACCAGGAAGGCGGTCGGACCGGTTTCGGTCATGCCGAAGCCATTGCAGACGATGGCGCCGCGCGTCGCGAAAGTTTCGACCAGTATGTCCGGCAGGGGCGCGCCGCCACAGGACCAGTGGCGCAGCCGGGTCAGGTCGGTCTTGGCAAAATCGGGATGCAGGGTCAGTTCGCGATAGACGGCCGGTACGCCGATGAAGACGTCGAGCGCGCCCGCATTGATCAGTTCGAGCATCGGACCGGCCTCGAAACCGGGCAGGATGTGAATCGTGCCGCCACCGAACAGGACGGGCAGGGTGTGCAGATTGATGCCGGCGGTATGGAAGAGCGGCAGGAAGTTGAGGGTGGAATCCGTGCCGCGCAAACCGATCGCCTGGCCGATATTGATCGAATTGACCAGCGCCATGCCATAGGTCTGGATCACGCCCTTCGGCTTGCCGGTCGTCCCGGAGGTATAGATCAGATACCAGCATTCCTGACTCGGCCAGCGGGCGCGGCCCGGATGCGGCAGGATGGCGTCGCGCAACTGGCTGTAATCGGCATCGAGGTCGAGAACCGTCATTGCCATCGGCTCCGACGCTGCGAGTGCTGTCTCGCGGTCTTCCATGCCGGTCACCATCAGCGCGGGCGTGCAATCCTCAAGCAGCAGGACAAGCTCGCCTGCGGGCATGCGCCAGTTCAGCGGAACCAGAATGGCGCCCAGCTTGGCGCAGGCGAAGAGGAGTTCGAAGAATTCGACGCGGTTTCGGCACAGGATCGCCACCCGATCGCCCGCCGAGACGCCGCGCTCCTGTAGCAGGCTGGCGGCGCAGGCGCTGCGCTGTTCCAGCCTGCGATAATCGATCTGTTCGCCGGTCTGGACGACATGAAAGGCAATGGCATCCGGATCGATCGCGGCGCGGCGCGCGGTGATGTCGAGCAGGGAATTCACGCGTGGGCCTCCATCTCGGCCGGCGTTCGGGATGCCGCGAGAAAGCGGTCCATCCGGATGCGCGTTTCCGGACGCGCAATCTGTACCAGAAAGGCCTGGCGTTCGGCGTCGAGCCGGCCGGCCAGCCCGCCGGCCCCGGCCTGGGCATCGACCAGGCGCCGGCTGGTGGCAATCACGCTGGCATCATGGGACACCAGCCTGGCCAGCATGTCTGCCAGCGCCTGGTCGAAATCCGCGGGCTCGGCGAGCTGGTCGGTCAGACCCATTTCCAGTGCGTCATCCGCGCTGACCCGCTGGTCGAGGGCCAGCCAGCGCGCGGTGCGGGCCCGGCCAATTCGATCCGGTAGCAGCGCGGTCCAGCCGCCATCGGGCGCAAAGCCCATTTGCGCGTAATAGGGCTGGATGAAAGCCGTGCGCACCATCAGCGACAGGTCGGCGGCGAGCATGAGGCCGAGCGATCCGCCGGTCACCGGTCCGTTGACGGCGGCAATAACCGGGCAGGGCAGCGCGCGCAATTGCAGCAGAACACGGTTGAGCCCGCCGACCAGGGCGTCGCTATAGGCTTGAAGGCTTTCAGCGCTGCTGGCGTGCTCGCGGATGGCTGTGACATCGCCGCCAGTCGAGAAACAGGGAGCTGTGCCGGTCAGAACGACGGCACGGGCCGTGGCGGCCTCCGCATGCAGGGTCTGGCTCAAGCTGTCCAGCAGGCTGGTCGTCAGGCTATTGCCGCGTCCGGGCCGGTTGAGCGTGAGCCGCACGACGCCGTCAGTCCGGGCCACCAGAATTTCGGAATGGGCGGCGGATCCGGTCATGGCGTCAGCCCCCTGGAGATCAGGTCTGAGGCTTCGCGGGCGATGTCGTCAGCGCTGCGCGCCGGCTCCCAGATGCCAAAGCGCAGGCCGAGAAACACGCTCATCCCGATCAGGGCCCAGGCCCGCGTTTCCTGGTTGCCGGCACTGATCTCGCCGCGCTCGGCGGCCTCTTCCAGATTGCGCCGGTAGCGATCGGCAAAACTGTCATAGTGTGCCTTGTATGCATCAGGGGCGACGAATTGTGCCTCCTCGATGATGCGGTAGAGATTGGGGTGGGCACGGGCAAATTCGATATAGGCCACCAGCCCCTTGTGCTCGGCATCGAGCCGGTCGGTTGCGCCCTTGACGCGTTCGGCGATCCAGCTCCGGGTCATCTCGCCCATATGTGCGACAAGTGCCCGGAATATCTCATCCTTTGAATCAAAATAAACATAGAATGTGCCCAGGGCGACCGAGGCGCGGCGGGTGATATCGCCGATCGAGCTCGAGTGAAATCCGTTCTCGCCGAAGGATTCCTCGGCGGCATCCAGCAGGCGATTTCGTGTCCGCTGTCCGCGCGCGGTTTTCGGGCTTTTCGGGGAGGAGGAAGAAAGTGAAGTTGACATATGATTCAGTTTTCACAAAATTGCCGGTAACGCAATATGGCACGAAAGCCGCGGCGTGTGATGCATCCGGGAGAGATCGGCGCAGTGCTCAATATCAGATCAGAGGGCGCCCCGGGCGCGGAGACGGCGCTGCGATCCTGTCGCATGAGCGATGGCTCCGTCATGCGCTATCGTGATCTCGGCGCCGGACCGGTCCTGTTGCTGGTTCATGGCTGGGCCGCCTCGGGCGATTTCTTCGATTCCGTCGCCGACCAGCTGGCCGCCCGGTTCCGGGTCGTCATTCCAGACCTGCGCGCCCATGGCGCGACGCCGGCCGGCACGGGGCCGCTTGATATCGATCTGCTCGCCAATGACGTGCAGACCCTGATCGACGCGCTGGAGCTGGACAATATCACGGCGCTGGGCTGGTCCATGGGGGCGACCGTGTTGTGGCAGCTGTTTGCCCGCAACGGTCATGCCCGTTTCGCCGGGCTGATCATCGAGGATATGAGCCCGCGCATCCTCAATACCCAGGATTGGGCGCTTGGCATGTCGACCGGGATGGATATCGCCGGCAGCGGCCGCGCCATCGAGGCGATGCGCACTGACTGGCAGGCCTATGCCGCCGCCTTTGCGCCACGCATGTTCGCTCGCGGCCGGGCCGCCCGCGAACCCGGAATGATTGCCGATATCGTCGCACGTCTCAGCCTACGTGACGGCGACGCCATGGCCGATCTCTGGCTCTCAATGGCCAGCCAGGATCTGCGAGAAGCCCTGCCTATCATGAACTTGCCGACGCTCGTCATCTCTGGCGAGCGCAGTGAAGCCTACGGCCCGGGGACGAGCCGGTATCTCGTCGACACTCTGCCCGATGCGCAATCCATCAGTTTTGCGAAATCGGGACATGCTCCGCACCTGGAAGAACCGAAAGAGTTCGCCAGTGCGGTCACACAATTCGCCAACCGCGTGCATGCGGCGGCGGTCACCCACCATAATACCGAGGGAAAACCATCATGAAACCGACCCAGAAAATGACGCGGGCAGCGCTTCTGCTCAGCACAATCGCATCAACCATGTTGATCGCAGCTCCTGTCCAGGCTCAACAAGCCGGCGATGCTGTGACCAGCGACGTCATCACCGTGACGGCCCGCCGCCGCGAGGAATCGCTGCAGGACGTGCCGCTGGCGGTCACCGCCTATTCCGGTGACCAGCTGGAAGCCATGGGTGCCGTCGACATCCTGGCGATCGCGGAAACCACCCCGAATGTGACGCTCGAAGCCTCGCGCGGCACCAATTCAACGCTCTCCGCCTTCATCCGCGGCGTCGGCCAGCAGGATCCGGTTGCCGGCTTTGAAGCCGGTGTCGGCATCTATGTCGACGATGTCTATCTCAACCGTCCACAGGCTGCCGTGCTGGACATTTATGATGTCGAGCGCATCGAAGTGCTGCGTGGCCCACAGGGCACGCTCTATGGCCGCAACACAATTGGCGGCGCGATCAAATACGTCACCCGCCGCCTGGATCCGGATGCTCCATCCCTGACCGCGCGCCTCAATGTTGGCTCCTACGGCCAGCTTGATCAGATCGTCTCCGGCAGCATGCCGCTGGGTGATACTTTCCGCGTCGGTGGCTCGGTCGCCAATCTTCAGCGCGACGGTTTCGGTGACAATCTGACCACGGGCGAAGAAAACTACGACAAGGACGTGCTCGGCTATCGTGTCAGCGCCGAATGGGAGCCAACGGCCGATCTGTTCTTCCGTCTCGCCTATGACAATGTCGAGGACAGCTCCAATGCCCGTGGCGGTCACCGCCTGCTGGCGACCCCGGCGACCTATCCGACCGCTTATCCGGTCCTGTCCGATGTGTTCGATACCCGCGCCGGCCTCGACGTGGTCGATCAAAGCGTCGAGAGCGATGGCCTGGCTCTGACGGCCGAGTGGAATATCAATGAAAACTGGACCCTCCGGAATGTGCTGTCCCAGCGCCAGGATGATTCAACGACCCCGATCGATTTCGATAACCTTCCCGAAGGCGATCTCGACGTTCCGGCGATCTACACCAATGAGCAAACCTCCGAAGAGCTGCAGCTGCTCTATGAAGGCGACCGTCTCGCCGGTGTGATCGGTTATTACTCGCTCGAAGCCAATGCCACGACCGTCTTCGACGTCTTGCTCGACAATGTCCTGGCCGGTCTCAATGCCCAGACCTTCGGCGATGTCGACACCTCCACCTGGTCGATCTTCGGTAACTTCACCTATGACCTGACTGACACGATCAGCGTCACCCTGGGTGGCCGCTACACCGAAGACGAACGCACATCGCAAGTCCTGCGTCGCACCTATCTGGGTGGTTTCTCGGAGTATTTCGGCGGTGCCGGCTTTGCCATCGCGACCACGTCCGACTTCCTCGGCACCAATTCCTGGGATGATTTCAGCCCGACGGTTTCGCTGGCCTGGCAGCCAAGCAGTTCGAACAATTTCTACTTCACCTATAGCCAGGGCTTCAAAGGCGGC
>TARA_R110002094_G_scaffold6765_4_pt1 | contig 11000 bp, 10 predicted proteins | sample TARA_R110002094 | Tara Oceans TARA_R110002094 (sample SAMEA4397409) | marine metagenome | biome: Polar Biome; feature: [MIX] marine epipelagic wind mixed layer (ENVO:01000061); material: water (ENVO:00002006), including particulate matter (ENVO:01000060) such as... | depth 10-100 m
TCTGCGTGTATCATCGTTTCCAGATTACCCACAGTCAGCCTAAATTATAGAATTTTACAGGCTAAACCCATAAGAATCATGTCACAATGTCTAAAAACCTTTTCTCTGAATCGGATTTCCATTAATGTTCTACTAAGGCTTCTGTCGAGGTGCCGGTTGGCTGCCAATCTGGGGATTGTTTCAAGTCTGCGATTGCTCCGACGTTTTATATTGTGTTCGAGTAACGTCGGCCTTTTACAGGCTGGCTTTTAATTTGGGAATTATCGAAATTTATTATGACCATTCATTATCGCGATACTTCTACCCATTCCTTAAAGGTTGAATCCGCGCCGCCCGCACGTCTGGCCGGACCGCGTGCCGATTCTTTCAAGCCACAGCTTTACCGCAATGCCGGCAAGCGTGTACTGGATGTGATCTTGTGTATTTTGGGCGCACCTTTTGCCCTGTTGCTGATCGGTGTAATGGCCCTTCTGGTGGCCCGCGACGGCGGCGCACCATTCTACAGTCAGGATCGTGTGGGCCGGGGCGGACGTATCTACCGGATGTGGAAGCTGCGCACTATGGTGCCCGACGCCGACGCAAAACTCAAAGCGCATCTGGCTGAAAACACCGCTGCCCGCACGGAATGGGACAGGGATCAAAAGCTGAAATCTGACCCCCGCGTCACCCGATTGGGTGCCTTGCTGCGCCGCGCGTCGATGGATGAACTGCCGCAACTGTGGAATGTGTTCAAAGGCGATATGAGCCTCGTGGGGCCCCGCCCGATGATGCCCGAACAGAAAACCCTGTATCCGGGCAGTGAATATTACACCCTGCGCCCCGGCATCACCGGCAGCTGGCAGATATCGGACCGCAACGAAAGCAGCTTTGCCGAGCGGGCCATTTTCGACACCTCCTATAGCCGCAACGTGTCGCTGGGCGAGGACATACGCATCCTTGTTGCCACTGTGCGGGTGGTGCTGAAAGCAACCGGGTATTAAGTGGTGCTGAAAGCAGGCCGATACTGATTCCTCTGTCCTGACGCGTTTTGCGCCCTGCCGTCGGATTTCGACATGGGGCTTTGGAATGGCATGGGTGGGTTTCGTGTTCCAACCCACCGCCCCCTGTCCTGATGAGGCTTCCATGACCCGTTTCCGACTATATCTGATCATACTCTTGTCGTTCAGTGCGCTGACACTGGCGGGGTGCGAAAGCGAGGACGAGAAGGCCGAGCGGTATTATCAGTCCGGTTTGACCCTGCTGGAACAAGGCGACAAGGAACGCGCCATAATCGAGCTGCGCAATGTGTTTGACCATGACGGGTTTCATAAAGAAGCCCGCCTGCTTTATGCCGGTCTGGCGCTGGAACTGGGCCGCACGCAAGAGGCCTATGGGCAGTACCTGCGACTGATCGAACAGTATCCCGATACAATTGAGGCCCGCGTCGCCTTGACCGAGATGGCCATTGTGAGCAACAGCTGGGATGAAGTCAAACGGCACGGCGAGGCCGCCGTCGCACTTGCACCAGACCGGCCCGACGTGCAGGCGATCAGCATATCGATGCAATACCGCCAGGCAGCACTGGCCCAGGATGCCGTCAGCCGCCGCGATATCGCCGCTGCCGCCGCCAGCGTGCTGGAAAAAACCCGCCGTGCCAACATGCCCGACAATGCGGCACTGGTGCGCGTGGTGATCGATAATTTCATGCAAAGCGAAGAGCCCGGGCAGGCGCTCACGGCTGTTGACAGTGCCCTTGAACGCGCACCGCTGGCCGAGGATCTCAACCTGCTCAAGGTGCACCTTCTGGCCGAAACCGAAGACATCGAAGGCACCGGGACCCATCTCCAGAATATGGTTGAGATGTTTCCCGAAAACGCCCAGGTCAAACAGGCGCTGATCGGGTGGTACCTCAGCCAGGGTGATGTCGCCGGGGCCGAAGCGTTCCTGCGCGCACAGGCCGGCGACGATACCGCACCCACCGAAGGCCATGTGCCAGTGATCCAGCTGTTGCAGGCGACCCAAGGCCCCGAGGCCGCGCGTGCCGAACTGGAGCGGTTGCGCGCCGCCAACGAAGGCACCGAAAACGGCCGTTTCTATGCGGGCATGATCGCGTCTATGGATTTTCAGACCGGGGACCGTGACAAGGCCATCGCCGACATGCGCGCCGCCGTGGATGCATCCGATCAGAGCCCGGAGAAAATCCGCCTGCAGGTTATGCTGGCGCAGATGCTGCTTGGCACTGGTGCCCAAGAAGACGCCAATGCGCTGATTGATACCGTGCTTGAAAATGACGCCAGCAACGTACCCGCCTTGCGAATGCGTGCCGCAAGACTGATCGACGAAGACAAGCCCGGCGAGGCGATTGGCGCGTTGCGTGCAGCGCTCGATCAGAACCCGCGCGATGCGGACACGCTAACGCTGATGGCCCAGGCCCATGAACGCGATGGCGACACCGATCTGGTGGGCGAACGTCTGGCCCTGGCCATGGATGCGTCAGACAATGCCGTACCAGAAGTGCTGCGCTATGCGAAGTTCCTGATTGGCCAGAACCGCCAGCAGGTCGCCGTGACCGTGCTGGAAGACGCGCGGCGCCGCACGCCCGGCAACATCCAGCTGATCGGGGCGCTTGCCAATCTGCATTTGCAGACCGGCGACTGGCAGCAGGCCCGGCTCGTGGTACAGGAGCTGAGCCGCATGAACACACCGCAGGCCCTGCAGGCCGCGACAGAGCTTGAGGCGCGAATCCTGCAAGGGGAGAACCGGACCGAAGAAAGCCTGACGCTGCTGCAAGAACAGCTTGGCGATCAGACCGACACCAGCGCCACCCAGAAAATACGCGCCATCGGCCTGATCGTGCAAACCCAGATCCGGGGCGGCAAGACCGACGCTGCCCGCACCACGCTGGACGAGGCCCTTGCCGACAGCCCCGACAGCCCCGACCTGCGCATGCTCAGCGCGACACTGCATGCCATTTTACAGGAATTCGATCAGGCCGAAGCGATCTATCGCGCGCTGATGGAAGAATTCCCACAAAGCGAATTGCCCGTGCGCCTACTGGTCAACCTGCTCAGCGGCTCCGGCAGGCCAGAAGATGCCCGCGCGACGCTGGACAAAGCGCTCGAAATCCGACCTGACCAGCCGAATTTGATGTGGATGCAGGCCAGTTTCCTCGAACGCGCGGGCGATATCGACGGTGCCATCGCAGTCTATGAAAAGCTCTATGACGCCAACAGCAACAGTCTGGTGGCCGCCAACAACCTTGCCAGCCTGATCACCACCCATCGCGATGATCCCGATAGCCTGACCCGTGCGGCCAACATCGTGCGCCGCATGCGCGGCACCAGGGTACCTGCGTTCCAGGACACCTATGGCTGGATCGCCTACCGGCGCGACAATTTCGACGAGGCGCTGGAATATCTTGAACCCGCCGCCAAGGCCATGACAGAGGATGTGCTGGTGCAATATCATCTGGGCATGACCTATGCCGCTTTGGGGCGCAACGCGGAGGCAAAGGCGCAGCTGGAAAAAACACTGGAAATGGCCGGCGACAGCCCCCTGCCCCAGCTTGACCGCGCTCGCGAAACCCTAGCTGGTCTGGACTAGGGCGTTTCGGGAAACACTTGAGACGCACAGTATCGCCAATGTCCCGAGAGCGCGAAGCGTGGCAGGGTATTGGCGATACAACATTTTCCCGAAACGCTATAGGGCGCGCGACGACGGGGGCCTGCCCCCCTGTTATTGTTGCATGTCTGGCACGCGCGCCCGCTATTTTCCCGGATCAAAGGGGCCGGGGCGCGTTTTCCTTTGAAACATTTGTGTGATTACCCTTAAACCAGTGGTAATCACACAAGGGGCAATTCACCTTGAAAGGAACTCTGATGAAACGTCGTACATCTATCCTGACTCGCCTTACAGGCTTGTGGAGCATGCTTTGCCTGGCACTGGCGTTAAGTGTTGTCGCGCAGGGGGCACAGGCACAGGGCTATCAGGTCAAGGCCGGGGACACGCTGCGCATCGAAGTGCTCGAAGACAGCAGCCTCAACCGCACCGTTCTGGTGGCCCCCGACGGGCGCATTTCTATACCGCAGGCCGGTACGCTAAGCGTGCGGGGCCAGAGCGTTGAAGCCATCCAGAACAACCTGACACAGCGACTGGCAAGCAATTTTGCCAGCACGCCGAACGTGTTTGTCTCTATCGAACAGCTGGCCGAACGGCGCGAACGTGCGGCCCCGGCACCCGATCCGGTGATCGCAATCTATGTGATGGGCGAGATCGGCAACCCCGGCAAACTGGACGTCAAACCCGGCACCAACGTATTGCAAATGTTCGCCATCATGGGCGGGTTCACCAACTTCGCCGCGACCAAACGCATCCAGTTGCGCCGCGACACCACTGTCTACCGGCTGAACTATGACCAGATCGAGGCTGGTGGCCAAGGTGGCCAAACCGTGCTGCACGATGGTGACGTGATTGTAGTACCCCAGCGCAGGCTGTTCGAATAACGCGTTTTTCCCCGATTTTCCCGGGCAGACCGTGACAAGAAAGGCCACCCTTTTGACCCTCCCCCGCTTTAAGACCTTTGCACTGTCTGCCTTGATGTTGGGAGCCGTGGGAACGGCAACAGCGCCGCTTTGGGCACAGCAGACTTCGGAAACCAGGGGCATCCAGTTGAACCTTGGTGTGACGCTGGGGCTTGAGACGCAAAGCAACCGCGCACTGGATCCCGCAGACCCCGGACGCAGCTCTGCGGCAACGATGGGTTTGTCGCTGGGCGTGCTCAGCGAAACCCGCACGCAGCGGCTTTCCTTTGATCTGGGCGGCGACCTGCGCAATCTCAACGGGCCGGGCAATGTGATCAACGGGTTTGTAAACCCGTCGATCGCGCTTGGCTATGACCGCACCTCTGCTGCGGCACGGCTCAGCCTGTCGGCCTCCTTGCGCGAGATCAACAGGGCCAGCGAAGGGCTGATTTTTGACGAAGACGCCCAGACATTCACCCTTGTTGACGGCACCGCCACCCGGCGCCGCACCAACCTGTCGGCGCAGCTGAACTGGCGCGACGATGCACCGTTGGGCTTTGGTGTGCTGGCCCGGCTGGACGACAACAGCTACAGCGACGGGGTCGCGACCGGTATTGACGGTGCGGTACTGAACGGCACCCAGCGTCTGACGCTGGGTGCCACCGCGCGGCTGGACCTGAGCGAGGCAAGTCGGCTGAACATCGGCCTGGATTACAGCGAATTCAAACAAGACGGCGTCGCGGGCAGCCGTGACACCTGGACCCTGACCAACGCCCTGACCATCGACCGCCCCGATGGCGCGCTGACCTTTAGCTTTGCCGTCACCGATACCGAAGACGGCACGCGTGTCGCAACCAGCGTCGGGCGCAGTCTGGAATACCCTTTAGGCATCCTGTCCGGGCAGATCGGCGTGACCCGTGGCGTCACCGGAGAGACCTTCCTGAGCGGGGGGGTGAACGTGACCCGCGCCCTCCCCCGTGGCAACCTGAGCTTCGGTCTGGCGCGCAATGTGAACTCTGGCACGCTGCAAGATACCGAACGGGTCTCCACCAGAGCGACCTTTGGCTATCAACACGAGTTGAACGCCCTCTCCAGCCTGAGCTTTGATGTGAACTGGACAGAGGTGACCCAGACCAATACCAATGTAGACACGGTCAGGGCCAGCATCGGTGCCACCTACAGCCGTGAGCTGACCCCGGACTGGAATATGGATACCGGCATCCGCCACCGGTTCCGCGATAGCAGTGTTTCAGGTACGGCGCGGTCGAACGAGCTGTTTTTGAACCTGCGGCGGAACTTCCTGACCCGGTTCTGATGACATCAACTGCGGGCTTTTGCGAGTTTTCTGCCGGGCTGGTTGAGGCAATCTGTTTCGCATGCGAAACCGTTCGTTTAATATTCCCCTACAGCGTTTCGGGAAAAACTTGAGGCACCGCATATCACTTTTCGCGTTTGAGCCGCAGGCGAAAGGCAGCGAACAAGTGATTCAGGTATTTCCCGAAACGCTTTAACGCAGGGCGGCCTCTACTTGCGTTTCTTGGCAAAAATCCGGTCATAGGCCGCCAGCAGCTGTGGCGTGGTATGCGCCCATGACAGGTCTTCCAGCACCCGCTTGCGGCCCCGCGCGCCCATCTGCGCACCGGCCTTGGGGTCCGCGATCAGATCCGCAATCTTTTGGGCGAAATCGACCGGGTCATTGGCGCGTGCATAAAGCGATGCGTCCCCTGCTGACACCCGGCCTTCGGTCAGGTCAAACTGTACCATCGGCTTTTTCAGGGTCATGTATTCCATGACCTTATTCATGGTGGAAATATCGTTCATCGCATTTTTTGGATCGGGCGACACGCCGATGTCGATCGCGTTGAGCGCTGCCAGAAGCTCAGGGCCGTAAAGCGGGCCGGTGAAGGTGAAATACGCGCTTAGCCCGTGGTTTTCAGCGTCCTGCCTGACTTCTTCGAGCTGTGGGCCAAAGCCTGCGATGACAAAATGCACATCTTCATGCCCCAGTTCCCTGATCAGGTGTTTGGCGGCCAGCACCAGCAGGTCCATGCCTTCCTGCTGGCCGATAACACCGACATAGCCCATCACCGTCCCTGCCCCCTTGCGGTAGGTCAGATCACCCGGCCCCGGCAGGAAGGTATCGATCCGCGGGGCGGAACGTACGACAAACACGTCTTCGGGGGCCATCTTGCCCCGGCGGATTGCGATGTCACGAAAGCTGCCATTGGTAGCCATGGAGACCGAGGCAACGCCGAAGGTCATCCGCTCCCAGACCAACATGATCTTGTAGAGCAGCCCCTTCTTGTGAAATTTCGCCTCGAAGAGTTCGGGGCAGACATCGTGGTGGTCAAACATATAGGCCACGCCCCACAACCGGTACCACAGCGCCAGCACAAAAATCAGATCCGGCGGGTTGCAGCCCTGGATCACGTCGAAGGGCCGACGCTTCCAGACCTTGGCCGCCAGCCGGAACCAAAACCACATGGCGTGTAGGTATTCGCGGGCATAGGCCACGGCCCCTGAATGCGCCTCTGGCGGCTCTGAATGGCGGTAGATGTGAACGCCGTCGATGATTTCGTAGGGGGCGTCCCAACCGCGCCCCATGGGCGAGATGATTGACACCTCATAGCCGGCCTGCTGCAGCGTCGTCGCCTCTAGCCAGACGCGCCGGTCCAGCGGCACCGGCAGGTTTTCGACAACGATCAGGATGTGGCGGTCAGAACGGGATGTCATCGAATGCCCTGTCGGAAAAATGCAAACACTCTATGCCCCTGATGGACCAGAAACGCTGTAGGATAATGAAAAAGACATATATATCAGAGCTCTGCTCGGTGCCAGCCACAATGCCCCGGTAAGCGGGTATTCACTTGCGATGGCCTTGTCCGTATTCGCGCTGCAACAGTGCCACGGCATGTTCCAGCGTTTCACCCAGCCCCCAGCCTTGGGCATCGGCCACTGCACAGAAATGCTGGATCGTGTCGGGCCGCGCCTTAAGGTTGAACTGCGCGTTGCGGCCCGTGCGGCGGCGGCGTAGCGGTTTGCCCCCCCCTGCCCCGGGCGCATCTGCTGGCAGTGGTGTTTTCGCTTCGCGGCTGCGAAACCCTGTAGCCTCAGCGACCATGCGGGCGCTGGCGCTTTCGGGGCGTTTGGGCGCGGGTGTCCCCACATCCCATTCGGCCGGGTTAAAACCAACGTCATCGACAGCAAAGCCCAGATCGGCACGTTCTTTTTCCTGTCCCATCATGCGGCCCCCTGTGTTTCCATGCGGTCTTTGAGCTTGGTCAGAATCTCGGCCATGAAGGCCCCAGCGTTCTTGCCGGCGTTTTCGAGGTTGGACACCTGCCCCGGAGGCAGATCCCTGAGCAGCCCGCCATAATCGAAGATGTCGCGGTAGGCGGCGCGCTCGACGATCGACGTGGTGAAGACTGCGATTCCGGCTTTGTTGAGCTGTGTGCGCACGTTTTTCAGCGCACGGGATGCAAAGGCGGCAGAGGTGCGTGTCATCAGAACCCCGTGTGGGATCGGGCGGCGCACCATGCGCTCCTGGTTGTGGATAAGCCGGATCATCTTGGCCGCACCCTTGGCATCCATCGACCCGCCTTGTGTCGGGATCACCACCAGATCGGACATGCCGATGGCATTGGCGACCATCAGGCTGGCGGTGCCTTCGAGGTCAATGATCACGAATTGCGTGCGCGCGGCAGCCTCTTCGATGACATCGACGATACCGTCTTCGGTTACGTCGCCGATGATTTCAACGTTGTCAGGTTTGCCGGGCAAGATGCCCCATTGCGAAATCCAGCGCTCTGGATCGGCGTCGATGATGATCACCTGCGCATTACGCGCGGCCAGCTCAGAGGCCAGCAGCAAAGCGGCGGTTGTTTTTCCAGCACCCCCTTTGGGGTTAGCAAATGCGATGACGGGCAAAGATCTTTCCTTTCGCGGACGTTGTTTCAAAACGTGGCGGCTGGCAGACCGTAAGCGCATACTAGCGCGAAAATCGAGGTCTGTAAACGGATAGCTTTCAGATAGCTAACCGAAAGCTAGCAGCTAGCCTTTATCACGATGGGTCATGATGTGGAAAGATAGCTGCCTGATACCACTATATATATGTGCTCACGATCCGATACTAAATAGCTATCCTAAAGCTAACTGATAGCTACATCTTAGCCATTAGATATCGGGTAGCTAGCAGCTAGTGATAGATGATCTTTCTCATCTGGTCGCGTTCTTTCGAGACATCTTTGTGCAATTCAAATGTAACGTAACTCCGGCTTGAAGAACCCGAATCGATGCTTTTCTTTTTCATTGTAAATCTAATTCCATCGGACGAATCACCGATTCGAAAATTGTGAATTGAAACGGAATTCATAGCTTGTGTGTTTATATGTGTTGAATCAGTGTTTAGGGCCGTAGGACCGACGCTAAGTCATTGAGAAATCACTATATATAGCGTGGCATGGTTCCTGATACCCCGAATCTTGGTTCCTGTTCTCCGCGATTCGGTTCTTAATCTCCGCGATTCTCTTGACCGAATAGAAATCCGAATCAGGTAGAGAAACAGAGTGCCAATTTTGGGCTAAAATAGGGCCGGTTCCTGATACCCCGAATCCGGCTTGACTTACGGTTCCTGATACCCCGAATATGCCGCATGGTTCCTGAAACCCCGAATCTGTTGGATCAACTCCTGCCCGACCGCCATCCACAGGCGGATTTTTTCATTTGTGACGTCGCCGACGCGGTTCTCAAGGATCTGATGCCGCAGATGGAACACCCGTTTTATGTGCTGTCGAAAAAGCCCGAGACCACCGTGCGGCGCTATGAACACAACGGTAAATGGCTTGAGGTGATCCCCAGCGCCAAGGGGCAGGCGACGATCTATGACAAGGACATCCTGATCTATGTGGTCAGCCAGATCATGCACCGGCTGAACCGGGGTGAGCAGGTGGAGCGGCGCATCCAGTTCAATCCGCGCGATCTGTTGATTTTTGTGAACCGCGGCACCGGCGGCAAGGATTACGAGGCATTCTGCGAGGCGCTGGACCGGCTGATGGGCACGGTGATCAAGACCAACATCACCACCGAAGGGGAGGGGCCCGATACGGTGCCCATGGGCGACGAGGAACGTCTGGGCTGGTTCCACCTGATTGAGAGCGCGCATATCAACCGCAAGAACGGCGAGGCGGGCGGGCGCATCCTATCGGCGGAAATCCAGATCAGCGAATGGATTTTCAACTCCATCCGGCGCAAATCTGTGCTGACGCTGCACCGCGATTATTTCCGTCTGCGCAAGCCGATTGAGCGGCGGGTGTACGAGATCGCGCGCAAGATGTGTGGTGCGCGGCCCGAATTCGAGATCGGTCTGGAGAAGCTTTTGAAACGCAGCGGCGCGCGCACCGAACTCAAGCGGTTCCGCCATACCTTGCGCGACATTGCCATGCATGACCATCTGCCCGACTACCACGTCGCTTACGACGAGAACCGCGATATGGTGATCTTTCGGGGCCGCGGCACGGTTGTCGCGGTCAATCCTGTCCGGCACGTGCATATTCCGCCGCTGTCACCGGACACCTATGTTCATGCCCGCCGCGCAGCCCCGGGGTGGGACGTGCATATGCTGGAGCACCAGTGGCGGTCTTGGGCCGAAGAAGCGCCGCAAAACGCCGATGCGGCGTTTCTGGGGTTCTGCAGGAAACGCGCGCTGGCACCGCTAAACGGTTAAAATCCTATGAGGTGCTGCGCTGTGCAGCTACGGCCACGGTCAAAAAGGTGATGGGCCACAACACACAGGCCAGAAAGCCGAGCATTTTTAACAGAAGGCTACGATCACCGGTCTGTTTCTGTTCTTCAACGGTCATAAAAAGCGCGAATGATGCGATAATAAGGTATGAGGCGATAAAGAGCACAGTCACGAACATTGTTTATACATTTCCATTTAAAGTTGAATGTCTAAGGGGTCGTTCTTCTTTAACGGCAACAATAGACCGCATAGAGGGTTTGTCGAGTCTCCCAGGTGAAGGCGCAGGCATGATATCGCGCATCTCTTGGACTTAACGGCAGTATATGGCTAATTTGTGTCCGATACGTCGAAAAACAACAGGCCCGAGGCGTCCATCCACGCCGCCGACAATGTGCCGCTGCGCCAGGCACCAGTATCCACCGAAATTCGGCCTGCGCGGGCGTAGGGCACAGACGTGATGGTGTGGCCATGGGCGACCCACAGCCCGTCGGTCTGCTGGGATCTTTCGGGGTGCCGCGCACCCCAGAGCAGCCTACGGGGGGCTTGGGCGTCGATGGGCAGGTCTGGGTCAGCCCCGGCATGGGTGACCACCAGCGCACCATCTCGCCAGAGCAGGGGCAGCGTGCCAAGCCAGTCTATAACATCCGGTGTCAGCCGCCTGCACAGTTCAGCGGCCAACAGGTCCCATGCATCCGTGCCGTGGTTGCGCGCGAAGGGCGACAGGCCAAAACTGGTCAGAGTTTCCGCCCCGCCCGCCGCAA
>TARA_R110002094_G_scaffold22190_1_pt1 | contig 10927 bp, 23 predicted proteins | sample TARA_R110002094 | Tara Oceans TARA_R110002094 (sample SAMEA4397409) | marine metagenome | biome: Polar Biome; feature: [MIX] marine epipelagic wind mixed layer (ENVO:01000061); material: water (ENVO:00002006), including particulate matter (ENVO:01000060) such as... | depth 10-100 m
CACAGGTTCATCAATAGCTTTGTTTATCATCGGAATACTAGCAATATATATACCTATAACAATAATAAAACTAAAAAAATAAATTATGACAACAATTATCAAAGAGTTTGCAAGTTTAACAGTTGCAAGAGACAGACAGGGAGAAGTTATAGCCTCCTTTAAAGGGGCAATGTTCACACTCATCATGCGAGTGTTCCTCGTAGGATTAGGAATTCTGTTTTCAATTAGTATGATCGGATTAATATTAAACATTATTTTAGAAATAGCAACGATATGAGCAGAGACGAAGCATTGGATTATAATATCCTAAGAACAAAAGCCTTAGAGAAAAAGATATCTGAACAAGATAAACAACTACAAGAGTTTTTAAGTGAAACACTTGATGTGTTGTATACCCTAGAAGAACACCACGAATACGGAGAAACAAATTTAGGGAAGATGATAGGAGAATTAATTAATAAACTTCAAAAAGAATTATGAGAACAACAGACGAAAGATTAAAGCTTAAAGATTTAGCATTGATAACCTCAATTATTGTTTCTGAAGATATTTTAGGTGGGACAGTATTTCAAACATTTGACATAGCATATGCAATTGCTGAAGATTTCCAGACAAAATATGCTCACGATACTAATTGGGAAAGACAAGAATTAGATTTTGATGAAGCAGTAATAATATTCACAAAACAACAACTTGTAAAATGATAAAGAAATATAAAAAAGAATTAAGAGAACAGAGAGCAACAAGAAGAGAAAATCAAAAATTTTATTTGAGGAAATATTCAGATGCAAGCACCACAGGTTTTGGTGGTTATATGGGTGACAGAAATCAATATATGATTGCACACGGTAAAATTAAAATACTTAATATGATAATTAATGATTTAAAAAATTTGTAAAATGAAAGACAATGAACTAATAGCAGAATTTATGGGTGTTGGTAAGCACTACGAGGCCCAGAGTAGTAATCAATTTAACCAATACCACAAATCATGGGATAAGCTAATGCCTGTAATGGCAGAGTTAGTAAAGAATTTTGGAAGTGGTTGGATATTTGAGGAAGGATATGACTTAAATACCAGATACCATGCAGTAGTAAAATTTATTAAACAAATGGAATATAAATGGAAATTATGAGAACAACAGACGAAAAACACAGTAATAGATTTGAGAAGATCTTAAAGGGAAAGAAGGTAGACTCTTGCAGATACATGACAAGAGAAGAGGCAGACGATATGGGTTGGTACAAGAGACCACTAGCTATAATGTTTGAAGACGAAACATACATAGTATTACAATCAGATGATGAAGGTAACGATGGAGGTTCGGCATACATTGGAGGAGGAAAGGAAGAACATATAATCTACACGATATGAATTTAAATACCACAGGCACATTCGCCATAGAAGATGACAACTATATATTGCTTATAGATTACTCATACTACTACAACGCAGGAACATATGAAATACCACCAGAAGAGGACATGGAAATTGAATCCGTATACTTAAATGAAATGGACATTACAGATTTCTTTTGGGAGTTTGTAGAGGATAAAGTATATCAACAAGTAATAGAGTACGCAAGAGAAAATAACTAAATAAATAAACAATGAAAGTAAAAATCGAACAACGTAGTGTATACCACAAGTTTGTAGAGTTGGAGATAGAAATACCTGACTCAGTTGACACAGATATGATTGACGAGTATCTACTATCTATTGAAGACAAATGGATAGACGTGATAGACAACAAGATAAACCAATCAGAGTTTGTTCTTGGGACAGGATTATACGACCACCCTGGTCACGAGGATTCTGAGTCAGAGCATGAGTGGAGATACGAATGCGAAGAAAGAAAAATAGGAGGACATTTATAAACAATTAATAATAAACAAATAAAAGTTGCATAATAAGTATATAGTTTGTAAATTCGTATAACACAATTTAATTTAATACACATGGGAAAGTCAAAAGAATTGTTCAACCGAGAACGTGAACAAGAATCAAAAACATTAGCATCATTTATTGATGATGAATACCAAGAAGCTTTGTATCATCATGATCAACAGCGAATAGTCTTGAATGATATATTTACAGCATGGGGTGAGGTATTTGGAAAGGCTAACACAACTAAGTTTAATCTATCAAAATCTAAAAATGAAAAGAGGAATATTTAACAACTATGTAAAGCAACTATGTAAAGCAACAGGGATTTCTGAAAACGAATTGTTTCAAAAGAACAGATCAGTAAGGTTATCTTCAGCAAGATTTATATTGTATTCAATATGTCATCAAAGACCTATGAATATATTACAAATTGTAGACCTAATGTCAGAGAGAGGGTACGCAACCTCTAGGCAAACAGTTGAGTATGGGATTGAAAAAGTTAACACAAGCCCAGACCCTGATATTCAGAAGTTTATCAATGAAACGATTGGGCTTTATAATCATATTGATGTATGATTATGGAAGAAGTATGGAAAGAAGCTGAGTCATTTGGTAAGTGCATTAACTTGAGTAATGTCAATGAAAAAGCTTACATGTACAAAGGTATTAAGATTATCAAAAGAGATGGTAAAATAAAAATATTTAGTACACAAAACTCTCAAATGCAATACCACGAAATGAATCCAGAGGAGTACAAATTCTTTGGGGAACTTGGGTTTGTTGATGCAGTACATATTGTTGTTAAGAAAACTTACAAAAGAAAAATAGATTTAATAAACGACAAGATTAAAGCTGAGATAAACACTAGGAACAACAAGAAACATTACGACTCACTAAAATTAAAAAGAGAAACATTAATAAATAAATACAGCAATCTAAGTTAAAAATTATGGGAGAAACAAAATCAACATTTAAAGAACTTACATCAATCAATGTAAGAGACAAAGTAGAGAAGAAGGGAAGATTCGACTACTTATCTTGGGCATACGCTTGGGCTATTGTTAAGGACAAATATCCTTCAGCCAACAGGAAGGTCTATGAGTCAGAGCATACAGGACTAAACTTCTTTTCTGATGGCAGTACGTCTTATGTCAAAGTGGGCATTGAGATAGAAGGTGTAGAGCATATTGATTACCTTCCAGTCATGGGGCATAACAATCAATCCCTAACAATGGACAAGGTAACTTCATTTGCAGTAAACAAGACTATACAACGTAGTACAGTAAAGGCTATTGCTATGCATGGACTAGGATTGTCTTTATGGGCAGGGGAAGATCTTGCTGATATTAGTGAGACTGCACCTAAGAAGGTAACAACAACCGAAAAGAAACCTACGTTAAAGAAGACACACGACAAGTGGAACGATGTAGTAAACTTTGTTAAGGCGAATAAGAACGAACCATTTGCTTCTACAATATCTAAAGTAGAGCAGAAGTTTACGTTATCAGTAGCAATCAAAAAAGATCTTTCGAATTATGCAAAGTGATGCAATAGAGTTACTCAAACACGATAGTAATTACTATGGGAAATTTGGGCAGAGGTACTTATCTAACTCAGATATATATAGCCTACTAAAAAACCCTAGGAAATTCAGACAGAAAGAAAAAAGCCTACCCTTGTTAGAAGGTGGTTATTTTCATACAGCTATGTTAGAGCCTGAGAAGTTGGGTACATATAACATAATAGACGTGTCTAGCAGGGCTACTAAAGGCTTTAAAGAATTCATTAAGGACAATGACCTTGATCCATATGACGTTCTGCTTACAAAAGAAGTAGAGAAGATTAACTTATGGGTTGATACTATGAAGTCCAACTTTGAAATGTATACAGACATATATGCTAAGGGAAACATTTATGAGCAACCTGCCGTTGCTACCATCTTTGGTATGAATTGGAAAGGTAAAGCTGATATAGTCACAGACACCAAGGTGATTGACATCAAGACATCAGGTAATGCCGATAAATTTAAGTGGAGTGCTAACGACTATAACTATGACAGCCAAGCATATTTATATGAGCAGTTGTTTGGTAAGCCTGTGGAGTTTTATATTATAGACAAGACTACATTGAAACTTAAGATAGCCAAGCCATCTCCTGAGACGCTTCTAAGGGGGCGAGAGAAGGTTTTAAAAGCAATTGAGGTGTATAAGACTTTCTTTTCTGAAGACTCATCAGAAGACATTACACAGTACATAGAGCGTGAAGAGTTTTAAACTGTTCACACTCATCACAAGAGGAGTTCATGTGCTGCTCCTTCTCAGCATATAACTAAATATCAGTAACAATGAGCAATTACGAAACAAAACCAGGGAGTTTTTCTTTATTCAAAAACGAAAACAGAACTGACGAAAACAATCAACCCCACTACAATGGTAATGGAAAAGACATGAACGGAAATGATTTCCAAGTATCGGCATGGGTAGCAACATCAAAAGCAGGTTTAACTTATTTTTCTTGCAAAATGAAAGAGCCATACAAAAAAGATGAGCCTTCAAAAGGAGATTTAGAAATTGCAACTAAGACTCAATTAGAGCCAGACTTACCATTCTAACTGACACATTTACAATAGATTAGGGGTGCTAACTACCCCTTTTCTTTTTTTAAGTCTATGACGAAAATGTCAATTATTTTCCTTAGATATGGTAAATTAAAATAAAATAAGTATAATTATATAAAAGAGTATATAGAGAAACAAAATCGACATGGAAAAAAATCAAGTTACTATATTTAGAAACATAAAAGATACCTCAACACCTTTCTTTAGAGACATAGAGTCTATATTGGTTAGGATAAAAGAGGGTACTTCTAAAGAACTGATAAGACAAATACGTTCTGAAAAAGACAAAGAAGTAAGGCAAGAGCTTAAAAAGAATTTGCCAGCAATATGTTTTTCAGGTATGTTCAATAAAAGAAACGATGATAGTATCACTCAGCATAGCGGATTTATCTGCCTAGACTTTGATGGTTATAAAACCAAAAAAGATATGATGTCTGAGAAAGAAAGGTTAGCTAAAGATAGATATGTGTATTCAGTATTTATATCTCCTAGTGGAAATGGTCTTAAGGCTTTAATTAAAATACCCCAAGACCCGAACAATCACAAGAACTACTTCATGTCATTGGAGAAGTATTATAAGTCTGAATACTTTGATAAGACAAGTAAGAATATTTCTAGAGTATGTTATGAATCATATGATCCATTGATATATGTAAATTACAATTCAAACTTATGGGATAAAATAGAGGAACAAGAATTTAAAGTGGTAGATAAGTATTCTTCCAGACCCACCATACCTGTGACAGATGAAAATAAGATAGTAGATATTCTTATGAAGTGGTGGACAAAAAAGTATGGGATTGTTGATGGAGAAAGAAACAATAACATATACATATTGGCCGCAGCCTTTAATGATTACGGAATAAGCAAATCATTATCAGAATATATTATGTCACAATTTGAGACTAGTGACTTTACTTTGAATGAGATTAAAACCACTATTAATTCAGCATACTCACAAACACAAAACTTTGGGTCAAAGTATTACGAGGATGAAGACAGGGTTAATCAAGTGAGAATGAAACTTAAAAGAGGCGTATCAAAAAAAGAAATCCGTCTTCAATTATCTGAATCACAAATTGAAGATGAGGTAATAGAGTCGGTGATTACTTCCATAGAAGAAGATGAAAGCGAGAAAAGGTTTTGGACTAAAAGTGAAAAAGGTGTTATAACAATTATTCATTATTTGTTTCGTCAGTTCTTAGAAGACAACGGATTCTTTAAGTTTAGTCCAGAAGGTAGCAAGCACTTTATTTTTGTAAGAGTAACAAACAATCTTATAGACCATACTACTGAAGAGGAGATTAAAGATTATGTTTTAGGTTACTTAGAAGACTTGGATGATATGTCTGTATACAATTACTTTGCTGATAAAACTAGATTCTTTAGAGAAGAATTCTTATCGCTACTTAGTTCTGTTGATGTGTATTTTATTGAAGATGACAAAGTAAGTGCTTATCTATACTATAGAAACTGTGCAGTAAAGGTTACCAAGGACAAGAAAGTTACAATAGATTACTTGGACTTAGGTGGATATGTTTGGAAAGATCAGGTTATAGATAGAGACTTTGATCTTTGTGATTCATTCGACTGTGATTACAAAACATTCATTAATAACATATCAGGTGGAAATAAGCAGACTATTCAATCAATGAGAAGTACGATAGGGTATATGTTACACGCATACAAGAACTTATCATACTGTCCTGCAATCATACTTAACGATGAAATAATATCTGAAAATCCTGAAGGAGGAACAGGTAAGGGTTTGTTTATGAATGCATTATCGCAAATGAAAAAACTTGTTACTATTGATGGTAAGTCTTTTAACTTTGAAAAAAGCTTTGCATATCAATTGGTTAGTGCTGATACACAGATACTCTGCTTTGATGATGTAAAGAAACATTTTGATTTTGAAAGATTATTTAGTGTTGTAACAGAAGGGCTAACGCTTGAGAAGAAGAATAAGGATGCTATCAAGATTCCTTTTAGTAGGTCACCAAAGGTTGCTATCACAACAAACTATGCAATTAAAGGTAGGGGTAATTCTTTTGAGAGAAGAAAATGGGAATTAGAATTCTCTCAATTTTATACTAAAGACTTCACTCCATTGGTTGAGTTTCGTAAATTATTATTTTCTGAATGGAGCGAGGAAGAGTGGTGTTCTTTTGACAACTATATGATTGAGAATGTTATGTTCTATCTAACCAAAGGTTTAATTAAAGGTGACTTTAAAAACCAAACCATAAGACACCTGTCAGCAGACACCTGTCATGAATTTGTTGAATGGTGTGGTCTATTTGATAGCGAGTATAAGAATGAATTAATAAGATATGACGAAAAGATTTACAAGAATGAATTATACTTAGATTTTATTTCTGACAATCCAGATTTCTCACCCAAGGCTAAACGAACTGTCTCTCGTACAGAGTTTTATAGATGGTTGAGGTCATTCTCTATATACAAAACAGGGAAAAAGCCTCAAGAAGATAGAGACCTAAACGGAAGGTGGGTTATATTCTCACACCTAACAGATAAAAATATAGATGACGAACCAAAACTTGAATTTTAATGAAGACCTTAAATGGTGTATTGATAATGACTTTCAAGTTTACATAAAACCAATGGACAATAATGGGAACTGTAAAATTGCAATTAGGAAGGGAGGAATTTCTACAGATGGGAAGACTTCAAAATATTGTAAAGAAAAAGAATTAACTTTATACAGTACAGAAACACTAGGCTCAATAACATATAAAAGCCAAAAAATAGCATCACAAAACCTACCCAAAGTGTTTCTGTATCTTAGAAAAAACTATGGAAGAATTTGATCAATTTGATGAAATACATTACGGAATGTTAAATTCCTATGACATAGTTGTTTATAAAGTGCCTTTTTCTGAATTGTCATTTACAGACTACAGTTTTTTTATTCACGACATAACTAAACCTATCACAACCAAAGTTGTTGATGATTTGATTATGTACTTTGAAGAAATAGAAGAGTATGAGAAATGTCAAACACTAACAGAAATACGACACGAATATGATACAATTTAGAGATTATCAAAAAGAAATTATAAATAAAGGTTCTGAAATAATTCTAACTAAAGGGTTTTTGTATTTATCAATGGAAGTAAGAACAGGTAAAACATTAACCTCACTAGGAATCCTTGATAAGATGATGAGTGTGAACAGAGTATTGTTCATCACGAAGAAGAGAGCGATAGGCTCAATAGAGTCAGATTACAATCTGCTTGACCCAAGCTATGAACTGCAAGTTATAAACTATGAATCACTTCACAAGATCGACCAAGGGAATTGGGATGCTGTAGTTTGTGATGAAGCACATGGGATGGGTGCTTTTCCCAAGCCAAGTAAAAGAGCTAAAACTGTATCTGAACTTATTAGAAAAAACAAACCATATGTTATATTGCTTTCAGGAACACCAACACCTGAATCTTATAGTCAAATGTACCATCAAGTGTATTCAATTCCAAGAAACCCATTTAATAAATATTCTAATTTTTATAAATTCGCTAGTGATTATGTAACAGTTACTACAAAAAGAATAGGTGGATTTATGGTAAATGATTATTCTGATGCCAAGGAAACCATAATTGATGACATGAATCCTTATACTATCTCATACACACAAAAAGAAGCAGGCTTTGAATCTTCTATTAAAGAAAGAATATTGTTTGTTGATGCTCCTGAAAGTTTAATGGTTATGTGTTCTAAGTTAAAGAAGCTGCTTGTGTTGGAAGGTGAAGATGAAGTTATATTAGCTGACACAAGTGTAAAGCTTATGCAAAAACTGCATCAAATGTATAGTGGTACTGTTAAGTTTGAAAGTGGTAATTCTATGGTTCTTGACTTGTTTAAAGCTCAATACATATATGATAATTTTTGTTGTAATAAGATAGGAATATTCTATAAGTTTAAGGAAGAGCTTAATGCAATTAAGAAAGTTTATGGAGATAATATATGTACAGATCTTGATGAATTTAATGCCACAGAAAAATCTATAGCATTACAAATTGTTTCAGGGCGAGAGGGTATATCACTAAAAAACGCAAAGTATTTAGTGTATTACAATATTGATTTTAGTGCTACAAGTTATTGGCAGTCAAGAGATAGGATGACTACAAAAGAAAGACTTGAGAACGAAGTGTTTTGGATTTTTACTGATGGAGGAATAGAAAGTAAAATATATAAAGCAGTAAGCAAAAAGAAAAACTATACTTTAAATCATTTTAAACGAGATTTATTAACTTTAAATTAAATATAATATGCCTTCAGGAGTTTACAAAAGAACGTTAAAAACACCAAAAGAAATTGATTTTGATAAAATACTACAATTAGTATTAGATGGGTGGACTATAGAAAATGCTGTATTTAGTTGTGGATGGAATGATACTTCATACTTTTATCGACATATTACTAAAGAACAAAAAGAACAAATATATACAGCAAAAATGATACACTCTCAACACAAAAGATATTAATGAAGTTTATAAAGTTTTTAGTAATTTGGATAAGCCAGAATTTAGCCATACCTTTTTGGGTGGTAGGTCATATTCATTTATCTTTTCATACCTTTAATGATTTGATTGAAATATTATCATCAATAGGAATGAATTTGATAGTGGCAATTGGATTTATATTAGATTACAACAATGACAGAACAACAAATACAAGCGAAGAGAATTAAAGAATTAGAATCTGAAGGTTATTATGTAATCAAGTTAGTAAAAACAAATAAGAATGGAATTCCAGATCTTATAGCTATACCACCTGATAGTGGTGTATTATTTTCAGAAGTAAAAAAGCTAGGCGGCAGGGTGTCTGCTCTACAAGAATATAGACTAAAAGAATTAGAAAAACATGGATGCAAAACAGAAGTATACAGAGGAGGAATTTGAAATAGATGAGTTTTTTGTAAAACAAATGAAGAAATTTAAAAATGGAACATCAGTTAAAATAGCCTCTATGATTGATAATATATATGGTTCAGAAGAAACCAATGGGTTTATTAAAAACAGAACAGGACATGTTAACGATAACGAAGGTGTGCCAATATTTTTCTCCATAGATTATTTCAGAGAGAAAGATGGCCCAATAGTTCTTATAGATGCTCACGAAATATCATTAGATTCATACTTAGATTCAATTAACGATAACTTACACATCAAATGAATTCCTACTCTGAATTATTTAATCATGTTATAGACTCCGTTGAATTTGCTTCAGGAGTTACAAACATTAGAAAAGAAAATAGAAAAAGAGAATATGTAGATGCTAGGCGTATAGCTTTTTATATACTAAGAAAAATACATGGACTACCAATTCAAGCTATAGGAAAAGAGTTTAACAAACACCACGCATCTGTCTTGTATGGTATTAGAGATGTAGAGTTTTTAATTAAAACAGATTCTTTTTTTGAAGAAACATATAATAAAACCATGGCGAAAATTGCTATAGGAAACTTCAGAAAAGAAGAAATAATGAAAGAAATAAAAAAATTACAAGAAGAGTTTTTAACATTAATATAAAGTAAAATGGAATATAATTATGAAGACATTACAAAAGTTTTAGAATTTAAAACTTGGACAGACAAAAGAAAAATAGATGAATTGTTTAGGATTGATTGCGAAATGTATACAAACTTGGGTACGGATTCAACAAAAACAGAGCGAGAAAAGGTAAAAGCTAAGTCAAAAGCTATTTATAAGTCTATATCAAAAATAGATTCAAAAGTAGGAAAGCATTTAATCTACAGCATGGACTAAGATTTTTGTGCATAACTTTTTAAAATTTTTAGTAGAAATATTTGTAGCTTACAGAAACGCTATTAAAAATGTCAATTCACAAGAACAGCCGAAACTCAATTAACTTTATTAATTTGTTGATGAAACGCATTAACAATCTAACCGATGACATCTACGAATCGTTGATGGATCAGGACTCTGAGTCCTTGAATTCTAGCATCAAAGAGCTTCAATCTGTTTTGCGTGAGACGCAAAAATTAACAGACGATGAAATCTAGACCGAGACTAAACGAAAGAGAGTACGATTTAATTAAAAAAGACAGGGCTTTACAAAAAGAATGTGAAGTGATGGGTATTCCTATGAAAGATGTCGATCACTATTGGCATAAAGGACAGCACTTTTCATTACATGTTAAAAATAAAGGTGTATCTCCAGAAGAATTAAGAGATGATATAATAAAGGCAATGGATAAGCATTCGCCTTCCTATAAAAAAATACCAAGAACTAAAAGTGAAGATGGACATCTATTGGTTGTAGATCCTGCAGATATTCATATAGGAAAGTTAGCTACTAGTTTTGAAACAGGTGAAGATTATGATTCACAAATAGCAGTAAAGAGAGTTAAGAAAGGAGTAAAAGGTATACTTCAAA
>TARA_R110002094_G_scaffold84753_8_pt1 | contig 10914 bp, 10 predicted proteins | sample TARA_R110002094 | Tara Oceans TARA_R110002094 (sample SAMEA4397409) | marine metagenome | biome: Polar Biome; feature: [MIX] marine epipelagic wind mixed layer (ENVO:01000061); material: water (ENVO:00002006), including particulate matter (ENVO:01000060) such as... | depth 10-100 m
TGTGATGTTCACTGTTTCTGACCAGGAAGACGACGTAGTTGCCGCTCTGCGCGCCGGCGCTGACGGCTATCTGCTGAAAGATATGGAACCGGAAGACATGATCGCCCAGCTACACCAGGCAGCGGTGGGCAAGATGGTTATCAGTGAACGGCTGACCACGTTACTTGCAGAGGCGCTGCGTTCCAACAAGCCGCAGCAGACATCACGACCGGATTTCGACAGCCTGACACCGCGGGAAAAAGACATCCTCCGGCTTATCGCAGAAGGCCTTTCCAACAAAATGATCGGTCGCAAGCTGGATATCAGCGACGGCACGGTAAAAGTGCACGTAAAACACCTGCTTAAAAAGCTCAGCCTGCGCTCCCGTGTAGAAGTCGCCGTGTGGGCGGTGGAAGAAGGTCTGCACAAGGGCTGAGCTATATCAAATCAAGTACCGCCGGTTTTGATTACTCTGGGCAGACCGAATTCACTGCCCGGAGTTGATTATGGCCCTGCCCCTGCCTGCCACTTTCCCACTGCTCACCAATCCCCTGATCACTGATTCTCTTGCGCTGCTTTCTGAGTACTTGCCCTCGCCGTTTCCTTTACTCGGGGTGATCGACCGCTCCATTCCGATTCCGATAAAACAGCTCGTTGCAGAAGCGCCCCTCAACCGGATCTTTGCTGAGGCCATTGCCGATGGCGAGTTTGACGATTTTGAGGGCCGCCGTATCCGGCTGGAAGTGAACGGTGGTCATCCCGGCATCACTTTCGGTTTTTGGGCAGGCCGGCTCCGGGTCCTGGAAGGCTCCGGCGAGGCCACCATTCGAGGTTCCTTATCTGCCTTCAAAACCCTCTCCGCACGCCAACAAGACCCCGACCAGCTCTTTTTCCAGCGACGCCTGATGATTGAAGGAGATACCGAGCTGGGACTTGCCTTGAAAAATCTTCTGGACAGCCTGGAGTGGGACCTTAATATCCGTCAATTGCTTTTCTTCTGAAGCCTTATGCTGCCGGCGCCAAATCAAATCCACTGAAAACCTGGTGACTTATGGATTTACCGAATCCGATGTTTGGCCCGCCGAAACAAGCCGGCGCAACCGACCCATAACGTCCAGGTTATTTGTCTCCATTGACTCCAGGGCTTTCAATGCATCGTCTGAGCGACCCTCATGGTGAGCACGCACAGCATCTTTGGCATAAACATGCACCAGTCGATGGGGCTCTTCAATAGCCCGAAAATTCATCTGGCCCGCATACTGTTGATTGCCGTCACCCTGATAATACCATTGCCCCAAACGGCACTCTGCTTCGCCAGGCAGGCTATCTGCTGTCCTACCGGAAAGTCCCGCCAGAATCTGGTACACCGTTAGCTTGATTTCCAGCTCTTCCAGATTGGCCAATTCGATTTCAGACAGCAAAGCCGCGTTGCCCAATGCTTCCGAGGACGTACTGGCGAGATCAATCAGTGTAAGCAGCCGGTCTCGTGCCCCTTCTGCCTCTGTGGCCAGCTTTTCCATTTCCTCGCTGTTGCAACGACTGGTCCCCGCAACGGTTTCTGTTTGCGCCCGAATACGAGCGATTGCGCCTTCAATTTCCTTGGTGGCCTCCCCCGCGCGAAATGCGAGACTTCGAACCTCTGTTGCCACAACACTGAAACCGCGACCGTGTTCACCGGCACGCGCCGCCTCAATGCTGGCGTTCAGTGCCAACAACGACGTCTGATCCGAAACGCCATTTATCACGTCTACCAACGTCGTTATGCTGCCGGTTTCCGATTCCAGAGATTCCATTTCCTGTGCCGAGCTGGCCGCACTTTCCCGGGCGCCCCCCAGCCTTTGCACGAGCGACACCATTCTGTCCCTTACTTGTCCAGATTCATCCCACGTTCTCAGCGCTTCATTGCGGCGCGAGCCCAGAAGCAGCGAAAGCTCACCAAAAGACCCTTTGAGCTCACTTAAGGAGTTGCCAAACTGGCCAAGCCCCGACATCAATCGTCGACCAAGTTCCTGCTGAGCCGTCACTTCTTGCAGCGCTCTGGTTTCGGCTTCGAGCCGGGCCTCGATAAGGCGCCTGTCTTCGCTGAGCTTTGCCGCACCCTCCTTGGCCGCAGACAACTCTTGCTCAAGCACTTCAACCTGTTGTTTGTACCGCCAAAAAAACATACTGCAACTCCATCAGCCAGTTAGATTCATATTATATGCATCTTATAAGGCGAGAGGTGTACGGAAATGTAACGATGCTCTACACATAAGATTGCAGCTTTACATCTGATGTCTACTAGACAGCAAGATTATAACCGCACCCCGAAAACGTTAAAATTCGATTCCAACTCCTCCCGAACCAATCGAGGCCATGGTCGGATCAGTAACCGCCTTTCTTGCCGGTACCAGCAAAGGCAAAATCCCACTCAACATCAAACGGAATCCACCATTGTCCTACACCAGTTTCTTTATCCTGATGACGATAAAAGCCCTGATAGGGAGGCGGGTTAATGTGATAAACCACATGGTATTTACCTGGGCCGTCGAGCTTGATGTTAGCACCGTAGTGCGGGCCATCAGAGGCCATCATGGGCATAAAAGCACCGACTTTTGACCAATCAGAACCTTCTTTGGTCAGAGCAAAGGCGATCCCCAGGTAAGGAACCCAAGCGTCGGCACCAAAACCGTTATCGTTACCGGGCAGCTCAGCGATATCGGCCTCAAGGTGGATATCCTTGTTGCCCATACCTGGCAGTTCCGGTGTCATCATGACCGGTTGCAGATACACCGCACCGATTTTCATACCGTGCTTTTCTAAGGGCTCCCCAATCGTCACCTCACCGGCAACAGCATGGCCGGCAAGTACCATACTGCCAGCCATCATGGCAGTAGCAGCGAGTGCGCGAGTGTTTTTCTTCATACTCTGTCTCCATTTTATGACGGTTTTATACCTTTTCAATCTGAGGCTTGCCCCAGGCAGGACATAAACATCAGCGACGCCAGATACAACCAGTGCATTCCGGACAAGCACCACTCCGTTATATTTTCAGCTATTCAGTTGACAACAAATCTCAGAGCACCGCCAGCCACCAGGCGGCGGCCATGGCGCTGCTGCCAGCCGCACTCGGCATCAGGGCCAGCCAGCGGTCACGATCAACACCCAGCCCCTCGAGAATTCGCCAGGCCAGCCAAATACTCCAGAGCCATCCGAAAAGAATCATCGCGACTTTCACATCGTCCACTTGGGCGGTGGTCATACCCAGACGAATAAAGGGAGTGAACAGCTCGGTTGCAAGCCCAATCATCAGCGCCATCAGCGCCACGGGGGCCTGGCTGTAGCCAATCTGAACGAATGCCTGAAACAGGCTTGCGGTACTGCCCTGCAACCGGGCCAGACCGGCACTCGCCAGAGATGCAACACTCAGCACCAGAGCAGACAACGCCATGACCGTCATCATGGTGCCGGTGATCAAGAAGAAATCGAGCCAGCGGAATACTTCCCGGCGATCCGGATGCACACTCATCAGCCAGGACGGCCCCGGCTCACCAATCCAGTACTGGCCTCGCTCAATAAACCAGGTGCCTATAACCTGCCGCCAGTCGTTGTAAAACGGCAGCATCAACCATAGGAAACCACCCAAAGCCACACCGGCACCCAGAAATATAAACAGGATTTCCCAGGCGTCCGGCGCATGATCACGAATGGATTCCAGCTCCTGACCCGGCCGACGGAATGACACGACCAGGCCCGCCGTACGCCCGGGCAGAATGCAACGCAGGCATTCGATACAGTGGCGAGTGGCCCGCTTACGGGGCAAATCGATATAGGTAGGGCAAATGGTTTTGTCGGTGAGCTCATCCGGCCCGGTTTTCCACTTCCGCGGAGAAAGCTGTACCGCACCAAGGCGAGAAAATACCCCCAGCAACAACCCGATCGGGCACAGATGCCGGCACCAGACGCGCTTGTTGTGCCCCCAGAGCCAACCTACGACGACAGCCAGTGCGAAGGTGCCACCAAATATTTCCAGAGCTGCCTCCGGGTGGTCGCGCACACCGGTGGTCTGGCCCAGCAGGGTGATGATAATGAAACTGAGAATGGGCGTGCCCGGCCAGCGGATCCATGCTGGCGCCTGCATTTTGAGGCCATAGCGGTTTGCCAGCTCCGACGCAGCGCCCATAGGGCACAGAAAGCCGCACCAGCTTCTACCAGTAATCACAACGGAAAAAAACACCAGCGGAAACCAGACACCCCAAAGCAGGTAGTTGGCCAGTACTCGCCCATCATCCAGAAAAGTCGCCTGCTCAGACGACTCGGGGAGATAAACCGGCACCACCAGCACCGCCAGAAATACCAGAAACATGAATACATGAACCCAAGGCAACCAAGGGCGAAGTCGTGCAAGAACACGCTCCACAATCGGGTGCGCGGTAGCTGATCCCGCCGCCGCATCAACAAACCGGCTGGCAGGAGGGGTTTCGGTAATATCTGTGACGGGAATCGGGTGCATAAGGTGACTCTTGAAGAACCACCCATACCCTATATCAAAACAATGCAAACAATAATGATTCTTATCAAGATTGACTTTTGAGCATGTCTTCAGGAAGCTACCAAATCCATACCCGGCTTGCCGTACCAATAACCGTTGCAGGGCGGCGCTTCAACCAACTGCAGAGGGTCGGTAGCTGGCGTTTCACCACGGCGTGTCTGGTCAAAGCGGTGAATCACTTCATCCATGCCTTGATGCTCTGGACTGAGACGCACGGTAGACACTCCCATTTGCTCCATATCCGGCAACTCCCGCAGCAAGTCATAGCGGGCGCCGGAAAGCGTTGAGGTTCCGTTAAGGCGAAACAGCTCCCGGGATTCACGGGAGCGCAGTTCCATACCATCCGGGTGCTGCAGGCAGCGGAACTCACAGTTGTCTTTGGGCAGGTTGTAGTGTCGGGCGGTAAAACAACGTGACGACCAGGCCAGCGGCAAAAAGCCCCAGGCAAACACCTCGGCCGGCAGATCAAGCCCCTCATCTTTTAGCTCATTGATCAGCTGGCGCAATGTATCGCGGCCCAACTCAACGGGCAGGCTCCAACCCTTCAACCCCTGTTTTGCCAGTAGTTTCAAGGTTGCGGTGTTGTAGATGTTCATACCAGGGCCCGTCACAAACGGCAGCTTGTTCTGAGTGGCCAGCTGCAAGGCGCTCTGGTCATTAGCTTCAACCAGATACTCCTGCTGGCTACAGATTTTGCGCAGCGCCCGCAAATCTGCCTCGGATTCGATCAGCGTTTGCGTGGAGAGCACCACCTGTTTGCCGGAGTCCTTGAGAACACTGGCAATCTCCAGCCAGTCGGCCAGCTTCAGTTCACGACGGCGGGAACAGACAGTTTCTCCCAAGTACACAGTATCAACCGGCCATTCGGCAGCGTTGGCGTAAAAATCAAACACAGTTTGTTTGGACCAGAACCAGAGAATCGGGCCCAGAGAGAGCTTCATCATGGGTTGTTCAGCCTCATTTCCATTTGCGGTGATAGGCGCCGATGGTGGTCAGACCACCTTCAGATAAACCCGCCAGCGTGCTGTTCCAGACAGGGTCAACATGAAAGTCACCGGAGCCGGCATCCAGCCTGTCCAGAGCCTGGCGCCAGGTGCGGGCAACATCTGCAATATAGGCCGGGCTGCGTTGCCGGCCTTCAATCTTCACAGCACTGATGCCCAGCTCTTTCAGTTCCGGCAAGAGATCCAGAGTGTTCAGGCTGACCGGCTCTTCAATGGCGTGATAAACACTACCTTCCACCTCGAAACGGCCTTTGCACAGTGTGGGATAGCCGGCGGATTCGCCTTTGCCGTAGCGATCAATGAGCACATCGTTAAGGCGGGATTCCAGGCCATCCGGAGTTTCCAGCCATCGCACAGCTTTGGCTGGAGAGCAGGCGCCACGGGTATTCGGGGATTCGTCAGTCAGATAGGAAGACAGATAACACCGCCCCTCCGCCATAATGCAAAGACTGCCAAAGGCGAACACCTCCAGCTCCACCGGGCTGTGTTTTGCGACACCGCGCACCTGATCTATCGATAACACCCGGGGCAAGACGGCACGGCGGATATCGAAGTTGTCTTTGTAAAAACGCAGCGCTTCGTAGCTAGTCGCAGAACCCTGAACCGAAAGGTGCCGGTGAACCTGTGGGTGCCTGTTAGCCGCGTATTCCAATAGCCCCATGTCTGCCAGAATAATCGCATCCACGCCTAGAGCAGCGGCGCGATCGACGGCGGATTTCCAGGTTTGCCAGCCATCCGGCTGTGGGTAGGTATTGATGGCACAGAATACCCGGGCGCCCTTGCTGTGCGCGTACTCGACGCCCTCGCCTGCACGTTTGTCGTTAAAGTTAAGTCCGGCGAACTGGCGGGCATTCGTGCTGTCTTTAAACCCCAGATACACGGCATCTGCACCGTTATCCACCGCCGTTTTCAGTGCCGGCAGACTACCGGCCGGGCAAACAAGTTCCATGGGCTGTCTCCAAGTCAGAGTTCTGCAGACCATACGCCGAGAGCTCTTCCGGGGCATTGATCTTTGTCAGCAGAGCCACTGGTTTCCGGTATAATCCCCCTCTCTACCCATTAAGGAATACTCTACGCACCATTACGTATATCTGCACATTTCCCTTTAAAATCATAAAATTAACATAGAACAACAATGTGTTACCGACATATACCTACCACCACAGATACCTCGCACTGTGAATGGTGCGAGCCACCGACTTTGGCCAAAATAGAGGCCATTCACGAACCTGAGGCCACCCGATGAAAAACTCTATCAACAACCTCTCCATGCGGGGAAAACTCATCACGCTTGTGGTTCCAGCTTTGCTGGTGATCATCTACTTTATGGTTGAAAGCATTGCGCAAAGTACAGAGCAACTGGGCGACATGCGCCAGTTACGTTCACTGGTTCAGTTGGCCGATGTCGGCGACCCTCTGATCGAGACGTTGCAGAAAGAACGCGGGCGATCTGCCGTGGTGCTTTCCAGCGGCTCAGATCGCGACGCGGCGCGCCAAGCCGAGCAGGCACTGACCAGCCAGCGCCGACAAACCGATACACGGCTCGCTGAGTACCACACCCGTATAACCAACCTCACACAAGAGGCCAGGTTCAGCCCTGCCGTCAGCAACAGCATTCAAGCTATGGAGCGGGACCTGGCCATTCTCGACCAACTCCGCAGCAACGTCGACAACCGCGCAATCAATGGTCGTGAGTCCGGCGCCCTTTATACCCAATTGATCACCGGGTTGCTCGACCGGATCCCTCTGGTCATTTCACGCTCTACCGACCCGGAACTGACCCGCCACATCAACGCCTACTACGCGTTGGCGGAAGCCGCTGAGTCGGCCGGTAAAGAACGGGCTGCGGGAGCCGCCCTGATCAGCAGCGGAGATTTCGACCTGCCTTCTATCCAGAAAATTGCCGGGTTCGAAGGTCACCAGCAAGCCTTAATCAGGCAAGCTAGCGCAATGCTACCCCCGGATTCCAAGCTGCTTGCGGTGCTGAGGGATCTGCCAGACACAATTGAAAACCGTAACCTGCAGGAAAAGCGCGACACCTTATTCAGCAGCCCCTCAGGCATGTACGCTCTGAACTCGGCGGAATGGTTTGATATCACCACCCAGCGGCTGGGTAACCTCAACAGTCTGCGCAAAGCGCTGCTGGACAGTACATCCGCTGCTGCAGACCAGAGCCTCGCGGACGCCCGCCAGGATGTGCTTGCAGCATCAGGGATCGCCGGGGCCGCAGTCATCGCTGTTTTTGCACTGATGCTAATCATGGTCAGCGCCATCAGCCGACAGATCAACAGCCTGCTCGATGGTGTGCGGTTCGCCATGGACAACAAGGATCTTACACAACAGATTCACATCTCCAGCAAAGACGAAGTCGGCACCATCGGACGCGCGATCAACGAACTGTTTGGTCGGTTTGGCAGCGCTCTAAAACACATCGACAACGCCAGCGTGCAACTTGCAACGGCCACCGAAGAGACCAGCTCTGTCGCTAGCCAGAATGCCACTCAAACCAAAAGCCAGCAGCAGCAGATAGAGCAGGTCGCTGCCGCGACCGAGGAGATGTCAGCCACTTCAGAGCAGATTTCCCGGAATACCCAGCAAGTGGCGGATGCAGCCAATACCGTCATGGAGAGAAGCCGCGCGGGTGAAGAAGTCCTGCAAGGCAGTGTGCGCCGCATACGCTCCCTGGCCAGTTCTGTGAAAGATGTAAATGACGTTATTGAAGAACTGGAGAAACGTAGCGGCAGTATCGTGGAAGTTATGGATGTGATCCGCAAGGTTGCTGACCAGACCAATCTTCTGGCCTTGAACGCAGCCATTGAAGCCGCTCGGGCTGGTGAACATGGCAGGGGGTTTGCCGTCGTTGCTGACGAGGTTCGCACCCTGGCTCGCCAGACACACGAATCCACTACTCAGATTGAAGACATTATCGATGGCTTTCAGGTGATCACTGAAAATGCCAGCCGCTCGATCATTGCCAGCCACGAATTGGCCAACGAAGCCAGCGAACAGTCCTCTGAACTTGAGCAAACATTTGCCGCCATTCTTGGAGACGTAAGCAGCATCTCTGACATGGCCACCCAGATTGCGGCGGCGTCCGAGCAGCAAGTTGCCGTAACCCGGGAGCTGGCAGGAAACATGGAAGCCGTCAGTGAAGTGGCCATCCTCACACTGACGGGCTCAGAGGAAATCTCCCATGTTACGGGAGAACAGGCAAGACTGGCCCGCCAGCTCCAGGATCTGGCCAATGAGTTCAAGGTTTCAGCAGCCTGAGCAGACTGTGGCGGGAGAGAAGTATCCGGGGCACGGAACGCCCCGGATTGAAACTCGGTTGGAGACTTGGTTGGAAGGAAGTCAGATGATGCGGGAAAACCGCTGGCTGGCGCCTTCTTTGCGGTAGAAGTCGAAGATCTGGCAGATGGCACGAATCAACAGCCGGCCGGCGGGCTCTACTTGCAGCACCTGACCATTATCACCAATCAGCTCATCGGCAATCATTGGCCTTAGGCGGGCAAGTTCGTCCGCAAAGTAACCATCAAAATCTTCCTGCCACTCAGCAGCAAACTGCTGACGATCCAGGCGGAACTGGCAAATGAGCCGGCCAATCACCCAGCGGCGAATGCGATCATCCCGCGTCAGGTTTACGCCTTTGGTAATCGCCAACTGGCCGGCGTCTATGGATGCCTCCCAGGCAGGCAGATCGTGGTTATTCTGGAAGTAGGCATCGTCGGTCTGACCGATCGCCGAGACACCCAGAGAAACCAGGTCGCAGTCCGAGTGGGTAGTGTAACCCTGGAAGTTCCTGTGCAGCCGTCCGGCACGCTGGGCCACGGCCAGGCTGTCATCCGGCTTGGCAAAATGGTCCATGCCGATGTATTCGTAACCCGCCTCAAGCAGGCGGTTGATGGTGTTGTGCAAAATGGTCAGCTTTTGCTGCGGCGAAGGCAGCGTGTCGTTCTTGATTCGGGTTTGCGGATAAAAACGGTCTGGCAGGTGCGCATAACTGAACACAGACAGTCTGTCTGGCGACATTTCGAGCACCGCTTCCAGGGTCTCTGCAAAGCTTTCCGGCGTCTGGTGCGGCAAGCCGTAGATCAGGTCAAGATTGATGGAGCGGAACCCGAGCTGCCGGGCCTCGCTCAGTACGGCTTCCGTCATTTCCCGTGGCTGGATGCGATTAACCGCTTTCTGAACTTCCGGGTTCACATCCTGCACACCCAGGCTGATGCGGTTAAAACCCAACTGCCAGAGTGTCGGCAGGGTGTCCTGATCCACTTCACGGGGATCAATCTCCACGCTGTAATCACGCTCATCACCGCTTTGCAGGTTGAACAGCTCTGCGTAGCCGGCCATTAGCTCCTGCATTACATCTTTCGGCAGGAACGTTGGTGTGCCGCCGCCCCAATGCAGCTGTTTTACCGGGCGATCCGAGCCAAAAAGTTTGGATTGCATGGCCGCTTCTTTCAGAACACGCTCTACATAAGGCATAGCCTTGTCGCGCTTCTTGGTGATTACCTTGTTGCAGGCACAGTAGTAACAAAGGTGCGCGCAAAACGGCAGGTGGGTATACAGAGAAAGCGGCCGGTTGCTGGCTTTGCTCCGCGCTGCAGCCTCTACCATCTGCTCCACCGGGTAGCTCTGGTTAAACTCCACAGCCGTTGGATACGATGTATAGCGCGGCCCGCTGAGATCGTAGCGCTTGATCAGCGCATCATCCCACATGAATTCCGGGAGGGTGGATTCAGCAGTCTGCGGTGCGGGATTGGAAGCCATAATAAAAACTCTGAGCGTGTGATGTGAAAGGTCAGCCGAGGAGCGGGACATTATATGCCAGGCCGGCTGCGCGCATCTTGATGCGAGTCATCTTGACGACCACCTGTTGACAACTACCCGAATTTTATCAGCTTGGGGCCTGAACTACCCTTGCGCACAAGGCGTATTCTGACTACCTACTTTGGGTAATGCCCCTCAGAACAAAAATCCGCCAGACGCCGGAGCGCCTCCTCTTATGACAAATCTGATTCTGATTCTTGGTGATCAACTGACAACCGATATCAGCGCTCTGGAAGGCGCCGATCCCAAGCGCGACAGGGCAGCTGGAACTTTGATGCAGACAACCGGCGTAAATGGAGCGGCAAGCCACCTGCCCCCGCACCCTTCAAGGTGGAGCCGGACGCCTGCCCGTTCAACTCACTGTACTGGCATTTCATCGACCGACACCGGGCTGATTTTGAGGGTAATCCGCGCATGGGCATGATGTACCGGAACTGGGAAAAGCAAAAGCCGGAGAAGCGCGAAGCCCTGCTAAAACGAGCCAAGTACCTGCTTGAGCACCTGGAAGAGATTTGAGCCAGGGCATCAAGGCGGCCCCACTTCGCAGGCAAGCACCAACGCCCAGAATTC
>TARA_R110002094_G_scaffold25811_3_pt1 | contig 10905 bp, 10 predicted proteins | sample TARA_R110002094 | Tara Oceans TARA_R110002094 (sample SAMEA4397409) | marine metagenome | biome: Polar Biome; feature: [MIX] marine epipelagic wind mixed layer (ENVO:01000061); material: water (ENVO:00002006), including particulate matter (ENVO:01000060) such as... | depth 10-100 m
GCCATAGTAATTCGGCAAGGAATGCAGGTTGCGCGCATCGCCTCCCGCGCGCGCCATCGCCCGATTTCGGGTCGCGACATACCCGATCACCGCAATGCCCAGAACGGCAGTGATCAGCGCTATCGAAGTAGGGAGGCCCAAAATGGTGGCTGTCATTGCAATGTCTTCCGCGCCTTGGATTTCTCAGGTCACCTTATGGGGTATTCTGCCCGCATCAAGGGCCGCTCAATCTTTGCGCGGCCCTCATTTAATCTCACGCGCGGGGTCCTAAGAACCGCCACCCATGACGGTTTCGTCTGCAACCACGGTTTGGGTATCGCCAAGTGCCGGATCAGACACCAGACCGTATTCAGCCAAAGGACCATCGGGACCAGCAATCTCATCTGCCACAAAGAACTCAGCATATTCTTTCAGGCCGGGGATCACGCCGATGTGCGCCTTTTTGACGTAAAAGAACAAGGGGCGCGACACAGGGTATGCGCCGGTTGAGATGCTTTCGGTGGTGGGCACAACACCGGACATGGTCGCGACCTGCAACTTGTCTGTGTTGTTTTCATAAAACGCCAGACCGAACACGCCAATGCCGTCTTTATTGCTTTCGATACGCGCCAGCGTTTCGGTGTAATCGCCGTCAATGTCTACAGATTTGCCGTCGCTGCGCAGTGCGATACAGGCTTTTTCGGCGGCTTTCTTGTCGTCGCCGTTTGCCGCCTTGAACGCTTCAAAATCGCCGGTTTCTTCGCAGCCCGCCAAGATCACCTTTTCCTCGAACACTTCACGGGTTCCGTGCTTGGTGCCGGGGATATAGGCTTGGATCGGCTGTGCGGGGAACGCCGGGTTCACTTCATTCCACATGGCATAGGGGTTCGCGACAACGGTACCGTCCACAACCACTTCGGCGCTCAATGCCTTGTACCAATCGGTTGGCGTAAATTCAAAGCTCTCGCCGCCGATGTCAGAAGCAAAGACGATGCCATCATAGCCGATTTGCACTTCGATGATGTCGGTGACGCCGTTTGCGGCACAAACTTCTAACTCGCTGTCCTTGATTTTGCGCGATGCGTTTGCCACGTCGATGGTGTTTTCGCCCACACCTTCGCAGAACCGTTTTAGGCCAGCGGACGAGCCACCTGATTCAACCACCGGTGTCGGGAAATCAAAGTTCTCGCCAAAGGCTTCGGCGACGATGGAGGCATAGGGCAGCACAGTGGATGATCCGGCCACTTGCACCTGATCCCGCGCAGCGGCGGCGGTTGCGGATACGGCGGCCATTGCCAGCGCGCATGTGGTCATTTTTGCGAAGGACATGATGTCTCCTGTCAGCAGTCTTAACAATCACCCCATGGTGATCTTGAGGCCCGTCTAGGGGGCCGACACTGCGCTTTTGTGACAGGTACGTTACAGTTTTATGACAGGGGTCAAAAACGCCGCAATTGTTGGAGATATCTTAGCCGCCCACAACATCTTGGGGTAGGATAACCGTAAATTGCGCGCCCTGCCCCAACTGGCTGGTTATTTTAAGCCGCCCGCGGTGCCGGTTTAGAATATGTTTTACAATCGCCAACCCCAGGCCCGTGCCGCCAAGAGTACGGCTGCGATGGCTGTCGGCGCGGTAAAACCGTTCGGTCAGACGCGGGATATGCAACGGATCAATGCCCGGCCCGTGATCAGCCACCGTGATGCGCAGCGCAGGCGCGCGCAGGGCCTTGTCCAGTTGATGGGCTTCAGCCGTGATATTGACCGTTCTGCCCGCGCCGCCGTATTTGATCGCATTTTCAACCAAATTGGTGAAGACCTGCAAAAGCTGGTCCGCATCGCCGCGCACGATCAACGGCTCTGACCCCAAATTCGGTTTCAATGTCACATCGTTGTCTGCGGCAAGCGGGTTCAGATTGCGCATCGTGGTTTGCAATGCGTCACGCACATCTACCCGCGTGGTTGGGCGCACACGTTCTTCCGCCTCAACCCGGCTCAGCGACAAAAGATCCCCCACCAGCCGGTTCATCCGCTCCGCCTCATCGGTCATGATCCCTAGGAAACGATCCCGCGCTGCCGGGTCGTCACGCGCAGGCCCGCTCAGCGTTTCGATAAAGCCCATCAATGCGGTCAGCGGTGTGCGTAACTCGTGACTGACATTGGCCACAAAGTCGCGGCGCATTTGACCGGCTTGGGTCAGGTGGGTCACATCCTGAAAGCTCAAGATCAGGGTGCCGGTGTCCGCCATAGGACCCAGCGACACATCATAGGTGATATTGCGGCCTCCATCGCCCGCCAGAAACGGGGCCAAGCGCGGAGTTTGGTCTGCCAACGATTGCTCAACCGCCTCGACCAACTGCGGCTGGCGCAGCACCGTGATGAAATGACGCCCCTGCGCGCCTGTGCCAATGAGCGTCTGTGCGGATGGGTTGATGGCAATGATCCGTTCGCCTTTGTCTATCGCCAGCGTGGGCAGCGGCAAGGCGGCCAACAGGTCAGACAGGTGCGAGGTCGGCGTCATGGTCTAGATCGGCTTAAGATCGCGCCGAAACCGCGCAGCGTTTTCCGAATAATGCAGCGCGCTGGCGGTCAGCATCTTTATCGCAGCATCATCCAGTTGCCGGACTACTTTGCCCGGTGCGCCCATCACCAGCGACCCATCTGGGATTACCTTGTTTTCGGTGATCAATGCGCCCGCCCCAATCAGGCAGTTCTTGCCAATCTTGGCCCCGTTCAGGATGGTGGCCCCCATGCCAATCAGCGTATTATCCCCAATGGTGCAGCCATGCAGCATCGCTTTGTGTCCAATTGTGCAATTGATCCCAATAACCAGCGGAAAGCCCATATCAGTATGAAAGACACAGTTTTCCTGCACATTGCTGCCAGCGCCCAGATGGATCACTTCGTTGTCACCGCGCAGGGTTGACCCGAACCAGACCGAAGAACCCGCCTCTAGAACAATCTTGCCAATGACATTGGCATCCGGTGCCACCCATGCGTCCGCGTCAACCTTGGGCGTGACCGCCCCCAGTGCATATAATGTCATATCTTATCCTCAAATTCGTTCTGCAACGCACGTACGTGCTCCACGAGATTGGGCTGTTGCGACAGGCGCAGACGTTCGGCGGTGATGATTGATTTCAGCCGCGCTTCAGTTTCGACCAGATCGTCGTTGACCAGCACGTAATCATAGCCATCCCAATGGCTGATCTCGTCCCAACTGGCTTCCATCCGTTTGGCAATGGTTTCATCATTATCCTGGCCACGCGACACCAACCTGCGGCGCAGTTCCGTGATCGACGGCGGTAGGATAAAGATCGACAACACATGCTGTTTTAGCGTCGAATTGCTGATCTGCTGCGCGCCTTGCCAATCCACGTCGAACAGAACATCACGGCCGTTGTCGATGGCGCTTTGCACAGGTGCGCGCGGCGAGCCGTAATAATTGCCAAACACCCGCGCGTGTTCCAGCATCTCACCGTCATTCACCAACGTGCGAAATGCGTCCTCGGTGACAAAATAGTAATCCTGTTTGTCCACCTCGCCTGCGCGCGGTTCCCGTGTGGTGGCCGACACCGAAAACCGGATCGAGGCATCCCAATCGCGCAATTTCTTAGCCAACGTGGACTTGCCCGCGCCCGAAGGCGAGCTGAGGATGATCAAAAGGCCGCGACGATTGCTCATGTCTTACTCCACATTTTGCACCTGTTCGCGCATTTGGTCGATCACCGCCTTAAGCGCCAAACCCACTGTGGTCAGTGCCGCATTTTGCGCCTTGGAACATAGGGTATTGGCCTCGCGGTTAAACTCTTGCATCAAAAAATCGAGCTTGCGCCCCACCGGGCCGCCCTGCCCCAACAGCGCGCGCGCGGCTGTCACATGGGCGCTTAGGCGGTCGATTTCCTCGGTGATGTCGGATTTCACGGCAATCACAGCCAGCTCTTGGGCGACACGCGCCTCATCTGCGCCGCCGATGTTTTCCAGCACCCGCGCCAGATTACGGCGCAGGGTTGCGACCATCTCATCTTTGCGGGTCTCGGCCAAGGCTCCGGCCTCCGCCGTCAAGTTTGCCACCTGCGTCAGTTGCGCGTCCAAGACGTCTGCCAATGCGGCGCCTTCGTTTTTCCGCATGGTGTCGAAATCGGCCAGCGCTGCATCGAAATCGGCCAACAAAACGGCACAAAGTGCTGCGGTGTCCTGATCTTGTGCAGCCTGTTCCAGAACGCCGCGCATGGTCGCGATATCGGTGGCTTTGGACGGGGCCAGCGAAACGCCCGCATCCATTGCTTGTTGTTCAATCTGGTGCAGCGCGTTCAGCACAGCTCCCAATTGATCCGCGTTCACGGTCAGGCTGTTGCCCCCTTCTTCGCGGATAAGGCGCAGGTTGCAGGTGATGTTGCCACGGGTGGCGCGTGCGGCCAGTTTTTTGCGCAGCCCCGCCTCAAGCCCGTCCACCCAATCGGGGACCCGCAGGCGCAGATCAAGGCCTTTGCCATTGACGGAACGGACCTCCCACCCCCAGCTAAATGGCGCGGCGGCACCGCTGGCAGAGGCAAATCCTGTCATCGACCTGATCATAATTTAGGGTCCTTCTTGGCGCAGTATGTCCAGATGCAATACGGCCAAACGCAGTTCAGGAGCAACCCCGCGCGGGTGACTTGGACGCATTAACCGATTAACCAGACGTGCCGAAATCTCACTAATTGTATCAAAGGCGCGCTATTAAGACTTCAGTAAGGATTGCGGCCCGCTGCTGCCTCTCTGGCTCAAACAAGCAACGTTATACTGAATGATGCTGGCGGCGCTGAAACGAAAGTAAAGGTAAGGTGAACGTTGATGGACAAGCATCCCCAGAACGCGCAAAATGTGGTTTCTATGTCAAATTATCATCCAGATTCCGGTTATGCCGCCATTGCTCAAGTCGAAGCCTATTGGGAGGCGTTGCGGACTGGCCGGTTGTTGCCAAAGCGGTCGCAGGTTGATCCTCGTGGAATCGAACAGGCCTTGGAATATGCATTTATCCTTGAACGTATTGCTCCCGGTATCGCGCGGTTGCGGATTGCAGGCAGCCATCTGAGTGACCTGATGGGTATGGAAGTGCGCGGCATGCCACTAACCGCGTTTTTTGCGCCAAATACTCGCCGTCAGATTGCCGATGGTCTTGAGGATGTGTTTCAAACGCCCGCGACCGCCACTTTGCGCCTGACGTCGCCGGGCGGTGCGGGCCGCGCCGCGCTTGAGGCGCGGATGGTTCTGTTGCCGCTGAAAAGCGATTTGGGCGATGTGAGCCGCGCGTTGGGATGTCTGGTCAGTCAAGGCGAAGTGGGCGTCGCCCCGCGCCGATTTGACGTGACCTCACTAGACGTGCGCACAATCGTACCCGGTCAAGGGACCGCCCGCATTGATCGGCCTGCTGCACCTGTGTCCAAACCCGCGCCGGATGCACAAACATCCGGGTTCAGTGCGCCCAAAGCGCCGTTTAAGGGGACGAACGGTAAATCCCGCCCACCCTATCTGCGGTTGATCAAGTCAGACGAATAATTCGAGATGTGTAATGAGTGCGACTGTTATCAGTCAAAACGCCGCTGAGCAGAATGCCAGCGGCGTCGTTGTTTTTAAGAGTTGTTGTTTTCAAAGATCGGTCGCTTAGCCAGCCGCTTGCGCCGCCTGTGCATCACGGCGCGCCGACAGCTCTTCTGCGACCAAGAATGCCAGTTCAAGCGATTGGCTCGCGTTTAGACGTGGATCGCATGCGGTGTGATAGCGATCTGACAGATCCTCATCACTGACCGCGCGCACGCCGCCGGTGCATTCGGTCACGTCCTGACCCGTCATTTCAAAATGCACACCACCGGGCACGGTCCCTTCGGCGGCATGGACGCCAAAGAATTCGCGTACCTCGCGCAGCACAGATTCAAAGGGCCGCGTTTTATAGCCGCTTGAAGACTTGATCGTGTTGCCGTGCATCGCGTCACAGGTCCACACAACATTTGCGCCCTCTTCCTGCACGGCTTTGATCAGACGCGGCAGGTGATCGCCCACCGATCCAGCCCCGAAACGTGCAATCAGCGTCAGACGCCCTGCTTCGTTTTCCGGGTTTAGTGTGCCCATCAGCTTTTTCAGGTCATCCACTTCCATGCTGGGCCCGCATTTGAGGCCAATGGGGTTCTGAACGCCGCGGGCAAATTCCACATGCGCGCCGTCAGGTTGCCGCGTGCGGTCGCCGATCCAGATCATGTGACCCGACCCTGCCAGCCATTTGCCAGAGGTGGAATCAAGCCGCGTCAGCGCCTGTTCGTATTCCAACAACAGCGATTCATGGCTGGTGTAGAATTCCACGGTCGAGAATTCATGCGCGGTACTGGCGGTGATGCCGGCCGCGGACATGAAATCAATGGTGTCCTGAATGCGCGTGGCAATCTCACGGTATTTTGCGGCATCATCGGCATCAGTAAAGCCCAAGGTCCACGCATGAACCTGGCTCATATCAGCAAAACCACCGGTCGAGAATGCCCGCAACAGGTTCAGCGTGGCGGCGGCCTGTGTATAGGCCTGCAGCATCTTGTTTGGATCGGGAATACGCGCCTCTGGCGTGAAATCCAAACCGTTGATGATGTCACCACGGTAGCTTGGCAATTCAACGCCGCCGATGGTTTCGGTCGGCGCGCTGCGCGGTTTGGCGAATTGACCCGCCATCCGGCCCAGTTTGACCACTGGCACTTTCGCACCATAAGTCAGCACCATCGCCATTTGCAGCATCACCTTGAACGTGTCGCGGATCGCGTCCGAGCTGAATTGTTCAAAACTCTCGGCGCAATCGCCCCCTTGCAACAGGAATGCTTCGCCCCGGCTGACCGCACCAAGGTGCTTTTTCAGCTTGCGCGCCTCACCGGCAAAGACCAGAACCGGATACCGTGCCAATTGTGCCTCAACGGCATTCAAGGCGGCTTGATCAGGGTAATCGGGCATCTGAATCCGCGGTTTGCTGCGCCAGCTTGCTGTACTCCAATTGGTCATTTGTCATTTCTCCGGTCATTTGCGCGAATGTCAGCGCTATCGTGAACCATTCCTATACAAAAACAGGTAAGAAGTGACCAGAACCGAAATTCGGCCCCTTGACCTGAGCAGACCTGCGTGAGCAAGGTTTGCGGCAGGTCTTGTCGCCAATGACACTTCATGGCCTGAACCTGAACAAAGAAAGACGCCGCGATGTCAGAGCCGCGCCCCGCCACCCGCATTCCACCGACACCGGACAAACCACGCCGGTTTGTCTTTGTTCTATTGGATAACTTCACCTTGCTGAGTTTTGCGTCAGCGGTTGAATGTCTGCGGATTGCCAATCGCATGGCCGGTCGCGATGCCTATTCATGGCGGATCATTGGCGAAGGTGGCGGCACAATGCCAAGCTCTTCGGGGGCTGTGTTCACACTTGATGGCGATTTGGATGATCTGTTGCGTGACGATACGCTGATGATCTGTGGCGGCATCGACGTACAGGCGGCAACGACCAAGAAATTGCTCGGATGGCTGCGCCGTGAGGCCCGCAAAGGGCTGATGGTTGGCGGGCTCTGTACGGCGGCGTTTACCTTGGCCAAGGCCGGGTTGCTGGACGGAAAAAAGGCCACGATCCATTGGGAAAACCAAGACAGCTTTTCTGAAGAGTTTCCCGAAGTGAAGCTCACCAAGTCGGTCTTTGTGGTGGACGGCAACCGGCTCACCACGGCGGGCGGCACATCGTCAATTGATCTTATGCTGAAACTGATTGCTGATGATCTGGGCGAAGAAATGGCCAATTCGGTTGCCGATCAGCTGATTTATTCGTCGATCCGAACTGATCAGGACACCCAACGATTGAGCGTGCCGACGCGAATCGGCGTGCGTCACCCAAAGCTGAGCCAGGTCATTCAGATGATGGAAAGCAACATCGAAGAACCAATCAGCCCGTCGGTGCTGGCGCGCGACGTGGGGATGTCCACGCGGCAGTTGGAGCGGTTGTTCCGGCGCTATCTGAACCGATCCCCGAAGCGGTATTATATGGAATTGCGCCTGCAAAAGGCCCGCAATCTGTTGATGCAAACGGACATGAGCGTGATCAATGTGGCGTTGGCTTGTGGATTTGCCTCACCGTCGCATTTTTCAAAATGCTACCGCGCGCATTATGACACAACCCCTTACCGCGAGCGTGGTGCCCATGCGGCAAGGTTGTCGATCTAAGCCGCTACATCGCTATTTTGCTGGGGCCATACGATAGATTGTTCCCTGAGGTTCCGAAATAAACCAGATTGCTCCATTAGGCCCTTCGACTATGTCGCGGACCCGGATTGTCGCGTCTGATCTGATTTGTTCGACCTCTTGCAAGGGCGTTCCGTCAAGGCGCGCAATATAGTCGAATTTCAACGACCCTACGAAAATATCGCCAGCCCATTCTTTGAATAGCGTACCGGAATAAACCATAAGCCCAGAGGGCGCGATGGACGGGTCCCAATAATACGCCGGCTGCTCTATGCCGTCTTTGGACGTCCCTTCGCCGATCTTGGCCCCAGAATAATGCCGGCCATAAGACACGATTGGCCAGCCATAGTTCGCGCCTTTGGCAATCAGGTTCACCTCATCGCCGCCTTTTGCCCCGTGTTCAGAGACCCACAACTCACCCTGCGCATCGAGCCCCGCGCCCTGCGGATTGCGATGTCCATAAGACCAGATTTCAGGCCGTGCACCCGCCTGACCCACAAACGGATTGTCCTGCGGCACCGATCCGTCGCGGTTCACCCGGATCACCGTGCCATTGTGTCGGCCCAGATCTTGCGCCGCGGGTCGGTCGCCGCGTTCACCGATGGTGACAAACAATGTGCCGTCCGGGGCCTCGACGACCCGTGATCCAAAATGGCGTCCGCCGCTGCTGCCTGGGGCCATCTCAAAAAGCTCGGTCACATCCTCAAGTCGCGCCCCATCATCTGACAACCGCGCGCTGGCCAGCGCCGTCCCGCTGCCGCCGCCGGTTTGCGGTTTGGCATAGGTCACGAACAACTTGCGCGTTTGATCGAAATCGCGGGCAAGCGTCAGGTCCAACAGACCCCCTTGCCCGTCCAGGGCGACCTTCGGCACACCCGCGACCTCAATCTGTTCGCCGCCCCGATCATAAATCAATTGACCGCCCCTTTGCGTGACCAGCACCCCGCCATCTGACATCGGTGCAACGGCCCAAGGGGCCTCAAGCCCAGTGACAACCGGCTCGATCTTGACCGAAATCTGAGCATTCGCGGATATTGGCTGCATCACTGAAGCGGTCACCATCAGCAGGAAATAGGGCAATTTCGTAGCCAAATGCATGGTTTCCATCCTGTTTTGGAGGCGACTTTCAAGAATTGTAAGCAACTTGGACGAAAAATCCACAAACGGGTTCGTGAGGCGATGCCGTACCAGTTGTCATGGTTCAAAAACTCCTTTTCTTTTAAGAAACCACCGCCTAACGTTTGACGCGAACATCATGTTCCAACTAGGGAGATACATATGAAAAAGATGCTTATGGCCACAACGGCTGCAGCTCTGCTGGCGACACATGCTTATGCTGACGCCCACGCAAAAGAAGTTAAACTGGGCGTTGAATTTGGTTTTACGGGACCAATCGAATCACTGACCGGCCCCATGTCTGCGGGCGCTGAACTGGCGATGAAAGAAGTCACCGACAGCGGCATGCTGCTGGATGGTGCCAAGGTTACGTCGATCCGCGCCGACTCGGGCTGCATCGACAATGGTTTGGCCGTGTCCGGTGCGGAACGTCTGATCGCCGAAGGGGTCAGCGGCATCATCGGTGGTGACTGTTCCGGCGTGACCGGTGCGATGCTGCAAAACGTGGCAATTCCAAACGGCATGGTGATGATTTCGCCCTCCGCCACATCACCCGGCCTGACCACGATGGAAGACAACGGCCTGTTCTTCCGGACCTCCCCGTCTGACGCGCGCGAAGGCGAAGTGATGGCGGAAATCCTGACGGAGCGCGGCATAAAATCTATCGCGCTGACCTATACCAACAATGACTATGGCAAGGGTCTGGCGGATGCGATCGAAACATCTTTCAAGGCTGCCGGTGGTGAAGTGACCATCGTTGCAGCGCACGAAGATGGCAAGGCTGACTACTCTGCCGAAGTGGGCGCACTGGCCTCTGCCGGTGGTGATCTGCTGGTTGTTGCGGGTTATCTTGACCAAGGCGGTGCGGGCATCATCAAATCCGCATTGGACGCGGGCGCATGGGAAACGTTCGGTCTGCCTGGTGGGATGATCGGTGAAAACCTGCCCACAACGATTGGCCCGGACCTGAACGGGTCATACGGTCAAATTGCGGGTTCCGAAGGCCCGGGCATCGAGGCATTCACAAAAATGGCCGAAGCCGAAGGTTTTGATGGCACGTCGCCTTACACCCCAGAATCCTATGATGCTGCGGCGCTTTTCTTGCTGGCGATGCAGGCCGCAGGGTCAACTGATCCGGCGGACTACAAAGATAAGATCATCGAAGTGGCAAACGCGCCGGGCGAAAAAATCTATCCCGGTGAGTTGGGCAAAGCGCTTGAGTTGATCAAGGCGGGTACAGACATCGACTATGTTGGTGCCTCGGCCGTTGAATTGATCGGCCCCGGTGAATCTGCGGGTACGTACCGTATGATCGAAGTCAAAGACGGCAAGAACGAAACCATCGGTTTCAAGTAAACCTTGCCTGAGCAAAAGATGCAGCCTGCAGCGATGTGGGCTGCATTATCCTTATCTGACGACCAATAATTGATCGGCCGCCAATGGACCGGCACACAGGGATGGACGCATGAGCCTTGAGAACGAACACATGATTGTGGTCGACGATCTGCACAAGCATTTTGGCGGATTTCACGCTGTAGATGGCGCATCTCTGACGATTGACCACGGGTCGATTACGGGTCT
>TARA_R110002094_G_scaffold181661_8_pt1 | contig 10819 bp, 9 predicted proteins | sample TARA_R110002094 | Tara Oceans TARA_R110002094 (sample SAMEA4397409) | marine metagenome | biome: Polar Biome; feature: [MIX] marine epipelagic wind mixed layer (ENVO:01000061); material: water (ENVO:00002006), including particulate matter (ENVO:01000060) such as... | depth 10-100 m
TGGCGCTACCACCGTCAATTCCGGACACCCTTCAAAAAAGAGGGTAACACTGTGCTCGTCACCCTCCTTGAGGCTATTTTGCAAACCAAACAACATTAAATGATAGCCGCCCGACTCAAGACTAATCGCTTCACCCGCCGGAATATTCACCGCATCTACAGGCCGCATAGACATGGCGCCATTATGATGTGAATGAGCATGGATTTCGGCACTACTGGCGATAGCGGACGACGCTCCCACTAGTCGGCAGGCTCTTCCTGTCGAATTATTTAATGTCATAAATGCTGCTGTCACCGACTGCCCCGGAGGCAAACCACGAATATAGGCATCTGTCACGGTGATGCCATCAGCACAGGCCGTCATTGCTAGCGGCATTAGAAAAATGCCTACATATTTTTTTAGAGACAATCTCATATTTTCTAATCATTCCTATGATAAACATGTGTAATAATTCTTTGTGTTGGCCCTATGATAGCTCAACACACGCTCAGCAATCATTGATCGGAGAACTACTCGTTTTCAAGGTGCTGACTATAACACTGTGACCGACACCAGAAAATGAGTGTCGCACCTAGCAAGCCAGCTAAGTACAATAGCGAACAAATTCGTAGTTGGGGTTGTCCAACGTCCGCCAGCCCTTCACTTACTACACTAATGAACATTAAAGCCCCATTCATGACAAAAAGAATTTAGCGAACAATCCAATGCCAAACCAACTGATCCATGCATTATTCCTCTTCCTGCTGATAACAACTCAATTCGCTATTGCTGATGACCTATTTCCAGCGGCCAATAGCAACGAAAACACTAGCAGTAGCTTAATAAATAACTCAAATTCACTTGGCCAAACCGTTGAGTTTCTCCCGGTAGAGGACGCCTACCAACTCTACCCTATCAAAGACGGACAACAACTGTTACTCAACTGGGAAATACAGCCTGGCTATTATCTCTATCAACATCGTTTTAAATTTTTTGACCAATCTGGCCTTCCCCTCAACAGTTCTCACCCCAACGTCATACCAAAGTTTAAGCCTGGCACGTTAATGTATGACGACTATTATCAGAAAAATCTGGAGGTGTACTACCACCAGACCCAAATCACGCTTCCCCTAAACATCGACGGGCAAGCACTGATTGTTGAATCACAAGGCTGTGCCGATGCCGGCCTTTGCTACCCACCTAGACGACAAACCATCACCCTAAACACCAACACATCTGCGTTTACCGTCACAGAAACAGTAAATGATCTCACTGCCACTAATGAAGAAAACCGCGAACAAGAGCAAAACCCTCCGCCCCCGAACAGCCTACCTCTGATGCTGATATTTGCTCTACTAGGTGGCGTCATTCTCAACCTAATGCCCTGTGTATTTCCAATACTGTCTATTAAAGCCCTTAGTTTAACCACGGCCCACCTGAACAAACAGAGTAAACACCTACACGGTTTAGCCTACACCTTGGGTATTGTGTTCAGTTTTATGACCATTGCGTCCCTGCTAATACTACTGCGAGATGCAGGGGAAGCGATAGGTTGGGGGTTTCAATTACAATCTCCACTGTTTGTGGGGCTGCTGGTGTATCTCTTCGTGTTAATGGGGTTAAGCTTTTCTGGCTTTCTGACCATAGGCACACGCCTAATGAACTGGGGGCAATCAACTACCGAAGGCCACAGTCTGACGTCTTCCTTTATGACAGGATTGCTGGCCACAGTGGTCGCCAGCCCTTGCACCGCACCATTTATGGGAACGGCACTGGGCTTTGCCCTAACGCAACCTACGTGGGTAGCAATGAGCACCTTTGTTTTCTTGGGTATTGGTATGGCCCTGCCATTGCTACTACTTTCATGGTGGCCGGGCATGGCAGAAAAAATGCCAAAACCTGGCGCGTGGATGGAACGCTTTAAGGAATTTCTGGCATTCCCTCTGTATTTAAGCGCGGTATGGTTACTGTGGGTACTTGGCAGACAAACTGGCAGCGATACTGTCTCCGCTGTTATTTGTGGCATCGTATTAATACTGTTTGCAATCTGGCTACTAAAGGTTCGTAAAAACAGCCTAACAATTGCCATAGCTATAACCGCTGCCACCCTCGCCCTGCTGCTACCCTGGCAAACTAACCGTAATCACGACAATCAAGATGTCCCCTGGCAACCCTACTCAAAGGCCACACTTCAAGAACTACGCAGTAATGGCAATGCGGTATTCATTAATCTGACAGCAGATTGGTGTATCACCTGCCTAGCCAACGAAAAACTGGCATTGAGCTCTGAAAAATTTCTGGCAACACTCAAAGAACAAAACATTACCTACCTAAAGGGGGACTGGACAAACTACAACCCGGAAATCACCCAGCTCTTAAACCGCCACCATCGCAGCGGCGTACCTCTTTACCTATTTTACCCTGAAGGGACGGGACAACCGATGATACTGCCACAGTTTTTAACCGAAAATATCGTAATAACGAGAATTTATCAGCACAATAGCCGAAAATAGCAGCAAAGTTATGAAAACTGACAAACCTGACAGCAATTGTGCCGACATCCTCCTTAAAATCCCGCAAAAAAGCAGTCACTGCTTTTCCAAGCCCTCAATCTATTGATTAAAAAGTCGCAATTTATATCAAAACTTGTAGCGATTGGAGCCAAAAATCTAAAAAAGTCAAAAAATTGGACAGTTAATAATTTTTAATGCAGACTTCCAGCAACTGGCCTATCACAAGGCTTGAGCACCCACACTTGATCACCAATTCCGGCAGGGACACTATGGCGACCATACTGGTATTACACGGCCCCAACCTGAACTTACTTGGCACTCGTGAGCCCGATGTTTACGGCAAAGAAAGTCTTGAGGACATTAATCAAAAATTGACGGATATATGCATCGTCAAAGGTCAACACCTGCTGACCCTGCAAAGCAATGCCGAGTACGAATTAATCGACCGCATTCATGATGCAAAGAAGGAAGGGGTGAATTTTATTATCTTCAACCCTGCGGCCTTTACCCACACCAGTATCGCCCTACGCGATGCACTATTGGGCGTGGACATTCCGTTTATTGAAGTCCACTTATCCAATGTACATACACGGGAGGAGTTCAGGCAATACTCGTACTTCTCCGACATTGCCAAAGGTGTTATCTGCGGCTTTGGCAGCCTGGGCTATGAGCTAGCACTGACTGCCGCTTTAAAACAACTCGATTCCCAATAACATTTTCCCATTTGGAGTAACCACAGATGGACATTCGAAAAATAAAAAAACTGATTGAGCTGATCGAAGAATCAGACATTAACGAGCTGGAAATCAAAGAAGGCGAAGAATCCGTACGGATTCTTCGCGGCGGACAATTCGTTGCTGCCGCACCCATGATGGCTGCACCTCACGCAGCTGCAGCGCCAGCTCCAGCAGCCCCAACACCATTTTCCGAAGCACCTGCTGCTGCCGAACCAGAAGGACATATCCTAAGGTCACCAATGGTTGGCACCTTCTATCGCTCATCCGCACCCGGTGCAACACCCTTTGTTCAAGAAGGACAACAGGTCAATGCCGGCGACGTACTCTGTATTGTTGAAGCCATGAAGATGATGAATCAGATTGAAGCCGACAAATCAGGCACCATTGGTGCCGTTCTGGTAGCAGATGGCGAACCTGTTGAGTTCGACCAACCTATGATTACCATCATTTAAACCGCAGAGGACAGGAGCAACAGCTATGCTGGAAAAAGTGCTTATTGCCAACCGCGGTGAGATCGCCCTACGAATTCTGCGCGCCTGCAAAGAGCTTGGCATCAAAACCGTTGCCGTGCACTCAAAGGCAGACGCAAGTCTAAAACATGTATTGCTGGCCGACGAAACTATCTGCATCGGACCAAATGCCTCGGCACAAAGCTATCTGAATGTGCCCGCCATAATTAGCGCCATGGAAATTTCAAATGCCCAGGCCGTCCACCCCGGCTACGGATTCCTTGCTGAAAATGCTGACTTTGCTGAGCAAGTTGAAAAAAGTGGTTTCACCTTTATCGGCCCAACCGCCGAAGTGATTCGCACCATGGGCGACAAAGTAGCCGCCATCGAAGCCATGATAAAGTCTGGCGTCCCCACGGTCCCTGGCTCCAACGGCCCATTGACAGATGACAGCACACGCAGCAAACGAATCGGCTTAGAAGTTGGTTACCCCGTGATAATCAAAGCGGCCGCAGGTGGCGGAGGCAGAGGCATGCGTGTCGTTCGCAACGAGGATGAACTGATCAATGCCATTCAAGTCACCAAAGCGGAAGCAAAAGCCGCGTTCGGTGATGATACTGTCTATATGGAAAAATTCCTGGAAAACCCACGCCACGTGGAAGTTCAGGTTCTGGCCGATGGCCAAGGTAATGCGATACACCTAGGTGACCGCGATTGCTCACTACAACGCCGCCACCAGAAAGTATTAGAAGAAGCACCCGCATCCGGCATTCCAGAAGCCGCCCGCAATGATGTATTAAAAGCTTGCGTTGACGCCTGTATCGAAATTGGTTATCGCGGAGCCGGTACCTTTGAATTTCTCTATGAAGACGGTCAATTCTTTTTTATCGAAATGAACACGCGGGTACAGGTGGAACACCCTGTGACAGAGATGATTACTGGTGTCGATATTGTTAAGGAACAACTATTAATAGCCAGCGGTGAAAAACTCAGTTTCCGACAAGAAGATATCGTCTTCCGAGGTCATGCTTTTGAGTGCCGAATTAATGCTGAGGATCCCACTACTTTTATGCCCAGCCCAGGCAAAATTACTGCCTACCATGCGCCCGGAGGCAACGGTGTCAGAGTGGACTCACATATTTATGCGGGCTATACCGTGCCGCCTTACTATGATTCACTAATAGGAAAAATAATCACCTACGGTATAGATCGTGATGCCGCGCTGTCTCGCATGGCCAACGCATTGGACGAACTACATATTGAAGGCATAAAAACCAACACAGCACTTCAACGCGACCTGGTCTGCGACAAGGAATTTCGCAAAGGCGGGGTTAACATCCATTATCTTGAGAAAAAGCTGGGGCTTTAAATAACAGATTGTGAGCATCAAAGCCACGCTTGACCCGGCGTAAATGCCAGCCCATAAAAAGCCCCGGAATACGGGGCTTTTTATTCATAAGCTCATCACAGGAAATCCTATGCCCTGGCTGCAACTCAAAATAAACAGCTCAAGAACTCAAGCGGCACAAATAGAAGACCTTTTGCTGGGCGCCGGTGCAGTTTCCGTCACCTATGAAGACAATGCCGACGAACCCATACTGGAACCCGCCTTAGGTGAAACACCCTTGTGGCATCAAACCAGAATCACAGGGCTATTTGACGCATCAAGTGATACCAACGCTATTAGCGAAATGCTTGCCCAAACTTTGAAAGCATCGGCACCCTATTATCGCTGGGAATTACTGGAAGATAGGGATTGGGAGCGAGAGTGGATGAAGCACTATCATCCCATCCAGTGCGGCGAACGACTTTGGGTTTGCCCCAGCTGGCTAACACCACCACAACCGGAAAGTATTAATTTACTGCTCGACCCCGGCCTGGCTTTTGGCACCGGTACGCACCCCACCACATTTCTCTGTTTACAATGGCTAGACCACATAGAACTCGAAGGGAAAACAGTCACCGACTACGGCTGCGGCTCAGGCATTTTGGCCATCGCCTCATTATTGTTGGGTGCAGCAACCACAACTTGCGTAGACATCGACCCTCAAGCGTTAATGGCCACTGCCGATAATGCGCAACGAAATGGATTGGCACCGGAGCTCACCCCGGTCTACCTACCTGAAAAAGCTCCGGAAACAGCCACCGATATCGTTATCGCTAATATACTGGCAGGCCCACTGGTTTCTCTGGCACCACAACTGGCATCACTGACCAACCCTGGCGGCCTACTTTGCCTATCAGGTATCATCGAAAGCCAAGCGAATGAAGTAATGGAAAGCTATCGCCCCTGGTTTGACTTTGATCCGCCAGCCTGTAATGAACAGTGGGTTCGATTGACGGCTATCAAGCGCTGACAGATACCAGTAGAATAACCTCAGTTAGGGTAATGACTGTCAAAAATAACGCTGAATTGACAGCTCAAAGCCATTATGACGGACCAGAATACTCAGGCGACTCAGATTCATCATGACGGAGATTATCACCAGGTGCCCCGGTTGCTCGGTTTCTTTCCGCGCATCTCCGGCTCACTTACAAGCAGCAAATGGCCAAGTACGCTGCGGTGCCTGCCTGATAGTGTTTGATGCTCGTGAAAATGAAGTTCTCCAGAAAGATACCGAGCAAGACCAAACTTCCTCAGATCAAAATGATGACCTGTTAATCTTCGACGAAATGGAGCCAGACTCCGCAGAAGACGGGGAGCAGGAGCAGGACAGGCAGGCCTCTCCGACATCAGACTCCACAACCCCCACCGCTATGGAAAGTCTCGTAGAAAGCGGAAACGGACCAACATTTTCCCAAGATATTATTTCTGTGGACCTCTCCCTACCCGAACCTGCCGAAGAACCCCCATCAAACCAAAGCTATAAAGATCATCCCCCGCTAACCGAGACCGAGACCGAGACCGAGACCGAGACCGAGACCGAGACCGAGACCGAGATCAGCGTATCCAACGCGAACGATTTTGCAACAACCCCAGACTTTGCACTGGAGCAATCTGCACCACCCCAGAATAACCACCTAAAAAAGCTAGTTTGGCCCGTACTTTCTCTGTTAGCTATTCTGGTTATTGCTGTCCAGTACGTTCATTTTCACGCAGATATTTTTGCTACAGACCCGGATTACTTACCTAAACTTACCCGCTTCTGCCATATCACGGGCTGCAAAATCCCCGTTCAACGGGATACAACACAGATCCACAGCAATCAATTATTAGTTCATAGTCACCCAGAAATACCCGGTGCTCTCACGGTTGATGCCATCATCATAAACACTGCCAATTTTGCGCAACCTTTTCCTGATCTTGCTCTCAGCTTTGAGGATATACAAGGCAGTCGAATTGCCCATCGCCGCTTTAAACCAGAGGAATATCTGCGCGGCGATTTAACTGGCTCAAAGGTTATGCCTTCGCAACAACCCATACGACTAATGCTCGAACTGATTGATCCGGGTCCAGAAGCTGTTAACTACTCCCTTTATATACCGGAATAAACTTTTTCCACACACAAACTACGGGTATTATATCGGCCCTTCCCAGCGACAACTTTGGATAATCGAGATACAACCTTGGTACAAATTGGCGACCACGCAGTAACAAACCGGACAATACTGGCCCCTATGGCCGGGGTCACCGACCTGCCCTTTCGCCAACTCTGCCGACAACTGGGCGCAGGCCTGACAATCTCAGAAATGGTTACCTCCGACACTCGCCTGTGGAAAAGTAGAAAAAGCCAGCAACGGTTAATTCATCACGATGAACCCTCTCCCAGAGCTATTCAAATTGCTGGCAGTGTTCCGGAAATGATGGCTGAAGCGGCACGCCAAAATATTGCACTGGGTGCCGAAATTATCGACATCAATATGGGCTGCCCAGCAAAAAAAGTGTGTAAACGTGCGGCTGGCTCTGCACTGCTTCAAAATGAAGCCTTGGTAGCCGAAATCCTCCATGCCGTTGTTTCAGCTGTCGATGTACCCGTCACCTTAAAAATTCGTACGGGGTGGGATCAGCAAAACCGAAACGCCCAACGCATAGCAAAAATTGCCGAGGATACAGGGATACAAGCATTGGCCATTCATGGCCGCACACGAGCCTGTCGCTTTTTAGGCCAGGCAGAATATGACACCATTGCCTCGGTGGTTGATGCGGTAGCAATACCTGTTTTTGCCAATGGAGACATACGCTCCCCACAGCAAGCAAAACAGGTCTTGGAGTCCACCGGAGCTGCGGCGGTCATGATTGGTCGTGCCGCCCAAGGTAACCCTTGGCTATTCAACCAAATTAATCACTACCTTGCGCATGGAGTAATTCCTGAGCTACCCTCAACTACTGAATTAACACGTGTCGTCAGCACACACATTAAAGCCATCCATCAACATTATGGCGAATATCTGGGAATACGAATTGCCCGCAAGCATGTGGGCTGGTACGTTAACTCTTTGCCAGAGGGAGAAGCGTTTCGGAAGTATTTCAACCAGCTGGAAGACCCGCACCAACAAATACAAAGTTTGCATCATTTTTTTGCAGCACAAAAAAATAATTGGGAACAAGCCGCATGAGCGCCATTGATACATTTACGATCCAGGCAGAAACAGATGACGAACACACTACCGTCACTCACCAACACGAATCCGTACGGCAGTGTGTTGAACACGCACTACATCAATACTTTCTGCACCTAGACGGCCAACCGGCCAATGACCTCTATCAACTCGTATTGAGCGAGGTAGAGGCACCATTACTTGAAGCCGTACTGACGTATACCCGTAATAATCAGAGCAAATCTGCAGAAATGCTCGGCCTGAACCGGGGCACATTACGAAAAAAACTTAAACAATATGACCTTTTGTAACAAGCCGCATATTTAAGCTACTCCCTATAAGCCACCCTGTATAAACATCAATGAGGACATCATGAGCGACCTGCGTAAAGTTTCACGCGCTCTTATTAGCGTATCTGACAAAACCGGTATTGTTGAATTTGCCCAGGCATTGAGTGCCCAGGGTGTTGAAATTCTGTCCACGGGTGGAACTCACCGGTTACTGAATGAAAACGGTATTACCGTTCGTGAAGTTTCGGATTACACCGGGTTTCCAGAAATGATGGATGGCCGCGTAAAAACACTACACCCTAAAGTACACGGCGGCATTCTCGGTCGCCGCGGTATTGATGATGACATCATGTCGGAACACGGCATTCTCGGCATTGATATGGTCGTGGTAAACCTCTACCCCTTTGCCGCCACGGTGGCCGACCCAAATTGCGACCTACCAACCGCCATTGAGAATATCGATATTGGCGGCCCTACTATGGTTCGCTCTGCAGCAAAAAATCATAAAGATGTCGCCATTGTTGTAAACGCCAGCGATTACAGCACCGTGCTTGAAGAGATGCAAAACCAAGATGCGCAGCTAGGTTATGAAACTCGCTACAATCTAATGGTAAAAGCATTTGAGCATACTGCAGCCTATGACGGCATGATCGCCAATCACTTCGGTGCTCGAAATACATCGAATGAAAAACGTAATTTCCCCAACACCTTCAATATGCAATATCTTAAATCACAGGAAATGCGTTACGGTGAAAACCCACACCAAAATGCAGCATTCTATGTAGAAGAAGCACCAACAGAAGCCTGTATCGCGACAGCCAAACAATTACAGGGCAAAGAACTGTCCTACAACAATATTGCTGATACCGATGCCGCGCTGGAATGTGTTAAGCAATTTGACCAACCCACTTGTGTCATCGTCAAGCATGCCAACCCTTGTGGCGTAGCAGTCGCCACAGATATTAAAACAGCCTACGACCTAGCATTCGCCACTGACCCAGAATCAGCATTTGGTGGCATTATTGCCTTCAACCGCGAACTGGATGCAGAAACGGCTGCTGCTATTTGTGAGCGCCAGTTTGTTGAAGTGATTATTGCACCCAGTATCTCCGATGCTGCCAGAGACGCCCTTAGCGCCAAGAAAAATGTTCGACTTCTGGAATGTGGTGAATGGGGCAACGACCGCCCTCAAGACTTTGACTACAAGCGCGTCAATGGTGGGCTACTGATTCAAGATCGGGATAACGGCATGGTCGCACGCGAAGACCTCAAAGTGGTGACCCAACGCAAACCCACCGACGACGAACTGGACGACATGATGTTTGCCTGGAAAGTCGCCAAAATGGTGAAATCCAACGCTATCGTCTACACCAAAAACAACCGAACCATTGGTGTAGGTGCCGGCCAAATGAGCCGAATCAACTCTGCACGAATTGCCGCCATCAAAGCGGAGCACGCGGGGCTGGAAATCAAAGGTGCCGTTATGTCATCTGATGCCTTCTTCCCATTCCGAGACGGTATCGACAATGCCGCCAGCGTAGGTATCAGCTGTGTTATCCAGCCCGGCGGATCGATTCGTGACGATGAAGTCATCGCCGCAGCCGATGAACATGGCATGACCATGGTGTTTACAGGCATGAGACACTTCCGTCACTAATCTGAACTTCTAGAAATTATGTGCTTTTGCGGCGATTACACCTTCTGGGTACAATCGCCGCTTTCATTTTAGGCTCGACCGACAGGAAAAACTTCCATGAAAATTCTGGTGATTGGCTCAGGTGGCCGTGAACATGCCTTAGCGTGGAAAGCGGCCCAGGGAAAAGATGTTGAAATCGTTTATGTAGCGCCCGGTAATGCCGGCACCGCACTGGAACCCAAACTTGAAAACCTGTCTATCGACCCAAGTGACTTTGAAGCACTGGCCAATTTTGCCGAGCAGAACCAAATTGCTCTGACTATTGTGGGACCAGAACAACCCTTAGTAGATGGCATTGTGGATTTTTTTGCCGCACGAAATCTGCGCGCCTTTGGCCCCAGCAAAGGGGCAGCACAACTAGAAGGGTCCAAAGCCTTCACCAAAGATTTTCTGGCACGTCATAATATCCCCACAGGGGAATACCAGAACTTCACCGACATTGAACCCGCTCTTGCTTTCCTTAAAGAAAAAGGCGCACCCATTGTGGTGAAAGCCGATGGCCTAGCTGCCGGAAAAGGCGTCATCGTCGCCATGACATTAGAAGAAGCGGAAACAGCCGTTAAAGATATGTTGGCAGGCAATGCCTTTGGTGAGGCTGGTCACCGTGTCGTTATCG
>TARA_R110002094_G_scaffold193067_1_pt1 | contig 10819 bp, 9 predicted proteins | sample TARA_R110002094 | Tara Oceans TARA_R110002094 (sample SAMEA4397409) | marine metagenome | biome: Polar Biome; feature: [MIX] marine epipelagic wind mixed layer (ENVO:01000061); material: water (ENVO:00002006), including particulate matter (ENVO:01000060) such as... | depth 10-100 m
TATTCCCAGATGCATGATGGAGGCCATGGCGGTAGGTGTTCCGGTGGTCGCCTACGATATCCCCGGTGTTGACCAACTCGTGGAACATGGAAAAACCGGGCTGCTTGCGCCCTTTGGTGACAAAGCCGCGCTGGCGGCCTGCTGCAAACAGGTTCTCGGTGATCCGGAGCTGGCGGCTACCCTCAGCCGCAATGCCCGGGAAATGGTCAATGCTCGTTACTCAGCTGCCCGTATGGCAAGCGAGTATGAAGTACTGTTCCGAAAGCTAACAGGCAAAACTAAAACCGCATCCCAAGCACAATCCCCGGCGCAATCCCAGGCAAAGAGGGAGGTGGGTTAATGTGTGGATTGGCCGGCTTCCTGCGTACCACCTCAACACCTGACCGGGAAGCACACCAGCGCTGGCTCGATAACATGGGGCAGGCAATCGTCCATCGCGGGCCGGATGCCGGTTCAACGTGGCTTGATGACTCAGTAGGGATGGTACATCGCAGGCTGAGTATTATTGACCTCAGTGATGCTGGCACCCAGCCCATGGTGTCTTCATCCGGGCGCTATGTGATTGCCTACAACGGCGAGATCTACAACTTTCAGAAACTGCGTGACGAACTCATCAGCCAGGGCCACAGTTTCCGCACACGAACCGATACAGAGGTTCTGCTCGCGCTCTACGAAATTCATGGCCCGGAATGCCTCCAACAGCTAAATGGCATGTTCACTCTGGCTATCTGGGATCGCACCACCCGTAAACTGTTTCTGGCAAGGGATCGTCTTGGCAAAAAGCCACTGTACTTTTACGAAGCCAATGGACAGTTTGCATTTGCCTCTGAGCTAAAGGCCTTAACACCGGCACCCTTCGTTAAAACCGAGTTGCGCCTTGACGCAATCAAAGATTTTTTTGCCTACCAGTACGTGCCGGACCCAAAAACCATCTACAAAAATGTTCACAAACTGGCCCCCGGCTATTGGTTGACTACAGACGGCACTCACACACATCAGGAACAGTATTGGGATGTGTCTTTTGGGGCGCCCTCACATGCCAGCTTTGATGAGCTGCAGGATGGTCTCTACAACCTGATTGACGATGCGGTTCGCCTGCGTATGGTCAGCGATGTACCTCTTGGGGCATTCCTGAGTGGCGGAATTGATTCGAGTGCGGTTGTCGGACTAATGGCTGGCCACACCAACAAGCCGGTTACAACTTGTGCTATCGGATTTGATTCAAAGCGGTTTGATGAAGTGCACTGGGCCAAAAAAGTTGCCGAGCAATTCAAAACCGATCACCACGAATTCACCGTAAAGGATAATGTTGCGGACAGCCTTGGCAGCATCGCTCGATTTTTTGATGAGCCTTTTGCTGATCCTTCTTTTGTTCCCACCTATTTCGTATCACAGCTGGCTCGCCAGAAAGTCACTGTGGCACTGGCTGGTGACGGGGGTGATGAGAATTTTGCAGGTTATAGCAAATACTACATAGACCAAGTTGAAAATCGGTTACGAGGACTGTTTCCTGCGGTACTTCGTCATAACCTTTTCCCCGGGCTTGCTCGCCTGGCGGGAATGGTAAATACCGGCCCTACGCGAAAAGCCAGATCACTCCTGGGAACCCTGGCTCTGGATCCGGATGAAGCATTTTTTATCACAAACAGCTTCTTCCGCAGAGATGTGTGGAATGATCTCGTGACAGGGGAACTGAAACGGGAAACCCACAATTACGATCCTGCGGATATTACCCGTGCCCATTACCAGAATGCCGACACGGACGATCATCTTTCCCGCATTCTCTATACAGACATTAAAACCTATCTTCCCGGCGATATTCTGGTGAAGGTAGACCGCATGAGTATGGCGAACTCGCTCGAAACCAGGGCCCCGCTTCTTGATTACCGGGTGGTGGAATATGCCGCGCAGATACCAGCGGCACTAAAACTCCACGGCAAAGAGAAGAAGTACATTCTGAAAAAAGCCTTTGAGCGCATGTTGCCAGAAGACATTTTGTACCGAAAGAAAATGGGCTTCTCTGTTCCATTGGCACAATGGTTGCGCCAGGAACTGAAATCTACTGTTGAGCAACTTTTGCTGATTCCAAATAGCGGCGTGTCCAACTTCTTTGACCCCGCAGGTATCCGCAACCTTTGGCAAAAGCATCTGGCAGGGGATGACCAGTTCACACAGGAGCTTTGGTCTCTACTGGCCTTTGAACTCTGGTGGCAGCAGTATCAGGTGAGTGCATGACGGTCGAAAAGGACAAGACAACAATACAACCACCTAAAAAGCTACTGAGGGTTCTGCACCTTACCTTCAACATGGGCATCGGCGGCACCGAGCAGGTTATCCGGCAGCTTGTTCAGGGAATGAGATCCGAAGGGATCGAATCTGAAATTCTATGTATTGATGGCTACATAGGGCCTATTGGGGAGGCACTACAGCAGTCCGGTATACCTGTTCATAAAGTCGCTCGAAGGCAGGGATTTGACTGGTCGCTGATTGCGGCAATACGAAAACGTTTGAGGGAAGGGCAGTTTGATGTGGTGCATTGTCATCAGTATACACCCTGGATCTATGGCTGGATTGGGGCTTTCCGCACTGATGCAAAAGTTGTGTTTACGGAACATGGTCGTTTCTACCCGGATCGACACCGTTACAAAGCAGCGCTCATCAACCCTGTAGTCGCTTTATTAACACCCGCAATTGTAGCTATTTCATCTGCAACCCGAGATGCGTTAGCGCGCTACGAATTTATCCCAAAATACAAAATCAAGATTATCTACAACGGCATATCGCCGCTTACTGCAAACGAGGAGTCGGTAGTAAAATTAAGGAAAGAACTAGGCATTCCAACCGGCGCGTATGTGGTGGGGACTGTATCCAGGCTCGACCCAGTCAAGAATCAACCCATGATGTTGCGCGCCTTTAAAATGCTCCTTGAGCAGCGTCCAGATAGTTGGTTGTTGATAGTCGGCGATGGGCCGAGTCGACCGATGTTGCAAAATCTGGCCGAAAATCTGGGAATAGCCCACAGAACGAGCTTTACGGGTTTTGTTAATGCGCCTGTCCATCATTTGGCTATGATGAATATATTTCTACTCTCCTCGTTCACAGAAGGCACTTCGATGACGCTCCTGGAAGCGATGAGCCTCGGTGTCCCGACTGTAGCGACCAATGTCGGTGGAAATCCCGAGATTCTGGAGGACGGTGGTTCCGGGATTTTAGTGCCAAGTGATGATGCACCGTCTTTTTATCAAGCTATCCTGCTTCTGACAACTGATGAAGCTTGTCGAAAAGAGAACTCAAAAACCGCAATGTCAGTGTTCAAGAAAAGATTCTCTAGCGAGACCATGGCTGAGCAATATGCCACTATTTACAGATATATTTGCGGATCAAAAGCCCTTGCGAAATTTGGAAATAATTCAGGAGGATGAATCATGGAAATAGGCATTGTCATGCCGCTCAAAGCTAAAGCTGTTGCAAAAAACTGGTCAGTGACGAGCGAAAACCTGAAGGCCACAGTAGATAGTGTGCTTGCACAAAACTCTGATGCTTTTCATGCCGTTGTTGTTGGGCATGACTGCCCCGCATTGTTCTCAGAGCGGCGTTATCTGGATAGTAAATGTGAGTTTCTGCCTTATGGTGATTTTGAACCTCCAAAGGCGGGGCCTGATGAATCGGCAAACCAGCTAAAATATGAGTTTGACCGTTGCACCAAAATTCTTCGGGGTATCATGTACCTTAAGCAAAAATACCCGTCGATCACTCATTGGTTTTCTCTTGATGCGGACGATCTGATCAGAAATAACTTCGTTGAGGTGCTTAAGAAACATCAGCGATTTGATGCAATTATATTAGAGAAAGGTTATTTTTACTTTAAAAACACCGGCGTTTTTCATGAAGAGAATGAATTTAGCGCATATTGTGGATCTAGTTCAATAATTTCGGATAGAGTTTTCGATTTACCAAGCCAGGTTAATGAGAAAAGCTACAGAGATACGCCATTTGGCAATATTTCTCATGTACACATGAGGAAGCGATTGCATGAGGAAGGCTGGTCAATAAGTGTTCCTGAGGAAAGGGTAATTATATATGTGCGTGATAATGGCGAAAATATAAGTAACGATGCTTTTCGTAAAACATATTATAATCAATTTAAAAAAGCCGTTAAAATGATTTTGCGGTATAGGTTCGTAGGAAAAGACGTGAAAGCATCGTTTGGCCTTAATTGATATCCTGCGTTATTTCACGGAAAAGCCTTAGGAAGACTGATGTCTAAGTTTGCTTTGTTGTTTTTAATGGTTTTTTTTGGCGGCATCCTTAGTGCTTTGCTTTTTACACCTATGGCATCTTTTCTTGTTTACCAGCTTGTCTATTTTTTGAATCCGGATATTCGATGGTGGTCTGCAAGCATTCCAGGTATTAGGTATTCTTTTATTACAGTAACTGTGATGCTTGTGGTGTTGCTTTCCCGCTATAATAGTTTGTCTTTGATTGCTCCTTGGAAAGAACAGCCTGTTTTTAAGTGGATGTTAGCGTTAGTAGTACTTTACTTTTTTGCACTTATATTTGCAGTCGTACCCGATGTACACAAGCGCTTTACAATTGACTTCGCAAAGCTTGTGTTAATTATGATGATGGCATATAAGCTAGTGCATACAGAAAAAGCACTTGATGCATGCCTTTGGGCCTATATTGTCGGAGCTACCTATATAGGTTACATGGCTCGTGAGGTAGGTCGAGATGGCCAAGGTCGTGTAGAGGGAATAGGTATGGTTGACACTGGTGGTGATGGCAACATGACCGCTGCTGCAATGGTGCCAGCATTGATAATTCTCATGTACCTGGCTTGGTTGGGGAATAAAAAGATTAAGTTGTTTGCGCTTTTTTGTGGTGCTTTTATTGCCAATGGCATCGTACTAATTAATAGCCGTGGAGCATTCCTGGGAGCATTGGTTGGTGGGTTGTTTTTTCTTTTCTTTATGATTTTTTCCAAGTATCAAAGAAAAGGTCAGCGTGGAACTGCCATGTTGATAATCATAGTGGCACTTGGCGGCACCATTTACGTTACAGACGAGCTTTTTTGGTCTCGAATGGAAACCATTCAGGAAGTTGATGATGGCGGAAAGAGCGGATCTCACCGTATAGATTTCTGGATGGCGACATTCGATGTGGTTCGAGACTATCCGCTGGGGGTTGGGATTCAGGGCTACACTGAATTGAGCCCCAACTATCTTCCTGACCACTATTTTGAGGGGCGCAAAATAGGTAAGGCTGTGCATTCGACTTGGTTTCAGATTTTGGCGGAACTTGGTTGGCTTGGGCTTTTCTTGTTAATCGCACTTTTAACTTCGACATTAAAGTTATCTAAACGTACGAAGGAGTATCTCCTGAATATTGAGAACTACAACGCTTACTTCAAAATATTGGCGTTGGAGGGAGCACTAATTAGTTTCTTGGTGGCGGGCAGCTTCATTGATCGTGCGAGGGCAGAAGTACTCTACTGGTTGATTTTGTTCATTGCGATAGCGGCCAACATTTATTTATTTCGCAGTGCTGAACAGAAAAACGCACAATCACTAACAAAGTAGTTTAGGAACCGGTAAGCCATGAAGGGATTAGTGTCTGTCATCGTACCAGTCTATGATCGCGCACATCTTGTTGCAGAGACTATTGAAAGTATCTTGTCGCAAACCTATCAGGCTATCGAAATTATTTTGATAAATGACGGATCAAGCGACGGTTCCTTGGCGATCCTCAGGGAATATGAGAGTCAGTTTCCAGAACGGATTCGCGTGATTGACCAACCAAATCAAGGTCAGACTATTGCGCGAAACAATGGCATAAAGATGGCTAGGGGCCAATATATTGCTTTTCTTGATAGCGATGATCTTTGGGTAAGAGACAAACTGGAGCGCCAAATCCCTCTCTTTGAACCGGGAGTAGGTTTAGTTTATTCCGGTACCGAGATAATAGACGAGTCAGGATGTACGGTAAGAGTCGAACCGGCAGATGAAGCGATGGCGGGATACATCTATCCTCAGTTGCTAGTCAAAAATCGAATGACGGGTGGTACGGTGGTGGTATCCTCAGAATCCTTGAGCCAGGTGGGTTTGTTTTCAACCGACTTTAAAGCTGCAGAAAACTGGGATCTCTGGCTGCGCATATGCAAGGTATACACAGCTCGCGTGGTTAGTGATCCTTTAATCAAGTATCGAATTCACAGCGACAACATGTCAGGTGATGGGCAGCTTATGCTTCGCGCCAAGCTGCAGATCATCGAAAAACACTGTGATGTCCACTCAGAAGATGCGGTTATTGCCCGTTATTCTCGCCGGGCCTATGCTGATTACCACTACCGGGAGGGGTTAAATTATTTTGCTGCAGGCCAGTACCAGCATGCGAGAAAAGAATTCATTACAGTGTTAGGCTTTTCCCTTTTTTACGAAGATACGTGGACACGCCTCCTTCGAAGTTTTTTGGGGGCACCATGTAATCGGTTCTTGCACAACTTAAAATAGTTTTACCACAACTTGGGAACCATTAATGGCAGATGTAAGAACTGCGCTCATTTATTCGTCCCTAGGGCGTTATCTGCTGATGCTTATCGGGCTTATTACCACAATGGTTATTGCTCGGTTATTGACGCCCACAGAGATTGGAACTTTTGCCGTTGCCAGTTCATTAGTTATGATCATGGCGGAATTCAGAGTTTTGGGCGCCAATGCGTATCTCATTCGTGAGAAAGAACTAACGCATGAAAAGATTCGGTCGTCTTATGGGTTGACACTAATTGTTTCGGGAATAATGGGCTTGGCGATAATTGCAGCCTCTTATCCATTAGCTGAATTTTTTGAAATCGAGGAGCTTGGCCCTCTTTTTATCTTGCTTTCTTTAAGTTTTTTTATCGCTCCTTATATCAGCATTCCTTATGCAATTCTTAGTCGAAAATATAAGTTTGGGGTGCTATCAAATATCGCTAATGTTGCGTCAATTATAAAGCTTTTGGTTACCGTTGCTTTTATTTATCTTGGGTTTAGCTACTTTTCATTGGCCTATGGTCATTTAGCCGCAGTTTTAGTTAATGCGATATGTTTATTGTACGCCAGTCGAGAAGTAAATGTTTACGCGCCAAGATTTAACAATATGCGATCAATTGCCAAAATTGGTATCTACACATCATTAGGGCATGTTATCCGGAAGGCTCAGCATACTTTGCCGGACATGGTAATAGGAAAAATGGGAGCGCCAGCTGAGGTCGGGATTTTCTCACGAGGACTTGGGTTTATGGTTTTTGTTACTGATATGCTAATGTCCGGTATACACCCAGTCGCGGCGCCTTATCTTGCAGATATAAAGAATAGCGGTGAAGATGTCATTAAAGCCTATCTCAATGCTTCGCAGCTAATTACCGGGGTTCTTTGGCCGGTGCTGGCTGTCGGAAGTGTGGCGAGCCTACCTGCAATCAGGCTGATGTTTGGAGACCAGTGGGATGCAGCTGCCCCCATAGCCTCAATCGTGGCTGTTTGGGCTATGCTCAGGGCCTCCCACGTTCTCGCCCCGCAAGCGCTTATAACACTGGGACATGAAAGCTCGATGTTTGCCAAAGAGCTGATTGTTTTTCTTGTGTTTTCAGCTTCCATTGTTTTGGGTTTTAGTATCTACGGGATGCATGGAGTAGCGCTTGGCTTTGTAATAGCAGGTATTACGGATCTAATTGTTTCAGGTCTGTATCTTAAGGCCTGCATTGGTTTGCCCTTTTTTAAGCATCTGGCATGCCTGTTTCCAAGCTTAATGGTTACTGCTGTTTGTTGGGTGGCGGTCAATGGAATTGAGTACGCCTGGCCTTTCCAGGAAACGTCTCCCCTTCTGTCCTTTTTGCAGATACTTTTTTTGCTACCGATAGCTTGGCTATTCGGGCTATTCGTATTTAGGCATCCCTTAAGGCGTGAGCTCATCAGGGCTGTTGGTATAATTCGTAATTGATAACGAAGGTAAATGAAATAGAAGGAAGTCTTCTCAAAACAGCTTTTTTATACGAGACCTTTTCCCTGATCTTCGAGAAAGCGATCCAGTACTTGTTTTAGCCAATATCGATAAGGTTTTCGTTTCTCCCCAGTGCTCCATGGACCAAGCCTCAAAAGGAGGTGGTGAAGAAAGTGCCAGTTTATCAAATTATTCGGGATATCAAGAAGGTTGGCTTCCTCAATGATATTAGCGTTGGAAAATACGCTTGCTGCGTCCTTCGGCTCCTCGCCTAAGGAAGGGAGTGAAAGAGCAAGAGTGAAGTGGTCGTACATCGGCATTTGTGTAATATCGAAATCTTCAAAATCGATTACAGTAATATGGTCGGTATCAATAATCAGGTTATTCAGGCAAAAATCACCATGCTGGGGTATTGAGAGGCAGTCCGGGAAAAGCAAAAGATCCTTTACCGCCTGCTCAATAATTTTCTTAAGTTCAATACTCGGTACCTCGCCCGCATCCTGATAAAGTGAATATGCTTTTAGCAGTTCTTCATGGGGCTTGAGTTGGCAGGCTTCACTTGTGCTTCCCGCGTAAATCCCTGCTTGAAAGTCGCACAGTGTTTGCCACATTCTTTTCTCAAGGCGTGCTCGCTCTTCTGCTGTACGGATTTTTGATTTTAATTGGAACCAAGGACTGCCTTCAACTCCCTTTTGAATATCGTATTCTTTTCCAGAAAATTCGTAAACTCCAATAGGTTCGGGAACTAAATCGTAAACAAGCCGATAAAGATGGTCGTGGACTTTATGTGAATAGAGGGCAGTTGGATCATCCATATTTCGGACTACGTAAACTGGATATTCAGATTTTTGATCAAAAACAAGATAAATTGGCCTGCTGGTACTTATACAAGCAATCGACGGAGTGGTAGATAGTTCATCGAGTAACCCTGTCGAGAAGAGCATTTTTTTAACATAGAGCATGACTAATCCTTGGATAGAATAAGGCCCAAACCACCAACATCGAGGTTGACACCAATGATTTTTCTGAACAAGTATCTGATCACCATCATGTAAGTTGAACTCGCACAAGGAAGCACGTTAGCGGATACATAACGATCAGCATTGGTTTTTAGCTCATAAACACATGCGGGATACTCTACGGATGGGTAAATACCAATAAGACTCGTATTGTCCACGGAAGAATCGCGACAAAGTTCGCGTTTTAGTTTTTTCAAAGTAGCAAATCTTCTATACAGATTTATTACGTTTCGAAGCGTTTGATTACTTGTGCTCGTAGCGGCAACGATGCTGCAATGTCTTGAGGTTTTGAGTAACTGTTTCGCTTTAAGAATGATTAATGCCTGATCAGTGTGTTCAAGTATTATAATTGGGCTTTGCAATACAGCTTCAAGCTGTAGAAATTGATGTTTTGTGGCAGAGGATCTAGTCATGGAAAACTCAAATTATTAAGGTTTTTAGCGCAATCTGAAAGCATAACATGGAGCTGTGCATCTGCACTTCGGCGCCGGTACATACATAGGTGTGGCAAAGCTGATGGCAGTGTAAACATTTCGTGCATTATAGGCATATTCATACGGCAACATCTATTATCTGTGTAAGCAATGGGATGGACTCCTCCTCACCTAACCGGCATCTACGTGCCAAAATGGTGAGTGAACAGTCAACCATCATAAAGATGAGGAGAAGTCCATATGAATATTATCCGCGTCGGTGTTGATATTGCAAAATCAGTCTTTCACGTGCACGGCGTAGACCGTCATGGCCAGACCAGATGGCAGGGCAAATATTCTCGAACCAAGTGGCTGGATGCGTTGAGCCGAAAAGTGCCCGCCGGTGCCGAGATCGGCATGGAAGCTTGTGCTTCATCTCACTATTGGGCCCGGGAGCTTCAGAAACGGGGGTTTCACGTTCGGCTGATCGCAGCCCAGTTTGTCAAACCCTACGTCAAGAGCAACAAGAATGACCGGGTGGATGCAGAAGCCATCTGTGAAGCGATGAGCCGTCCAAATATGCGCTTTGTAGCGCCCAAGACGGTTGCGCAACAGGACATCCAGGCTGCACACCGTATTCGCGAAGAGCTTGTGGGACAGCGTACGGCCAAAGCCAATCAGATCCGGGGATTGGTGGGTGAATATGGGGTTATCGCTCCGGTTGGCATTCAGCAACTTCGTTGCGCCTTACCACGGTGGCTGGAAGATGCGGAAAACGGACTCAGCGACAGCTTTCGGGTTTTGCTCAATGGCTTGGCTGAAGACCTCCAGCACCTGGATGACCGCATCAAAGTGCTCGACGGAAGGATTGCTGAGAACGTGAACCAGGATCCCGTAGCACGGCGGCTGATGACGCTGAGGGGCGTGGGGCCGCTCACAGCAAGCGCCCTATCCGGCGCTCTGGGAGACGGCCAGGCATTCAAACGAGGGCGAGACTTTGCCGCCTCTCTCGGGTTGACACCCAGGCAGCACAGTACCGGGGGCCGGGATCGACTGCTGGGGATCAGCAAGCGCGGTGACAGCTACGTGCGTAAGCTGCTTGTCCACGGGGCACGCGCTGTGTTACGTCATGTGGATGGCAAAGACGACGGCCTCAGCCATTGGCTCAAAGGCCTGGCATCTCGAAAACACGTGAATGTTGCCACGGTGGCACTGGCCAATAAAACCGCTCGCATTGCTTGGGCGCTGGTACATAACGAAACAGCTTATGATGACAACCTTGCTGCAATGAGCGTGGGTAACTGAACGGGTTAACTGAGCACTGAGCGCGTTTAGGCAAGCAACTGGAAAACTTGCAGGAGACATTCCACACCGCGATTGCATGGCATTTTGATTGATGGCGAACAGGTCGAA
>TARA_R110002094_G_scaffold195774_2_pt1 | contig 10782 bp, 6 predicted proteins | sample TARA_R110002094 | Tara Oceans TARA_R110002094 (sample SAMEA4397409) | marine metagenome | biome: Polar Biome; feature: [MIX] marine epipelagic wind mixed layer (ENVO:01000061); material: water (ENVO:00002006), including particulate matter (ENVO:01000060) such as... | depth 10-100 m
CCGTTGTTAAAGCTATAGGTGATTCCTTGAGCAGTAACACTGTTCACGCTTAGCGTATATTCACCAGTAACTAGGTTTGATAATACTTCACCTGTCGCCAGTGACATTGAATAATTATTAGGGCCTGTTATTTGTATATCTGCCGATAAGCCTGACGGTAGTCCAACAACAACAACATCAAGATTTCCATAGGCAGTCATGTCAACTGGTTGAGAGGTACTATCACTTGAACTTCCGCCACAGCCAACGCTGGACAGTACGATGAGTGATAGGGCTGATAGTTTAAATAAATTTTTCATGTTCCACCTTTATAATTCAGGTAGAAAACATCGGTAGACAAGAAGTTGGTAGTACAAACTTATCGATAGACTTTTTCTACATATGAAAAAATGACATAAAGTTTATGCCACGACTGCACTTGGACAGTTTATCAATAACCATAGACGATTATTACTAATGATCTAGATTAGCTATTTATAGCAAACCAATTAAATTAATACAAATAATAGTTATGTGTGAAGAAAAAATGTGATGTAAATTAAAAATAAAAACCCATAACGACCGCAATTCAGAAAATATTAGGGTTTTATCAAGTTTAAAATCGCTGACTGTAAGAAATTTCCAACTCGAAATGGGGCACAAATGAGTTTATGGGCCGTCCGCTTTATTGAAGTAAACACATAGCTCAGATTTGTACTGACCGTCTCTTCTTCACTCACTGTTCTTGCCCTACAAACAAGCTGTAAAATTTAGTTAATCCTACCGTGAATATGATTATGATTTATCAAAATTCCATGTCAGCTTTTGGCTAAATGAAGTCATAGGGTAACAATTATCACTAATGTCTACTGTGTCGGAGGAGCTGCCGTTAGCAAATAGCATCAAATTATCGTAATATAACTGATTGAGTCTCAGATATTATGATTAAAAAATCATACTTTCATAAAAAGAGAGATTGGCGGCATCCCTTTAAAACCTTTCAGTCTAAAATGAGATCAATCTCAATCATTATGCACAGTCACAAAAGTTCACAGTAGAGCTTCTATAAGGGGCTTCGCCAGCCCCTCTTGGGCTTCGCCCAATTCACCCTGTCAGGTATTTGATAACGGGCATGACTATGCTACGCTTATAATGCAGCACAGGGAGAGGTCCCGATGGTTGCAACGGGCATGGCCCACCGTAAAGGTGGGTTTTGTTTATCCCCGCCTTAAAAGGCGAAATAAGCCAGTTAGGCTTTATCTGTTTCCCTGTCAATTTTGGCCAATATATTGCTGCCTGTCATATGCTCTTCAAATCGCTTTACAGCACGTTCCATAGAAGAAAGGCCGCTTGATAATGCTTTGTTGTTTTTTGCAAGCTCATCATGGTGCTTGCGTGATGTAGATAACGCTACATTCAACAGCATGTTCAATTTTTCGGATTGGATCATACGTTCAACAGTCTTTACGTACATCTTCGTTGTAATAATATCACGGTGGCCTAGCATCTTTTGCAAAACAGCATGCGCATCTGCCACTATTAAGTCGTTAGTGTGTTGCGCAGTTAAGTTGTGTTCTTTTAAGTAGCGCCATAACAATTGGGTAGCACCTGTATGTCGCATCATGTGCGTATGCACGGTAATACCAAGCTCTTCAGCAGCCTTTTCAAAAGCCCCCTGATATTCCCTAATTGAAACAGGCGTGCCATGCTTGTTTAGCCAACAAAATCGCATCTCTGGTGTTCTGCGCTTCTTTTTAGCCCACTTGGTCTTGCAGTAGTTGTCCTGATAATCTTTGAAGCGCTGCTCATAATTACAAATGTCTGACTTAATGTATTCCTCATTAAATATCTTGTGTACAGAGACAGAAAATTGAGTCGTTTTTTTCCCTCCCCCTTTGGCAATATAATGAATATCTTGAACACGGAATTCTTGTCGTTCCATGACAGCGTATGGCTTAAAATCTGGATTCAGTCGGGTAGGGGCTAAAGGGAAGTCGCGTACTAATGCTTCAACGCGTAATAGTGTGGCAAGTTCACAATATGCCATCACAGCATAAACTTCGTCTTGTGCATGAAGATTTGCGTATAAGCGCCAAAAGTCAGTCATTGAAATGACCGAATCTACGTAGTCATCTTTAAATTTTTTATTTCTATGCTCAATGGCCGTTTCTTTTTCACCTATATAGGTTTCTTCATAATTCGTGTGTGATAGGAAATTTCCATCTTGATCTTTACGTCTCTCAGTTTCTATTGTATCCGGCATAAACATCACATGATCAACCCCTACCACAGTTAAATATCGGTAGAAATTACGCCACGATTTAACATATTGTTCTATTGACTCCTCTTCCCAATCACGAGTACGAAACGATTCTATGATCGGCACCATGTTGGCATCATATGTTGCTGAGCAATAATGAATACCTACCTTTGTGATCCCTTCGACTACATATTTTTGTTGGGCCAATAGATTAATAAGATATTTGATTCGTTGTGCGTCATTATTTATCGTCTTTGGTCTGGCGTTACGCAGTTTGGGGTGAATGAACTTAGCGTATGTTTTCCTGAACACTAAGTAGTCCATGAGGTGAGTGTTGACCTCATTCGTATTTACATTATACGGAATTGGTATGTCCGTACCATCCCTGTGTTCTAGTTCGATCATCATAAGTCAAACCCCACAGAAATTGTTTCAAATCTGAACCCTCTATCAAGCACATTTTGAATCGCACCTTTCTGCGCAAGTAATACGACTTTCTCTTTAGCGCGAGTGACAGCCGTGTAAAGCCAACTTCTTTCTACCAAGGCAAAATCCTCAACAACGACAATCGCAACATTGAATTCACTTCCTTGAGAGCTGTGACAAGTCATAGCGTAAGCATGCTGTAACATATATATCCCCTTTGAGTCGTTTTGGATCTGCTCTTCTGAAAGTTCCTTTTGCCCTTCAATTGAAAAGTCCACAATCATGACATCATGGATTTGTCCGGTTACAGTTCCGGTACTGCCATTAACTAATCCTAAGTCCTTGTCATTATTTTTATAAATGACTTTATCGCCAACCCGAAACTGAGGAGCGACCCTAATAATTTTACGACCTTTGGACAATAAGTGGTGAAGCGTAGTATTTGATTTAGAGACCGTAGAGAGTCGAGCTGCTATTATGTGCGCTTCATTGTCGTTATAAGTGTTTACATAATATTGGCGCTGTAAAAGTTCTTGCAGTTGTTCGCTAGACTCATATTCAATGATTTGAACACTGTCATTCGCTTCTGGAATTATTCCATTTTTGATATTTTCAGCCGCATCGACAATGCCTGTATTACTTCTGAAGTTGATTGTTAGTTCAACCTTAGGGACTGCTTCTGACTTGACAAGCTTGTGATATATAAGACCAATCCCAACGGGAGCAAGCTGTGCCCAATCACCGATAAATACGAGGCGCAATGGTCTGTTTTCGAATACTGTCAGAATGCGGTACATAGACTGTAAATCAACCATGGATGCCTCATCAATATGAACGACTGGTGTCTGGTAATTATCCAAAAATTCGTCGTCGTATTCTATTCGGCTAAGCAATCCAGCAATGGTAAATGCATCGTCATCGGTCTGCTGGATCAGTCGTTGACTTGCTTTTCCTGACAAAGCAACCTGAAGAACATCATTGCCAGATTGCTTTATCAGATCATTAGCACAATACAGTACAGATGTTTTTCCAGTCCCTGCTCCACCACTGACTACGTTCACAGAATTGGTTAATATCATCTTAACCGCTCGCTTTTGTTCTGTGCTCAGCTTATGTCCTTTCTGCACGTAATTATCAAGTACGTGATCGCTTATAACAATCGGCAAGATGTTATTACTAAGCCTTTCACGTAATTGTTCTGTGACATAGTTTTCCATGATGGTTGTACCTGGTAGCGCAAATTTCCTATGATACAGGCGCTCATTGTCAGGCATTTCTTTGGGACAAGATGATTCAGACACAACAATGCGTGGACTTTCTTCAGTACCAGCACTTACTGCTGCTGACAAAGCTTTAAACATCAATTCAGACGAACCAACAAGTTTGGTTAAGTCTTCAGCGAAGACGCTAGGAGCAACTTGCGTGCTACCTTTCTTTAAATGTCTGAATAAAATTTCTTCTACAGCACAAACCAATCTACGACTGTCGTTTTTCTCAACTTTTAGTGCTGATGCAAGTCGCTCTGCAACTGAAAAACTTGAAAATGCCCATACTCGATATGGATCATCTTTTAGTTTCCTTACGGTATCATCACCGTAAAAAGCATATGCTTTTTTGGCCACTTGTCGTATTTGCTGTCGAGCTGATGGTCGGGTATTTATGAGCACTGAATCCATATATTTCAGCAACTCAACCTTACCAGACTGCTTATGCCAATTATTGCATATGACTGTTGCAACGGCCTTTGAAACCCTTGGAGCGGAAGACAGTACATCAATATCCTTTGACTCGATCAACTTGAGCAAGTCATTGGGGAAATGGCTTATAAGTCTATCAGCAATTGACTTGCCAATTCCTACCCCCGCCATTAAAAAATCGGCAAGTAACTCATGGGTTACAGGAGTATAATCAACTTCACTGGCATGTATCTGGTCACCCCATATTTTTGAATTTAAAATTTTACCTCTTACGCAAATATGATCGTGCTGCTCAACGTGTAGATTGGCATCATTAAACAATACCTGAATAGAGTCCTGCTTGGTTCTCAATTCAATGATTTGCTTTTTGTCAGATACAAAGATGATCTCATTGACGGTGCCAATTGCACTTTTCATTAGTGAATGCTCCCAGACTTAATTGCGTCAGTTCCTGCGCTTAACAATCCCTTCTGTCGCTGCTTGTACTGTTCCATCTCTTTTTCAAGTGCAAGTCTGGCTTCTCGTTCTGCAACTAGATTTTCTTGGCTTTCTTTTAATTCCTTACGTAAGCGTGAAATGGCCTTTGATTCCATGGTGTCAGACATTTCATCAAGCGCTGAATTATCAGAGTAGTCCAGGGTTTGCAATTCCTCGTTAACTATTTTTACGTCAACCTCAGCGATCAACTCCTTAACTTCAGGTTTTGACATGGCTGAGCCTGGATATTTCACTTCCTCTAACGGGGTATCGATGAAATAAGCCCATAATGCGCGTCTGTAAAGCGTCCCACGTAGATTGATTGGCCATTTGTAATCTGGCTCTGTAAGTCGCAATTTAATAAAGTCGATGAGCGCCTTGGTATTTTCGTCACTCTCTTGAGTACGAGTTTTGTCATCTTCAGCAATATGGCCTTTTGCCCTTAAGCCATCTTGAAATTTGACTACTTCACCCATAAATGACTGACGAATGTTGTGTGGTTTTATTTTAAAGCCCACTTGTTTGGCAAGCTTTTTCAAGTCAACCTTGGTTTTCTTTTTGTTCAATATGCTTGCTATAACTTCGGGGTCTTGATCGATTAAGTTTGCAAAAATCTCTTGAATCACCATTCTGCGCAAAACACCTAATGACTGTCTGTTAATCGCATCTGCTTCAAATTGTTCAATCAACTGTTGTTTATCCATGCCTTACCACCACTAATTCATGAAACATCTCTTCCTGCAAATCAGGCCACTCTAACGCATTAAACTTGTCCTTAATCACTCGTTCGGACATTTTTTTACCCGGCTCATTCTTGTTGTTTCTAGCGAACAGAACATCTAGTGGCGTAACAAAAACGACACCACAGATACGAATATCGTTTGTTCTAATATATTGATTAATAATATTGAACCACTTCATCCGGTCAAAGATACTGAGGTTAGTCGCATCTATTACAACTGGATGGCGATCATTCCAGTAAGATTTCTTGTCCTTTGCCCAGTATGATTTACCAGAGCAGGCGGGACCGATTAGTATGTACACTCGCATGGCTAAATCGCGACCCAAAACTTCATGCAGATCTTTTTCAGACCGTGCCCATGCATCTTTCCGCAAAGCCTCGTCATCGAAGAAATACACTCCATTACGCCTTAAATACTGGTCTGGTGATATATACTGGACATTCACAAAGTTAACGACATTGGAGGATTTTTGTTGGTCGGCTATTAATGCCTGATGGGATAATTCTATTAAACTATGATCCTTATTTTTATTGCGATCTTGAAGCTGAGCTATTTTCTGATGAAGCCCAGCCACCTCTTCGCGACTGCCAAGCAATTGCTTCTCTAGTTTAATGGCGCGATCTATTTCTTTTTCTCTACGTGCCTCAGCTTTGCTTAATACGGATTCTTTGCCTGAATCTTCATCGAAGTTTGCCTGAAAACTTTTAATTTCGTCATGTACATCGAAATAGCGCTGCTGGGTCGCCTTGTCCTTAATTTTATCTTTGTGAAAATAAGATTTGTGGACACGTGCCTTTTTCAAGATCTTAGCTTGAGAGGCAGTCGTCTTTTTGCCGGTTGCACGAGCTATCGCACTTAACTCTGTAAATGCGGCTCGTAAATCGGCTATGCGCTCGTCATGCGTGCGTTTATCGTATTCAGTCTTGGCGCTCTTATTCTTATCAGTGTTAGCAGGTAGCGACATTAAAATATCCTTCTTCACGTTCATCACCATAAATAGCCATCAATGGCTTCGCATAAGTATTTAAAAACACTGCCGCGTCCTCCTCTACGGTCGAACTTGGGGATGTTGCTTGACGATATTTGTGGAAATAGTCAAACGATTGAAGTAAGGGTCTCGACCATTTTTTACCAAGTAAAGCATCAGGACAACCGACCCCCACACATTGAGCCGGATTAGGCAGGGTGCTCAATGCGTCTGTAATGGCCTTTTTTACCCCTACAGTTATTCGGTCCTGATTATTGCCTTGTGCCGCACATGGGCTGTCTGATGTGTTGTTACACGCTCGATTACATATCACAGCCATCGGGGTAAGTAGAGCGTATGTCTCACCATTGATCATGTCATCCAAAAACATTTGGGTTAGTCTTGCTTCTAGATTTTGAAATAATTCCATTTCCGTCAAGCTGCGGTTTTCTAGTCGTATTTCTCGCTCAATTTCGGCTGCGCCCTTGAGCAATGCTTCACCGTTTCGTCCACTGACTTCGCCATGTGCTACAGCGTACCCCATATCTTTAGCCATGTCGTTGGTGAGTTTTAACTGAAGTTCATTTCGTTTCTTTATGACCAATGGGTTTCTGTAAATGTACTCATTAGGCATTAACGCATTGCTGTGTCCAAACAAGCGCTTTAATATCAGGATTGCCACGTGAGAATTTTCAGCAACGTAACCAGCTAATGTAGCGCGTATACAGTGGGCGGTAGCATCAGTATCATCTTCTGCAATAGTTTCAATGGAAAAATCATATTTGCTGGGGAGAACTTTTAATAAATTATTAAAAGATGCTGACGTTCGAATGAATCCTGTTTCTTCATCAGTGTATTCTCTGCCACTCATATAACTGTGTGTTCGATGACGGGCGTTGCATATTAGGAAGTCAGAGTTATAGTAGCGAGCGCTTTCAAGTAGTTTTGACGCTTTGTAAGTCGGCTCTCCTACGGGGATAACAATACGGTTTTTGGTTTTTTTTATGTCTGATACCAGCCACCACATATCATCCATACGCTTCGATGGCTGACAGCAGCCGACCACCAAATTGCGCATATCAACGTTGCGCAGCCCCGTGGTCAATAAAACAATCCATGCAGAGGCACTTTGAACTAATTTCAATAATTCGGAAAACCATCCTGGAGTAACCACGGTATACTTTTCACTTTCATATAACACGTATCGTATGGGCAATATCATGTCAAAAGTATCCTTATATTTTTCTACCAACTTTCGCACAATCTGACTGGATTTTTTGTTTTTAAACGAAGAAAAGCCCTTACTGCTATCCAATTCATTAAATTCGTCAAAAAAATTAATCAATTCGTCATGGTGATCTAGAACAATCGGTAAAGCGTGTTGAACAATACTGGATACATTTTCGAATGGTAACGGGGAAAAAAAACCTTTTTCATGTGCTACATCAGCGATTTCCCTTTGCTGCTCTATCCATTTGGCAACACCTATTCCCTGCTCCCGCCAGGGCAAGTTCACTCCAGTCACGAAAATTTCTAGCCCCTTCGTGTTTTTGACTAAATCGAGCTGATTTAGAAATACAAAACCTACACTAGTAATACCAAGTCCTTTTAATAAACGTGTTTGGGCAAAATTAGTTAGTGCCTCAGGTTCAAGTGCGGAAAACAGTAAAAATGGTTGATTGCGCTCCGCTAACATGACGTTTCCCCATGCTGATGAGTTAACCAACGTGAGTAAATCCCTCAATCTGTGAAAAACCGTGTTGGCTGCATAACCATTGACCTGAAGAAGTTCGTAGCACAAGATGCGGCAAAACAACTCAAGTGGGTAGTGATTTTTATTTGGAAAATATTGCTTAAAATCTATTTTTTCAAAATCAGAATCAATAGTGTGCCAAACAGGAGCAAGAAAACTATCATTATAAGTGATTTCAGACATATCACTATCTTCATATCGTGACTCCAAAGCATCAAGTATATCCCATTGTTTTTTGCCTAAATCATATGGGGACTCGTCATGGCCTAAAACCTTAAATTCAGTTAACATTTCAAATCTCCTATTGGAATTGCATTATTGCTGGGAGTAATGGAGTACCGTTTTTCATAGCTTTAGCTGCCTCAAAATAACCATGTTTAACAATTTCAACTCCTCGGCCATGTTCACTGCCAAATTTATTTATGGTGTCCAGAGCTATTTGCCGCCTATCTTCGAGTAGGCCGCCAAATGTCATTGGATTCTGGCTGGCAAATTCATCGTATTGCATGACCCGATAGCAAATCCTTGGTATATGCATGGCATAGACTTCGGAGCGCTCACAACCGAGGCACATGTCGTATTTTTTACACCTATCAGCAACTGGAATGTTATGCGTAGGGTTAGTGTCATCTGTGCAGTCACACAAGTAGGCTTCTTTATTTGTAGGGGCGCGTTCAATGTCTTCGCAGACTGTTCCTTGGAAAACCATTGCCTTTTCAAGCATGCTTGTTGTCAGGGCAACAATAGCGGCATTAATTACCTGGTTCCCCATGCCTGTTTTCATAATATAAGAAAACAGGGTAGTGTCGAACTCCTGATGATTAAGTGCTTCGCGCAATTTACTTACCAAATCGTCACTGCTATCAACGTCTTCAACCATTTGCATTAATAGATGACCCGCGAAAGTTTTACGTAACCTGGTTGTTTGAATGGTAGTCAGGAGCTTGTTGGTATCATCAAGTATTTCATATGAAGCGCAAAATGCATTAGTTGCTGATTTTAATATGCTGGGACCAAAATTAAAAAAATACTCCCTATCTGGATCATTTGCCATGTCATCATAAAGCTTCATATATTCGAAAATAGGAGAGTTGATAGGGATGCGTATTGGTATTCTTTTTACACCTGCAACACCTTTAGTCTTATGTCCAATTACGCGAATTACTTGTTGTGCAGCAGGTGTTGTATCATCAACACCAAGATTTACATCAAAATTTTCATACCAAGGTTTGTTACCATAGTTTCTTTTAATGGTTTTAATTGTTTCTTGGTTCTTGCCTGTCGAAATCATCAGGTAAAGAGCTAAGATAACAGGCATATGTTGAGTCTTAAAATTTAAGTAATTACGAACTTCTGGCTTGTCGGATTTTGCGAAGTAACTCCACATTTTGTTTGCCAGGTATTTTTTATAATCTCTATATACTTTTTGACCACCTACGTCTTTATATGTCGGACTTGAAGACACTCCATTTATTCGACCTAATTGATGATTGGTTTTTGTGAATTCATATCCTGAACGCACTTTTTTACATTCAAGTAAAAAATTTAAGAAAAGCTTATCATGCCCCTCTGTGCCAGTAGTCAATAACGTTTTTAACAATGGGTCATTTATCGAATACCTCTCCATGTAATATTCACCAAGACTCTCTTTAGTAGTCTTTAACATCAGGCTCCAGCGCTTTTTCCATATATCTAGTTCATAAAAGCAGTATGCGAGCAATTGCATCATTACACGATCAGAATAGTCTTTTTCGTCAAGCAAAGAATCCATATCAAGCTCTTGAATAGAAGTATTCTGTTGGCGATGTAAAGATATTGATGAGATATCAAACGATTTGCTGGATGGGTGATGTGGCAGTAATATTTTAAGAGTTCGTTTGGCTTCCTCACCCTGGTTTTTATTAGGGCGGCTTACAATAAACCCCACATACAAATTAAAAGTGATTTCTTCAAATGTGTAGGGTGTTTTTTCTAAAGAAGCAAGATATTGAAATAGATGGTTAATAGTACTATTAAAATCGGATGGATTTTTTGGTTTACGAGCCATGAAGTAAGCTACAAGTAGGCGACTGAATGTTTGGGCTATTTCAAGTCCTACCAGATTTTTACCATCACCCACAATTTTAAACGAGGAGGGATTTGTACCAATATTAGTTGTACCTTTAAGTTTTTCTGATTTACTCTCTGGAGATTCGAAAAACCAACGAAAGTCTTTACAAGTATAATAGCGTTGATAATCAGGCAGGCCATCACCACCTTTTATTGGCAATTGCACCACGTTTGGTACATGCGCTGCGGAAGTTACCGTTAACCTGCTATTCTTTTTCTTAGCCATCTAAAAGTGTACTGTTTTTAAAAAATCATAATTACAGTGTAGTTGGCATTTAAGAAAATGACAACATTAAAAGTTTACTGTTTTTAAAAAAATCGTATTATTGTTTGGGCGGTTGCTAAAGGTTCTTTTTTAAATAAATTGATCT
>TARA_R110002094_G_scaffold124696_6_pt1 | contig 10667 bp, 8 predicted proteins | sample TARA_R110002094 | Tara Oceans TARA_R110002094 (sample SAMEA4397409) | marine metagenome | biome: Polar Biome; feature: [MIX] marine epipelagic wind mixed layer (ENVO:01000061); material: water (ENVO:00002006), including particulate matter (ENVO:01000060) such as... | depth 10-100 m
AATATTTACAGCAATATCAAGCGCTAAAGATGCGGCTTTGTCGGTGTTGTAGCTCGGCGCGCGACAGAGGCGGATGAACTGTGTTTGCTGGACTTGGCCATCTTCATAAGACACTAATTTGTCTCCGGGTAGTACAGGGGCGCTATTTTGAGGGCGCAGGGTTTTTTCTTTTGCAGGAATGCTGCCATAGATCTCTTGCGCTAATGGTTCTAACTCTGCGCGTGAAATTGCGCCCGCAACAACTAAAATAGCGTTATTTGGTGCGTACCATTTATGATAGAAATCCATCGCGTCTTGGTGGGCAAGCGCGGCAATTTCCGCTCTCCACCCAATGACGGGAATGCCGTAAGGGTGGTTGGGGAATAAATTTGCGCGCATGGTCTCTAACAGGCGCGCCGCAGGATTGGTATCAGTGCGCTGAGCGCGCTCTTCTAAAATGACATTACGCTCAGAAAGGAAATGGTCTTCTGGAATGTCTAAATGCACCATACGGTCGGCTTCCATCCGCATGATTTTTTCTAAATTTTCAGTCGCGATATTAACGAAATAAGCGGTGTAGTCTTGGCTGGTAAAGGCATTGTCATTGCCGCCAAGGGCGCGTACGGTTCTTGAATATTCGCCAGGCTCAAGCGTTTGGGTGCCTTTAAACATTAAATGCTCAAAGAAATGTGCAATGCCTGAATTGCCCCAGTCTTCATCGGCCGCACCGATATTATACCATACCATGTGTGAAACGATGGGGGCGCGGTGGTTTTCAATCAACACAACGCGCATGCCGTTGTCTAAGGTAAACTCTTCGGCGTTAAAGGCCTTTTCTTTGTGGATTTCAGCCAGCTTGACTGTGTCGCTTTTCTGAGCAGAATTTGTATCCTGTGGCGCGCGAACATTATGAATCAGCATATAGCCAGCAAAGCTACAAATAACGGCAATTATAATGATAAGTATACGTTGTTTCGTCATTGTCTAAATCCATTCAGCACAGTTGAAAAGGCAATAAGATTATTGTCTTTTCAGCCTATGGATGCAAGGTGAATGTTTAGAAATAGCGCGCTAAACGCAGCTGCACATAATCATCTCGAGCAAAGCTGTATAAATCCTCGCCTTGATCTGCGCCAACAATAAAGCGTGCGCGCAGCTCGATTTGATAATTATCACCAATGCGGGTTTCTGCTTCGAGATTGATAAAGCTATCTTGTGTTTCGTGGTCGATTGTAAAGCCGGCGAGGATCTCGCTATCTTGCGTATCATTAAAAGCAAGGCGCGCAGCGGCAAAAATATCATTATTTGCAATGGTCTGTGGTGATTTATTTGTGTCACGCCCATCATATTGATATTCAAGCAAAAGACCGAGGTCATAAGCGCTGTCGAAAAGTTGATAAAAACTATATTCGAAACCACCAACCGCTGCGGCGAATTTATCGCCCATGCCTTCGCGTCCAATGGCTTCAAACTTCCATAGCCATGATTCCGTAGTGTATTGTAGCTCAGCGCCGAACTGGTTAATCAGGCCGTAATGTGGGCGTAGCTCGCCTAGCTGAGTGATGTTGAACGTCGGTTCGCGGCTTGTGCCTGAAAAATATGAAAGGGCAACATCAAAGTCGCCAAAATAATGGCTATAACGCAGCGCGAAATCTGTATGCCATTCTTTGGCGCTGCTTTCAAATGTCGGGTCATTTTCTGTGTCATAAGGTAGGGCGGCACGTAGGCGACCATCTTCACCGGTTAATGTGCGCTCACGGAAGTAAGGTAAAACATAAGCGGTGACTTTACCCCAGTCGCGCTGTGAAGCAATTTGTACCATGGGCTGCCCCAAATAATCTTCTTGGTCAGGGTCTTCGATGAGGTCGGTTTGGTTGATGATGTTGACCAAATGCTGCGATTCTGCAACGCCCCAAAAGACCTTGTTTGCGCCGACTAGAAACTCAATTTCATCGCCTAAAAACATGTAGTAAGCTTCACGTAAATCCGCATGTGAACGCTCGCCATCAACATTGCTGCCACGTAGATACGGGATAAAATTAACGCGGTGGTTCCGCTCATCGCTTTTATAACGAAATTCAGGGGTAAGGATGAGTGATAAATCCATCCTGTCATTTTGCTCGGGCCATTTATGGTCTTGAGTAAAGGCGCGCGCTTCAAGCGCGGTATAGCCGCCAATGCGCCATGAACCAGCTTGCACTGTTTGGCTGTGATAAATTGTCAATCCCGTAAGGGCGGCAAAGCAAAATAAGGGCAAGAAACGCTTCATGAAGGCACCTGATATAATATATGTGAAAAAATGGGGCGAAGCGCCCCAAGGTTTCATTAGTATAGCGTGCTTAATACGCCTTTGACAAAGTCTTTATCATCAAGGCCGTTATGAAAGTTATAATCACCGTAGACAAGGTCTGTTGATTTGCCGGTCTGATGATTAACCATCTTCATGACGTGAACGCGCCAGTACTTATCTTCATAAAGTTCATAGTCGGTAAAACTTAATGTTTTAAGCAATGAATCTTTACGGTCGTAAAAATCAATTTTTCTGGTCTGTAGCGTTTCTGTATCCGTCCAGCCAATTTGGCGTGTGTAGCCTGAGCGCTCATAAAGCGGGAAACGCTCAACAACATCACAGGTTAATTCTGCGGCATTCGGGCAAGCCTCTTGACGGAGGAATTTGTATTTATATTTATTAAGCTCCTGCGATGTGAAGTCTTCAAAAGCAAACTCGCTGCCAACAAAGGGGCCTGATTTGTTTTTTGACGATATACGCGCAACCTTGCCTGATTCAGGAAATAACAGCCACTGATTATCGGGCTTCAAAATATTGGTGTGTGACAGCAGCGCCGTGCCGGCAATATCGGCAGGGGAATCAAAAATAATCAGTGACTTGTCGCCTTCATTTTCATCTGGAACTTCTTTGACGCTGAAACGCATTTCGCGCGTTGTTTCTTGGCCTTGCGCATTTCGCAGCACCATTTTCATGGTGACTTTATGATCGTTAAAACCATTGTCAGACCTGTCCGAAGCTTTGGCGATTTCATAGCCTTTTTCTTCATCGCCCATCGCATGAGCAGGCAGCGTGGCAGCACTAAAGATAAAGCAGCTAGAAAGCATGGCGCCGCGTAGAAGCATTGATATTTTTTTGGTTGTTTTCATCGTTTTGTTATCCTTGCGTTATGTCAGAATTTGCAATTTTTTTATACATCGTCCTGTTGTTCGTCTTCAGTGGCTTTATCCTTATTGCCGAGTAATAATAAACTCGGTAGCAGGGTAAAGTCGATAATCAAGGCAACAATCATTGTCGCCGCAGTCATCAAGCCGAGCTGTTCGTTGACCATAAAGCTAGAGGTGGACATCACTAAAAAGCCTGCGGTCAACACGATAGTTGTAACAACGAGCGCCGCACCGACGGTTTTAAAGGCGTAAATGCTCGCATCAGCTTTGTTTAAGCCTTTTTCACGGCGCGCGCGTAAATATTTAGACATAAAATGCACCGTATCATCAACCACAATGCCCAAAGCAACGGCGGATACGCCCGCGGCAGCCATGCCAATCTGGTTGAATGTCAGTGCCCAAATACCAAAGGTCATGAGTATAGGGATGGCGTTTGGTATGATTGATAAGGCGCCGAGCTTCACGCTGCGCAGGGCAAGCATCAAGATAAGTGAAATGGCGATAATCGCAATCGCATTGCCTTTGAGCATCCCTTCAATATTACGCTGTGAGATATAAGAAAACATCACGGTCGCCCCCGTGGGCTTGCTCATCATATATTCGGGGGCATTATCTTTAAGCCAACCTTGTGAGTTTTCAATAAAACCACGCACTTGTTGCGTTGTCACATTATCAAGCGTTGCGGTAATACGGCTCGCTGACTTATCAATGTTTATGCGGTCATTAAGATCTAGGCCGTAAGGCAAAGACATTTCATAAAGCAGTAAATATTGCGCCGCTAAAGGGCGGCTTTCTGGCAGCTTGTGCCATGCCGGGTCATCGCCATTCAGGTTCTTGTTTAGGCGCTTCATGATATCAGTCACGCTGTTGACGTGACGTACGCCATCAACGCCGCGTAGCCAGTTTGCAAAATTATCAAGATGCATTAAGTATTCAGGCTCGCTAACGCCGCCCGCATTTTTTGCAGGGATAGAAAACTCAACTTGGTAAACGCCGGTTAAATGTTCCATGCCAAAATCCGCGTCACGGCGGAACTCGATACTTTCATCAAAATATTCAACCCATTGGTCATTTAGTTCAATTTGCGGTAAGGCGGCGATTAACGCGACGGCAATCAACGTCATGACACTTAAAACGCTTCGTCTGTATTTGACGACAAAACGGCCATGCGATTCTAACCAGCGTGTAAGCAGGGAATCTTTGTCGGCGGCGCCCTGTTTCACTTTTACTTTAAGCGGCAGTAAGCTAAGCAACGCTGGCAAAAAAGTTAGGGAGTAAAGCCACGCCGCGCAAATACCAATCGCAGTGATGTTGCCGAGGTCCCAAAATGGCGGGGAGTCTGAAAAGTTAAGGGTCAAAAAACCAACAATGGTTGTGAGTGATGTGATGCTGACGGGCATAAAGTTGACACGAATAGAATCGACCAACGCGTCTTGCTTACTTGCACCTTGGCGCATGTTTTGAAAGGCTGAGACGAGGATATGAATCGAATCTGCGATTGCTAAGGTTAAAATAATTGTTGGCGCAGTGACGGATATGGGCGTCAGTAAAATACCAAGATAGCCCGCAATGCCCATCGCAATGACGAGAGAAAAGTTAATCACCATAAAGGTTGCGAATGTCGCGCTGAAAGAGCGTAGAGTGACAATCATCACCAACATAAGAATAGCGAACATGATCGGCATAAGGGTCATCGAATCTTTTTTGCCTGCTTCGGCAAAGGCATCATTCATCATTGACACGCCGGTGAGGGCGATATCTAAATCAGGATATTCTGCGCGGATTTGGTCGGCAATCTTTTTGGCGTAGCCTGCGGATGCAGGGACTTCAGAGATGCTTTTTTCAGGGAATTGCAAGACAACATTAATACCAGTTGCTTTGGCATCATTGGCAATTAAAAGCCCTTTAAGTAACGGTTCTTTGAGGGCGATATCTTGGCGCGTGGCTAAATACTCATCACTAAGCGATTTCGCATCGTACACGAGGTCTTCGACGATGAGGTCATCCCCATCTGCATAGCTATATTGAAAATTCGTCAAGGAATCGACTCGAATTGCGTAAGGAATTTGCCATGCCTCTTCCGTGATTTTTTCAACAGCGTCCATGACATTGGCGGAAAAGACTTTCTGGGTCTTTGGTTTAATCACGAATAATATATTGTCGTTTTTCGTATAGGTGTTCTGAAATGTCTCAAATGCGGTTAACTCAGGATTTTCTTGCGAAAAGAACGCGCGGTAGTTATTGGAAAAGCCGAGGTTTTTAGCGCCATAGCCGGCGCCGATAACACTGAGCAATGCGAGCAAGATGACGAGCCAGCGAAATTTAATAATCGTTTTTGCGTAATTAATTATAAGGCGGTCCATGCTCAGAAAATTCCTTTTAACATTTTTATCTGGTAGAAATATGTACTAATGGGTACACAAGTCAAGCTGTGTTGTTCGTCTTAATACGCGCGGCGCTATTTGTGTTGCGTGTCAAAACTTTTTAAGGCTTTGACAATCGCGCCAATGCCTTCATCTATGATCTGTTCGTTTTGGTATAGTTTAACCAATAACACGCTGCCTTGTATCATGCTCAGTAGGAGGTTCGTCATCACCTCTGCATTAATCCCGTTGCGCAGCGCCCCTTGAGCCTCGAGGCCAATAAAGAAATTGCGAGGTCTTTTCATTTTTGCATCAAAAATCATCTGAATATCTTGGCGGATTAACTCTTCTTCTGGCATGGTCTCCTGTGCGATCATGCCCAGAATACAGCCGCTTGCCTCACCCAGGGAACGATAAAACTCAACGAGCTTATAAACCCATTTCTCCAAATCATCCCAGTCTGTAATTGCGATGTCATAGGGCATTTTGCCCTCTTTAATTTCGGTTAAATGGGCCTGTAATAGGCGGTGAACCAAGTCTTCTTTGTTTTTAAAATAATGGTAGAATTGGCTTTTGCCCTTGCCTGAGCGTTCAAGAATATCATCGACGCTAGTCGCGTGGATACCGCGTGCAAGAAAAAGCCCGTAAGCGGCGTCTAAAATTTCTGATCTTGTTTTTAGGCCTTTGGCCGATAATTGTGCAGACATGATGATATTGTACCATCTAGTCTATTTTTTGTCATTAAGTTTCAAATGGCATATATCTCAAATGCGATCTAAAAATAACCCAAGGTGGATAGGTAAATCTGCGCAGCATCAAGGTCAGAGTTTAAACGTGCGCGCTGCTTGTCTTGGGTTGGGTCAATGCCATAGCGATCTTCATCATAAATGGCGCCTTGATAAAGTTCTTCAACAAAGCTCGCGGTAAAAACCGCGTCTTTTTTGGCGTCACCTTTAACGAAGCATAACGCCATAATCAAAGATCCACATGCCGCGGTTAAGGCTTGTGCAATCGCAAGCTGTTCATCGCTCAGGCTATGCACATGTACGTGGACGGCTTTATGCGCGGCGCCGTCTTGTTTTAATGCGCTTAAACCTGTCGTTGTTTGTAGCGAATAAGAAAACTGATTTTTAAACCACACTAGAAAAGGGTCCCAAGCGGCGGCCTGCTGTTGAACCAGCTTGGTTGGGGTTTCTGCGCGGTAGCATGTTAAGTCCGTATCAAGGAAGTTAAGTATTGTCTTGATAATTTCATCACGGTTTTTCGGTATGTAATCAAGCGCAGTGTAACAATATTGTGTAACGGGCATGGTGTGCGGCAGAATTTTTTCTTGCTGTGCGTTCCACTCTAGGCAGACCGCCTTTGCTAAAGCTTCGCTTCGGCATGTAAGGGCGCTCTTTGCGGGCGTTTTAATCGGGCGTTCATCAAGCGCAATGTTAAAATGGCCATGTTCGTCTTGTGTGTATTCTGCGTTTTTGTAAAAGCGTTTCATTTGGCTGGGCTCTACTCTTTACTGTCTATAATGGGTGCTGGGTTGTCTTGTTTAGCGGCCAAAAACTGGCTGCAAATATGGTCTTTTCCAAGACCAAAAACCGTCAAGCTCTCCGCGAGGAGGGCGGGGTTGGCCATGCCGAGCAATGACCCGCTGGGATTCTTGCCGATTTGAGGGGCTTTAAACGGGCCTTTAAGGCGCACAGATGGCATGACATCTAATAATGCTGCGCCCTTCGATTCCGCCGTGAGTTTGAGGTTGTATTGCTGCTTTATCAAATCGAGATCACCTCTACCGGCAAGCTGAAGGCTTGGTGTGTCCGCGAATAAAGCGTCAACACTCGCAATGCCGTCTTTAATGCTAAAATGACCGATAGCGCAATTGATTTGGCTCGTGCTTTCATCTTCCAATTTCGGAATGAGCGCATAGACGAGGCCAGATAGCAGTTTATCTGCGACCGCGCTTTTCATTTCAGTGTCTGCGACGACGATGTTAAAAGCGCCTTGTGTAGCGTTGATAATTTTATTTAGGGCGGGGGCGGTGGACGTTATGATGCTTTTGACGTTAGCTTTGCCTTTAATGTTACTATGGCTGGTTTCTAAATCAGTTAAAAACTGGCCGAAATCCCACTGGCTGAGCGCAATGTCATGGCTATAGACGATCTCACGCGCCTTGTTTTCATGAAGCGCAAGGCTGCCGACAACCGCGCCGCCGTTAAGCTGCCCAGAGAGCTGAGGCACAGTTAATGCGTCGTCCGTTATTTTAACAGGTATCTGCAAGTCGCCTAAATGCGCTCCCTTAAATTGGAGGTTTTTAAGCTGTATGTCGATATCAACGTCTAAGCCGGCAAATAAGGGGCTATGTTTTTCTTCTGCATCTGGATCACGAAACAAAACATCAACGGGTGCGTTAATCAAGGCGAGTATCATTTGGCTAGCATCGTGCAGCGCTTTTATCGCATCGTCTTCGCTGCTAATGGTTGATAGGTCAAGTGCTTTGACACGCATTTCGCCTTTAATGCGTGTTTTATCACCAGCGCCACTTGTATCGTAATGTAGTGTCGCATGGACGTTGGCTTTGTTAACCAGTAAGTCGGCAACGATGTCTAGGCCTTGTGCAATTTTAATTGAGCCGGTCGCCAGAGGCTTGCCGTTTCTTTGTAGTATTAAATTATCAAATAACATGCCGTTACCAGCATTAGAGGTATTAAATGAAAACTCCAGATCGCTAATTGTGCCTTCAACCGTACTTACCTCCGCGAGCTTAAAGCCATAAGTTAAGTCACTCCCCGCATAGAGCGGTTCCATTTCTGCGGTAAAAGCGAATGGGAGTTTACTGTATTGACCTTTGATCGAGAGTTTATTACTGCCCTCTACTGGTTTTACATGATCAATAATAATCGCCTTTTTAGCCAACGTGCCGGGCGCCGCAAAGAAGTTTGTTACTTCGATGCGTCTAAATATAGGGCGCTTTAGAATGATATTAATAAGCCCTGTATGGAATGCAAAGTAATCAGCATTCATCAAAAGTCTTTTTTCATCCCGTGCATCGAGAACAACGGAATCTTCAATCTCTAATGTGACGTAAGGTAGCGCAGAGAACTGGTGAAGATTTTTTATATAACCATTGCCTTTAAAGACGTCACCAATAATGCTTTCAATACTCGATTTTTGCACGCTGCCAGTGCCGTTCAAAACGTTCATCGCCACGAGGCAGAAAACAACAACGACGACAAAAAATATAACAAGGCGGAAAACCCACCGAATAATCGGATTAGACTTCTTTTTTTCTGGAGTATCCAAAGGAGCAGAGGAGCTTGTCATATTCGGGTTTTCCTTGCGCTTAAACCTGTGTTTAAAATTCTAAATCATCAGCTGAAATATGCGTATCAAAGCCGAGGGCCTTCATATTATATTTGAAATCATCTGGCAGCGGCGCAGTTAAATCAAGCGTTTTGTGCGGCGCGTTAGGATAAGGCAAGCTTATCTTATAAGCATGGAGGTGCAAACGTTTTTTTAGGCCGATCGCTTTGAAATCTTCGGGGTCATAACCATATTTAAAGTCACCAATTAATGGACAGCCTATATAAGTGCTGTGGACGCGGATTTGGTGGGTGCGCCCAGTTTGTGGGCGGTAGGCCATGAGTGCGACATTTTTACCGACGCGGTCGAGCGTTTTATATTCAGTAAGGGCGTATTTGCCTTCATTTGACACAACCATGCGGTCTTTGTCTTGGCCCATTTCAGTTTTCAAAATCGGCGCTTTAATTTCACCTTGTGGTATTTCAGGTACGTCCATACAAATGCCGATATAGGTTTTCTTAATATCCTTAGATTTAAAGGACTGCCCCAGCAAGCGCGCCATTTCAGCTGAGCGGGCAAGTAGCAATACGCCAGAGGTGTCTTTATCAAGGCGGTGAACAAGGCGTGGCTTAACGCCGTCACGCTTAATCAATCCTTCGATAAGGCGGTCAACATGCTGCTTTAGGCCTGTGCCGCCTTGCGTGGCTAGGCCGCTGGGCTTGTTGATCGCAATGATTTGCCCGTCGTCATAAATCACGAGGTCACGGATATATTCACGATCTTGCAGTGATAATGGCTTTTTCTCTCTGGGAGCTTCGTCTTTTGGTGTATAGGGCGGAATGCGCACATTCTGACCTTCGCTAAGGCGAACATCGGCCTTGGCACGTTTGCCATCAATGCGTAGCTGACCCGAGCGACAAAATTTATGGGCAAGGAAAAAAGGTACGCCGCGTTTGCCAAGCCAGCGATCTAAGCGCTGTCCGTCTTCGTCTTTTGTTACTGATACATTCTGAACGCCGCTCATGTTGTGAGTGTCCTAACTAAAAATATTGCGAGAAGAAAGGCGCCAATGCCAAAAACAATTGAGCCAATGAGATAAAATGCTAAAAATCCATATTGAGAACGCTCAAATAATGTAACGCTGTCGAGTGAAAATGTAGAGAATGTGGTAAACGCGCCGAGCATTCCTGTGATCAAAAATGTACGCATGGCCGGGGCGGGCTGCCCAAAATGCGCAAACAGCCCAACAATAAGCCCGAGTATGAACGATCCTAATATGTTAACGATCATCGTCGCAATCGGAAAGTTTAGGCCCCATAGGCTAACGGTGGCGTGATTTACGCCATATCGTAATACCGCGCCAACAGCGCCACCAGCGGCGACAGATAGACATGATAGCCATGTAAACATTGTTAAACCAAATTCTAGGCTGCGTCAGCCTGTGTCTCTTTTAAGATCTTATGGGCTTTATCTAGCGCAGATTGTAGGTGCGGTTCAAGTGAAAACTGCGCAAGCCCATTCCATGGCGCCCATTTTAACTTGATCGACTCGTCGCTAATCTGTGGCGTTTCATTCGATCCGTGATTTAAACGGAATAAGAATATCACATCAAAATGCTTATGGGCGGGTTCGCCCTTCTCTGTGTTTTCTGGGATGTCATGAACGTCTATGCTTAATACGCCTTCATAAGCGAGGACGAAATCGCTTAACCCGGATTCTTCCTCGACCTCACGGCGGGCGACATTTAAAATATCGTCATCACCATCGGCATGTCCGCCAAAATGTAACCATTTATCCAAAAACTTATGATGATTGAGCAAGATGCGCTGCCCATCGGCACTCACCAAAAAACCAGAG
>TARA_R110002094_G_scaffold15702_1_pt1 | contig 10563 bp, 8 predicted proteins | sample TARA_R110002094 | Tara Oceans TARA_R110002094 (sample SAMEA4397409) | marine metagenome | biome: Polar Biome; feature: [MIX] marine epipelagic wind mixed layer (ENVO:01000061); material: water (ENVO:00002006), including particulate matter (ENVO:01000060) such as... | depth 10-100 m
GGACTTTCGAGTTTTGATTTTCAATGATTGCTATGAGATAAGGAAAAACCGCTCGATAGCAAAATTGGGCATGGCGCGTCAGCACCGCTGGCTGGCTCATCGCATAATCTGTCTCATGTTAAATTGACCAGACGCGGGGGTCCTATGGTAAACCCAGCGCCCGTTTCTTGTCAGCTGCCCATTTCATAATCGTTAAGTCAAAGGTCAGTGCCATCAATGATACGCAGATGCCGAGCACAAAGTTTTTGCCCAGATCCGTACCCGCAAGGGTGCGCTGCAATTCCTGCCCCAAATCCTGGGTCCCGATAAAGGCCGCGATAATGACCATGAAAAACGCAAACATGATGGCCTGATTAAACCCAATCGCCATCGTAGGTAGCGCCAGGGGCAGTTGCACATTCCATAACTTTTGCATCCGTGTGGCCCCTGCCATGTCTGCTGCTTCGGTCATTTCTGGCGGCACAGTGCGCAGCCCTTCGATGGTGTAGCGGATCAACGGAACCATCGCAAAGATCAGAATGGAAAAGATCACCGCGATATCTGTGATCCCAAACAGCATGATCGCGGGGATCAGATAGACAAAGCTGGGGAACGTTTGGGCGGTGTCGCAAATGAGCAGGACGCGTGCGGACCACCGCTCTGAACGGGCCGCGATGATCGCGATAGGCAGGCCAATAAGTGCGGCAAGTGTGACGGCCGAGACAACGGAATACAGTGTGATAATCGCGCGGTCCCACCATCCAGACAGGGCCACCAAACCAAAGAAGATCAGCGCATATATTGCTTGTTTGCGCCCGGCCAGCGCCAGTGCAAAGGCAGCGACCAGCAGGATCATGGCCGGTGTCGGGATCGACAGCATAAAGTTGCGGAATGGAATCAGAACCTGCACGTTCAGGAAGGCCCGCAGAAAGCCGGTTGTTGCCTTGACCAAGTCGATATTCAGAAACCCTTTGATTAGGTTATCAAGCTCTTTGCCTTGGCTGAAATCCTGCCCGCGCCCTATTTCTGACGCGAGAGGCACAGCAAACGATAACAGCGTGAAGCCAACAAAAAGCACGACCCCAAGCACTAGCATTTGGTGACGTTTCCAAAATGGCGTACCGCGTTCGAAATGCTCAGGCTGTTTGACAACCCACGCTTTTGACATCCGGTCGAGCATGACCGCAAGCAGCACAATCGTCACACCGATCTCAAACGAGCGGCCCAATTTGAAACTACCCATCATTGCCAGCAATTTCGCACCGAGCCCCGGCATCCCAATGAACGCGGTTAAGACAACCATCGCCAGAGACAGCATAATCACTTGGTTCACGCCCACCAAAATTTCTGTTCGCGCAGAGGGCAGATAGACATGGCGCAGCATTTGGAACTTTGAACAGCCGCTCATCTTGCCGGCCTCAACCACTTCCTCTGGCACTTTTTGCAAACCAAGTGAGGTCATAAGGATCATAGGGGGGATCGCGTAGATTGTTGTGGCTACGGCCCCCGCAGTTGGACCAACTTTGAAAAAGATCACAGCAGGCAAAAGGTAGGTGAAGAACGGTAAAGTTTGAAGGACTGACAGGACCGGTTTGATCACTCGGTCAACCCATGGATATTTCCAAGCTGCAATGCCAAGCGATAGGCCGATTACAAAAGCCAAAGGTGCAGCAATAGCCAGTACTGACATGGTTTGCATCGCAATTTTCCACTGACCAATGAGCGCCGTCCAAATGAAAGTGCCGCCACCCAAAAGTGCGAGCTTCCAACCGCCCAAATAGTAGCCGACAACAACAGCCACAGCAGTCATTGCGGTCCAAGGTATCGGCCCAATATTTGGCCAGCGCCGCTTCCCAAAAAAGATATTGCCGGAGATATCAAGCAGCCATTCCAGCCCCTCGGTCAAGGTACGTGTGACAACAAGCAGCCCCATGTCATCTTTGACGAAGTTAAAGATTGCATCCAGCCAGCCTGCGAAATTTGGGATCAAGGTTCCCGGTACGCGGTGCAACCATGCAGGCAGAAGCCCGGCGTATTGTGCCAGCGTCAGCAAAACGGCAACGACGACCAGCCCAAGTGCCTTGTGACCCTTGCTCAGCGGTGGTTTGCCCGCAGCAAGTGATGTTGACAAGTCAGTCACCCCTCGGCCCCTAGCAGGATATCAAGCGCCTCTTTGCGTGGCATTGCCCCAATCAGTGTGCCGGATTTCTCGACTGGGATCATATCGCGGTCGTCATTTACCAACATCCGCGCCATACCATGCACGGTGGCACCCGCATCGACCGGATCGCCCGTCCCCGCCTGCCCGGGCTCCGCCAGAACGCCTGCATGAACGACACGCGCCTTGTCGACGTCTTCTGTAAATTTGCGAACATATTCGGTGGCAGGGTGCAGCACGATCTGGTCGGGGGTATCGCATTGCTCAACCGCGCCGTCCTTCATAATGGCAATGCGGTCGGCAAGGCGCAGGGCCTCGTCGAAATCATGGGTGATGAACACAATGGTTTTGTTCAGCAATTGTTGCAGACGCAGAAATTCATCCTGCATTTCCTTACGGATCAGAGGGTCAAGCGCGCTGAACGGCTCATCCAGAAACCAGATGTCCGGCTCAATCGCGAGGCTGCGGGCGATGCCCACGCGCTGTTGCTGACCCCCAGAAAGCTCACGAGGGAAATAATCTTCACGGCCTTCAAGCCCGACGAGTTTGACCACCTCAAGCGCGCGTTCACGCCGGGTGTGTTTGTCTTGTCCGCGCATTTCCAACGGAAAGGCAACGTTTTCCAGAACCGTGCGGTGTGGCAGCAGGCCAAAGGACTGGAACACCATCCCCATCTTAGAACGCCGCAGCTCAATCAGCTCCTTATCAGGCAGGGCCATGATGTCTTGGCCCTCAACGGTAATTGTACCGCCGGTGATGTCATGTAGACGCGAAAAGCACCGCACGAGCGTGGATTTGCCTGACCCGGAAAGGCCCATAATCACCAGCATCTCGCCTTTATGGACATCTATCGACACATCTTTGACACCCGCGATATAGCCCGCAGCGCGAATGTCATCATAGCTCATCCCGGGTGACATATTGTCGAGAAATCCTTTGGGGTCGCCTCCAAAAATTTTCCAAACATTTTTACAAGAGATCACGGGGGCTTCGACTGACATGGGAATCCTTTTGATAAATGTCCCCGCCCGGTCGAACCGGACGGGGATTGGCCGTCATCGGGTTAAGTGGATCTTATTTGACCCACGCCTCCCAAACGTCCTTGTTGTTTTCCATCCATTCGGCAGCCGCGTCTTCTGGCTCCATCTCATCAATGTCGACAAGTTTGGCCATCTGCGCGATCTGCGGATTGGTAAAGCTGACCTTCTCCAGCACACTGTATGCATCAGGCCACTTTTCTTCCATACCATCCCATGCTGCCTTTTTCAGGTAGCCGGACGAGGGGTTGCCGCAGTCAAAAAGTGCGTCAGGGTTCGGACCGACGGCCGGATCTTTGTCACAGCCCTCCTCCCATGCAGGGAATTCCACGAATTCACCCGGCCAGACGGCCTCGGCAAAGTTCGGTGTCCAATTGAAGACGACAACAGGGCGTTTGTCCGCTTCTGCTGCGCCAATTTCAGCCCAAAGTGCCGCAGCTGAGCCTGCATTCACAACTACGAAATTCATATCAAGCGCCGCGACACGTTCCTGACCATGCTTTAGCCAGTCCACAGGACCATCTAGATAACGGCCTTTTTCACCGGTTTCAGCCGTCGCAAACAAAGCAGCGCATTCGTTCAATGCTTCCCAAGCGGGTAAACCGGGACAGGCATCCTTGGTCCACATGGGATACCACCAGTCTTCACGCGTCGTTGCATTGTGATCGCCGACATCAACGATACCACCTTTTTCCAGCGCGGCGCGGTAAGACGCGCCAAACGCACCTTCCCAGACTTCCATCTCAAGCGTCACGTCACCCAGACGCACGGATTCGTAAACCGCTTGGCTGTCGGTGGTAACATATTCGACGTTGTTGCCTTTTGTTTCAAGAATCTGGCCCACGACGTTGGACATGACGATTTGGCTGGACCAATTGTGGATTGGAATCACTATCGGATCACTGCTGTCTTCGGCAAATACCGCGAGTGGCGTTATCGCCAATACACCTGCGGTCAAGGCTGTTGTCATTCTTTTCATTCGTTTTCTCCCAGGTTGGTGCGCACGATTTTTCGGCGCTGTCGACGCATCACAGTAAGACGCGCCGGAGTGTCGCGCGGTTTTCATCACCGCTTGCGTACATCCGCAGACACTGTCGCATTATTTTCCTCTCAATCAAGTTTTTTTCTTTAGAATAGTGAAAGACGTCTAAAATTCTGGCGTATCATGTCGCGTTTGAGTGCATGTTTGTCCGTTTCCGAATGGGCTTTTGCGCCTCACCAGTTAGGGTCATTTCAAAGGAGATGCTGAATATGCGGTACTCAGGTTGGAAGGTCATCAAAGAGGCTTTGACCGGCCACAAAGGGTGGAAGCCCGCGTGGCGTGATCCTGAACCACAAGCGCATTATGACATTATAGTCATTGGCGGCGGCGGTCACGGGCTCGCCACTGCGTACTACCTCGCCAAAGAATTCGGCCAGAAGCGCATTGCGGTGCTTGAAAGGGGTTGGATCGGTGGCGGCAATGTGGGGCGCAATACCACGATTATCCGCTCAAATTACCTGCTGGATGGGAACGAACCGTTTTATGAATTCTCGCTAAAACTCTGGGAGGGGCTTGAGCAGGATTTTAATTTCAACGCCATGATCAGCCAGCGCGGCATTCTCAACCTGATCCACACTGACGCGCAACGCGATGCGTTTATCCGGCGCGGTAATGCAATGATTCTCAATGGTGCAGACGCAGAAATGCTGACGACCGAGCAGATCAAAGCGCGCTATCCGTTTCTGAATACCGACGACGCGAGGTTCCCTATTAAAGGCGGTCTGGCGCAACATCGCGGTGGCACAGTGCGCCATGATGCCGTCGCCTGGGGCTATGCGCGCGGGGCCGACAGCAAGGGCGTGGATATCATCCAGAATTGCGAGGTTACAGGTTTTCGGATCGAGAACGGTAAATGTCTCGGTGTGGAAACATCACGCGGTTTTATCGGTGCGGGCAAAGTGGGCTGCGCGGTTGCCGGATCGTCCAGCCGCTTGATGTCGCACGCAGGAATGCGCCTGCCGATGGAAAGCCATGTGTTGCAGGCGTTCGTCTCTGAGGGATTGAAACCCGTTATGCCCGGTGTCGTCACATTCGGCGCGGGGCATTTTTATTGCAGCCAGTCCGACAAGGGCGGTCTGGTCTTTGGTGGCGATATCGACGGCTATAACTCTTACGCACAACGCGGCAATCTGCCTGTTGTAGAAGACGTCTGCGAGGGCGGTATGGCAATTTTTCCTGCCTTTGGCCGCGCGCGGCTGCTGCGCATGTGGGGCGGCATCATGGACATGTCGATGGACGGCTCGCCAATCATCGACCGCACCGATATGGATGGTCTCTATTTCAACGGCGGTTGGTGCTATGGCGGATTCAAAGCGACACCAGCGTCGGGTTTTTGCTTTGCGCATTTACTGGCCAACGACGCGCCCCACCCAACGGCAACGGCGTATCGTTTTGACCGGTTCGAAAAGGGCCGGATGATCGACGAAAAAGGGATGGGCAATCAGCCCAATCTACATTGAGGCGTGGCATATGATTATTGATCACCCCCTTCTTGGGCCCCGCGATGCGTCCGAATTCACCTATCTGGGTGATGCCCGATTGATCGACCGCCCCGATTGGCAGTCCGACAGCGCAGCGCGGGATTTTTACGAATATGGATATCTGCGCGATAACCCCGCTGGCTGGCACGAAGAACTTTGGTTTCACGAAGCCGGTGATCGGTCTTGGCTGGTTGTAACACGCAATACTTTGACGCATGAGATTTCAAAGGTTGAATTGGCGCGCGATGTCGCCCGCAACCGGGGACGTGGCAAATGACTGAGAAAAATCGTTTGGCTGGCGGCCAGATTGACCGTGATCACGCCCTCAAATTCACCTTTGATGGTAAATCCCTGTCCGGCCATCCCGGTGACACGCTTGCTTCTGCGCTGTTGGCGAATGGCGTGCGCCTGATGGGGCGCTCGTTCAAATACCACCGCCCCCGCGGTGTGCTGAGCGCGGGGTCCGAGGAACCCAATGCGCTGGTCGAGTTACGCGGCGGTGCTCGGCAAGAACCCAACACACGTGCCACCACGACTGAGCTTTATGATGGGTTACTCGCGCGTAGTCAGAACCGGCTGGGGTCGCTAAAATTCGACCTGCTGGCGATCAATGATCGGCTTTCCAACTTTCTAACCGCGGGGTTCTATTACAAGACATTCATGTGGCCTGCTGCGTTCTGGGAAAAGGTTTACGAGCCGATCATCCGCCACGCCGCTGGTCTGGGCTCGTTGTCGCTCAAGGATGACCCGGATGTGTATGACAAAGGGTTCTTACATTGTGATCTGCTGATTGTCGGTGCCGGGCCTGCGGGGTTGATGGCCGCCCTAACGGCGGGTCGCGCAGGCGCAGATGTAATCCTCGCGGATGAGGATTTTCGAATGGGCGGACGTCTGAACAGTGAGACATTTACCGTTGGCAATGAGACGGGCGCAGACTGGGCAGCGGCTAGCGTGGCCGAACTGGCCAACCTGCCCAATGTGCGCCTGATGGCGCGCACCACAGTCATCGGTGCGTTTGATCATGGCATTTACGGTGCGGTGGAACGGGTCAGCGACCACATGCACACGCCCGATGCTGGCAAGCCGAGACAGGTGCTGTGGCGGATTTATGCAAAGCATACCGTGCTAGCCGCCGGTGCCATTGAGCGGCCCATCGCATTTGAAAATAACGACCGCCCCGGTATCATGCTTGGCTCTGCGATCCGCACCTATGCCAACCGCTATGCCGTCGCGGCGGACAGACGCGTCGCGATCTTTACCAACAACGATGATGGTCACCGCACGGCGTCGGATTTGCACGCCTTGGGGGTCAAAATCTCTGCCGTTGTCGACGTGCGGGCCGATGCGCCGCGCAGCACCGATTACGAAGTGCTGCATGGCGAGGTTTTCAATACCAAAGGCCGTCTGGGCCTGACATTCGCCGAAGTACGCCTGAATGATGGCAGCACGCGCACACTTGAATGCGGCGCGTTGGGCATGTCGGGCGGGTGGAACCCCAATGTCCACATGACCTGCCATCAGGGCGGGCGCCCCGCATGGAATGATGCGATCGCGGCTTTTGTCCCCGGCCGCACCTTGCCGCCCGGCATGACGGTGGCTGGTGCCGCGAATGGTGAGTTTTCGACCCACGGTGCGCTGACATCCGGTGCGGCGGCGGCGAAAGCAGCACTTGGTCTCAAGGGGCGGTTGCCGAAACCTCCGCAAGCCGAGGATGCGCCCGTGAACCTCAAACCATTTTGGTATGTCGAAGGATGCAGCCGCGCATGGCTAGATCTACAAAACGATGTCACCGTCAAAGACGTAAAGCTAAGCCATCAAGAAGGGTTCCGTTCCGTCGAGCACCTCAAGCGGTACACGACCTTGGGCATGGCTACCGATCAGGGCAAGACGTCTAACATGGGCGGCCTTGCGATCATGGCCGAACTGGTGGGCAAGTCTATCCCTGAAACGGGCACAACGATCTTTCGCCCGCCTTATACGCCCACTGCGATTGGTGTGCTGGCGGGGCGGCATCGTGGACAGGATTTTCACCCAAGACGCCTCACACCCTCGCACAATTGGGCTGAGGAACACGGTGCTGTCTTTGTTGAGGTTGGTAATTGGATGCGCGCGCAGTGGTTCCCGCGCGCTGGCGAAACAACATGGCGCGAGAGTGTCGACCGCGAGGTTTTGGCGACGCGCAATTCTGTCGGCGTCTGCGATGTAACGACGCTGGGCAAAGTGGATGTGCAAGGCACGGATGCGGCCACCTTCCTCAACAAGATTTACTGCAACGGCTTTGCCAAACTCGCTGTGGGTAAAACCCGCTATGGTCTGATGCTGCGCGAGGACGGGCATGTGATGGACGATGGTACGGCGGCACGTCTGGCGGAGGATCATTTTGTGGTTACAACCACCACCGCCAACGCCCTACCCGTTTACCGTCACATGGAATTTGTGCGGCAATGCCTGTTTCCCGACATGGATGTGCAACTGATTTCTACGACCGAGGCGTGGGCGCAATATGCAGTGGCCGGGCCCAATAGCCGCGCACTGCTGCAAAAGATCGTCGATACGGACATATCGGATGATGCGTTCCCCTTCATGGCCTGCGCCAATACCACCATCTGCGGCGGCCTGCGCGCGCGGCTTTTCCGTATTTCGTTCAGCGGCGAGTTGGCATTCGAGATCGCGGTGCCAACAGCCTATGGCGACGCGCTGATGCGCCGGATCATGGCGGAAGGTGCAGAATTCGGCGTGACCCCATATGGCACCGAAGCCTTGGGGGTCATGCGCATCGAAAAGGGCCATGCAGCGGGCAATGAATTGAACGGGACAATAACCGCGCTTAACCTCGGCATGGGGCGCATGGTCAGTAAGGCCAAGGACAGCATCGGGTCAGTCCTGTCCGAACGTGAAGGGCTGAACGAGGCAGATGCACTTTGCCTAGTAGGCATCCGACCCATTGATCCCGTTGATCCAGTTCCGGCGGGTGCCCATCTGATGAAGGCGGACGGCCCCGTGGACGCCGCGCACGATCAGGGCTATGCGACATCCGCATGTTATTCGCCGAACCTTGGTCATGCCATTGCGCTGGGGTTCCTCAAAGACGCCGCGAACCGCATGGGCGAGCGGATGCGTCTGGTAAGTCCGCTAACCGGCGTTGAGGTCAATGTCGAAATTGTCAGCGCCCATTTCATTGATCCTGAAGGGGAGCGGCTTCGTGCATGATTTGCGACAGGTAACCGCGCTGGGTGGCGCGCAGGCGCGGGTGGACACATTTGACCATGTCACCATCGCCGAGAATGATGGCTTGGCATTGGCCTCGGTCGCCGCCCGGATGGGCCGGGAAAAAGAGTGTCGCGCCATGCTGACGAGCCTGCTAGGCGATGTTCCCGGACCGGGCCGCGCGCAGTTACATGATCCCGAGGCGGGGTTCTGGATGGGACCAGATCAATGGATGATCGAAGCGCCACGGCAGACCCATGAAATGCTGCCAGAGACGCTCAAAGATATGTTGGGCGATGCCGCCTCTGTCACCGAACAGACGGGTGCATGGGTGACATTCGATGTCGCGGGGCCTGCAATGCCGGATATATGTGAGCGGCTTTGTGCTGTGCCAATTCGCCAGATGACGGCGGGCGATGCGCAGCGCACGGTCATTCACCAACTGGGATGTTTCGTGCTGCGCCGAGCGGCGGAGGACCATATCCGCATCCTTGGCCCCCGCGCCTCGGCAGGCACGCTGCATCACGCGCTGTTGACGGCGGCAAAATCCGTCGCCTGATGCTTAGGCTGATGGAATAATCGTATTTTCGCGGACACGGAACATGTTGATCTTGTTGCGATCCTCGCGGGGATGCACGCGAAACACGTCTCTGTAATTTTTCGTCAATGCGGCTGTGCTGGAATACCCAACAGCCAGCGCAATATCGATCATGCTGTCCTTGCTATAAAGCAGCAACTGACGCGCCTTATGCATTCTGAGTGACCGATAATACCCCAGCGGTGTGGTGCCAGTGGCCTTATGAAACATCCGCTCAAGCTGGCGCGGGGAGACACCGACCTGATCAGCAACATTAGCAATCTTCACGGGGTCTTCAATGTTTTCGCCAAAGATCTGGACCGCATGGCGGATCGGTATCGGCAACATGTCATGGGTGCTTTCCGCGGAAAAAGTTGGCTTGCGTTGCATCACCCCCTGCCCGCGCACAAGCGGATGCTGAAACCAGCAGGCGACCTCGGTTGCGACGTCTGCACCCAGCGATCCTTCGATCAGGTGCAGCGAAAGGTCAAATGCCGCGGCAGCCCCAGAAGCCGTCAGCCTACGACGATCGATCACGATCACGTCCTCGGTTGCGGTCAGCTGTGGGAACTCAGCAGCAAAAGCTGTCTCATAACACCAGTGTACGGATGTGGTGTGCCCTTCGAGCAACCCTGACCGTGCAAGGGGAAAAACACCACCGCTGATGGCACCCAAAGCAACGCCGTGCCGCGCCAGGTTGCGCAGTTTACCTTCCGACGCTGCACGCTGCGTGAAATGCGACGACGGACCACTGAGTACAAAAAGCTGATCAACAGTGTCGCAGTCTTTCAACGACAGATCAGGTTCAAACCAGACATGCGCGCTTGCCTCTACCCGCTGACCGTCTTCGGACAATAGCCGCCAGCCGAACGCCGGTTTTCCGGAAATCTCATTTGCGGCCCTGAGCGGTTCAATCATTGACGTTAAACACGCCATTGGAAAACCAGGAAAGATCAGGAATCCGATAAGTATCGTTTCATCACGGTTCATAAACACACCCTAACAGGAAACATTTGTGCTAGACCAGTACTGCATAACAGGAAATTCGAACAGAGTGCTTGTGACATTGGGGTAAGGCGGTA
>TARA_R110002094_G_scaffold139401_3_pt1 | contig 10546 bp, 10 predicted proteins | sample TARA_R110002094 | Tara Oceans TARA_R110002094 (sample SAMEA4397409) | marine metagenome | biome: Polar Biome; feature: [MIX] marine epipelagic wind mixed layer (ENVO:01000061); material: water (ENVO:00002006), including particulate matter (ENVO:01000060) such as... | depth 10-100 m
GCCATTGAGATCAGTGCGTCTCCAGCGCGTGCAGATAGTCGAGATAGGCTGCAACCTGATCGACCTGTTTTCGGTTCAGCTTGATGAATTCCATATTTTCGTTGCGTCGCAGCTGATCTAGAATGGCCCGCGCATCGCGTCCCCGAATGTCGGGCGCGCTATCACCGCTGCCGTCTGCCCCGTGGCAGGCCTGACACCCCACACCGCCGGCGGTTTTGTCAAAGATTTCCTTGCCCGCCGCAGCGTCTTCGTTCAGCACCAGATCTTCGGCATGGCTCATATATTGCAGGAATTCGAAGATAGCGTCGGTGTCACCACGGTTTAGCTTGAAATATTCCATGGCCGGAACTGCGCCGGTCAGCGCCGCATTAAGGCGTGCACGGCTGATACCCTGAATGAAGGGGGCGCCAGTGTCGGGATTGCCCACTGCCGTTTCACCGTGACAGACGGCACAGCCGGTTTCACCTGCAGATTCCGTGAAAAGCTGCCTGCCTTTTTCAATCGGTGTGTCCTGGTGGTCTGCAGCCATTACAGTCCCGCTGCTGGCCAGCAAAAGTGCGGCTGCCATCATTTTGGCGATGGATGGAAAAAGTCTGTCGAAATTTGGCATTCCTCATATCCTTACTGTCTATTGTCCGGTACCCGCCGGGTTGTGTTCGCCCCCGCGAGGTGTGTTTAGATGTGATCGCAACGCATTGTCTACGCTGCGATCACCGGTTTGCATCTATTCGGAAAATGCTACCTTGAGCTATCAGGCGGCTTTGGCCTGACGGATCAACTCACGAATGGATTCGGACTTCACCCCACCTTGGTCGACGAGCAGTTCGCCGGTGAAATCAGATGCATAGCGAACAAAACCGCCCGAGTGCGTATCGCCTCCGTTGGGGGTCTTGATCCAGTCCGAAGGCTTGAATGTATCAAGGTCGAGCACAATGGTTTCCCAACCCTTCATGTTGGACACCCAAATTTCATTCACTTCGGGGTCCGGGTGCAGAATCGCGTGGTCAAGGCTGGACGCCGAGCCGCCCATGAAAATCGGTTGCTGGCGCAGCCCAGTATAACTTGTGAAGGGCTTTACATTCACAACGCCAACGACAGAACCGACATTGTGGGTGCCTTCGCCTTTACCGACCGTGAAGATCAGGCTCTCGTCCCAGTTCATCGCGAGCCCATAGGGGCCTGCGACACCGGCGCTGGTATGGCCAACCACTTCGTTGGTGTCATTGTCGATTTTATAAACCAAGCTGTTGGAGCCATCGATAACATAGGTATAGCGCCCGTCCACATCATGAGTGATGCCAATCGGATGATTGCCGACGCCCATGATATTGGTGACAAAACCGGTTTCCATATCGACCTTTGCAATCCCGGCACCTTTGAACGGAGCTTCGCGCAGTTCGGGCGAACCGATTGATACATAGACTGTCTTGCCGTCCGGGCTGGGTGTGGTGAACGGATGGCCCATGACCTGAACATCGTCATAGGTGATCGAACGTACAACCCGGTTGTCATCATTGGGATCCAGGATATGGTGCGGTCCGCCATTGGCGCCAAAGCCCCACTGCAGAATAGTGCGGTCGTTCCCGTCCACATCACGCCAGGATTGAATGTGGTGCAGCCGTTGGGCGCGCAATTCGCCCTGATAATAGCTTTGCTGCTTGAGCAGCTTGTCAATCTTCAACGTCTGCATATTCACGATCGCGACATAGGACGTGTATTGCGTCGGACTGTCGTCGATTTCTGACCAGCCGACATAGGCCCAGCGACCGTCGGGCGAGACATTAACCCCGTGCGGTCCGGCGCGCAGGCCACTGGTTTCGGGCGTTGTCACGGCGATGAATTCTGCCACGACTTCCTTGGAATAGCCGTCGATCAGGTGAAACCCGGCAAAGCCGCCTGCAATAGTCCGGTCAGGGTTGTCGTTGTCGTGGCTTTCGGAAGTGATGTAGACCAGCGGATGCGCTGCCGGGTCCCAGGCATCGGGACCGCTTGAATCAAACTGCGCCACCAGAAAGAGGCCGCCTCGCTCGGATTCCGGCGTCGCCCAGTCCATTGTGGCCGCCCGCGCCATTGCCTCTTCGACTTCAGGGAAGAGGGTTACCTGTGCGCTGGCGAACGTGGCCATCGCGATCACGGCAGCGCCTGATAACAGCACTGCTCTGCGTGTAATTTGTTGTCCCATTGTGTGTCCTTTCGGGTCTTGCGGCCCCCCTCGATTCAATCAAAACCAAGAGACATACCGCACTGCAACAATTCAAACGTATTCCGTTCACCGCTTGCGGCATTGATCTGAGTCAAAGGATTGGGAAAATGAACGGAAGCCTGTCGCGGGCCCTGGAAAGACGATGTTGTCGAACGGCTGTAATGGTGCATCTTGAGTCTGTGTCGAAAGTGTCACGGCTCAAGAGTAGCGGTGCCTGCGGTGACGGCGTGCGAAATGAGGATTTATTTGATCGCCGATTCTTGATTCGGCCGGAAATTTCGGCCAGACGGGGGATTTTGCAGGCTTCGTGCGGCCGCAAGAATGGCAAAATATTAGCACTGCCAGTTATCTGAGCATCGGCGCGGTGCTTTGCCTTCCATTCTTCACTGCTTCTTCCTATAAGGTTCTATCCTGTAGTGTACATTGCAGAGCGTAATGACAGACAATACCGTTCATATCAAAAATGGCCTGACCCTGGATCTGTCGGAAAATCGACAGCGGCAGATTTGCGGTTCCATCGCCGGCATATTTTATGGTGAACCGGTGTTCTGCCAGGTAGCTGGTGAAGCTGTTCCCGTGATCGAGCAATCCCGTGGTTTGCAGGCTCGCAATGTGCGGCAATTTGCTCGCGCTTGAGGTGAACAATGATGTATTGTAGAAAATTGACCCCGGTCAGGGGCATGGATAAATGAGGCACTATGTCTAAAGACAGCAAAATAGATCAGGAACTCATTCGCCAGTTGGCGGTCATCCTGAATGAGACGGATCTGACCGAGATCGAAGTGGAACAAGGCGATCTTCATATCCGGGTAGCCCGACATATTTCCATGACAATGGCTCCGGCCGTGGCCAGTGCGCCAATGCCGGCGACTGCGGCAGCGCCTGCCTCTTCGGCAACACCTGAGGAGCAGGCTGCAAACGCTGCGCCAAAAGGCCATTCTGTCAAGTCGCCGATGGTCGGCACAGCCTATCTTTCACCGGAACCCGGCGCTGCCGCCTTTGTGAAAGTCGGAGATACTGTTGCCGTTGGTCAAACCATCGTTATCGTCGAAGCCATGAAGCATATGAACCAGATATCAGCGGACAGGGCAGGCAAGGTGACCGAGATATTCATCGAGAACGGTCAGCCTGTAGAGTATGGCGAACCTCTCCTGACCATCGAATAGGCATTACATGTTCAACAAAATTCTGATTGCCAATCGCGGCGAAATCGCCCTGCGTATTCTGCGTGCTGCCAAGGAACTTGGTATCCAGACAGTTGCGGTTCACTCGACTGCGGACCAGGATGCGATGCATGTCCGCCTCGCCGATGAAAGCGTGTGCATCGGCCCACCGCCGGCGGCCCAGAGCTATCTCAACATTCCCGAAATTTTGGCTGCCTGTGAGATCACCGGCGCTGAAGCGGTTCATCCGGGCTACGGATTTCTATCCGAAAACGCGCGATTCGCCGAAATACTTGAAGCGCATAATATTACCTTTATCGGGCCGAAATCCGAACATATCCGGGTTATGGGCGATAAGATTGCCGCCAAGGAAACAGTCAAGAAGCTTGGAATTCCGGTAGTCCCCGGCTCCGATGGTGGCGTGACGGACGATGCCGAGGCCGCAAAGGTGGCCGAGGAAATCGGCTATCCGGTGCTGGTCAAGGCATCCGCCGGCGGCGGTGGCCGAGGCATGAAGCTGGCCAAGACTGCAGCAGATTTGTCAGATGCTTTGCAGTCCGCCCGCTCGGAAGCCAAAGCCGCCTTTGGTGATGACACCGTCTATCTCGAGAAATATCTTGAAAAACCGCGTCATATCGAAATACAGATTCTGGGAGACGGGCAGGGCAACGCTATTCACCTTGGCGAGCGCGACTGTTCGCTGCAGCGCCGTCATCAGAAGGTCTGGGAGGAAGCTCCCTCGCCAGCGCTTAATGATGAACAGCGCAATCGGATCGGCGGGATCGTCGCAAAGGCAATGGCCGATCTTGGCTATTCCGGCGTTGGTACAATCGAATTCCTCTATGAAGACGGCGAGTTCTATTTTATCGAAATGAACACGCGTCTGCAGGTTGAGCACCCTGTTACGGAAGCGATCACCGGTATTGATCTGGTGCATGAGCAGATCCGCATTGCCGCAGGGGGGCACCTGACGCTGAAGCAGGAAGACGTAGAGTTTTCCGGCCATGCCATCGAATGCCGCATTAATGCGGAAGACCCGGCCACCTTTGCCCCATCGCCCGGCCGCATTACCTATTATCATCCGCCTGGCGGACTGGGAACGCGGGTCGATTCAGCGGTTTACCAAGGCTATCTGGTACCGCCGCATTATGACAGTCTGATCGGCAAACTGATCGTCCATGGCCGCAGCCGTGTGGAATGCATGATGCGGCTGCGCCGCGCTCTGGGGGAATATGTTGTCGATGGCATCAAGACCACCATTCCGCTTTTTGTGGAACTGGTTGATAATCCCGATATTGCCAATGGCATGTATGATATCCACTGGCTGGAAAAACATCTGGATCTATAGGTTTGCACCCGCAGGACGTTTATGTCTGGCAGATCACTGGCCTGTCTGGAAGATCACTGGCCTGTCTGGAAGATCACTGGCCTGTCTGGAAGTTCACTGGAGAGACACGTCTGACCGGCAATCCTGATGACTGAGTATGACGCAGAGCAAATGAAAATAACACCGCAAGTGCTTCTGAAAGCCTATGCTTGCGGACTGTTTCCAATGGCCGAATCCGCTGATGATCCGACGCTGTACTGGATTGAACCGGATCAGCGCGGCGTCATCCCGCTTGACGATTTTCATGTGCCGCGCAGCCTCGCCAAAACCCTTCGCCAGAATGTATTTGAAATTCGCATCGACAGTGATTTCGAGGGCGTCATTTCAGGCTGCGCCGAATTGACATCGGAGCGCCGGGAAACCTGGATCAATCAGCCCATTCGCGATTTATACGGCGAATTATTTCAAATGGGGTTCTGCCATACTGTTGAATGCTGGCAGGAAGGTGCTTTGATGGGCGGGCTCTACGGCATTCACATTGGCGGCGCGTTTTTCGGTGAAAGCATGTTTTCTCGAATGCCGGATGCTTCAAAAGTAGCACTTGTACATCTCAGAAACCGCTTGAAAGCCGGAAATTTCGCGCTGCTGGACACCCAGTTCGTGACCGACCACCTGAGACGATTTGGGGCGCATGAGGTGCCACGCGCGCAATATAATGAGCTTTTGCAGAACGCCTTGCAGGTCGACAGCGATTTCTTTCGCTATGACACGATCACCTAGCCGGCGTTTTCCGGCGGGACAACGGCTGTGTCTTCCTTGCAGCCAGTCAGCCAGACGTCATAAACCGGATGTTCAACGCCTTTCAGGCCCGGACTTGACGCGAACATCCAGCCACCGAACAAGCGGCGGATCTCGTTGTGCAGGGTAACTTCGTCAACTTCGACAAAGGCAGTGGTGTTGGGCGGCTCGGTGGGGGGGCGTGAATAGCACACACGCGGCGTGACCTGCAGAGCCCCGAACTGGACGGTTTCGTCGATATAGACATCAAACGCGGTAATCCGGCCGGTGATCTTGTCGAGGCCGGCGAATACGGCAACCGGATTGCTGAGTTTATCGGAGGCAAAGACCTGTGTGGTCTGAAGGCTGAGAGCCAGCAAGCTGCCGATGCCGCACAGCACGGCCAGTGTCAGTCGCCAAAATCGTATCTGATCATGCATCGCGGTTGTCATTATCATTTCCCTGGAAACCCTTTCGGGAACGCCAAGTGTCAATTGCGGATAAATGCGGCGAAAGTCTGGAGGCTTAGGGTGTCCAGGGTTCGTAATCGCCGGATACATGGGGGCGGGTTTCAGGTGTGATGATCGAACCTGGCGGGCGGTAAGCCAGAGCAGTGCCCGTCATATTGGCCTGATGTGGCAATTGCCAGTCTTTGGCAACATAGCTCTGGTCGACCGGCGCAACATCCGTGCGATGATGCATCCAGGCGTGCCAGCCGGCTGGAATTTTGGATGCATCCGCCTCGCCATTGTACATCACCATGCGGCGTGTATCCTTTTCGGCGCGATAATAGACGTTGCCAGCCTCATCCTCGCCGACACGCTCGCCTTTTCGCCACAGGTAGAAATTGGTGCCGATGGTATGGCCGTTCCACCATGTGAAAATGCGAAGCAGGAAGTTTTTCATGGCTTGTAGATCCTTTACCCGGATGCAGCACCGGGGGATGTGAAACTGCCGGCGGGCTTATTGATTTGCGCCGGACTATGCCAATTCGGTACTGGCGTGTCCAGCACTCAGACCGGCGCTGACAGACTTTCTTCAATCACGAAGCCTGGAGCCAGATCGGCGGTTGCGGCTCTCTGGGCCCGTTCTTTTTCACGGCGCTCGACCTGGGGCGAGCGCCCGAACTGATCGCGATAACATTTGGAGAAATGCGATGCCGAGACGAAACCGCTGGCTATTGCCACATCGACAATCGGCAGATTGGACTGCAACAACAGATGTCTTGCACGGTCAAGCCGCAATTCAGAGTAATAGCGCGCCGGGGAACGGGCCAGATTCTGCCTGAACAACCGTTCGATCTGTCGTCGCGAGAGATTCGAGATTGCGGCGATATCGGTCAGCGCCAATGGCTCGGAGATGTTGGCTTCCATCATCTCGATTATGCTCAACAGGCGTGCATTCTGCACGCCGAGCCTGGCGCGCAAAGGCAGTCTCTGCCGGTCTGTGGCGCTGCGCACTCGATCCGTCAGGCACTGTTCGCAAATCCGGTTGATGACGGATTCTTCATGATCCTGGGCAATGATGTAGAGCATCATGTCGAGCGCAGCTGTGCCACCGGCACAGGTATATAATCTGCCATCCACTTCGAACAAATCGGCATGAACATGGGCTTTGGGAAAACGCTCCATGAAGCCGGGCAGATTTTCCCAGTGTATGGCGCATTGCTTGTCGTCGAGAAGGCCTGCCTCAGCCAGCACCCACGAGGCTGTGCACAGACCGCCAATGGCGATACCGGTGCGGTAGAGGCGGCGGATCAGTGCTCTTGTATGCTTTGTTTCCAGTTGGTCGACATCAATGCCGGCACAGACCAGAACCATGTCCGGGCGATCATCCATATTCGGCAATTCGGCAATTGCGTCCAAAGACCCGTCAACTGCGATCTCCAGTCCGTTGCTGGCGCGCACCGGATTGCCATCTGCGGAGACCACACTCCAGGAGTAAAAATCGTCAGTGAGAAACCGGTTTGCCAACCGCAACGGTTCGATCGCCGTTGCAAACGCAATCATCGAAAAGTCGGGTAGGGCCAGAAACACAAACCGTCTCAAAGACACGTTGCCCTCATACATTCGCAACTCTCCATACGGCACGCCAGAAAAAATCAGCGCCGCAACACTGGTACCACGAAAATTTGGCAGGTTTCGTACCAGGTGATGTCGCATTCAAAGCATTTTTGGGTTAAGGCGAAAGCTATGTTTAGTCAATCAAATTGCGGAAAACCGGTGAGTTGCCGCAATGGTTGCACCCGAACACGTCTTATCACGTCAATCTGTCACAGTGGGATCCAGCATGAGCGCACCAAAATCCGACATCGAAATCGCACGGGCCGCATCAAAACAACCCATTCAGGAAATCGGTGCCAAACTCGGCATTCCCACAGAGCATCTGCTGCCTTATGGCCACGACAAGGCCAAGGTTTCAGCGGACTTCATACGGTCGGTAAAAGACAACAAGATGGGCAGACTGATCCTGGTGACAGCAATCAATCCAACGCCTGCCGGTGAAGGCAAGACGACCACCACTGTCGGGCTTGGGGACGGGCTGAACCGCATCGGCAAGAAAGCCGCCATCTGTATTCGCGAAGCCTCGCTTGGCCCCTGTTTTGGCATCAAGGGCGGTGCGGCAGGCGGCGGATATGCCCAGGTCGTTCCGATGGAGGATATGAACCTGCATTTTACCGGCGATTTTCATGCCATCACCTCGGCCCACAATCTGCTGTCGGCGATGATCGACAATCATATTTATTGGGGTAATGATCTCGGGATTGATCAGCGCCGCGTTGCCTGGCGCCGTGTCATGGACATGAATGACCGGGCCTTGCGCGAGATCGTGTGTTCACTCGGCGGCGTGGCGAACGGTTTTCCGCGCGAGGGCGGATTCGATATCACCGTCGCCTCCGAGGTAATGGCGATTCTGTGCCTGTCGAACGATCTGAAGGATCTGGAAAAACGCCTTGGCGACATTATCATCGGCTACCGGCGTGACAAGAGTGCTGTCTATGCGCGAGACCTCAAGGCCGATGGCGCAATGGCTGTTCTGCTGAAAGATGCGATGCAGCCAAATCTGGTGCAGACACTGGAAAATAATCCGGCTTTTGTCCATGGCGGCCCGTTTGCGAATATCGCCCATGGCTGCAACTCGGTTGTGGCCACTACGACCGCACTGAGGATCGCTGATTACGTGGTCACTGAAGCGGGCTTTGGAGCGGATCTCGGGGCTGAGAAATTTTTTAATATCAAATGCCGCAAAGCCGGGTTGCAACCGTCGGCTGCTGTGATCGTCGCGACAGTTCGCGCCCTGAAAATGAATGGCGGTGTCGGCAAGGATGATCTGGCAGCGGAAAATGTCAAGGCGGTCACTAAAGGCTGCGCCAATCTGGGGCGGCATATTGAAAATGTCAAACAGTTCGGCGTTCCGGCCGTCATCGCAATCAACCATTTTGTGTCGGACAGCGATGCAGAAATTGCCGCGATCCAGAATTATGTCACCTCGCTGGGCGCGCAGGCTATTCTTTGCAGACACTGGGCGCTTGGCTCTGAAGGCATCGAAGATCTCGCCCGGAAAGTTGTCGAACTGGCCGAATCCGGAGCCTCGCAATTTGCCCCGCTCTATGCGGATGATATGCCTCTGTTCGACAAGATTGAAACAATCGCCAAGCGGATTTATCGTGCCGAAGAAGTGATCGCCGACAAGTCTATCCGCGATCAGTTGCGCGACTGGGAGGTCAAGGGATATGGCGATCTGCCGATCTGTATGGCCAAGACGCAGTATTCCTTCTCGACTGATCCGAATTTGCGCGGTGCGCCAACCGGACATGTGGTGCCGATCCGCGAAGTCCGCCTGGCTGCAGGCGCCGGCTTTATTGTTGTCGTGACCGGGGCCATCATGACGATGCCCGGACTTCCAAAGATACCGTCTTCGGAGAAGATTTTCCTCAATGATCTGGGGCAGATCGAAGGTCTGTTCTGACACATTTGGTGACATTCGTTTAAGTATGCACGGATCCGGGAAAGGTTCGGTTTACCAGCCTTTCAACTACCGCTTCGCCTTAACTCCCTGATGTCGAAACAGTGTTAACACCCTTGGTGGAAGGGGTTTGCACATGCGCATTCGTACCGTTTTACTCATTGCATTTCTGACCGTGGCTATTCTTCCCACCGCCATCTTTGGACGGTGGTCGTATAATCACGCTGAAAAACTGGAATTTGCAGATGCGAAAGACCGGCATTTGTTGCTGGCGCAAAATCTGGGCTTTGCGCTGAAGCGATACCACACGGATCTGGTCGGAACTTTCAATTCGATTTCCTCGGCCTTGCTGGCAGATGCAACGACCACGGATCTCAAACCTTTGATGTCTGCACTGAATATCATCAGTGTCATTATTGTTGATGAGCCATCCGGCAAACTGATTGCGCGAGCCAACGCGAACGCAGAACCATCTGTTGCCCCCCTGAGCGAAAAGATTCAGACTATTGCAAGAAAAATCGCAAAATCCGGAGAAATGGGTTTTTCGAACGTTGTACCAACGCAGCGGCACGGCAATGTGTTGCTGGGTGCGCGCCGGTACGGCGACAAGCTGGCCGTCGCTCTGATCAGTACGGACTATTTCATCGAACTTGGAAAACAGATTTCGTTTGGGAAAAATGGACACGCAGCGATCGTCGACAAGGCCGGAAACGTTCTTGCGCATCCGCTGCCGGATTGGGTGGCATCGCGCAAAAATATTGCAGGCATATCTTCGGTGGCCCGCATGATGAATGGGGAGACGGGAATAGAACAATTCTATTCTCCCGCACTGAAAGGTGACATGATTGCCGGTCTGACAACGGTTCCCGGCCCGGGTTGGGGGGTCATGATCCCCCAGCCCGTTGAGGAGATTTACCAAAAGGCCCACAGAAACAGCGTCTCGATGATTTTTGCGTTGCTGATCGGCTGGACCATTTCGGCCGGCTTTGTTCTTTTGTTCATCAACTCGCTGGTGAGACCGCTGGAACAACTTTTGCAATCGATCCGCAAAAACGCGCAGGAAACCCGGTTAAACCCGGCGACAGTCCGCCCTGGCATTATTCCGTTGCG
>TARA_R110002094_G_scaffold45348_1_pt1 | contig 10515 bp, 13 predicted proteins | sample TARA_R110002094 | Tara Oceans TARA_R110002094 (sample SAMEA4397409) | marine metagenome | biome: Polar Biome; feature: [MIX] marine epipelagic wind mixed layer (ENVO:01000061); material: water (ENVO:00002006), including particulate matter (ENVO:01000060) such as... | depth 10-100 m
GGCCAATGGGTTTTGTTATTTGAACGACCCTGTTCTGGCGATGCTCAGCTTGCGGCGTCATGGTGTGCGACGCATCGCTTATGTCGATATCGACGCACATCATCCGGATGGGGTTGAATGCGGGTTTGGCGGTGATCCCGATTGCCTGATGATATCGGTGCACGAAGACCGCCTGTGGCCGCGCAGCGGACCGTTGGACAACGATGGTGGCGGCAACGCCCTGAACTTGCCTGTGCCACGTGGGTTCAACGATAGCGAAATGGCGTTTGTCCGCGACGCGCTGATCGTGCCGCGCGTGATGTCGTATCGCCCGGATGCGATTGTGTTGTTGTGTGGTGCCGATGGGGTAGAGGAAGACCCGCTGTCGCACCTTGCGCTGAGCAATAATGCGCATTGGGATGTTTTGCGCCAGTTGATGGGGCTGGCACCCCGGCTCTTGGTGCTGGGCGGTGGTGGGTATAATCCGTGGTCCGTCGGGCGGCTTTGGACGGGTGTCTGGGGGGTTCTGAACGGGCACGACATCCCGGAACGTTTGCCGGAACAGGCAGAATTAGTACTGCGCGGCCTGCGGTTTGATGGCAACCGGCGCGGTAAGAACCCGCCGGAACATTGGTTCACGACATTGCGGGATGTACCACGCGAGGGGGTAGTGCGGGACCAAGTTAAGGATGGGGTGCGCGTTTTATTGGCTCGAAACTTTATGCCATAAAAAGCCCCCGCATAGCAGGGGTTCTTTGTTATCCAGGTTTCGTTATTTGGTGCGTTATTCCGCCCAGCTTACCGCTGTCAGGTCGGTCGCTTGGGTCGGTGCATTTGCCCAGAGCCCCTGAACTCCTGCCTTTGCAACTGATAATGCGGCCAGTTGAAACAGGTATCCGTTTACATAATCCTCTGAGATCATCTTTTGCGCGTCGCCCAGCAATTGGTTGCGCATATCAGTGTCCGTGGTGCTGTTCAGCTTGGTCATCAGATCTTGAAAGGCAGGGTTGTCATATTGGAAATAGTAATCGGGTTTCGCATAGATACCGATGTCCATCGGCTCCGTATGGCTGACGATAGTCAGGCCAAAGTTCTTGCCCTTAAATACAGTTTCCAGCCATTGCGCCCATTCAACGTTGCGAATTTCGGCTTTGATGCCCACTGCGGCCAGTTGTGACGCAATGATTTCTCCGCCGCGCCGCGCGTAAGAAGGGGGGGGCAGATCGAGCGTGGTCTCGAACCCATCCGGGAATCCGGCTTCGGCCAATAGTGTTCTGGCCTTTTCAGGGTCGAAATTGCTCAGGCCCGTCAGATCGACATAGGCGGGGTTGTGGGGGGCAAAATGGGTGCCGATCGGTGTGCCATAACCAAACATCGCGCCGTCAATGATCGCCTGACGGTCAATTGCATGGGCCACGGCCTCGCGGACTTTAACGTTATCAAAGGGTGGCATTTTGTTGTTGATGGCCAGGATCGTCTCGCCTTCGGTTGACCCGATCAGCACCTGAAATCGTGGATCAGCCTCAAACTGCGGCAGGTTTTCAGGGGCTGGAAAATTGCTGAATACATCCACATCTTCGGCCATCATCGCCGCAAAGGCCGCCGTTGGGTCTGAGATGAATTTGAACGTGGCTTTATCGAGTTTTGCGGGCGTGCCCCAATAGTCAGGGTTCTTTGACAGCTCAACCTTATCGCCTTGCGTCCAGCTATCGAACTTGAACGCACCAGTCCCAATGGGGGTTTGCTTGATATTTTCGATGCTTTCCGGGGCCACGATCACCGCGTCACCCCATGCAAGGTTAAAGAGCATATTTCCGTTGGGTTCAGACAGTTTAACCTCAACCGTCAGAGCGTCGATCACGTTGACCTCTGAAATCGCAGCATAAAGCGCCTTTTGCGCATTCGCACTATCCTCGGCGTTGATCCGGTCAAGGCTGAACTTCACATCTTCGGCGTCCATTGTTGTGCCGTCATGGAACGTGACGCCGTCGCGCAGTTTGAAGGTATAGGTCAGGCCATCGTCAGAGATTTCCCACGATTCCGCGAGCCCCGGAACAACGGAACCGTCGCCCATGAACCGCGTCAACCCTTCAAACACGTTGGAATAGAGAACCGAATCGATGGCCCCGGCGGCGGCTGATGTTGGGTCCATATGCGGTGGCTCAAGCTGAAGCGCAACTGTGATGTCGGTCTGCTGAGCCGTTGCGGCCCCGGCAATCAGCGCTGCAGCGCTGGCACCAAGGAAAAGTGAGCGTAGGTGGAACATGGGTATCTCCCTTTTGTAATTGCCAAGAGATTAGCCAATTCCGCGATGTTGCACCAGTGCCAAACCTTGTTGCGCCCTCTGCGGCACCGCGATAAGGCTCCGGGCTTCTTTGATAGACAAGGGTGCGTCATGGCTGCGTTATCATCTACTTTGGGTATTGATTTTGGGACGTCAAATTCCGCTGCTGGTGTGGCGTTGGGTGGTGTGCCGTGCCTCATCGACATTGAGCAAGGCCAACAAACATTGCCGACGGCCGTGTTCTTCGATTTTGACGAAAAGCGGATTGTCTATGGTCGCCCTGCTCAAGCGGCATTGATTGGCGGCGACGAAGGGCGATACATGCGCGCGCTCAAGAGCTTGCTGGGAACATCATTGATGCGCGAAAGCCGGATGTTGCTGGGAAAGCGGATGGATTTTGTTGCCATCGTTGGGCGGTTTCTGGCTGAGATAAAGGCGCGTGCAGAAGCGGCAACTGGCCAGAAATTTGACCGCGCCCTGTCAGGCCGTCCGGTAATGTTTCACAGTGCCGATGCGGTGCGCAACGCGCAGGCTTTGGTTGATCTCACCGACTGCTATCATGCTGGGGGTTTCAAGGACGTGCGGTTTATGCCCGAACCCGATGCAGCAGCACTTGCCAATCGCGCCTATCTGAACCCCGGTGATCTCGGTCTCATCGTCGATATCGGCGGCGGTACGTCGGATTTCACATTGTTCCGACAGCAGGGCGACGCAGGCATTGATATTCTGGCCAGCAACGGTCTGCGGTTAGGTGGCACGGACTTTGATCGCGAACTCAGCTTGGCCCATGTGATGCCGCATCTTGGGATGGGTAGTGACATCAAACATATGTTTGGTGGCGATACCCATGTCGCTCCACAGTCGATTTTTGCGGATCTGGCGACGTGGCAAAAAATCCCGTTTCTTTATACCCGCGAAACCCGCCGCGCCGCCGAAGATCTGGCACGCCACGCCATGCAGCCTGAGCTTCTGGCGCGGTTGGTAACGGTATTGGAGGATGAACTGGGTCACGATCTGGCTTTTTCGGTGGAGGCGGGGAAAATCGCGGCGAATGATCCCGATGGCACGTCACCACCAGAGATCAAGTTGGATATGCTGGAACGGGGCTTAAGCTTGCCGCTGCCTGCGGCGATGATGGCTGCAACTCTCGCAGAGATGGCAGGCAAGATTGGCGAAACGGCCAGAGAAACTGTCGCAAAAGCAGGGCTGAATTCGGATGATGTGTCACGGCTCATCTTTGTTGGTGGATCAAGCCTGATGGGTGTGGTTGATGCATCGTTGCGGCGCGCGTTTCCAAAGGCCGAGGTGCATCAGGCGGCAGCATTGACGGGCGTGGTTGATGGGTTGGCCCTGGCCGCAGCAACTGCGTTTGACTAACCCTTTGGCAAAAGCAGCGATTCCAATGCCGCACCCATGACGCATGCGGCATCCACCATATCATCAATGCCAATATATTCATCCGGTTTATGCGCCAGTTCCAGAATGCCGGGGCCGTAAGCGATGCAGTTCTTAAGCTTGCCAATGCGGTCGATGTGTTTCTGATCATAAGTGCCCGGCGAGGCAACGTATTCGGGACTTATGCCCATCACGTCGTGAATCGCTTTTGCCACGGTTCGCACCACCGGCGCATCACGGTCGGTCATCGAGGGCAGAACCGAGTTTATCTCTGTTAGCTCATAGTCAAAATCCGCGCGGGTGGCGCGCAGACCTTCAAGCAGCGCTGTGACCTCACCCCGGACCTGATCAAGTGGCTCTTCGACCAGAAATCGGCGATCAATCACAATACGACAGGAATCCGGGACGCAGTGCGCCGGAAGCCCCGTGAAATCATCGTCCGGTTCTTTTTGGCCGCCGTGGATCGAATTGATGTTCATTGTGGATGAACGCGCGCCTTCTGGCACCACAGGCATATCGGTGCGTCGCGCGGCCATAGCCGGGAACAGCTTGTCCTCAAACTCTGACAAAACGGCACCCATATGACGTACGGCGCAATCGCCTAGAAACGGCATGGAGCCATGGGCAATCTCACCCTTCGTTTCAATCTCAGCCCACCAACCGCCGCGATGGCCCAGACAAATGCGGTCTTTGTTTAGGGGTTCTGGGATGATCACATGCTGCACGCGGGCTGGGTCAAAATACCGCTGTTCGGCCAGATAGGCGACACCGCCGTAACCCCCCGATTCCTCATCCGCAGTGCCAGAGATTTCGATGACTCCGGCGAAGTTGGGATGCGTTTCGATAAACGCTTCAGCGGCGATGATGGAGGAGGCGAGCCCCCCTTTCATATCACAGGTGCCACGCCCATAAATCTTGCCGTCCGACACCTCTGCGCCAAAGGGATCAAATGTCCACCCTGCACCAACTTCAACCACGTCCGTGTGACTGTTGAAATGCACACACTCACCGTTTTGCGCGCCAGTTCTGCGCGCGATGATGTTCCAGCGCGGGTATTTATCGCTGTCTCCCGGCGTACCAAAGGCGCGGATCAGTTCGGTTTCAAAGCCATGCCCAGACAGGCGTTCGTCCAAGTATTCGCAGATCAGGCGATAATGCTGACCCGGCGGATTCAGCGTGGGAATACGGATCAAATCTTGGGTCAGCGCGATGAGGTCGTCGCGTTTGGCGGTGATGGCGGTTGAAAGGGTGCTTTTCATGGTTGCATGGTTCAATGCTTGCGCCCGGTTGGCAAGCGGCGAGTTGGGGTAAGAGGGCAGTATTTCGGCATTTGAAAATGGGTGAACGGGAAGACGCGTGTAGTTAATCCGCGATGTCCTTCATTGCCGCAAGTAAGCTGCGCACCTCGTCCACGGTATTATAGTGGCACAATGATACGCGCACGGCAGCGTCGAGCCCCAGCGGCTTTAGGATATTTCCGGAATAGTGATCGGCGCGGCGGATATGGGTGCGAATGCCCTCGGCGTTCAATTTAGCAACGATGTCGGCTGCAGGGACATGATCAAGCGCAAAGCAAACCAAACCTTCGCGGTCCGGGTTGTCAGCCCCACCAAGGATTGTCACGCCGGGCAGGTTGGCCAGCCCCGGTAGATTGCCGATACCATGCAACATCGCATCTGTAAGCGCCTGTTCATGGTCATGGATCGCCTTGCCTGCGGCCTCAATCTTGGCGCGTGGGTTGCTGGCGTCGGATACCTGCTCACCCAACCATTCAAAATATCGCACCACATCTGAGAATGTGGCATAAGCCCCTGTGTCGCGTGTGCCCATTTCCCAATTGCCTGAGGGTCCGTTTTTGAGCGTTTCGATAGGCAGCGCGGTCAGTCGGTCAGACGCCCACGCCACACCATAACCGTGGCGAGAGAAGACCTTGTAAGGTGACACAACATAGCCGTCGATATCATAGCTTTCGATGTCGATGCGGCCATGGCTGGCGTGTTGGATGCCGTCCACAAAGATAAACGCCTCAGGTGCCACAGCCCTGATCGCAGCAGCAATCGCGGCGACATCATTGGCGATGCCGGTCACCGGCGAGGTATGCAAAACCGTTGCCATGCGCACATCCGGCGTCATCCGGCCTGCATACATATCCGCTGTCACTTGGCCTGTTGCATCATCATGCGGGACATCAATATAGGATTTGCTAGCGATTTCGGCCCAATGCAGGGCAGCACTGCGCGAGGCGGGGTGTTCAACGGAAGATCCAATCACCGCGCCACCCGGCTTTGACCCCATGATTGCCGTGCGGATCAACCGAAAGGACAATTCTGTGCCAGATTCGCCTACAAAGAACTTGCCAGCAGGTGCATTGAAAAAGACCGCCATGTCCGCCTTGGCACGGTTGATAACATCCACCAAGGCCGCCGAAGCCGGATTATCCCGCCCTTGATTGTCGGGAATAGCCGCGAAGGTTCCAGATGTCTCAACCGCTGATTTCAGGGTCAATGCGCCACCTGCGTTTTCAAAGAAGATACGCGAACCCGAGAATGGACAGGTTTCCACATGGGCAAACTGGTTTCTGATATTGCTGGTCAGCGCTGTTGAATTGGTGATCATGATTTGTCCTTTGGTGCAACGCCCATTTTCGCGCGTCTGCTAGGGTCTGCAAGGTGCTTTGCGACATCGTTTTGGTGATTTTTGCTATGCACGCCCTTAAAACACACTAGATCGAATCCGAATATATGTAGGAAAACAAAATGGCCCCCCTGATCCAACAACAAACACATCAAAGCGCGGTAGAGGCAGATGCTGACGAAAAATCGGTCAGTGAAGCGGCGGCCTTGTCACCAAAGTTGATTTATGAAGTGATCCGGAGGGACGGCGAAGAAGAATTGGCGCGGTCCAAGAAATCACTGATGTGGTTGGGGATCGCAGCAGGCATGTTGATAAGCTTGTCTGTCTAGGGGGAGGCAATTTTTCGAACCTATCTGCCGGACACCCCATACCGATACCTCATTGAGAATTTAGGTTATTCGTTGGGATTCTTGGCAGTGATCATGGGCCGGATGCAGCTTTTTACCGAAAACACGATCACTACTGTACTGCCTGTCATGTAGGCCGGCACGTTATATGCATTTGGCAGTATGTTGCGTCTTTGGGGGTATTGTTTTGTCGGCCAACGTGATCGGGGCATTCGGTGCTGCGGCGTTGTTTGTTTTCACCCCTACGCTGCCCCCAGAACTGATGCCTGCAATTGAGTAATTATCGCGCCATGCAACGGGGATGGCCGCAAGCGAAGGGTTTTGGCGCGCGATCCCTGCGGGTGTTATCGTGGCGCTGATTGTTTGGATGTTACCACAAGCAGATGAAACGGCATTTTTTCTGATCTTAACCTTTACCTGGCTGATTGCTGCGAGGGATTTTACCCAAATCGTCGCAGGGTCGGTTGAAATGGCAGTCTTGATCCTTCAAGGAAACCTTAGCGTTGGGCCGGCGATCTTCGGTTTCTTTTTACCGGTCCTGACGGGCAACATTATCGGTGGTACGCTGATCTTTACCTTGGTTGCATGGGGACAGGTGCGTGATGATGTTGAACCTGGCTAGGCAAACAGTACCGCATTTAGAAAAGTTGAGTTGTTGATGAAACGGACACTCCCTAGAAAGCCGACGGTATATTGGGCTGCGCTTAAAGCCAGCGTGAACCATATCTCAGAGAACAATATTAGCCTGATTTCGGCAGGTGTGGCGTTCTTTGCGATGCTGTCGCTCTTTCCTGCGTTGGCTGCTTTGATTGCTGTTCTTGGCTTGATCTCTGATCCGGTTGTCGTGGTTGCCCAGCTCGAAGAAATTCGCGGCTTTTTGCCCGATGACGTCTATAGGATCGTCAATGATCAAGTGGTTTCGCTGGTGTCGACGCGGGCCGATAAATTGGGTTGGGCCGGATTGCTGTCTGTTTTGGCGGCACTTTGGTCGGCACGGGCGGGTGTCGGCGCGATGATGATTGGTCTTAATAGTGTCTATAATGAGCGTAACCGTGGTGCCGCGCGGCATTATTTTCGGGCGCTGTTGTTAACCATTGGGTTGGTTGCTGTTGGGATTGTTGCGTTGCTCACGGTTGTCGTGGCTCCAGTTGTTTTGGCGTTCATTCCACTGGGCCCCTTCGGAAACTTCATCGCGGAACTTGTGCGGTGGTCGATTGCCATCACGGTTTTGCTGGCAGGGGTCGGCGTGTTGTACCGCTATGGCCCAAACCGCAGACCAGCGCGGGTTCAATGGCTGTCGTTCGGCGCAATACTTGCCGTTGTGTCCTGGGCACTCGTTTCGGTCGGGTTTTCGTATTATGTCGCGAACTTTGGCAACTATAATCAAGTCTATGGGTCAATTGGAGCGGTGATTGCGATGCTGGTTTGGCTATGGATCAGCAGCTTTTTAGTCCTGCTAGGTGCCTCATTAAATGCCCAGATAGAATTACGGACCAGACCTGACAGCACGATCGGACGTCCGAAACCGATGGGCAAGAGAGGTGCTTATATGGCTGACAATGTCGTAAAAGTTCCTGACGACACATAGGGAAACCAAGTAAGTTGCCCTTAAAGAAACGGCCGTTTCGGGGCGCTGTCCAGCGACATTGCCGCGATGTTCGCCAGCGTCTTAACATCGTTAATTTGCCAAACCCGATCTAACCAAGAGGCAAGTTGACGTTCTTTCAGCTTGCCCAAAGTCTTGTTGGTATGGACCAACGATAAGCCCAATGCGTCGGCCATATCACGTTGGGTGTAAGGCAATTCCATCTGGTTGTTCGTGACCATTCCCAACGCTTTGCCGCGCTGAAAAATCTTAATCAATGCCCATGCTGTCGCTTGTATCGCCGTGCGCGGACCCACAGTCGCGTGGGTATCTCCCATAAAGTGTTCTTCGATCGCGGCGAGCCACGTTATATCGAGCGCTCTTTCTGGGTGGGATCTGAGAAAGTGCCAGAATTCAGATCGGTTGAATACGCACAGACGCATATGTGTCCGCGCTTCGACCGAATGACCCATCTTGCCAAGAATACCAGCTTGCAAACCGACAAAGTCGCCGGGGAAGACAAAGTTAATCACTTGGCGTTCGCCGTTCTCAAGAGTCTTATCGCAAATGCCCATGCCGGATAACGCAGTGAAGAGTTATGGGGCGTTCGACCCCTCCATGAGAATCGGAGTGCCGGGATCAACAGAACGCTGGCCAGCCTTAAACTTCTGCATAAACTCCAGATCGTCCTTTGGCATACGCACAAATAAATCTTTGCGCTGCAGGGGGCAGTATCGACATTGCGTAGCCATCGTTTTCTTTGCCTCTCAGTATGTCACAGTTTAATGCAGGTCTGCTTGCCAGGGCGTATTTGTTAACCTTCAATGAGGACACAATGCATGCGATTCCTTGTCTACGAAAAAGATCCATTGGTACGCGACGATATTCTGGAAACCCTAAAGGATGCGTTTTCCGGCGTCGTTCACCTGATTGAGGACTTGAGGGATCTTGGTCGTTGAAATGAGTGGTACCGCACACCGGCTGTCGTTATCCTTTCTGTTTCAGATCAAAATACGTTTGAGAAAAATGCCCATGCTTTGTTGCTGCCTGCACGTGCCGGTGTGGTCAAAATTTGCGATGACCCTCCGATTGAGGCGGAAGCCCGCGCAACGACCCATTTTGTACCCCGCCCATTCAATACCTGCGCGCTCGTCTCTGCGGTCAAGAACGCACTTTCCTCCCAGCTGACAGACCCGTCATAAATGCTGCTATAATAGAAGTCAGATCGCCAGTTGCAGCAGGGGCCGCCGCCGCAGCAAATAATGCGGCGCGCTCTTTCCTTCTGGCACGGGAACGCATCGACATGACGGCCAACAATACGAAGCCAACGCCGCAATACAATCCGCCCAGAATAAACGCAGTGACCAACGGTGTCGTGAGGGTGGTGAGCAAAAGCCAAGCCGCGATGGTCAAAAAACCGAGACCGATAAGCAGCGAAAAACCTGCGGCCAGCCCCAGCACAGCAGTTTGTGCCGTTCTGGTCGCAGTCTCCTGAACGTGGCGGGTCAGCAATGCGAGCATATCAACGCCGCGCCGTTATCAGACCAACGAGAAAGCCAACACCAGCTGCTATGCCCAAAGCCGTTGCCGGTTGGGTTCGAATGAACTCTTCGGCCTGTTTTTGCGTCTCAATAGCTTTTACCCGACCGGCTGCCGCCAAATCATCCACCGTGTCTTTTGCAGTTTCCGTCGCTTCAGTGGTTTTGGCTTTGCCATAAGCACCCAGTGTGTTCGTGAGTGCAGCGATATCACTTTTCAGAACAGCAATCTGTTCTGACAAATCATCAACAGTCACGTCTTGATTTGATTTTTTACGATTTGTGGCGGTTGCTGTCGAAGCCATTGATACTCTCCTTCATTGCGTTCGTTACTACCAAACCCCAATCAAGGCGGATGGTTCCAAGAAATTAGACGAGAAATTGCATTCCTTGGGTTGCGGGGTAAAGAAAAACCGTGCCGTCGTTCTGGGGGCTCCAAATGAACAAGACCGGATGGTGGATCACCAAATTTAGCTGTGCAGCGTTTCCGTTGAGGAAAAGAACATCGCTTGCGAAACAGCAGACACAACCTGATCTACGGAATAGGGCTTTGAGATCAGGAACGCTGGTTCAGGTTTGTCCCCAGTGAGCAAGCGCTCTGGAAAGGCGGTAATGAAAATCACAGGACGCTGCCCCAAGTCCGCCAGCAAGTCATTCACGGCGTCGATACCGGATGAGTTATCTGCCAGCTGGATATCTGCCAAAATAAGGTCTGGCACATCCGCTTTGCCCAGTTTGACGGCTTCTTCACGT
>TARA_R110002094_G_scaffold88034_4_pt1 | contig 10429 bp, 7 predicted proteins | sample TARA_R110002094 | Tara Oceans TARA_R110002094 (sample SAMEA4397409) | marine metagenome | biome: Polar Biome; feature: [MIX] marine epipelagic wind mixed layer (ENVO:01000061); material: water (ENVO:00002006), including particulate matter (ENVO:01000060) such as... | depth 10-100 m
TTATAAAGCCGCGAGTCGTAGCCCAGCAGTTCAGCACGCAGTTCATTCTCGCGGATGCTGGCGCAGACCCGACCGAAATGTGTGGTCACCAGCCAGCCGCAAAAAACATAGCAGAGGATGAGGGCGGCCATGGCGACATAGAACACATGCTCAGGGAACAGGAACGCCGTTGTATCCCACGGCATATTCAAAGGCGGCGAGGTGATCCCGTTGAAGCCGCCCATCAGGGCGTTGCCTATCTTGTATTCCGGCCCCGACGTCCGCCGGATCAGCGAAAAGAAGATCAGCGTCACAGTTAGGGTAATCACACCCAGATAGACGTCCGATACCCGGCCAAAAAAGACAAAATACCCCAGCAAGGCGGCAAAAGCCGAAGCAACCAGAATCGCCACCAGAATGGCCCAGGTAGAGCCGCCAAAGTTGATCGCTGCAATGGTATAAGCATAGGCCCCCAGCCCAAAGAACGCGACCTGCCCAAAACACAAGATACCACCATAGCCCCAGACGAGTGCGAGGCTCAGCGCCAGCACCGCCAGCGCGATCGAAGTGGTCAGGTTGATGATGGTAAAGAGTTGCAGCACGTAAGGAGCTGCAAACATGAACACCAGCCCGATCAGGGCAAAGACGAAAACGGGGCGCATTTTGCGCAGAGTTTCGTTAACGTTCATAGGGATTTCCGGAAGAACCGCCCCGTAATCCCGCGCGGCATAAGGCGCAGAAGGATGATGGCCGCGACCAACAGGGCGACCTCACCAATGGTGGGCCCGGTGATGAAGGCAAAGACGCCGTTGATCCCGCCCAGCAAGATCGATCCCGTCGCCGTGCCTGCCAGGATTGATGCGCCGCCAGAGATCACGGTGATAAACGCCTTGGCGATATAAGTCGCGCCAATGGTAGGCAGCACACCCGTCATGGGGGCCAACAACCCGCCCGCCAGCCCTGTCACTGCAGCGCCCAGCCCAAAGGTAATCATATAGACGCGGTTGGTCGAAACACCCAGCGCCGAGGACATCTCGGGATTTTGCATGGTGCCCCGTGCGACCAGCCCCAGTTTGGTCAGCTTCAGCGTCGCAAAGACCGCAATGAAAAGCACAACCGTCACACCAATCAGGAACAACTCATAACCGGACGCGGAGTAATCCCCGATACGGATGATTCCCAGCGGCGGAGAAACAGTGGTCGCCGTCGAGGCACCAAAGATCGAGGTTACAAGGCCGATCAGCACGAGCGACAGCCCCCATGTGGCAAGCAGCGTGTCCACCATCCGGCCATAAAGCCAACGGATCAGCAGCCGTTCAACAATAACGCCGATGATGCCGACCACAAGCGGCGCAAGGATCAGCATTGCAACCCAGATGTTCACACCTGCGTTGGTGGCCACGACCACGGTATAGCCACCCAGCATCAGAAACTCACCATGTGCGAGGTTGATGACCCGCATCATGCCGAAAATAATCGCCAACCCCAAGCTGATCAAAGCCAGATTTGCGATGCCGTAAACCAGCTGAAAAAGAACGGCGACGACCAGATCCAAAGCGATCTCCCGATGGTGGTGAAAAATGGCCCGGCTTGCACCGGGCCAGAGAGCTTATTTTATGCCAGCCGCTTCGAGGCCGTTCTCGAACAGAAAGGCCGACTGGTTGGGATTGGCCACCAGATCGCAAACCAGCTGCGTGTCCGCAGGTGGCTGGTTTTCGTAAGAGTCCACGATGTTCCATTCCTGGTTTGCAAGCTCGCCGATGTAGACATTCATCGAACAGTGGTTGGTCTGGGCATCAATGGTCACTGTACCGGAGGGTCCGTTATAGCTCAGACCCGTGCGCAGCGCCTCAATAACCGGTTCGCGGTCAGCAGTGCCCGCGACCTTCACCCCCTCAGCCCAAAGCATAGCCCCTTCGTAAGAACGGATTGCCAGCTCGTTCATCACTGGACGGTCTGGGCCAAGCTTGGCCTCCAGCCGCTCAAGGAAGGCCTTGTTCACCGGACTATCGATGCCTTCGAAATAACCGTAGGAGGCAATAATGCCGTTGCCTTCTTCGGCTGAGATCAGCTTTTGCTCATTTCCGACGCCAAAGGTGGTGGAGGCGATCGGGATTTCTTTGAGCATGCCTGCCGCCGCATACTGACGATAGAACGAAACATGCGCGCCACCAACCAGTGCCGAGATCACAAAGTCAGGCTTGGCGGACTGGATCTTGTTGATGGTGGGACCAAAGTTCGTGACATCCAGTGGGAAGAACTCCACATCCAGCGTCTCGCCGCCGTTGTCTTTCACAAAGCGCTGCATCCACTGCGCGGTGATCTGGCCGTAGTTATAGTCAGCCGCAACGATATAGACTTTCTTGCCCCATTTGTTCATCGCATGGGGGACGACCTTGGCAACGGTCTGCGCAGGCGTGGAACCGGTGCAGAAGGTGTTATAATCACACACACCGCCCTCGTACTGAGTGTTGTAGAAATACAGTGTCTTGAAGCGCCCCAGCGTGGGCCGGATCGCTTCGCGAGACGCCGAGGTGATCCCCCCATGCACCGTATCCGCCTTGTCACCTGCAGCGGCTTGCGTCGCATATTGCGTGTAGAACTGGATCGTGGACTGCGCATCATAAAGCTTAAGCTCAACCTCGCGGCCCAGAAGGCCACCCGCAGCGTTGATGTCCTCGATCGCCAGTTTGGTGGTTTCCGCCATTGGTGCCCCATAGATATCGAGACCGCCCGACAGGTCCAGAATGGAGGCGAATTTGATCGCGTCTGTTTGCGCGCGGGCAATCGTGGCTGGTGCCGCCAGAGCCAGAGCGGAGGTGCCCATGACGAAATGTCTGCGTGAAATAGTCATTTTGTGATCTCCTTTAGGTGATTGACGAACGCTACGGTGCGTCAGTCTTTGTTGTCGGATGAAGTTCCCTCCGACGATCTGTCCGGTTTGTCCCCGGTAGACTTGCTGTTGAGAGAACTCGAAATGCCGCGCACCCCGTCTCCGATGTTCATGCCGACCTCTTCGCCAAGCTTTTGAACAGCAGGCAGTTGCAACGCCATGCTAAGCACGGAATCTACGACCTGATTTACGGTGGACTTGTCGCCGCCGTCGCCACCACTGCTGGCACCACCCCCAAAGCCCGTCATCTGGTTGATACGAATGCTTTCGATTTTTTCGGCTGGCTTCATCATGCGTTCCACAACCTGCGGCAGGGTGCGCAGACGCGCCTCGTCCAGCTTCATGGCGATCAGCTCGGGGCTTTGTTCATTCTCAGCGGCGATGATGGCCGCGCGGCCCGTCGCCTCGGCCAACAGCCGATCGCGGTCTGCGTTGGCCTGATCAAGTGTCGCTTTGGCTTGTGCTACGGCCATCGAGGTAATGGTGCCCGCCTCTGATTTCACGCGGGTGTCGTCAACTTCGGCCTGTTCAGCGGCCCGGATCAACGCCAACGACTTGTCGCGCTCGGCGACGGCGGTCTCACGGATCGTCCGGACACGCTCTTCGGCTTCGGCCTCACCACCTTTGGCAGCAATGGCTTCTGCTTCCGCCTTGGCCTCCTCGCCGCGTTTTTGCGCCATTGTCACCGCGTTTTCGGATTTCTTCAGCGCAGAGTTCAACTCCGAGTCAAGACTTTGCCGGCGCAGTTCGGTATCACGGGCAATCTCGGACAAACGCACTTCACGTTCACGTTCAATCCGCGCAGCCTCGCGCCGCTTTTCTGAGACCGCCTGCTCTTCGGCAGTCTCCGCTGCGGAGCGGGAGCGCGCGATTTCGATCTCGCGCTGCTGAGTAATCATCGCCTCTTCTTCTTCGCGCGTAATTGTGAGTTTGCGCTTGGTGGCATCCAATTGGCTTTGGCGAACCGACACATCGGCATCCGCCTCAATGACGGCGCGTTCCTTTTTGTTGACCGCGATAATTTCGGCAAGTCGCCGCATACCCAAGGCGTTAAAAGCGTTGTTTTCGTCCAGCGCATGAAATGGCGTCTGGTCGATCCGTGTCAGCGACATCGATTCCAGCATAAGACCGTTCTGGGCAAGGTTTTCGCCCAGCATATCGCTGACTTCCTTGGCATAAGCCGCGCGGTTATCCTGCAATTCATCCATGGTATAGCGCGCCGCGACAGACAGCATCGCATCGACTAGTTTGCCTTCGAGAATATCTTCGAGATCCGCAGCGCGGAAAGACTTACCCGCAAGCGCCTGCGCAGCGGTGGCCACACCCTCAATGCTGGCCTGCACCCGTACATAGAATTCCGCGCCCACATCAACGCGCAGGCGATCCTTGGTGATGATGGATTTCGGACCCACCCGCTCAATATCAAGCTTGGAGGTCCGCATGTTCACTTCGGCCACTTTGTGAAGGAAGGGCAAGGCCAGACAGCCACCATCCAGCACGACTTTTTGTCCACCTTGACCAGTCCGCACAACGCTGATTTCGCGTGTCGCCTTGCGATAGTAGCGGCTCAAGAACAAGATGATGAGTATGGTTGCAACAACCAACAATACTATCGCGACAAACCACGCCATAGACGAGCCTTTCTACTGATATGTGGACCGCCACATCCCCCAAGCCAACTGACGACGGCTAGCAGGCCAATAAGCAGTTGGTATTCGTTAACTTTAGGTTTGCAGAAAAATTTCTGTCAAGGAATTCCTTTAGATATAAAATAATTTCGGTGATGCCAGGAGGGTAAGCCTCTGTTATTTAATCATTTGTTTCGGCCTTTTCCTTGCATAGGCAGAGAGGTGCTGCTCAACCTGTGGCACCTCAGCGCTGCCCATCTTCGCCTTCCGCCCCCTCAATGGTTAACCTTCTGACTCGGGGCCGTGGGGCCTCCACTATCAGTCACGGGGGCGGCGACCCTGATTTCGCTGACAAGCGAGGCGTCATTAGGGCTGGACCTTACATTCGTAGTGAAATTGCCCTGTGAGGGCTGCTCTGCCATGTTCAATTAAGGCTACAAATATTGTTCTGTGAGTCCTTGAACCGCGCCCGAACCTCTGAACGGTACGTGTCTTGAGGGTATCGATGGGTGTATCGGCCAAAGTCTCTTGCGACCGGTTGAGTAGGTCAGCCTCGGATGCGTCGGCCAGCGTTCCGGGGTTTTCTCTTGCCTGATCGGCACCCGGAACAAACCGTGTTTCCGTGGTGTCAATTTCGTGCCAAACGGAAACACGGGTTCCCGCATCGTTCTGCACAAAGCTACATTTACCTGCATTCCAAGTGTCTTTAGATATTGCTGTTTTTCTTGGGTGGGCGTATCCCGGCAAGTGGGACACCCTTCCCCAACGAAGGGCACTTATCTGTAAGGATAGCAGAAATGACCACGACACCTCCGGCCACGCGGCCGTCAAATCCGCGTTTTTCCTCTGGCCCTTGTGCCAAAATCCCCACATTTGATCTCAGCAAGCTCAGCGGTGCACCGTTGGGCCGCAGTCACCGTGCCGCACCCGGCAAGGCCAAGTTGCTGGAAGCGATTGAGACCACCCGCGAGATCCTTGGCGTGCCAGCGGACTACCGCATCGGCATCGTCCCTGCGTCTGACACGGGTGCCTATGAGATGGCGATGTGGTCGCTCTTGGGGATGCGCCCTGCCGAAATCGTCGCATGGGAAAGCTTTGGCGCGGGCTGGGTCACGGATGTGGTCAAGCAGCTCAAGATCGACGCGCAGGTTCATACCGCTGAGTATGGCGAAATCGTCGATATGGCCGCACTCAATTACGACAATGACGTTTGTTTTACGTGGAACGGCACAACCTCGGGCGTGCGCATGCCCTCTGGTGATGCGATCCCGGCGGACCGTGCTGGCTTGACGCTTTGCGATGCGACCTCGGCCGCTTTCGCGATCGACCTGCCGTGGGACAAGCTTGATGTGACCACTTTCTCTTGGCAGAAGGTGCTTGGCGGTGAGGCGGCGCATGGCATGCTGATCTTGTCGCCGCGCGCCGTAGAGCGGCTCGAATCTTATACGCCCGCATGGCCCCTGCCCAAGATTTTCCGTCTGACCAAAGGCGGCAAGCTTATCGAAGGCATCTTTAAAGGTGAAACCATCAACACACCCTCGATGCTGTGTGTCGAAGACTATCTGTTGGCGCTCGACTGGGCAAAATCTGTGGGCGGCCTAAAGGGGCTGATTGCCCGTGCGGATGCAAATGCCAAAGCAATTGCTGATTTCGTGGCGGATCACGACTGGATCGACTTTCTTGCACGTGATCCCGCCACGCGGTCCAACACTTCCGTGTGCCTGAAGTTCACCGATGACCGCATCCCGGATGGCGCAGCTTTTGCCAAGGCCATCGCAAAACAATTGGCTGATGAAGACGTGGCATTGGATATCGGCGCTTACCGCGATGCTCCTCCGGGTCTGCGCATCTGGTGCGGCGGTACGGTTGAAACCTCAGACATTGCGGCGATGCTGCCGTGGCTCGCATGGGCCTTCGAAACCCAGATCGCGGCGGTCTGATCGACCGACGCAATACCGACGTATTACTGACACTCAAATATGGAGTCCAACATGGCCCCCAAAGTACTCATTTCCGACAAACTCAGCGCCGCTGCGGTCCAGATTTTCAAAGACCGCGGCATCGACGTGGATTTTCAGCCCGATCTGGGCAAAGACAAGGACAAGCTGGCGGAAGTCATCGGCAATTATGATGGCCTTGCCATCCGTTCTGCCACCAAAGTGACCAAGAAAATCCTTGCCAATGCGCCGAACCTCAAGGTGATCGGCCGCGCGGGCATCGGCACCGACAACATCGACAAAGACGCCGCATCAAAAATGGGCGTGATTGTCATGAACACCCCTTTCGGCAACATGATCACCACTGCCGAACATGCCATCGCCATGATGTTCGCCGTCGCACGTCAGATCCCAGAAGCATCTGCATCCACCCATGCTGGCAAATGGGAGAAATCCAAATTTATGGGGGTTGAACTGACCGGGAAAACCCTTGGTGTGATTGGCGCAGGCAATATCGGTGGTATCGTCTGTGACCGCGCGCGCGGTCTGAAGATGAAAGTCATCGCGTACGATCCCTTCTTGGGCGAAGAAAAGGCTGAAAAGATGGGCGTCGAAAAGGTTGAACTTGATGATCTGATTGCCCGCGCTGATTTCATTACCCTGCATGTTCCTCTCACGGATCAAACCGCCAACATCCTGAGCCGCGAGGCATTGGAAAGGACCAAAAAGGGCGTGCGCATCATCAACTGCGCGCGCGGTGGTCTGGTCGATGAAGAGGCGCTCGCGGATCTGTTGAAATCAGGTCATATTGCCGGGGCGGCGCTCGACGTATTCGCGCAAGAGCCCGCGACCGAGAACCCGCTCTTCAACCTGCCCAACGTCGTTTGCACGCCACACCTAGGTGCGGCCACAACCGAAGCGCAAGAAAACGTGGCCCTTCAGGTCGCCGAACAAATGTCCGACTATTTGCTCACCGGTGCTGTGACGAACGCGCTTAACATGCCGTCGGTGACCGCAGAAGAAGCCAAGGTCATGGGCCCATGGCTCAAGCTTTCAGGGCATCTGGGGGCGTTCATAGGTCAAATGACGGATGAGCCGATCAAGGCGATCAATATCCTTTATGATGGGTCTGTTGCTGAGATGAACCTGAATGCACTCAATTGTGGCGTGGTTGCGGGCATTATGAAACGCGCCAACCCCGATGTGAACATGGTCAGTGCCCCCGTTGTCGCCCGTGAAAAAGGTATTCAGATCAGCACCACCAATCAGGATAAATCAGGTGTCTTTGACGGCTATATCAAGGTGACCGTCGTGACGGAAAAACGCGAACGGTCGATTGCCGGCACTGTATTTTCGGACGGAAAGCCACGCTTTATCCAGATCAAGGGTATCCAGATCGACGCCGAAGTCGGCGCACATATGCTTTATACCACAAACGAAGACGTGCCGGGCATCATCGGTACCTTAGGTCAAACCATGGGCGAAAATGGCGTGAACATCGCGAACTTTACACTTGGTCGCGCCGCGGTGAAAGGCGAAGCGATTGCCTTGCTTTATGTTGACGCAGAAGTGCCAGCGCCGGTCATCAAGAAATTGCAGGCTACCGGTATGTTTACTCAGGTCAAACCATTGCAATTCGACGTGGCCTGACCCGGACGGGGATGTTAGAAAAACGGCGTCCGTCCAGCGTTGGACGGACGCATCATAAGGAATGTTCCGATCTCACAGCCCCTCTATGCCATCGGCGACATTCATGGCCAATTGGCCGAGCTTTACCGCGTTTTGAACCTGATCGAAGCAGATGGTGGTAAGGACGCGCAGATCGTTTTTCTTGGCGATTATACGGACCGTGGGCCAGACAGTTGTGGGGTCATTGATGTGTTGATCGAAGGACAGGCACAGGGCCGCAACTGGACCTTTCTTAAAGGCAACCACGACCGCATGTTCGAATGGTTCATGCAGACGCCCTCGCGAAACGACCCGTATATGATGGTTGAACTCTATTGGCTACACCAACGGCTTGGTGGCGACACGACCATGAAGTCTTATGGGGTCGACGCATCGGGTCGGCGGCGCAAAAAGGACGTGCAAGCCGATGCTGTTGCCGCCATCCCGAAAAGCCATCTGGACTTTCTAGCTGGGCTGAAATTGTCGCACCAATATGGTGATCTATTCTTTGCCCATGCTGGTATCCGTCCCGGCGTTACCCTAAAACAGCAAACAGAAGAAGACCTGTTATGGATCCGGCAAGAATTCCATAACCATACTGCGCCTCACCCAAAGCTGATTATCCACGGACATACACCCATTGATCAAGCCACCCATCATGGCAATCGCATCAACCTTGATACAGGTGCCGGATACGGCAAACCGTTAACCGCTGCGGTGTTTGAGGGGGATCGCACATGGGTCCTTACAGATCAGGGTCGGGTGTCGCTGCAACCCTCATCCTAAGCTGCCACGCAATCCAAACCAATCCCCAGAACAAAGCGCCCAAAGCATGGGCTGCAATCGTTTGCGGCCCGCTAAAAGTGATCAAGTCCAACAGTTCTGCAAGTGCAGGCGGTCCCCCGATAACCCATTGCTGCGGCAAACCCTCCAGAATTAGCTGGCAATACCTGTAGTAGATCTGCGGCGATATCCACGCAAAAACAGTGAACAGAAACGCCCCAATGGCAACACGCACGGTGCCGCATCAAGATCAGGGCAATCGCCAATAGCCCAAGAGCAAGTGCTGCGGACACCGTCAAAAGAACGAACCGCGACAGCAGGCTTGGCGTATCGAATGAATCGCCAGCGTGCATTTCAGGACCATGCGTCGATATTGCGCGCGCGGCGACCTGCTGCTCTCAGGTCCAGTCCAGCACAACCTTGCCAGATTGCCCCGACTTCATAGCAGCAAATCCAGCCTCAAATTCATCCACGCCAAAACGGTGCGTAATAATCTTGGACACATCCAGACCATTCTCCAGCATCGCGATCATCTTGTACCATGTCTCAAAGATCTCACGGCCATAAACACCTTTGATTGTAATCGCTTTAAATACAATCCGGCTCCAATCCACTGGGGATTTACCGGGCGGAATGCCCAGCATGGCGATCCGTCCGCCCATGGTCATCGCGTCCACCATTTGATCCAACGCGCGCTGATTGCCGGACATCTCCAGCCCGACGTCAAAGCCCTGTTTCATCTTCAAACGCGGGAACACATCGCGCAACTCTTCTGACGCGACATTCACAGTCACCACGTCCGCAACTTTTTCAGCCAACGCCAGACGGTCAGGGTTCACGTCCGTGATCACAACATGCCGCGCGCCCACATGCCGCGCAACTGCCGCTGCCATGATGCCGATTGGCCCAGCACCGGTAATCAATACGTCCTCGCCTACCAGATCGAAACTAAGCGCGGTATGGACCGCATTACCCAGCGGATCGAGTATCGCACCGATGTCATCGGAGATCTCATCCGGCAACGGCACCACGTTGAACGCAGGCAATTTCAGATATTGCGCAAACGCGCCTTGTTCATTTACCCCGATGCCTCGCGTGGCCGGGTCGAGGTGAAATTTGCCCGCACGGCTCTGACGCGAGTTTTTGCCAATGAGGTGCCCTTCGCCAGAACACCGCTGACCGATCTCTAAGCCTTCAACATTGCGGCCCATCTCGACAATCTGCCCAGCAAATTCGTGGCCCGTGATCATCGGGACAGGCACGGTTTTCTCTGCCCATTCATCCCAGTTCCAAATGTGAATGTCTGTCCCACAAATCCCGGTTTTGTTGATCTTAATCAACACATCGTCCGGGCCAATTTCCGGCACCGGCGCGCAGGTCATCCACAGCCCCTCGCGGGCATGCAATTTCGACAGCGCCTTCATTTGGTTCGTAGTCATTTCAACACCCCGCATGCCTTACCGGCCACTTCAAATGCCTTAAGCGCGCGATCGAGTTCATCCCGGCTTAATGCTGCGTTCATCTGGGTTCTGATCCGCGCC
>TARA_R110002094_G_scaffold220653_2_pt1 | contig 10403 bp, 5 predicted proteins | sample TARA_R110002094 | Tara Oceans TARA_R110002094 (sample SAMEA4397409) | marine metagenome | biome: Polar Biome; feature: [MIX] marine epipelagic wind mixed layer (ENVO:01000061); material: water (ENVO:00002006), including particulate matter (ENVO:01000060) such as... | depth 10-100 m
GTGTGGTAGAGTTTGGTTCCCACATCCTGAAAAGCGTTGCCGTCGACACAGGGAATCCGGCGCGCATCTGTCAGAGCGTCAATGCGCATGACCGGTGCGCCCTTTGTAAAGCCGAAACTGCGATCCAGTTCCGCGCTGGCCAGTTCCTTTGGCACCATTCGAGACCTCAGATGCGTCGGCATCAGGGTATATTCATGAAGTCCGAGTGCCTGAATGTCTCTGGGATAAAGGTAAAAATCATAAGTTCCATCAGAGATGCCCATAGGTCCGCCAAACATTGAAAACAGGGCATATTCCGGCTCACCGGACCGCTCGGCATCAATGTGAGCGAGCGCAGATTTGCCCTGAACTTCCGCCGGGACTGCCACATCATGCAGGTCGAGTATGGTGGGCATGAGGTCATAGGTCTGGGTGATGTTTGAAATGCGCGTTCCTGCGGCTGACGGGCGACGTGGATCGTGGATGATCAGCGGGATATGCGAGATTTCCCGATAATAGGGCTGCAGATTCTTGCCCCACCAATCATGTTCGGAGAGCAGCAATCCATGGTCGGTGGTGACGATAAGCGCCGTATCATGCCACATGTCATGAGCGTCCATATAGTCGATCAGATCGCCAAAATAGGCATCACACATGGCAACAAGCGCTGCATAATTGGCCCGGATTTCCGCGATTTCCTCCGGCGATTCCGTGACTTTCCCGTAATTCGGCCAGTTCAGAACCTTGCCGTTCCAGCCTTTGGAAAAATGCTTCTTGAAGCGCTCGGGCGCGTCGAACGGCTCGTGCGGATCAAAACACTCAAGATGCAAAAGCCAGTCATCTTCGCTGCGATTTGTATCGAGAAATTCAAATCCGGATTTAAAGCAGCGCGGGCCGGGAAAATCAGCTTCGTCTGGCATCCATTGTTTGTTGATGACGTGCTGCAGACGCAGCCGCTCGGGATCATTGACCCGCCCGTCACCGCCCAGTTCGTAGTTCTTTTCCGCCATCTTTTCGCGAAACCGCTCCATCGGCGGTTGCACCATCGCCTTCCAGGGATCGTTTTCCTGTCCGCGAATGAAATCATAACTGGCGAATCTGGAATGATAGGTCAGCCCGCCATCTTCGAAATAATGCAGATGATCCGTCACCAGATGCGAATAGACGCCAGCATCTTTCAGCAGTTCCGGGTAGGAATTGTCAAACGGCTCCAGCGGACCCCAGCTGCGGTGCATGAAATTCAGCCGGCCGGTATGCAGATCCCGCCGTGCCGGCATGCAGGGCAGGCTGCCGACAAAGTGGTTGTCATAGGTGATGGCGCGTTGGGCAAACCGGTCGAAATTCGGTGTTGGTATATCGGTTCCGCCATAGCAGCCGAGCGCCGTGCGGTTCAGTGAATCAAACAGACAGAAAATCGTACGCATTGCGCTCCCCCGGTTGAGGGAAGTTGTATCGAACGAAGATATAGAATAATAATTGATATTTTCGAAGTGATATAGGAATAACAAATATGACCGATCGCTATCTTGTTCTGGTCGAACGGTTCGTGACGGTTGCGCAAATCGGGTCGATCCAGAGGGCGGCCGTGGAACTGGGCCTGTCGCAGCCATCCTTGACGCAATCCATCAAGCGGATTGAAGAAATTTTCGAATGCAAATTGTTCGAGCGCACCAAGCGCGGTGTGATCCTCACTCTCACCGGCGAAAAGCTTTTTCACCGTTCGAAAACAATCCTTGAACACAGCAATCTGGCGCAGGAGGAAATTTCCGACCTTGTCGGCGGCCGAACCGGATCGCTGAGAATATCAGCTGGCACGGCCTGGGGAACCTGTTTCCTGCCCTCCATCATTCGCGATCTGCAACAACAGTTCCCGGAGCTGAAAGTGGAGCTGGACATCACTCTGACGCATCTGGCCCGTGAGCGGCTCTACCGGGGAGAATTGGACCTGTTTGTCGGTGCCATTTACGGAGAATTGAGCTCGCATGAAGGATTTACCCATCAATTGCTCTGCAAACAGCATTATGCGCTGGGCTGCGGACCCAATTCACCACTGGCGGATGCCAAATCGGTTTCGTTCAGGGATCTCGCCGGACTACCGGTTGTGATCTTTCATGACGATGAACTGTTGATGTCAAACGTCATCAACCGGATCGAGCGGGAGCACAAGGTCAGTCTGAACGTTGCTGTCCAGACCAAATCAATTCTGGCCGCACTCCAGATCGTGCTTGAAGGGCCCTATATCGTGTTTATGGCAGAAACAATTCTGCAGCAATTTTCGTCATCGGGCATAAGAACCGTGAATCTGCAGGACCCGCTCTATGAATTCGATACGGCGGTGTTTTACCGGGACAGTCTGCGACAGACCGAGCCATTCAAGCAATTGTTGACGGCGCTGCGCAAATTCCAGCAGGGCAGCGATGGGCTGACCTGAGATCTGGCGGGTGCGTTCAAACGACATCTCAAGACGGTTTTCATGGCATCGCTTCCGCTGCCAGGGCACGGGCCGTGCGGCATCCGCATCATTTTCGCATCCGCAAATTGGCAGCGCAGACGGATCAGATCAATTATTGCAATTCGCTATTTGACACCGTAACTATCAGGCACCTGTTGCATTGCCGGGTCAGCCCAGGGGTCGATGTGGATGTGACGGCAGACACCAGACAGGGTCAGTCAGAGTTACTGGAAGAAAATGGTGACAGACGCCAAGCCACCAACACCACACCATCGTCTGCAAGCTGTTTTCAATAATCCTGTTCTCAGGCTCGCTGTGGGCGGCTTGATTTTCCTGATAGCAATTGTCGTGCTTTATACGCTGATTGGCGAGATCAGCTGGTCGTCCGTCAAGATGGATATTGCGGCGCAACCTTACAGCAGCTTACTTCTGTCAGGCGCATTTACCGCATTAAGTTTCCTCGCCCTGTCGCTATACGACGTGTTTGCGGTTCAGTTGGTGGCGCCGGGAAAAATCCCCTTCAGAGTTGCCGCTTTTGCCGGAGCATCGGGCTATGCTGTGTCCAACCTGCTTGGCTTCACCTGGCTGACCGGCGGCGCGGTGCGGGCAAAAATATACTCAAATCTGAACCTCAATCTGGCTGCCGTCGGAAGTGTGATTGCAACCATATGGTTTTCCTTCTGGTTGGGCATATCGATTCTGGTCGGCCTGCTTTTGGCGTTTCATCCTGAGGGAATCAGTGCCACTCTCGGCATTGACAAAACCCTGGAAACCTCCATCGGCGTTGCCCTTCTTGTGGCGATTTCCGCTCTGTTCTGGTGGCTGTCCAAGGGCGGCAGAACCGTCGGCATCGCCGGATTCCACCTGAGACTGCCCAATGCCAAATTAGCATTCTGGCAGTCGCTCATTGCAGTTTTCGACATCATCAGCGCCGCGCTGGCGCTTTATGTTCTTCTGCCGGCGGATATCACCTCCAATTTTGTCTACTTCTTTGTGGTTTTTGTCGCAGCCATGGGGCTTGGCCTTGTCAGTCATTCCCCCGGAGGACTCGGCGTCTTTGAGGCAACCTTGGTTGCAGGTCTTGGCGCAACGGCCCGCCCCGATGTTCTGGCTTCACTGGTTCTGTTTCGCCTGATTTACTATTTGCTGCCATTTTGCATCGTTGCCGTTACGGCCGCTGTTTTGTGGATATCAAACTCCGGGAAATCCGCCAGCCGCGTCGTCCATATCGCCAAGACGATCATCAGTCCGATGATCCCGTTCATAGCGGCGGGTCTGGCGCTCATGACCGGAACAATGCTGACCATATCAGGCGGCTTGCCGGCGGAAACGAGCAGGCTGCGGTTTCTTGAGGATTTGGTTCCCCTGTCCTTTGTCGAAACCTCGCATCTTATGGCAAGCTTTGTCGGCGTACTTTTGATTGTGGTTGCCCGCGGTCTTTATCGCAAAAACCGCAATGCCTGGTTTGCCGCCGCAGCCTTGCTTATCATCGGTGCCATCGCCTCTCTGTCGAAGGGGTTTGACTGGGAAGAAAGCCTGATAGTCCTGTCTGCCCTGTTGCTTCTGGTGGTCTTTCGTTCCGCCTTCTATCGCGCCTCCGTCAACCCCTTGTTCCATCTTTCCGGGCGATGGATCGCCATCAGTCTGACCGCAATCGCAGCATCACTGTGGGTCGGGTTTTTCGCCTATTCCAATGTGCCATACAGCAATCAACTGTGGTGGGACTTTGCCTGGGACGCAGATGCTCCAAGATATCTTCGTGCTTCGCTGGTGATCGCCGTGGTCTTTGCCGCCATCAGCATCAACTCACTGATCAATTCCACCGGAGCGAGCCTTCAGGCCGAACCGGTTCCTGATCGCGTAAGACAGCTGATTGCGGCCTCTGCCGATCCTGACGCCTATATCAATCTGACCGGGGACAAGCGATTTCTCCTGTCCGAAGAGGGAACTGCATTCCTTGCCTATGCAGATGGCGGCTCGTCTCTGATCTGCAGAGGGGATCCGATCGGCGACACGCAGGCCGCAGAAGCACTGATCCTGCAGTTGCGTGGGATGGCGGACAAGCTGGGCAAGAAATGCGCTTTCTATTCCGTCTCGTCAAAATACCTGCCATCTTATGTTGATATGGGATTTGCCATTTTGAAGATTGGTGAAACCGCCCGGGTGGACCTCACCGGTTTCACCCTGGAAGGCTCGTCAAAGAAAGATCTTCGACAGGCCAGAAACAAGGCAATGCGGGAAGGCTACCGCTTCGAAATCCTTCACAAAGCCGATCTGGATGCCGAATTTCAGCGCTTGCAGGAAATTTCCGATGATTGGCTGTTATCCAAACATGGAGAGGAAAAACGCTTCTCGGTCGGTGCTTTTGACAAGGACTATCTGGCAAACTTCAACCATGCTGTTTTGCGCCGGGAGGACAGCGGAAAAATCATCGCATTTGCCAGTCTGCTGGAAGGCGCGGATTCACACGAATTTGCCATTGATCTGATGCGTTATGACCCGCAAGGTCCGGGCTTTGCCATGGATGCATTATTCGCCGAACTGCTGTTGTGGGGCGCCGCCCGGAACTATCATTGGTTTTCGCTTGGTGCTGCGCCGTTTTCCGGATTTGACAACCACGCAATGGCAACCGTCTGGAATCGGATCGGCCACCTGATCTATACCCACGGCGAGCATTTCTACAATTTTGAGGGTCTCAGATCATTCAAGGAGAAATTTGATCCGGTCTGGACGCCAAATTATCTCGCTGTCCCGCGCATCCTGGATGCGCCGCGTGTTCTGTATGAGGTCAACAATCTGGTATCAGGAGGCCTGAAAGGCGTTTTGTAGACACTCAGAAGGCAAGGAATTCCGCCGTTCTCGCCGCTCACATCCGTCCCGCAAACAACCCCTCAAACAGCCGGTCGGCGGCACTGCCGGGTTGAATCTGGCCTGCTCTGACAGCCGCTTCCAGTTGTTGCGCCAGCGCTTGCAATTCGGGGCGGTCCTGCAGCGCGGATCTGAGCCGGGTGTCGAACATCGACCACATCCACCCCACGCGCTGCTGCTCGCGGCGCTGCTGCCATTCGCCGGAGGCGGTCATCCGGCTCTGATACAGCAGAACCTGATCCCACAGAGCATCGACACCAGTGTCTTCTAATCCGGAGAACGTCAGCACCGGAGGCGACCATGTCGGGCTTCTTGGCGAGAGGATATGCAGGGCGCTGCGATAGTCTGCGGCCGCCCGTTCGGCGGCCATTCTGCCTTCGCCATCGGCCTTGTTGACGGCAATCATGTCGGCGATTTCCAGCACGCCTTTCTTCAGGCCCTGCAGATCGTCGCCGGCACCGGGCAGCATCAGCACGAGAAAGAAATCCACCATGTCGGCCACACTTGTTTCCGACTGGCCGATGCCGACGGTTTCGACAAGGATGACGTCAAACCCGGCCGCCTCGCACAGCAGCATGTTTTCCCTGGTCCGCGCCGCAACGCCGCCCAGCGTTCCGGCGGCAGGCGAGGGACGGATGAAGGCATTTGGGTTGGCCGCCAGCGTGTGCATGCGGGTCTTGTCACCCAGGATCGAGCCGCCGGTCCGGCTTGACGAAGGGTCAACGGTCAGAACCGCGACCCGGTGTCCGGCAGATGTCAGCCGATTGCCAAGCGCTTCGATGGCGGTGGATTTTCCCACCCCCGGCACACCGGTAATGCCCACGCGGATGGCATGGCCGGTTTTGCCGGCCAGCCGGTCAAGCAGAGCGCGCGCTGATTTGCGATGATCGCGGCGCTTGGATTCAACCAGCGTGATGGCCCGCGCCAGCATCATCCGGTCGCCGTCCAGAATGCCTGTCTCCAGGAGTTTTGTGTCGGTCATTCAAACTGCCATTTCGGCTTTTCAGGTTGGTGATGGAGGCTGAGGCTCGGCGCCGATTCTGCCGCAACGCTCACTCAGGAAACAGCCCTGCCATAGCCGCGTCGTTTGTTCAAATCGGTCAGAAGTTTCTCCGCTGCCTCGGCAATGATCGTGCCCGGTGGAAAAATGGCGCTGGCACCGGCTTTATACAAAGCGTCAAAATCCTGCGGTGGAACGACACCACCGACCACCACCATGATGTCGTCGCGGCCGGCGGCGCTAAGGGCTTCGCGCACTGCCGGAACCAGCGACAGATGGCCCGCGGCGAGGGACGACACACCGATCACGTGAACATCGTTTTCCACCGCCTGGCGGGCGGCTTCCTGCGGCGTTGCGAAGAGCGGGCCGACATCCACATCAAAACCAAGATCGGCAAAGGCCGAGGCGATTACCTTCTGGCCCCGGTCATGGCCGTCCTGACCGACTTTTGCCACCAGGATGCGGGGGCGCCGTCCGTCATCAGCTTCAAATTGGGCGGTCATCTCCAGCACGGTGCGGACCTGTTCGTTCATGGCACCGACCTCCTGCCGGTAAACGCCGGAAATGGTTTTGACCTCGGCGCGGTGGCGGCCAAATGTCTTTTCCATCGCATCGGATATCTCGCCCACTGTGGCCCGCGCACGCGCCGCCTCGATGCAGGCCGCCAGCAGATTGCCCGATCCTGCCGCTTCCGCCGCCAGATTGTCCAGAGCCGCCTGCGTTTCCTGTTCATTTCTGTTGGCGCGCAGCCTTTTCAATTTGTCGAGCTGTTGCGCACGCACCGATTTGTTGTTGACCCTCAGCACCTCAATCGGCGGATCGCTTTCGGGCCGGTATTTGTTGACGCCGACCACAATCTGCTGTCCGGCATCAATCCGCGCCTGTGTTCTGGCAGCCGCTTCCTCAATGCGCATTTTCGGCAATCCCTGCTCGATCGCCTTTGCCATGCCGCCGAGGTCTTCAATCTCGCGAATATGGGCGAGCGCCTTTTCGGCCAGATCATGAGTCAATTTTTCGACAAAATACGATCCCCCCCAGGGATCGATTGTCCGTGTGGTGCCGCTTTCCATCTGCAGCAACAATTGGGTATTGCGTGCAATCCGGGCGGAAAAATCTGTCGGCAGGGCCAGCGCTTCATCCAGCGAATTGGTGTGCAGCGATTGGGTGTGACCCTGGGTCGCGGCCATCGCCTCAACGCAGGTTCTGGCCACATTGTTGAAAACATCCTGAGCGGTCAACGACCAGCCGGAGGTCTGGCAATGAGTGCGAAGCGCAAGCGATTTGGGGTTTTCCGGCTGAAATTTTTCCGCCAGCAATTGCGACCACAACAGGCGTGCGGCGCGCAGTTTTGCCACCTCCATGAAAAAATTCATGCCCACCGCCCAGAAAAACGAAAGCCGGGGCGCAAATACGTCGATATCCATGCCGGCGCTGATGCCGGCTTCAATATATTCCAGACCATCTGCCAGCGTGTAGGCCAGTTCCAGATCAGCCGTCGCGCCAGCCTCCTGCATATGGTAGCCGGAGATCGAAATCGAGTTGAATTTCGGCATGTGCTGGCTGGTATAGGAAAAAATATCAGCAATGATCCGCATCGACGGTGCGGGCGGATAAATATAGGTGTTGCGCACCATGAACTCTTTCAAAATGTCATTTTGAATGGTGCCGGTGAGGTCTTTCTGGGCAACGCCCTGTTCTTCAGCAGCAACAATATAAAGCGCCAGAACCGGTAGAACCGCACCATTCATGGTCATCGAGACCGACATTTGATCCAGCGGTATGCCGTCGAAAAGCTGTTCCATATCGAGAATGGAATCGATCGCAACGCCTGCCATGCCGACGTCGCCTGCGACGCGCTCATGGTCACTGTCATAGCCGCGATGGGTCGCCAGATCGAAAGCAATCGACAGGCCCTTCTGTCCCGCAGCCAGATTGCGCCGGTAGAACGCATTGCTTTCCTGGGCCGTGGAAAATCCGGCATATTGCCTGATGGTCCAGGGCCGCTCGACATACATTGTCGGGTAGGGGCCGCGCAAATAGGGCGGCAGGCCCGGCCATCCATCAAGATGGCTCATTCCCGCGATGGAATTCGGCCCGTTCAGCGCAGCAATGTCGATGCCTTCCGGCGTGCTCCAGATACTGTTCTCAGCAGCGGACGTCTCATCGGGGATGTCAAAACTGATTGCGGTAAAGTCGGGAAATCTCATCACACCCGCTCCTCCAGCAGCGACAGGGTCTTGCCGAGCACCGCAACCGCATTGCAGCCTTTGAAAATTCTGTCATCGACACCTGCCACCTCGGACTGGCTTGCCAGCAAAATGCGTTGCGCCCCGGCTGTTCTCAACTCGGATACCAGGGCGTCTGCCAAATTGTCATAGTCCTCATTGGAACCGCAAAAGCACACAATGGGCGTCTGATCAGCCTGATAAGTGCTAAGGCCGCTATCCGCTGAGAGCGCCAGACTTGTTGTCTTGAGACCGCCGGCGGCAAAAAAATCGCTGGCAAATGTTTCGCGGGCCTTATGGCGTTTCGGTTCTCCCAGACAGATCAGCAACACCGCCGCCTCGTGGTTGAGCGACAGAGCCTGCGCACGGTAACACAGATGCTCAAACAACAGGCCATCACGCAGATCACCAAAATCATCATCCGCTGGCTCAAGCGGACGCGGCATCAGCGTCTCGGCCTCCGGCTCATCGAGCACGGCGAAATGGCTGTTGCCGATGGACACGATTTTGCGCGACGTCATCTCTGCCAGTCGGCTGGTCCGGGCAGGTTCGATCATCGAGCGCGCGCCGCCGTTGTCTGTGAAGTTGTAAAATCCGCCTGCCTCTTCGATGGCCTGGAAATGTGTCCAGGCCTGTTCCGCCAGGGAGCGGGACAGCGCGTCATAAATGCCGGCTCCGGCTGCCGGATCGCTGACTTTGCTGAGGTGGCTCTCTTGCTGCAGAATGAGGCTGATATTGCGCGCAATGCGTCTGGCAAACCGGTCCGGCAGTCCCAGCGGCTGGGTATGCGGCAGAACCGTTACACTGTCCGCGCCGCCAATGCCTGCGGAGAAGGCAGCTACGGTATTGCGCAGAACGTTAGTCCAGGGGTCGCGCCGGCTCATCATCCGCCAGCTGGTCGTGGCGTGCAGGCGGAGCGGGGTGCCGCCAGCGTTGAGGACTGTGGTCAGTTTGCGCCACAACAGCCGCATGGCGCGAAATTTGGCGATGGTTTCGAACTGGTCTGCATCGCAGCTCAGACCAGCGCTCCAGCGTGTGGCCGACAAGCGTGTGTCCGGATGGATCTCGCTCACCATCCGCATCATGGCAACAAGTTGGCCAAGCGCCAGTCCCAGCTCGACCGCAGCACTTGCGCCCTTGTTGTTCCAGTGGGTGGCGTCGGCAATAATGCCGGGCAGCGGCTCTGTTTTATCCTCCAGGCTGAGAAGTGGTGGCTGGAAACTGAATGCCGCATCCAGCTTTGCCGGGTCATAGCCGCGTTTTTCACACATCCCGGTCCAGCGGCGATGCAGCGCTGAAGTCATGCCTTCAAAGCGAAGGCTGGTGGCATCGGCAAAGACATTTTCCAGCACTGCTTCGAAGGACGCATAGTCGTCAACGTGTATGCCAAACCCATGGGCTGATGCCGCACCGGCAAACACCAGCACCGCACCATCTGCCCCCTGTTCCAGATCAGTCAGTAATTGTGTGTTGGCCAGCTGCGGCGAAGGATGATCGACACGGGTGAATGTCTTCCATGGAAGGCCGTCTCTTCCGCCAAACGACACTGGCCTGTTCGCTCGATCTGTCAGAGGATAGATAGGGGGAATGACAATCCCGTCGGCAGTGCGCGCGCTCAACAGCTGCATCGCCGCGTCTGCGGAACCTGCACCGGTGGCGCGCTCTACAAGGTCCAGCCATGTGCGGCCCTGCGGCTCGGTTTCGATGATCTTGCGCAGAGAGGAATCTGCATTCGCCATGTTACGCTCTGGGATTGTCAGCTGCAGGAATTTGTGACGTCACGATAAAGCTGCCGACGAAGCCGGGCAAGCCCAACCAAGGTCGGGCCTGTCGTCAGAAATGTCAGGGCTTGCTGCAACCGGCAAGAGGGCGCCGCCGC